>Ga0156018_1172_pt1 | contig 22922 bp, 19 predicted proteins | sample RifCSPlowO2_02_FD_107672 | JGI IMG/M metagenome (GOLD analysis project Ga0156018, IMG submission 107672) | Acidobacteria bacterium RIFCSPLOWO2_02_FULL_65_29 | reverse complement strand
GACGTTCAACACAGACATCGCGCCTTTGCTCTGGGAGCGATGCGGCAGCTGCCATCGCCCGGGCGAAATCGGACCGTTCAGCGTGCTCGAGTACTCGGCCGTCAAGAGTCAGGCAGGCCGGATCGTGGCCGCGACCAGAAGTCGAATGATGCCGCCGTGGCTCCCGGAGCCCGGCTACGGTCGGTTCGCCGGTGAGCGTCGCCTGTTGCCCGAAGAGATCGAGCGCATCGAACGATGGGTGAGCCAGGGTGCCGTCGAAGGCGACCTGCGAGACCGGCGGCCTGCCCCACGCTTCGTCGAGGGATGGCAGTTGGGGGTGCCCGATCTCGTGGTCGAGCTGCCGGAGCCGTACACGCTGAACCCTGGCGGTTCCGACGTGTTTCGGAATTTCGTGCTGCCGGTCCCCTTGTCCACGACACGTTACGTGCGAGCGATGGAGGTCCGGCCGGGCAACGCCAGGCTCGTGCACCACGCCACCATCGGCATCGATCACACCCGCGCGTCGCGTCGGCTCGATGAAGAAGATCCCGGTCCTGGCTTCGCTGGCGGGATGTTCTCGGACAGTACCCAGAGCCCTGACAACCACGCGCTCGGCTGGACGCCCGGCATGATCCCGTTTCTCGAACCGGCAGACATGGCCTGGAGGCTGGAGAGAGGCACCGACCTCGTGGTCCAGCTGCACATGCTCCCTCCGGCCTCAGGCGAGCCAGAGCTCGTTCGGATGAGGGTCGGGTTCTTCTTGACCGACACCCCGCCAAGCCGGGTGTCGTTGGATTTCAGACTCGGCGTCAAGACGATCGACATTCCGGCGGGGGCAACCGACTACGCCGTCGAGGACCGCTACACCCTGCCGGTCGACGTCGAAGTGTGGAGCGTGTATCCGCACGCGCATTATCTTGCCAAGGACATGCAGGTCTTCGCCACGCTTCCCGGCGGCAGCGTGACCTGGCTCGTGTGGATCAAGGCGTGGGATTTCCATTGGCAGGATCAGTACCGGTTTGCGCAGCCTCTGTTCCTGCCCGCGGGGACGGTTCTGACGATGCGCTACACGTACGACAATTCGGCGGGCAACGCGCACAATCCGAATCGGCCGCCCGCGCGTGTCGTCTACGGCCCGCGATCGTCCGACGAGATGGCAGACGTGTGGCTGCGGCTTCTGCCTCGCGACAACGCCGGCACCGCGATCCTCGCGCGATCCTACACGGCCAACGAGCTGCGCAAGAACATCGCGTTTGCCGAGCGTATGGTTGCCGAGCAGCCGCGCGACGGGAAATGGCGGAACCTCCTGGGCGCGAGCTACGTGAGAGGCGACAGGGTGCAGGAAGGTGTGAGCCAGCTGCAGGAGGCGGTGCGTCTCACGCCGCGTGACGCCGAGGCCCAGAACAATTTGGGACACGCGCTGCGGCTGCTCGGCAGGGTGAAGGACGCGCTTGCGCATTTTCGGGAGGCTGCGCAGCTTGCCCCGGCGAGCGATGTCGTCCAGCTGAATCTTGCGAACACGCTTCAGGACGAGGGCGAGATCGAGGAGGCCATCGGTCACTTCCGGCGTGCCATCGCGTTGAACCCCGACGCCGCGGAGGCGCACAACAATCTCGGAGTGGCATTGGCCTCCCGGGGCGGGGTGGACGAGGCGGCCGTCCATTTCAGGCAGGCGCTGGAGATCCGCCCCGACTACGCCGACGCCCAGCGCAATCTGAGCCAAGCGCGCCGGTTGCAGGGGCCTCCCGGCGCGAGGCGCTAAAACTCGGAAAGACAGCTTCTAAAGTCGTACACTTGCCTCATTCGCGTGTACATCGGCTTTGGAAGATGTCTAGGAGAACAACAATGAAAGCTTCTGGCAAGGTGCTCTGGCTGGTCGGCCTGGCCGCGGCCGCATCCTCGCTCGCGGCGCTCGGCTGCGGCGGCATGTCCACCGGCGAGTCGCCGGCGGCAGCTCCCAAAGACGTCAAAGAGCTCGCCCGACAGGCGTTGTCCAGAATCGACGGCGAACTGAAGCTTCCCGGCCTCAAACAACCGGTCGAGGTCATACGCGATCAATGGGGTGTTCCGCACATCTACGCGCAGAACACCGACGATCTGTTCTTTGCCCAGGGCTTTGTCATGGCCCAGGATCGACTGTGGCAGATGGAATGGTGGCGCCGCACCTTCGACGGCCATCTGGCGGAGGTCGTCGGACCGGCCGCGTTCGAGCGCGACCGACTGGCCCGATTGATCAAGTTCCGAGGGCCCTACGACGACGCCGAGTGGACGAGCTATCACAAGGATGCCGAGACCATTTTCACGTCGTACGCGAACGGCGTCAACGCGTACATCGACCAAAACATGAACAACCTGCCGGTCGAGTTCACGCTCACCGGCATCAAGCCCGAGAAGTGGACGGCCGAGACGGTCGTGATTCGGGAGTCGGCCTTCGGGAATGCCGTGAACGAGCTGCGCCTGGCGATGAACGTCGCCAAGCTTGGCGCGAAAGAAGCGAACCGTCTCGAGGCGCCAGACCCGTGGGACGATTTGAAGGTGCCCGAAGGACTCGACGTCAACCTCATCACCAATGAAGTGATCGAGTCGACGCGCGCGGGCGGACAGCTGCCGCGCCCGGAAATCCTCGACGAGTACCGCAAGCTGCTGCCGGCGCCGACGATGACGCTGTTCCATCCGTTCGGCGAGATTGGCGAGCCGGGCAGCAACAATTGGGTCGTGGGCGGCGCGATGTCGCCGACGGGTAAGCCCATCGTCTCGAACGATCCGCATCGCAACGTGAGCAATCCGTCGCTGCGCTACATCGTGCACCTGAACGCTCCGGGATGGAACGTCTTCGGCTCGGGGGATCCGCCGTTCGTCGGCGTCAGCATGGGCCACAACGAACACGTCGCCTGGGGCCTGACCATCGTCGGCACCGATTTTCAGGACACCTTCGTCGAGGATCTCAACCCGGCGAACCCCAACGAGGTCATGTACAACGGGAAGCCGGAGCCGCTGCGCGTGATCAAGGAAGAGATCAAGGTCAAGGGCGAGGCGCCGCGCGTGGTCGAGCTCACGTTCAGCCGGCACGGCCCGATCTTCCACGTCGATGCGAAGAACAACAAAGCCTACGCGCTGCGCAGCATCTTCAGCGAGCCCGGCACCGCATCCTATCTGGGAGAGTTGAAACTCGATCAGGCCAGGAATTGTCAGGAGTTCATCGAGCTCGCCATGTACTGGAAGGCGCCGTCCGAGAACCTGATCTGCGGCGACGTGGACGGCAACATCGGCTGGCAGGCGTCGGCCCTGACGCCGAATCGCAAAGGCGGCTGGCTCGGCCGCCTACCGGTGCCCGGCACCGGCAGGTACGAATGGGACGGCTTCCGCCAGGACCTGCCGAAGGCCTACAACCCGGAGAGCGGCTTCATTGCGACCGCCAATCACAACATTCACCCGAAAGGCTATTCGCCGCCGGTGATGTTCAAGACGACGAACAATCTGGAGTTCGATCGCATCACGCGCCTCCGTCAGGTGATCAAGTCCGGCCAGATGTTCTCGATCGAGGATTCGAAGAAACTCCAGCACGACGTGTACTCGCTGCGTGGAGCCGCCGATATTCCCGCGTTCAAGGGCTGGACGGCCAAGGATCCCAGCGTCGAGCGGGCGCGCGACATGGTTGCGACGTGGGACGCCATGCTGACGAAGGAGAGCGCGGCAGGCGCGATCTACATCACGTGGCGTAGCGTTTCGGATCCGGCGGCACTCGACGTCAAGGCGCCGGGCGAACGCCGGCGCCCGGCCATCGAGGCTGGTTTGCAGAAGGCCGTCGAGAAACTGGCTGCCGACCTGGGCTCGGACTGGAGCCAGTGGAGGTACGGCCGGATTCATACGCAGGCCTACCCGCACCCGATCCTGAAGGAGTACGACCTGCCGACCGTCGAGCGCCGCGGAGGAGCCGGAACCGTGGGCGCCGATGGCGCCACCTATCGCGAGATCATGGACGTGTCGAACTGGGACAACTCGCTGACGGTCAATACGCCGGGCCAGTCAGGGCAGCCCGAGAGTCCGTTCTACGGCAACCTGCTGCCGGTTTGGGCCAACGACGAGTATTTTCCGATGGTGTTCAGCCGCAAGGCGGTCGACGAGAAGGCCGCGCACACGTTGAAGCTGACGCCGTAAGTCTCAAACACAAAGAGAGAGGGTCGGGGTCTGCCGCCCGGCAACCCCGACCCTCGCGCGCGACGGATCTCGATCGGTTTCGTCGCGCGTATTCTTAATTCCGAATTCTCAATTCTTAATTTCCCAAATGCCTCACTGGCCTCCGGTCCTGACCGGGTTGGACGCGCCGCTGACGGCCACCTTGACGATGGCGGTTGTCCAGCAGCAGACCGAACCGCCGCCGCCATTACCCGAGTAGTCGTTTGCCGTGACGTGCAGCATGTAATCGCCAGCGTCGCTGAACTTGACCGTCGTCGAAGCTTTGCCCGAGTACGGCTCGTCGGGCTTTCCGCCCTTGAGCGCCTCGAAACTGGGATGGGCGTCGCCAAACGTCACTGGCCCCGATCCGCGGTACTTGGACACGCTGACATTCACCGGCGGCGGGGGATTTCGTGTCGGCGCGTTGCTGCCGGTGCTGTTGAGTGCGTCGTCGTCGACCCAGAAGTCCAGCGATATCGGTGTGCCCACCGAAGCCGTACGAGCGATCGCGCGCGCGGGGTTTGCCAACGGCCCCCTGAACGAGTTGCCTTTCTCACTGAACCGCAGCACGGGCGGCACGTTGTAGCCCCCGCCCGGACTCTGTTCCGACGAGATGGAGGGCGTGACGTTGTAGTCGGGGCTCATGTAGAAGGGAACGCTCGTGGTGACGCCGTTGGCTGTCAGCACCCACGACAGCTTCTGAGTCTTCGTGAACTCCTTCGGCATCGTGTACAAGAACATGCCGTAGCGCCGGCCCGTCAGGAAATGCGTGGGCTGGCCCATGTCCGGATTGCCTGGCTCGAAGTGGTTGTTGGGCCCGATCGGAATATCGAGCTCCGCCTCGGTATTGCGGCTGAAGTAGCCAATCAGGAACGAGTGCGTCCCGTCCGGATTGTCGTACCAGCCTTCATACGCCGCCGTGACGCTGCCGCCGAACTGCTTCGGCGGTACGCTCGGTAACAGTACTTGCGCGGACACGATCGCGCCCGAGGCCAGGAGCGTCGCCGGGGCGCAGAGTCGAAGAATCGATTTTAGAGTCATAGGAGCTTCCCGTTAGCGGGAAGCGGGCCGAAGCGCCGCTCCCCGCGTCCTCACGTTTACTGCTGGTCCTGCGTCGACGGTGTTTTGGCCTTGCGCTCCGCCACCAACGTCTCGTACTCGGCGTCGGTCAGGTAGACGACGTTCATCCACGCGTGCGCCATCTCGTCGACGGTGCGGTCGCCGTAGCCCACCCACTGGTTCGGGTCGGGATTGCTCTTGTTGTTCGACGTGTTGTCGTACCACGCGGTGACGTGAATGATCGTTCCCTTCGGGAACACCGGCGCCGCTTCGTCTGTGAAGATGTAATTGGTCATCCAGTTGAAGTTGAAGTCCTGCACGTAGCTGATGACCTGCGTGTTGCCGGTGGGTAGAATCGCTTCGACCTGCATCGCCTTGCCGCGCAGGTGGAAATGCGGCTGGAAGTTGGTGATGATCGTGTTCTCTCTCAGCACCGTGTAGCCTTCCGTGTGCGACACCTGATTGGGCGGGATGTCGAGCGCGCCAGGGCCGTTCTTGAGACCCGTGAACCCGATCAAGAAGCTGCGCTTCTTCGGCTCCTGGCCTTTCGGATAGAGCCAGATGCCGAGCTCCGAGCCGGCCGTGATTTCTTCGCCGGCCGCGTGCATGTGCTGGTCCCACGCGATCTTTTCACCGGGAAGGAGCAGCTTGCCCGTGCCTTGCATGTACTGGTCGTAGCCCTTGCCGATGGCCCATTCCATCACCTGCGGGCGCCGGTTGACGCGGTCGTCAAGCGAGGCGTTGAAGCCGACGCCCCCCGGGCCGCCACGGCCCGTTCCGGTATTCACCGCATCCACGTTGTCGGGGTTGAGCACCTGGTAGGCGATCGAGTGATGAAGAATCTTGCGGCCCTTGATGTTCGACGGGCGAATCTCGACGATCTTTGCCCAACGCGGCTCGTTGAGCCCCGGGATGTCGACCAGTGGGCGCCACCACTCGTCCTGGTGAAGCGCCGGCATCGTCTGCTCGCCGGACTGCACGACGATGTCGGGCGGCCCGTGGCCGTCCACTTCCGCCTGCCAGTAGAGCGTCGTCTGAGGCGGCTTGAGCGGCGGCATGTCGGCCGGGTTGCCCTGCGGGGCGCCCTGATCGACCCAGTGGACGATGGTTTCGACCTGCGCGTCCGTGAGCGACATGTCGTTCTTGAATTGCTGGACGCCGACGCTGCGGTCGATGTGCCACGGCGGCATCTGGCGCTTCGACACGCGCTCGCGGATGGACCGGGCCCACGGCCGCGCTTCCTGATACGTCATGAGCGACATCGGGGCGATCGACCCCGGTTCGTGGCAGCTCTGGCACTTGGCCTGGAGAATCGGGGCCACGTCCTTCGAGAACGTCACGTTCTTGGCCGGCTCCGCGGATAGGGCGGCGCCGGGCAGGGCGAGCAGCGCACTTACGGCGAGCGCGCTGACCCCCAATTGGAGCTTCATTCCAACCATCTCGGACTCCTTTCAAACAGGCGGAGGATACGGCGCGACCGCGATGCACGACCCGTGCCCGGTCCGATCCGTCCGTAAGTGCTAGATTTCTGGAGGGTTCAGCGTCGGCGTCTGCGGAGTTTTCCTGGGCGGCGCGAATTTTTCCCGCGCGGCCGGTCGCCGCGTCGGTCGCGCCGACCTTGACGGCATCGGCAGACGCGTCCAGACTTGGACAAATCGACGCCAGCCTTTCTAGGAGTCTGCACCGCAAGATGTGGCGCGCGTCTTCAGACCCGCCTGCAGAATGTAGTGCGGCTTCAGACCCGCCCTCTAGCCCCATGAATACGGCAGAATGTAGTGCGGGTCTTTAGACCCGCCTCCAGTCCCATGAATGAGGAACGCGTCGCGTTCAACCGCCGCCGGTTCTTCGAGTGCCTGTCCGCCATGGGTCTCGGATCGACGCTCATGCCGGACGCGCTCACGATCGCGGCTCAGGATTCGGAAACGGTCACCGTTGAGATGATAGAAATTGCGCAGAAGATCGCCGGCGTGTCCTTCACCCGCGAGGAACAGCAATCGATCGTCACGAGGTTGAACGCCACCCGCGGCTACATGGCGGGTTTCGACTTTCTGCGGACGGCCAATCTCGGCAACAGCACGCAGCCCGCGATTGTCTTCAATCCCGTTCCGCCGGGCAAGGCGCTGCCAGCAGGGCCCCGGTTCCTGAACCGTCGTGAGCCGGTGGTCTCGAGGCCATCAACCGAAGAGGCGCTGGCGTTTCTTCCGGTGACGCACCTGGCGAAGCTGGTCGAGACGCGGCAGGTCACGCCTTCCGAGCTGACGGACCTGTATCTCGCGCGGCTGACCAAGTACGATCCCACCCTCCACTGCGTGGTCAGCCTCACGGCGGCTCTTGCGCGGGCCCAGGCCAAGCAGGCAGATGCCGAGATTGCCGCCGGCGCGTATCGAGGTCCTCTGCACGGAATACCCTTTGGACTGAAAGACTTGTTCGCCGTGCGAGGAACGAGAACGACGTGGGGCGCCTCTCCGTACAAGGATCAAGTCATCGACACCGACGCCACGGCGTACACCAGGCTGAGGGAGGCTGGCGCGATCCTGGTCGCGAAGCTCTCGTCGGGGGCACTGGCACTGGGCGCCCGGTGGTTCGGGGGGGTGACTCGAAACCCCTGGAACACCCAGCAGGATGCCGCGGGCTCCTCTGCCGGCCCCGGTTCAGCGACGGCTGCCGGACTCGTGGCGTTTTCCATTGGGAGCGACACCGGAGGATCGATCATCTCGCCGTCCACGCGCAACGGGCTCACCGGCATGCGGCCAACATTCGGGCGAGTCAGCCGATACGGGGCGATGGCGCTTGCCTGGACGCAGGATACGGTCGGTCCGATGTGCCGCTCGGCCGAGGATTGTGCGCTGGTGTTCAATGCCATCTACGGCCCGGACGGGAAGGACAATACCGTCCTTGACGTGCCGTTTGGCTGGGACTCCACGGCGGACGTCACAAGACTACGCGTGGGCTACCTGCGTTCCGCCTTTGGCGACGCTCCAGCGGGCCAGACATCGCCGCAGGCGGCGACGCGCAGGAACAACGAAGAAGCCTTGCGCGTGATCCGCGGTCTGGGTGTTCAGGTCGTTCCCTTCGACCTGCCCGACGTCGCGATCGAGGCCATCGACTTCATCCGATACGCGGAGACGGCCGCGGCGTTCGACGATCTGACTCGGAGCGGCAGGCTCCGCGAAGTGGAACAGGGCCCCGAGCAGAGCTCCCGCCCCGCCGAGATTCGTCCGGCCCGCTTCATTCCGGCCGTGGAGTACATCCAGGCGAACCGGTATCGCATGCGTGTCATGGAACAAATGGACGAGGCGATGTCAGGGCTCGATCTGTTCATCGGAGCGAACCTGACGCTCACGAATCGCACCGGGCAACCGGTCCTCAGCCTGCCAAACGGATTCTTCGAGGGATCCCCCACGGGACTTCAGCTGACGGGCAAGCTGTTCGGCGAGCCGGAACTGCTGCTGCTGGCGCATGCCTTCCAGTCCAGGACGGATCATCACTTGAAGCATCCGTCGCTGTAGCCGGTTACTGAAAGCCAGCAACCTGAAGTGAGAACTTGGGCTGCTAGGGCCGTTTGCCTCTCGGCGCGGCCAGAAATTCCGCGGGTGTCTCCACGCGCAGGCCATAACGGAGCGCGGCGAGAAAATGCCGGCGATTGTCGGTCACGACCACGTCGGCGCCGGCGGCGCGCGCGATGTCGGCGATGTGCGCGTCGTAGATCCGGCCTCCGCCCACGCCGTCGCGCGCGGCCGCGCGCAGCATCGGCAGGCGGTCGGCGGCCGGCAGGTCGTGGACGGCCATTCGCGCGAAGACTTCTTCCTCGAGCAGGCGAACGGCGTCCGGCGATGTGAGCCTGAATTCGGGCGGCAACCGCGTGGCGACCGAAAGAAACTCGAGGCAGCAATGCCACGCCGTGGTCGGATCAGGCACGCGCTGCCCCGCGATCTTCTGCAGGATCGACTGCGCGGGTGTGCTCTGGGGGCCGAAGTCGACCAGGCCGGCCAGCAGAACGCTCGTGTCGAGGAAGACGCTCACGGCCAGCGGTTCCGTTCCTCTTCAATGAGCGCCGCGATGTCGATCGACGGGCGATCGTGGGGCGCCGCCGTGGGCCGGGCGACCAGTCGCCGTCCGACCTTCACGAGCCTGGGAGGCGAGGCGACGCGCTCGAGCCGGATGCCGAGCTCGTCTGTCGTGATTTCCAGCTCCGTACCCGCCGACAGGCCGGCTTGCCCGCGGATGGCGGCCGGAATGACCACGCGCCCTGCCTTGTCGATGGTAGTCTTCATACCATTAACATACCACTTCTGACGGTGTGCCTCGAGCGGTCAACGGCAGCGCTTCACGCTTGGCGTTGCCGGCACGTTCTCGAGCGCGTTGATCGCGCAGGCGATCTTCAAGGCGTGTCGGGCTCGTGCATCCACGCCGGGATGTTGACGTGATGTCCTGATCTGGTCACAATGAGGTCATGACAAGAGCCAAAATATCTGAGCTCAAGGCTCGATTGAGCGCGTATCTCGCGGAAGTGCGAGCCGGCGGTGAAGTGCTCGTCTACGACAGGGCGACGCCCATCGCGAGACTGGTGCCGCTTCAGGAGGATAGAGACGATATCACCGTGATCCCCGAGTCACGTCCTCCCGCCGCGTTGGGGCGCATCAGGGGTGTCCGCCCCCGAAAGCCGATCAACCTGGACAAGTTGCTCGGCGAGCTCCGGCAAGACCGGTGACTGGGTGATTGTCTACCTCGATTCAAGTGTGGTGCTCCGTCCGCTGCTGGCCCAGCCGGGCCGGCTGCTGCGATGGGGCAAATGGACGGCCGCCTATTCCAGCGAGCTCTTGGGCATCGAGTGCCGCCGGGCCATAGACCGGCTTCGACTCGATGGGCTCTACGATGACGCCCAAGTCGCGAAGGCCACTGAGGAACTGATCAAAATCGAACGAACGATCCGGCGTATTCGACTCGGCCGGTCCATCGTCCAGGAGTCGTCCAAAACGATGCCGACGATCGTCAAGACGCTCGACGCCATTCACCTGGCGAGCGCCATCGTGATTCGAGAACGGCGAGGCATCGAGCTTCTGTTCGCGACGCACGATGCTCAGCAAGCCATCGCCGCTCGTGCGCTCGGTTTCACAACGTTGGAATCGTAAGACGGCCGTCTTGGTACGGCCCCAACTTTCAGGTGAGATCCAACGAGAACTTGATCGAGCGCTCGAGGCCGGCTAGTTTCACCGAGGAGAGCGTCGTCAGGTATTCGTGGCGCTTCACTCCCAGTCCTCGGGGCTCAACACCTTGACGGCGGCGCGAGCGTAGCTTTCAAGCTCCCCCTCTGGCTCGGGTTTGCGGCGATAGCCTTCCTCGTAGGCCGTGACCTCCTCGGCGATGCCAGCGTCGGCGAAGTAGAGGCTCAAGGCGTGCTGAATCACGCGGCTGCGCGGCAGGCGCTGCCGCCGCCTCACCCGCTCGAGCGCGCGCATCTGCTCCTCAGGAATCGTGATCGCAATCTTTATCATACCAGCTCATACTACGATGCTCCCGCGTCGGCGTCTCGAACTCCACGAGAAAATCGATGTCGCCGCCGCGACTCTTGCTTGCCCCGCGTACGAACCAAGAGACCGACGCGCTTCACGGAATACGTTGGCGCCGCGCCGGCGGTCGGTTCCGGGACTGAGATGCTTGCGGCTGCCGAAACGCCCGGCCGCCACCGGCCGACACGAACCGCCACGCCATCAGCAGCAGGTCCCGCAGCGCGTCCTCGCGGATGCGAGACAGCCGGATGAGGACGCACGGGTACGGCACGTAATGGTCCTCGAGGTAGTAGATGCCCGGTTCGGCAGCGACGAGCTCGTCCCGATCCTTGAAGTCGATCCGAACCGCGAGGGAATCGGGCTCGGCCGAACGGTGCGACGGTACGCACGCGAACATCTTGCCGCCTACTTTGAGAGCCGGCGTCCCCCAAGCCGTGCCCTCTTCCGCTCCGGGCAGAGCCAGGCCGATCTTGCGGATTGTGGCGAACGTGATCTTCTTGTGGGGCATGAGGGCAATGTCCTCCGTCGGCCCTTGCTTGCTCACCGGTAGGCGGCCGCCTGAATGCCGTACAGCTCCGCGTAATGTCCGCCCTTGGCCATCAACTCCTCGTGCGTGCCGGTTTCGGCGAGCTTCGCGCCGTCGAGCACCATGATCAGGTCGGCCATCCGTACCGTCGAGAACCGGTGCGAGACGAGGACGGTGATTCGGCCGTCGTGGCTCGTCCCGCGGGACGCGGCGGCGTATCGTTCGAACAGCGCGTGCTCGGTCTCCGCATCGAGCGCGGCCGTCGGCTCGTCGAGCACGAGGAGCAGCGGCCGATCTCTCATGAACCCCCGCGCGAGGGCGAGCTTCTGCCACTGGCCGAACGAGACGTCGACGCCGCCGGGCCAGGTTGGCCCGAGCTGTGAGTCCAGCCCGGCCTTCAGCCGCGACACCACGTCGCCGGCGCCCGCACGGTCGACGGCCGCGATCACGGCGGGCTCGTCGTCCATGCGAGGCACGTCGCCAAGGCCGACCGTTTGGCGCGCGAGGAGCTCGAAGCGAAAGAAGTCCTGGAACGCTCCCGCCAGCCGCGCGCGCCACTGGTCGGCGGACACGCGATCGAGCGGCGTCTCGTCCACGAGAATCGCCCCAGACGAGGGCGCGTACATCTTCGCGAGCAGCTTGACGAGCGTCGTTTTGCCCGCGCCGTTTTCGCCGACGATCGCGACAACGGTTCCGGCAGGCAGTGTCAGCGAGATGTCGTCCAGCACGACTCGCGATGTGCCCGGGTACGCAAACGACACGTGGTCGAAGCGGATGCCCCGGCCGAGCGTGGCGGGCACCGGCCAATCGGCCGCCGCCGCGAACGACGCCGCATAGTCCTCGAGCCACGCGAGACGTATCGAGCCGTACATCCAGAAGCCTCGAAGGAATCCGACTTCGCCGACTGTGGCGCCGATATACGCCGAGAGGCGGGAGCCGGCTGCGAGCACGAGCAGCACGTCGCCGGGCGGCGAGCCGAGACCGTACGACACAAACGCCACCGCTCCGACGTACGAACCGCCGAACACTGCCCACGCCAGCGTGTGCCACAAGGCCGAGCCCCAGCGCACCCGGGCGATCGGCCGATATCCGCGTTCCCATGCGGCCCTACGATCATTCGCGAGGCGGCCGCCGATGCCGGTGACCCGCACCTCCTTCCCGGGCGGCGCCGTCGTCGCGGTCGTAAAGAGGTGGCGCGCCAGACGGCTAGCCTGCACACCGCGCTCCTGAGCCGCTCGTTCGACGGCTGGACGCCAGGTCGATGTGAGCACGGTCGGAATCGCACAGACGGCGAGCAGCGCCAGCCCTGGGTGAATGGTGGCGAGGAGCGCGACGGTGACCGCCAGCCGCAGGATCCATCCGCACGTGGCGAAGAGCGACATGTACATGTGATCGAGCACGAACACCTGGTCGCGCAGCATGCCGAGTCGATCCAGGTAGTCGGGCCGCTCGTGGTGAGCGATGGTCGGGACCGATGCCTGGAGACGCGCGACGTGCGACTCGAGCGCGATGGTGACCTTGTCGCGGAAACGCCGCTGGACCCGCGTGCCGACCGTGCGCAGGAACCACGTGGCCGTCGCCGACACGCCAAGGCCGATGGCGGACGCCGTCACCAGAACAGGCCGGCCGTCGATCACCCCCTGGCCGAGCAGCATCAGCCACAGTGCGATGAGCGCGTCGGGCAGCGCCGAGAGCTGCGACAGCACGAAAGCGGCGAGCATCAACCGCGGCTCGTGGCGATAGCCGAGCTTGCACAGCCGCCACATGGAGGACAGCGCCGGCGGCAGAGCATCGGCCGCGCGGGCCGGCTCGCGCACTTCCTTGTGTTGATCAGGCGAGGACGTCATAGACCGTGCCTTCCTCGTCTTCGGTGGCGGTGAACCGCTGCGCTTGCAGATCGAACATCGTTCGGTACCGGCCGCCGAGCGCGATCAGCTCGTCGTGCGTGCCGAGCTCGACGACGCGGCCGTGCTCGAGCACGCAGATCCTGTCGGCGTGGCGCACCGTGGAGAAGCGGTGAGAAATGATGATGGTCGTGCAGCGCCTGGTGGTGGCCAGAATGCGGTCGAAGATCTCGGCCTCGCCGCGCACGTCGAGCTGCGCGGTGGGCTCGTCGAGCAGGACCACGCCTGCGCCGAGCTCCACGGCGCAGAGAGCACGGGCAAGGGCGATGCGCTGCCACTGTCCGCCGGAAAGATCGGTGCCTCCCTCGTACCCGCGCGCGAGCACCGTGTCGAGGCCGGCGAGCCCTGAGGCGCCGGCGGCCTCGAGCGCCGCGCGGACCGCCGCGTCGGGCGCGCCGGCCGGCGCCACGTTGTCGCGCAGCGGCAGCTCGAACCGGATGAAGTCCTGAAACACGGCGGCCAGGCGGTGGCGCCACGATTCGAGCGACAGCTCACGCACGTCCACGCCGTCGACCTCGATCGCGCCGCCCTGCGGATCGTACAGGCGGCACAACAGCTTCGCGAGCGTCGTCTTGCCCGCGCCATTTGGTCCGACGATGGCCATCGACGAGCCGGCGGGAATGGTGAGGTCGAAATGATCGAGGACCGTCGAGCCGCCGGGATAGCCGAACGTCACGGCGCGGAAGCGGACCTCGCGCGCCGGGAGGCCGTCGGCCGGGCGCGTACCTGACGGGAGCGCCCCAGCAGGCGCCATCGCCGGCTCGAGACGGAGCACCGCGGCCACCGGCGCCGACGCACTGTCGAGCACCCAGTTGAGACCGCCAAACGCAATCATCGATGTGCCCACCGCCGACTGCGCGAAGACGACGACCTGTGCCAGGCTCAGGTCGCCGCCGGTCGCCGCGCTCGCGAGCGACCAGAACACCAAGACGTTGGCGCCGGCGACGAGCAGCAGACTCCACAGGACCGGCTGCTCGCGCAGTCGCGTCGCCTCGTACTGCAAGGCGTGCAGGCGCGTCCGGCGCTTCGCGAACCGGTCGATCGTCCAGTCCGCCAGGCCGAACAAGCGCAGCTCCTTCGACGGCGCGGGGTCCACGGCGAGCCGGTACGCGTAGTCGGCGTCGCGCTGGGCGCCGCGCACCTCGTCCGTGTTCCTGTCGCGCCAGATGGCGCTCTCGCGCAAAAGCCAATGTGTGGCGAGCCAGGCGCCCGCGAGCACGATCGGCGCCCACCACGCGTACCAGAAAAGCAGGATCGCGCACGCGAGCCCGCCGATCGTCTCGACGAGACCGCCGGCGACGAAGTCCATCGAGATGTTGAGCGGAGGACCGGTCATGCCGAGATCGAAGTCTCGGGCGACGGTGAGATCGCCGGTCAGCTTCGGATCCTCGAGGTGCCCCATGCCAGGCGGCTTGACGCAGGCGTCGGTGAGCCGGTCGTACAGCCACGCCGCCGTGCGGTCGCCCAGGTTGGCGCTGATGGCCTGGTGGATGGGCGTCAGGATCTGGAGCAGGACGAAGACGACGCTCGCGAGCGCGAGCGGCCGGGCGAGGCTGTCGCCCTGCTGCACGGCGCCCACAAGGACGCCCATCGCGATCGCGAACGCCGCGGGCAGCACGCCTCGCAGCACGAGGACCGCCCACCACGCGGTCGCCAGAGAGCGATCGGCCTTCGGCAGGACGCCGAAGAACTGCCACTCGACGCGTTGCTGTAGGCGCTCAAACACGCGCGTTACATCTCCGCGCCGATCGCTATTTCGCGCGTCCCGTGAAGCCTTGCGCGATCATCCGGACCTTGAACGCCGCACCGCGGCCGACGACGTACAACGTCTTCTTGTCCGCGCCGGCGAAGGCCAGGTTCTGCGGCGATCTCGAGAACGGAATGGTGCCGAGATGCTGCCCGGCGGGGCTGAAGACTTGCACGCCGGCCGACGTCGCCGCGTAGATTCGGCCCTCGCTGTCGAGCGCGAGGCCGTCGGCGCCACTCGCGAATGCGTCTCCTGTTTTCGTGACGCCTTCGTATTTCGCGAAATTGCGCCGGTTCCGCACCGTGCCATCCGGCTGCACATCGAACGCCAGCAGATACTCGCCGGCCGTGTTGTTCACGTAGAGGATCTTCTCGTCGGCGCTCAACGTAACGCCGTTCGGCCGCTCGATGCCTTCAGCGATCTTGTTCGCCTTGCCGCCTGGCTGGACGTAATAGACGGCCGGCGGAAGCGGCGGCGGGGCGCCGGGCTGCGCGTTGATACCCGGCTCCGTGAAGTACACGCCGCCCTTCTTGTCGACCACGAGATCGTTCGGCCTGCCGAATGGTTTGCCGTCGAAGTTGTCAGCCAGAACCGTTTCGCTGCCCTTCGGGTACACCACGCCGATGCGGGTTTGTCCGGGCGTCGTCTGGACCGAGATGAGGCGGCCCTTCGCGTCGAAGGCCAGACCGTTGGATCCGTTCGTGTTCTCGAGGAAGGTGGAGACCACATTGTCTTTGTCGATCTTCGTGATGCGATTCGCGTTTGTCTCGGTGAAGATCAGGCTGCCATCGGGGAGCGCAATCGGTCCCTCGGTGCCTTGAAATCCGTCTTTGATGACTTCCACCCTGGTGCCGCCGGCAACCACGCCCGAAATGTTGGGCGCGACGGTGTCGGTGGGCGGCGGCTGCGCCGCTTGTCCGCGCGCCTGCGCCAGCGCGCTTTGCGGTGAGCACAGCCAGATCGCGACCATCAGCAGAGCGTTCGTCTTCATGAGACCTCCTCGTGGGGTTGGAATCGTGAAACGTCAAGCCTATCAGTGCCGTGACGCAACATGCGTGTAAAATGTCAACTTCTTGGATCGCCGGTCGGCCTGCTGAACACACCTTCAGCGACGGCTTCATCCTCGAGAGCAGAGGATGGTGAATCCGCACATGACGGCCGTCATACGTCCAGGCGCCGATCGTGCGTGATGATGGCAATTCTCGGCTTTCACACGTCGGTCTGACGTTTCTGGTGGGGTTCGAAGTCGAAAAGACCGGTATGCGTACGCGATGCAACTGATTAGACAGCCACGAGTTGTTCTCATCGTGGTGGTCCTGGCTGGCTTTCAAGCCTCCCTCGTGCAGTCGTCGGTGCTGCGAGGGCTGGCTCAGGCCGACGCCGTCATTGAGGGTAAAGTGGCGATTCCGCCGGGCCGGAGCAACCCGCCGCTTCCGCGATACCCAAACCAGAGTGTGCAGCCTTCGCCGCCCGAACCACGCAAGGCGGTTGTCTATCTCGAAGGAACCTTCCCCGCCGGACAGGCGACCAAAGCCGTCAAAACGGGACAGAGGGGGCTCCAGTTCGAGCCGGCGCTGCTGCCTATTCAACGAGGCGGCTCGGTTGAGTTCCCCAATTACGACGACCTCTACCACAACGTCTTTTCGTATTCGAAAGCCAAACGCTTCGACCTCGGCCGCTATCGCAAGGACGAAAAGCCTGCGGTGCAGACGTTCGATCGCGCGGGTGTCGTCCGGCTGAACTGCGAGATCCATGAGCACATGGAGGGCGCGATCCTGGTCCTCGACACGCCCCATTTCCAGAAGACCGAGGCCGACGGTTCATACCGGCTCGAAGGACTTCCTGCCGGGAAGTTCGTCTTGAAGGCCTGGGTGAGCGAGAAGCAGGTGTACGAGCGGCCCGTCGAGATCGTCCAGGGCGCGCGGCTGCGGGTGGACTTCGCCTCCCAATGAGCTATACGCCCAGCTTCCGACTCAAACTTCTCGGAGCCATGATGCTGGTCGTGGCGGGAAGCGCCGGCCTGACCCTCGTGACGGTGCAGCGGCGTGTCGAGGCGAGTTATCGGCGATTGTCCCAGAGGCAGTTCGACCAGGCCATCGCCTCGTTTACCGCCATGCAGGAGGCGCGTCTCGAATTCGTGAAACGGCGCTGCCGGGAACTCGGCCAGTCGGTCCGGCTTCGTGCCGCGCTCGTTGTGGCCGCCGAAGAACATTCGGTTGACCTGCTTTACGAAAGCGCGGCAGACGAGCTGCGGGACGTTCTCGGGGATGCCTCGTTTCTTCCGGTTCCTCGGTCCCGATGGCCAGATCCTGACACCTTCCGAAAGTGCCCCGGCGCCTTTCACAGCCGGCCTGGAGCAGGTCTGGAAAGGGCTGGAGACGGACCTGCAACTGGTCGGCTTCCTTCCTCTGCCAACGGACGCTGGAAGAATCGAACTGCAGGAGGTGATCGTTTCAAGAATCATCCACCCGATGACGGATGAACCCCTCGGTGCGCTGGTCCTGGCCTTTCCAGTTCCAGAACTCAATGTGGGATCGGCCGCGGTGTCGCGCCAGGAGACGATGCTCTTGGGATTCTTCCTCGACGGCCAGCTGTTCGCCCGTCCGCGGGTGATGGAACAGGCGCACCTGGGCATCCTGGAATCCGAGTTGCGCCGTGTGGCGGACCGCGCGAGCTTCCAGCGTGATTTCTTCCTGTCTCTCGGGGAGGAACCCTATCGGGTGTTCTATCGAGTACCGAACCCCGGATCGCCTTTGCTCCGGGCCTACCAGGTCTGTCTCTATTCGCTGGCCGACGAATACCGCGACCAGCGGCAATTGCGACTTGCGGTCCTGGGCTTTGCAGCTCTCGGCCTGGCGGGAGCCCTCGCGCTTGCGACGTTGCTTTCCCACGGCCTGTCGGTCCCCATCCGGGAGCTTGTTGCCGCCACGGGAGAGATCCAGCGCGGCAATCTTGCGGTGCAGGTCGCGGTACGCAGTGGTGATGAGATCGGCCGGCTCGCCAGTGCCTTCAACGACATGACTGTGGGTTTAGCCCAGAAGGAAGAATACCGGAACCTTCTCAACCTCGTCTCGGACGAGAAAGTGGCGCAGCAGCTGTTGGCGGGAACCACGGTGGCCCTCGGTGGGGAGCGCAGGGAGGTGACGATCCTGTTTTGCGACATCCGTGGATTCACCGAACGGACGGGCCCGATGCCGCCGGAGGAAGTCATCGACATGCTGAACGAACACATGACGATCCTGACCCGGGTCATCAAGGAGCACAACGGCGTGGTTGACAAGTTCGTGGGTGACTGCGTGATGGCCGTTTTTGGCGCGCCCTTCAGCCGCGACGACGACGTCGCCTTGGCGGCCCGCTGCGCTCTGCGAATGGTCGAGGAGCGGAAGCGGTTGAATCTGTCGTCACGGTACACGCTGCAAATCGGCATCGGGATGGCAACTGGCGCCGTCGTGGCCGGATGCATGGGCTCGCAGGACCGGCTGAACTACACCGTTCTTGGCGAGCGGGTGAACCTCGCTTCGCGGCTCGCCGGCAAGGCGGGGCCCATGCAGATTGTCATCGACGCCACCACCAGGGAGCGCCTGGCCGATTCAGCCCTCGTGGAGGCGCTCGATCCCCTTCAGCTCAAGGGGTTCGAGGGCAAGCAGCCGGCTTTCCGTCTGTCGGAGGTCGCCCATGCAGCTTAGTGGACGGGCCACTAGACCCTGGATGCTTTTGTTCGTGCTGCTCGTGTCTCCGGAGGCCTGGGCCCAGGACAGCGCGGTTGAATCGGCCGGCGGCGCGTTCCGCCTGGAACTGAGCGGCGTTCTCGATTTGGAAGGTTACCAGGTCTCGGATCCACCGCCGGGTCTCGTTTACGGAACCGGCGGAACGTTTTTCAATCCACGGCTGGCGGTCTTCGCGGACTTCCGGCTGGGCAAGCGGGTCTACGGTCTCGTGCAGGCACGAGCCGACCGCGGGTTTGATCCGCGGGCTCGCTCCCGCGATCTGCGGGTCGACGAGTACTTCGTGCGTTACACGCCTCTCCAGGAGGGACGTCTGAACCTTCAGGTTGGAAAGTCCGCGACGGTGGTTGGAAACTGGGTGGCCCGCCACACCTCATGGGACAACCCGTTCATCAATGCGCCGCTGCCCTACGAGAACGTCACCATCATCTGGGATCGCTGGCGCCCTCGGACCCGGAGTCCTTTCTCGGGTACCTCCAGAAGCCTGATCGCAAGGACGATATGCTTCCCGTCATCTGGGGGCCCGCTTACACAACCGGACTGACCGCCTTCGGGGCGGCCGGCCGGTGGGATTACGGGGTCGAATTCAAGAACGCCGGGCTGTCGTCGCGCCCCGACGATTGGGATCCCCGCAATGCCGACTGGAGGCGTCCGACCGTCAGCGGCCGCGTTGGACACCGGCCGGGTCCTGCCTGGAATCTCGGCGTCTCGGCCAGCCGAGGCCATTACATGACCGGCGATCCGGACCACACGCTTCTTCGAGGAGCCCAGCTCGGCGACTTCCATCAGATTACCTTCGCCCATGATCTCAGCTACGCACATCGCCAGCTGCAGATATCGGCCGAGGTGTTCCTGGCGCGCTTTGACGTCCAGCAGGTTGGCTCCGTCGCGACAACCGCTTACTACGTGGAGACCAGGTACAAGCTGACTCCCCAGTTATTCACCGCCTTTCGCTGGGGCCAGCAGTTCTTCGGGGACGTCCTGGAGGAACCGTGGGACGGCCGCGCGGCCCGCGGTGAAGTGGCGTTCGGGTACCGTTTCAGCAGGCGCGTTCAGGGGAAGTTTCAGTACAGCGTCACGTCGGAAAAGAGACCCGTCGCTCAGGGGAAGCAGTTCGCCGCCGTCCAGATGACGCTGCGGTTCTAGCCCGTTATGCGAGTCGAAACGAGAATTAGGCCACCCAGGCAGCTGGCCTGCGATCACGTCAGCGAAAACGGCGGATACTCGTCGACCAGCAGCAGCAGGTACGCCTGGACGCGGAGCACCCAGCGCAGCGCGCCCACGCCGAACTCGTACAGTCCTTGGGGATACGCGCCCGTGAAGAGAATGATGAGCCACGCCGCGATTGTGGCGAGGCACCACCCGAACAAAACGAAGATCAGCACGAGAACGTGAGGGATCACGAGGAGCAGCCGAAGGGCAATCGTCCATCGATTACGCGGGCCCGCGGGGTCGACCACGTCGAACGACGCCGGATACGGCGCGTCGCCAAACGGCGGATACGTGTCTTCGAGCAGCATGAGATACGCCAGTGCGCGGACGCGCCAGCGCAGGTAGAACGACGTGAACTGGCGGATGCCCACGATGTGCGTGCCGGCGATGACGATCGTGAACCAGCTCACGATCGCCAGGACGAAGACGACCGCGCCAATCAGGCCTCCTTCGCCGCCGGCCGACACCGTGTTTCCGCTGTTTCCGCTGCGGGACGCCACACCGATGCCCACGCCGCCGACAAGGATGATGTGCGGGATGGCTAGAATGAGCCGGAAGGCGGTCGTCAGCCGGTTCCGATTCGTGAGCGCGGGCTCGACGGTCACCGACACGGGATAAGGCATGCGCAGACTATATAGAAAGTAGCGCTCGAAGACTCGAAAGCGCGAACGGCATTCGCCGGGCAATGACCACTGCTAGCGGAGCGGTGGCGTGCTGGCGGGCGGCTTTCGCGCCTTCGTTCCTTCCTGATACGCATAGGCGAGCTTGAACAGCACGGGCTCGCTCCATTCCGGTCCGAGGATCTCGATGCCGACCGGCACGCCACCCGGGGCCGATGCGGTCGGCGGCGAAAACCCTCCCGGAAACGCGATCGCCGGAAAGCCGGTGCCGTTCGAGAGCACGCCGTTTCGCTCGACCTGTTCCTCGCCGATGGGGACGACCAGCCGCCGCTGGTGCGGGTAGAGGACTGCGTCCAGCCTGTTGGCCGCGATGAGTGTCATCACGGCCTGCCTGAGATCGTTCCGGCGGAGAAGCATCTGCTTGTATTCGGCGGAATTCAGTGGGTCCGCCACTTTCTGCGCCGCCAGCAGGCCGCTTCGAAGCGCGGGATGGAACTCGCCGCGCGCGATGAATTCGTCAAGTGTTTTCACCGGCGCACGCGGGCCGAGGCCGGCGAGATACGCGTTGAAGGCTGACTTGAACTCGAAGGTGATGAGGCCGAGATTCCGCGTGAGGGCACCGAGGTCGGGAATCGATACGCGCACGATCGTCGCGCCCATCGTCGTCATCATCGCGGCCGCGGCGTCGACGACCGCGTTGACAGGTTCGTGAATGGCATCGCGTCCCAGGAAATCCACCAGAAGCCCGACGCGCGCGCCTTTGAGCCCGTCTCCGGTGAGGCCGCTCGCGTAACTCGGCGGAATCTTCCCCACGCTGAACGCGGTCGTCGGATCGTCGGGATCGTACCCGGCGATGACGTCGAGCATGCGCGCGGCGTCTTGCACGGTGCGCGTGATGGGACCAGCGGCGTCCTGGGTGGTGCTCACCGGAATGATGCCGGCGCGGCTCACGAGCCCCCGCGTCGGACGGACGCCCACGAGACTGTTCGCCGAGGCCGGCGAGCGGATCGACTGGCCGGTGTCGGAGCCGGTGCCGAGCACGCCGAAGTTGGCGGCGATGGCCGCGCCCGTGCCGCCGCTCGAGCCGCCGGGCGTGCGCGTCAGGTCGTACGGATTCCGCGTCTGCCCGCCGAGAGAGCTCGCCGTCGTGCCGCTCCACGCGAGCTCCATCAGGTTGGCCTTGGCCAGCACGATGGCGCCGGCCTCGCGCAGGCGCCTGACGATGAATCCGTCGGCGGGGGGAACCGACTTCGCCAGCGTGACGGCCCCGCCGGTCGTCGGCATGTCGGCCGTGTCGTAATTGTCCTTCAGCACGACGGGAATGCAGTGCAGGGACCGCCGCGTGGCTGCGGCGGCGTCGAGCCGGTCCATCTCCGCCGCGGTGTCGAGCGCCCGTGGGTTCACCGTCAGGATGGCGTTCAGCGCCGGGCCCTTGTGGTCGTACGCGTCGATGCGATCGAGATACGCGCGCGTCAGCTGCACGCAGGTGATCTGCCCGGATCGCAGGGCAGCGTGAATCGAGGCAATGGTCGTTTCCTCGACGACGAAGCGAGGGGCGTTCTGAGCCTCCGCGTCAGCCAAGACAGCCATGGCAACGAGGATCGCGGACATGACGGCGAGGATCGCAGACATGACGTCGAGAATCGACGTGGTAACGCGCGTGCGCATGCCGCCTCCTCATTGCAGGCCCGTGTACGTGAACTTCTGCACGCGCTTGCCCTCGTAGGTCTCTGTGATGAACAGATCCCCCTTCGAGCTCACCGCGAGGTTGTGCGCGCCGTAGAACTGCCCGGCCCAGTGTCCGTGGCCGCCGAACGTGCTCACGATCTCGAGCGTCTGCCGGTCCAGGACGTACACGAACTGGTTGGTTCCGTCGTTGATGAACAGGAACGATTGCGCCGGATCGGTCGAGAATCCGACGTCCCACACCGATCCGCTGCCGAACGTGTCCTTCGCAATCACCACCTCGCGGACAAACGTCCCGTCCTTCCGGAACACCTGCAGGCGGTCGTTGGTCCGGTCGCAGACGTACACCAGCCCATCGTTCGAAAGTCTCACGGCGTGCACGATGCGGAACTGCGGTGACGGGGGTCCGTTCGGATCGTACTGGCTCGGCCGGTTCTCGTTCTGCACGGCGCCGCTGAACGGCCCGGGCAGCTTTTCACCAGCCCGCGTGAAAAATCCGTCGTCCGGCTTGTTGCCGAACGCGCCCCAATGGCGTTTGTAGGCGCCGGTCGTGGCGTCGAACACGATCACGCGGTGGTTGACGTAGCCATCGGCCACATACAGTTCGTTGGCGGCGGCGTCGATCACCATGTTGGCCGGCGCGCCGAGATTCTCGGTGTCGTTGCTGCCGCCGCTTTTACCCTGATGGCCAATCTGCATCAGGAACTTCCCGTCGCGCGTGAACTTGAGAATGTGCGCGTCTTTGTCTCCGCCGGCGCCGAGCCACACGTTGTCGCGG
>Ga0156018_1100_pt1 | contig 23233 bp, 15 predicted proteins | sample RifCSPlowO2_02_FD_107672 | JGI IMG/M metagenome (GOLD analysis project Ga0156018, IMG submission 107672) | Acidobacteria bacterium RIFCSPLOWO2_02_FULL_65_29 | reverse complement strand
GATCCAGCAGAGGCTGCACCTTCGCCGGCATCCCGCGCGCGAGCGCCGCCTCAATGAAGATCAGGGGCTCGTCGGGCAACGCGGGATGGAAGAACGCGTAGCAGCGGCGATCGGCCTCGAGACGACGCCGCAGGTCGCGCCAGCCCTGGATTTGATGGACGGCCTCGTACTCGATGAGTCGCTCGAGCACCAAAGCAGACGTGCGCCACTCGATGCGTTGAAGGAAGAGAAATCCGCGGTTGAACCACGACCGGAACAGGTGCGTGAGATCGGCATCGACGCCGGCCCGGTCAGGATGTGCTCCGAGTGTCTTGAGCAGTTGCCGCCGCATGCCGACGAGCACAGTTATGCCGCCTTGAGCCAGGTTGAACCGGCGAAACAGCTCCTGCCGCGGCGGTTCGACGGCGGCCTGCAGGCGAACGAAGTTGGCCTGCGATGGATCGGCGCGGTACATGTCGGCTGCGCGTCCGACCTCAACGGGATTCGGGGAGAACTCGGTGACGAGGAGGTCAAAGAATGCCTCTCGCGCGGCGCTGTCGAGCGATTCGTACGCCTGGAACAGTTCGGTCGCGAGTGCCGCTCCTGACACTTCGCCGCGCGCTGACTGCAGTGACTGGCAGATCCCGATGACACTCCGCGCGTCGCGGATCGGGTTCGATGAACGGGAATCGATTCGGTGGACGAACGAGCGCAGCATTCGCCGGAACGATGGCCTTCGGTCGGTACGTGTCGAATGCGACGGCTGAGAGCGTGGTCTGCTCTTGCGGTCCGTGCAATCCCTGTCGCTCATAGCGCTCCGCTTTCAGACGACCGTCCCGGCGATGAAGGGCGAACAGACCACTGATGGCCGCAGAGCCGACTAGACTAGGGGAGTGTCACCGGGCTGCTCCTGTCGTGAAACACGACCTTCCCCTGGACCAGCGTCAGCTCGGCCTTCAGACCCTTCAAATCATCGGTGGGTACGGTATACATGTCGCGATCCCAAACAGCAATATCGGCGTCCTTCCCGACCTCTATGGATCCGATTCGATCCTCGAGAAACATCTGGTGCGCGGCCCAGATCGTCTGGGCGCGTAGCGCCGTCTTGATGTCGACCGCTTCTCTGGTTCCGAATGGCTGCCACCCATAGGTGCCGTTGAGCGTCTTCCTGGCGACCGACGCCCACAAGCTGTATCGCGCGGCGAACGGCGTCACACCGTAGTCGGACCCACCCGCCCACTTGATGCCTTTGTCCACCCAGGTCTTGAAGGGCTTCAGCCGCACGGCGCGCTCCGGTCCGAGATTAGCGGCGTAGTTGTCGCCGAGCCACCAGAGGAAGGTGCCCTGGGCTTCCGGGTACCCCGCATCGAACTCGCGTTGGAGCCGCGCCATCGCGTCGTTCGCGTGGTCGGTCGGGGTATTGGCGTGAATGATCCCGTGCCGTAGGCCTCGCGTCGGCTTCGCCTCGAGTGCTTGATCGTAGGTGTCGACCACCCAGTCGATGGCTCGATCGCCGATCGCATGCGTACTCACGTGGATGCCCGCATCGTGCAAGAGCGTCACGCCCTCCCTGTACTCATCGGGCGGAAACGTCGGATACCCTTTGTTGCCCGCATCCTTTTCGGTGAAATCCTTGTTCCAGTCGTCGTACATCCAGGCCGTTCGCGCGCCGCCGCTGCCGTCGATGGCCAGCTTCACACCTCCGGAAAGGAGCCGCCCATCGCCGAGCGATGCCGGCGGCCGGGGCAACTGCTCGAGGCGGGCGATGGCCTCCTTGATGGATTCGACCGATCGTTCGCGCCAGAGGGCGAACACGCGCACGGTGAGCTTTCCTTCCCGCAAGATCTCCTGGTAGATATCCCACTTGGCCTGACCAATGCCCGGATCCTTGACGCCCGTCATCCCCTCTTGGTTGAAGTCCTGGATGATCTTAAGGATCCCGTTCTTCTGCTGCTCACGGGTCATCGGCGGGATCTTGCTCGTCGCGAGCCCCTGAGCAGCCTCTTTGAGCACGCCCGTGGGAGTGCCCCGCGCGTCTCGGTCGATCGTGCCGGCCGGCGGGTCTTTCGTGGCCCGGGTGATGCCGGCGATCTTGAGCGCGGCGCTGTTGGCGACGCCGTAGTGCCCCGTCGTGTGAGTCAACCACACAGGGTTGTTGGGTGCGACCGTGTCGAGATCCGTAGCCGCGATGTACCGACGCTCGGCCAGCCTACCCTCGTCCCAGCCGCGGCCCTCCGCCCACTCGCCCGGTTTGAGATTCTTCACCCGCGCCGCAACCCGCTCGACGACATCCGACATCTTCTTGATGTTCACGTCGCTCAGGTCGAGGGTGTAAAGCTCCGCGGCCGCGCTGAAGTGCGTGTGGGAGTCGATGAGCCCTGGCGTTGCCGTCCGGCCACGAAGATCGATAGTCTGCGTGCGATCGCCGACCCGTGATCTGATGTCCGCATTCGTCCCCACGGCGACGATCTTGCCGCCAGTCACGGCGATTGCCTCGGCAATCGCGTCGTTCGCATCGACTGTGAGGATGCGGCCGCCGACCAGCACGAGATCGGCGGCTGGTGTCCGCTGACAAGCAGCGAAAGCCAGAGCGCCCACGACCGCCAGAACCAGCACTGATACACCTGTGGAACGACGCATCGCGTCTCCCTTCGTCAGTCCGCCTGACGCGCGAATCCCCTACCAGCCTACCTTGACGCCGGCGCGGACGATGCGTGGTGGCGTAATCGCCGACGGTCGCAGAAACGAACGGCCCGAGCTGGTCGTCAACGCCTGCTCCGCGTTGGTGTTGAAGATGTTGTCCGTTGTCGCAGATCGCATCGCCCGAGTCAAGAGTTCGACACAATTCGACACAATCGGCAGCCGTTCTGCCCTTGCGCTCTGCGCGGCATCTCGGGCAGAATGCCGCCCTCTAGTTTTCATGCAGACGGCAACTCATATGTCAGGTGAAATTGCCCAGCCTCACAGACCTGATGAGGCCCTCCGTACACAGAGAAGGAGAATTCCCGTGCAACGTTTTCAGCCGTTCATCAACGTCGGCCTGACTGTGAGCCTCGTCGCGATGGCGACAGCGGTGATCGACTCCCAGGAGCGGCTTTCCAGAGGCGAGTGGCGGTATTTCGGTGGCGACAAGGCGTTCACGCGGTATTCCTCGCTCGACCAAATCAACCGCGACAATGTGAGGAATCTGCGCATCGTCTGGCGCCGTCCTGCGGTGAACGACCTGTTGACGAAGGCGTTCCCAAATCTGCGGCCGAACGCCTACCTGAGGGCGACGCCGATCATGGTCGATGGCGTGCTCTACACACAGGATGCCCATGGCCTGGTCACCGCCATCGAGGGCGAGACCGGCAGGACGGTTTGGGCAGAAGATCCCTCTTTCGCGACCGTGGACGAGGCGAACGCTGGGCGGCCTACACGCGGCGTGGACTACTGGCGCGGCGGCGCCCGCAACGTCGACAAACGGATCTTCGCAAGCTCCTGTGGACGTTCCACGTCGTGCCGCGCCCTGGGGAATTCGGCAACGACACCTGGGGCAACGAGTCTTGGAAAGTCGCGGGCGATATCGGCTCGTGGAATCCGATGACCGCGGATGAACAGCTTGGCTACGTCTACATTCCACTCACCTCCCCGACGGCTTCTTCGTACGGCGGGTGGAGACCCGGCGACAATTTGTACTCCGACAGTTTGTTGGCCCTCGACGCCAAGACGGGCAAGCGCGTGTGGCATTTCCAGATGATTCACCACGACCTCTGGGAATACGACAACGTGGGCCCGGCCATCCTCGGTGACACCACCGTCGACGGCCGGCGGATCAAAGCAGTGGTGCAGCCGAACAAGAGCGGATTTCTGTTCGTGCTCGACCGCACCAATGGCAAGCCCGTATGGCCGATTGAAGAGCGGCCGGTGCCCCAGTCAAGCGTGCCAGGTGAGCGCACGTCGCCGACACAGCCATTTCCGACCAAGCCGCCTGCCTTCGATCGCCAAGGTGTCACCGAGAACGATCTGATCGATTACACGCCGGAGCTCAGAGCGCGCGCCCTCGAGATCGTCAAGGACTACGTGCTCGGTCCCCTCTACTCGCCTCCTTCGTTGGTGAGCGACGAACCGGGCACCAAAAAGGGCACGCTGAAGCAGCCAGGTGGGTGGGGATCGGCAAACTGGAACACGGGGGCTTTCGATCCCGAAACAGCGATGTACTATGCGGTCTCGACGGCGCTCCCAGGTCCGGGAACCCAGGCCGTCAGGCAGCAAACTGACCCGACAGCGACAATGGCGTATGCGAGTGGTCGCGGAGGGCAGCAAGGTCAGCAGGGCCAACAGGGCCAGCAGTCGCAGGGCGCACGCGGCGGACAATCAGGTCAACCGGACCAGACGGCCGGACGAGGCGGGCAACCCGGTCAGCAGGACCAGGAGGGTGGGCGCGGCGGGCAACCGCCGGGGCTGGGAGGACTCAATATCGACGATCTACCCATCATCAAAGGGCCGTATGGGCGCATCACGGCGATCAATCTCAACACGGGCACCCAGGTGTGGATGGTCGCCAATGGCGACGGCCCGCGCAATCACCCGCTGTTGAAAGACCTCAACCTTCCCCCGCTCGGCATCCCGAACCGCCCGGCGCCTCTGGTGACCAAAACACTGCTGTTCCTCGGGGAAGGCAGTAACGCCGTCGTCGGCACGCCTCGCGTGGACTGGGGATGGGGCAAGAAGTTCCGCGCCTATGACAAAGCGACCGGGCACGTGATCGCGGAAATGGAGCTGCCGTCCGGGACGACTGCCGGCCCGATGACCTACATGCTCGCGGGCAAGCAATACATTGTGGTGGCCATCGGTGCAACCGACCACCCGGCCGAATACGTCGCGCTGGCGCTTCCGTAGGAGTCGTAACACGACGTACACCGCAGAGAACGCAGAGGACGCAGAGAATGTTTCCTGACGATTTCTCTGCGAGCTCAGCGGGCCCTGCGTTGATTGTTGTGATCAACCGTTTACTGAATCAGCGAGGACAGGATACTAGGTGAATCCTCGCGATGTTGGTGTTGCAGTGAGGAGAGAGTGCAATGCGGCGATTCAAGGGACTGATCGGTACTAGTCTGTTTGTCAGCCTCGTGGCGGTCGCCCTCGTCGTCGCGCAGTCCCAGGGCCGGGCTCCCGGCGGGGAATGGCGGTACTTCGGCGGCGACAAGGGCTACACCCGCTACTCTGCGCTCGATCAAATCAACCGCGACAACGTCAAGAATCTGCGAATCGCCTGGCGGCGGCCCGCGGTGAGCGAAAAGTTCACGCAGACGTTTCCCGACGTGAGGCCGACCGCCTACCTGAGGGCGACGCCGATCCTGATCGATGGAGTGCTCTACACGCAGGACGCGCACGGCCTGGTCATCGCGATCGACAGCGAAACCGGCAGGACGATCTGGGAACAGCAAACCCTTTCGGCGGCACGCGAGGAAGCCAACGGGAACCCCACGCGCGGCGTGGACTACTGGCGCGGCGGAACAGGAAACGTCGAGCGACGAATCTTCGCGATTCGCGGCGAGTATCTCTACGCGGTCAACGCCGAAAGCGGCAAGCCCGTTCCCGGCTTTGGCGACCAGGGCCGCACGAGCCTCCACTTTCAAGATCATCCGCTCGCCGCTCGCTTCGCCGACAGCACCGGCCCGCTTGTCGTCGGCAACGTCGTCATCGTGACCGGCAACACCGGGGGCGCGGGTGATGGCGGGAATAGAAAGGAAGCAGCGCCGGAGGATGTCCGCGCATTCGACGCCGAGAGCGGCAGGCACTTGTGGACGTTCCACGTCGTGCCGCGCGTCGGTGAATTCGGTCACGACACCTGGGGCAACGAGTCCTGGCGAATTGCCGGCGATCTGGGCGCATGGAACCCGATGACGGCGGACGAGGAGCTCGGGCTCGTCTACATCCCGCTCACCTCCCCGACCGCCGCCTGGTACGGAGGCTGGAGGCCCGGGGACAATCTGTTCGCCAACACCCTGGTCGCGCTCGACGTCAAGACGGGCAGGCGCGTGTGGCATTTCCAGACGGTTCACCACGACCTCTGGGACTTCGACAACATCGGCCCGCCGATGCTCGGCGACATCACGGTCAACGGCCGGCGGATCAAAGCCGTGATGCAGGCGAACAAGGCCGCGTTTCTCTTCGTCCTCGACCGCACCAACGGTCAGCCCGTGTGGCCGATCGAGGAACGGCCGGTCCCACAGTCCACGGTGCCGGGCGAGCACTCCTCGCCAACCCAGCCCATTCCCACCAGGCCGGCCGGCTTCGCCCTCCAGGGCATCACCGACGACGACCTGATCGATTACACGCCGGAGCTCAAGGCGCGGGCGCGCGAGATCGCCAAGGACTACGTGATGGGTCCGGTGTACACGCCCCCATCGGTCCCGAGCGACGAACCGGGCGGCACGAAGGGCACGCTGGTCCAGCCGGGCGCGTGGGGATCGGCCAACTGGAACACGGGCGCCTTCGATCCCGAGACCGCGATCTACTATGCAATCTCTCAGACGATGGGGCCGGCGAACCGCAGCGTGCGGAAGCAGACCCTGCCGGGAGCCACGATGGACTACGCCGATGTCATCACTGCGGCGGGGGGTGGACGCGGCGGGCCCCCAGGTGACGGACCAGCGGGACGCGGGGGCCCATCGGGTCCGCCGCAGGTGTCGCAGGCGCCGCCTTCAACCCTGGACGCCATCAGCATCGACGGCCTGCCGATCGTCAAGGGACCCTACGGTCGCATTACCGCCATCAATCTCAACACGGGCAATCAGGCGTGGACGGCCGCCAACGGGGACGGGCCGCGGTATCACCCGCTGCTCAGGGGCCTCAACCTGCCGCCGCTCGGCATCCCGAATCGCCCGGCGCCATTGCTGACGAAGACGCTGCTGTTCCTCGGCGAAGGCAGCAACGCCGTGAGCGGCACCTCAGACCTCGACTGGACCTGGGGCAAGAAGTTCCGCGCCTACGACAAGGCAAGCGGGAGAGTGATCTGGGAAATGGAGCTGCCGTCGGGGACCACCGCCGGTCCGATGACCTACATGCTCCGGGGCAAGCAGTACATCGTGGTGTCGGTCGGGGCGCGGGATCACCCGGCCGAGTACGTCGCGCTCGCGCTGCCATAGGCACGGCTCGTTCTGAGCCGCCGCTGCGAGAGGATGAGTTCTCGAGCCGCCTCTTTCAGTTGCTGTTCCTGGTGAGCTGGGCGATGAACGTGCGCGCCTCCTGCAGCACCTCGTCGGTCAACCCAACGTGACCGCGATCGGTGTAATGGACGAACTTGTGCCGCACCTTCGCGGCCGCCAGAGCCTTCACCATGTCGAGCGCCTGCCGGATCGGGACCTAATCCATCCGCCTCCTCCAGTTGCTCCAGACATCCTAAGACAGGCCGCGCTGTGCAACCTCGTTGCAAGTTGTGGCGCACGTGTCGAAGTCCAATCAGTCAATCCACATGCCGCGTGGCGTAGTCTGCATTCCCTACGGGCGCATGACGACTACGGTGTGGCCAGCTCCCCGGAGCGCTGATAGGCGATCTTGCCGTCGATAATCGTCAGATCCGTTTGGATCTCGGCGAGACGCTCTGGCGCAATGGTCAACGGGTCTCCCGCCAGCACCGCGAGATCCGCCAGCTTGCCCACCTCGATACTTCCCTTGACCTTCTCTTCGAAGCCGCCGTACGCGGCCCAGATCGTGAACATCTTGATGGCCTGCATCGGCGAGATGGCTTCCTCGGGGTTGGCAGGTGTGCCCGACTTCGTTTTCCGATTCACCGCGACCGAGATCGAAAACATCGGGTTGGTCGCGAAGTTCTGCGTGCCGAGCGTATCGGAGCCCCCAGGCGGATTGAAGCCCATGTCGATGAGCGTCTTCATCGGGAAGAACTTCATATCCGGCTCCTTCACGTTCACATCCGTGAGACGCCAGAGAAACGCGACCTGAGGGGCCGGAATGATGCCGCCTCGTTTCATCCTCGCGAGCCGCTCCGCTGTCCGCTGAGCATCCTGGACCAGGAAGTGCGCGAAGTGCTCGATCCGGTGCCGTGCGTCGGGGCGCGGGTAGAGCTGCTGCGCATTTTCGAACGCGGTAATGACCATATCCTGCCCGCGATCGCCGTTGGCGTGGACCCAAACCTGCCAGCCCTGTCTGTGCGGCTCGAGGACAGCCTTGTTGAACTCCTCCTGCGTCGTCGAGACGCCGCCGGTGTTGTTGGGCATCCACATCGTGCCGGATCCGTTCCACGCAGGCTGGTACGTAGCGGCCGTCGTGCCCCAGACACCGTCGATCACCAGCTTGACGGCGCCGATTCGAATCCAGTCGTCGCCGAAGCCTGTATGGAGGCCCGATTGGGCGATCGTCGCGAACCCCCGATAGCTCACGAGCATTCGGACGGGCAGCTCACCCTTGGGCGCATGTCCTGGTACATCGCGTAGGTCGCGGGAGAGGACATGTCGTAGACCGATGTGACGCCGTGATGGAGATAAAGATTGCGAAGGGTCGGCCCAAGCCAGCTCCGCTTCTGCGCCGCCGAGGATCGGGGGAGTGGAAGCTCGACGCCCGCGTCGCGGAGAATCATCGGCTCGCCGTTCGGCGTGCGCTCGATCTTGCCGATACCCTTGGGGTCCGGATGGTTCTTGATGCCCGCCGCCTCGACCGCAGCGTGATTGATCAACAAGTCGTGAGCGCTCCAGCGCAGCACGACCGGATGTCGCGGCAGCGCTTTGTCGAGCTCGTCGCGGGTCGGCATCGGCTGGTTGTACGTGCCCTGACCGACGATCCAGGTACCCGGCGGTACCTTCTCGGCCTGCGCTTTCAGCCGCTGGATGATCTCGCCGGTGGTCTTCACCGAGTGCGGAATGTGGATCGGCAGGAGGAAGTTCTCAGAATCCGCGAGTCCCTCCATGTGGGAGTGCGCGTCGATGAACCCAGGAGTTACCGTCCGCCCCTTCAGCTCGACGACGCGGGTGTCCGTTCCCACGAATCGCGCAATCTCCTCGTCGGAGCCGGTTGCCGCGATCCGATTGCCGATGACCGCCACCGCGGAGGTGATCCGGTCTTGCGGGTCCACGGTGATGACCTGACCGCCGCGAAGCACCAGATCGGCGGGCCCGCCCGCCGAGACATTTGTGGGCACCGCACGCTGCGCCCTCAGAGAGACCAGGACTAGAAGCATCCCTACCAGCGCGACAACCGACAGGGCGGTAATCCGCCAAGCACGATTCATAACGGCTCCTCACTTCTGACGGCGGCCGCCGGGAATCCCCGCATGGCGGCTACTGCTGAAAGACAACCGACCCTCCGAGAATGGTGGTTTGGACTTTCGTGTCGAACAGTCGCGCGGGGCTGCCCGCCAGCGGATCGCGCGACAGCACCGCAAAGTCGCCCAGCTTTCCGACCTCGATGGAACCCTTGTCCGCCTCCTCGTAGCCGACGCGCGCATTCCACAACGTGAACAGGCGCAGCGCATCCTCGAAGGGTAAGGTTTCCTCCTTTTGCGCTCCTCCGCCCTCTTCGACCGATGCGGCGATGCATGCGATCTTGAACATCACGTCCGAAGAGCCGAGCGTCGTGCCGGTCGTATCGGTAATGACAGCCGGATGGTAGTTCTCCTGGACGAGCGTCCGATACCGCGGGCCACCGCGGCCGCCCGCACGCCCGCGGTTCGGCGTAATCGACGGGCGGATCCCAAGATCGCGCAACTGCCTGAGCCTCTCGATCGAGCCTCCGCTGCCGCCGTGCTCGATACGATGGATCATCGGGCGCGAGACGCGGCGTCTCGCCTCCGTCACGGCGTTGACCGCCATCTGCTCCGCTTGGTCGCTGGCGATGTGCATCCAGACCTGGATGCCCTCGGCGGTCGCGCCGGTCACCATGTGGTTCAGCTCCTCCTGCGTCCACTTCAGATCCGCCAGACGGTTTCCGCGGCCGTCCCCTCCAAGCCCGTCCACGAAGAGCTTCATTCCGCCGAACCGCCACATGTCGTTCCCGGTACCCGAGATCAAGCCGCTGCCCAGGAGCCCTTCGAAACTGATGGTGTGCGGCACGTGGTAGTAATTGCGGATCCGCAACGGCAGCTCGCCGGCGCGCTGGAGCTCGAGATTCGCCCTGATGTCGTTTGCGGAAAACGGGACCGAGTAGACCGTGGTCGTGCCCTTCGCGGTGAACATGTCGCGGACGTGCGTCTTGATCGCGCGCTTGACCTCGTCGACCGAGTACGCCGGGAGGTGGTAATACACCTCGGTCGCGAGCCCTGTCGGCGCCCCCGCCTCATCGCGATAGACGATGGTCCCACGCTCGATCGTCGAATCGCGCTCCCACAGGTGCATGCCCTTGAAGCCCGCGGTATTGGCCATCGTCACGTGTCGGCCGGAGAAAAGGACGATCGGATGGTCCTGGCTCACGGCGTCGAGGTCCTCGCGAGTGAACAACCGCTTCTCCGTGACGTTGTTCTCGAGGTTGAACGAGCCGCGGCCGATAATCCACCCGCCCTTCGGAGTGGAGGCGACCTTCTTTCGCAACGTCTCTTTGATCCCGGCCAGGCTGGTGTGAGGTGGCGTATGCACCGACACCATGTAGGCCGCCGCCGAAGTCGCCACCTCCATATGACAATGCGCGTCCACGAACCCCGGCACGACGGTGCGTCCTGCCGCGTCGAATACCTGCGCGCGTCCGGCGGCCGCACGCACGTCTTGAGTGCTCCCCACCAGGGCGATGCGTCCCGCACGCACGAGTGCCGCCTCGGCGCGCGGCCGCTTGACATCGAGCGTCAAGATCTTCGCGTTCACGACCGCAAGGTCGCCACCGCTGGCGGGTGGGGCGGCTGGCGGCGCGGCGGCGCTGCTCGACTGCTCCGTCAAGAGCGCACCCACGTCCGAAGCGGCGAACGCGGTCCCGAGGGCGGCGCCGTACTTGACGAAATCGCGTCTTTTCATCGTGTCCTCCCGTTAGTAAAGGTCTCCTCCAAGCCGTGTTGCACCTTAAGTAGCAGGTCAGGTCCAACTGCAGATTTCTGGATTTCTGATCTCGTCAGAAAAAGGCAGATTCAGCCGTGGTTCGGAGGTGCAAGGGCCGGGCGAGGGTGTATGGTGCCGCTGCGAACACCTCAAGAGACGTTTCATTGCGCGCTCGCGCGTGGCTTTCTTGCTGCGCCTCGCGCCGTCACCTTTGCGGCCCGCGCCCCTGCGAGGGGCGGCGGCGGCGGGTGCCGCTTGAGTTGTGGGCTGCTCGTGCAGATCGAGCAGGCCCGCGCGGAGTCGTCCGCCTATCGCGCGGGCCCTCTCCAGCCGCGCACTCTCGACGGGTCCTGTCCGGATCATCGATGCTCCATCGAGCGACTGTCCTGTCGCGTCCACGCAAATGGCACCCTCACCGAATCGTCACGGGACTGGCGGTGTCGTGAAACACGACCTTGCCCTGGACGAGCGTCAACTCGGCCTTGAGGTCCTTCAAGTCATCACCGGACACGGTATACATGTCGCGGTCCCACACGGCGATATCGGCGTCCTTGCCGACCTCGATGGATCCGATGCGATCCTCGAGGAACATCTGGTGCGCGGCCCAGATCGTCTGCGCGCGCAACGCCGTCCTGATGTCGACCGCTTCCCTGGTTCCGAAGGGTTGCAAGCCGTGCGTGGCGTTCAGCGTCTTTCGGGCGACCGACGCCCACAGACTGTACCGCGCGGCGAATGGCGTGACGCCGTAGTCAGATCCACCGGCCCACTTGATGCCTTTGTCCACCCAGGTCTTGAAGGGCTTCAGGCGAAGTGCACGGTCGGGTCCGAGATTGGCGGCGTAATTGTCGCCAAGCCACCAGAGAAAAGTGGCCTGGGCTTCCGGGTATCCCGCGTCGAATTCGCGCTGGAGACGCGCCATGACCTCGTTCGCGTGGTCGGTCGGCGTGTTGGCATGAATCACGCCGTGCCGTAGGCCGCGTGTCGGCTTCAGGGCCAACGCCTGATCGTAGGTGTCGACGACCCAGTCGATGGCCCGATCGCCGATGGCGTGCGTGCTGACATGAATGCCGGCGTCGTGCAGGAGCATCACGCCTTCGCGGTACTGGTCAGGCGGGAATGTCGGGTAGCCCTTGTTTCCGGTGTCCTTCCCAGTGAAGTCCTTGTTCCAGTCGTCGTACATCCACGCCGTCCGCGCCCCGCCGCTGCCATCGATGGCCAGCTTGACGCCTCCCGACAGAAGACGCCCGTCGCCGAGCGATGCCGGCGGCCTGGGCAACTTCTCGAGGCGGGCGATCGCGCCCTTGATCGATTCGATCGACCGCTCCCGCCAAAGCGCGAACACGCGCACCGTGAGCTTTCCCTCGTTCAGGAGCTCCTGATAGAGATCCCACTTGGCCTGACCGATGCCTGGATCTTTGACACCGGTCATCCCTTCCTTGTTGAAGTCCTCGATGATCTTGATGATCCCGTTCTTCTGCTGCTCGCGCGTCAGTGCCGGGACCTTGCCTGCGACGAGCCCCTGGGCCGACTCCTTCAGGACACCCGTGGGATTGCCCTGCGCGTCGCGGTCGATCGTACCGGCAGGCGGATCTTTCGTGGCCCGTGTAACCCCGCCCATCTTGAGCGCGGCACTGTTCGCGACGCCGTAGTGTCCGGTCGTGTGGGTGAGCCAGACGGGGTTGTTCGGTGAGACTCGATCGAGATCCGCCGCTGTAATGTAGCGGCGCTCGGCGAGCTTGCCCTCGTCCCACCCGCGACCCTCCGCCCATTCACCCGGCTTCAGATCTTTGACCCGCGCCCCAACCCGCTCGAGGACATCCGCCATCTTCGTGATGCGCACATCGCTCAGGTCGATGCTGTAGAGCTCCGCGGCCGCGCTGAAATGCGTGTGCGAGTCGATCAGGCCCGGCGTGGCCGTCCGCCCCTGGAGGTCGATGACCCGCGTCCCTTCACTCACATGTGATTCGATTGCCTCATTCGAGCCCACGGCGACGATCTTGCCGCCGGCCACGGCGACCGCCTCGGCCACGCGGTCATTGGAATCGACCGTCAGAATCTTGCCGCGCAGCAGCACGAGGTCGGCGGGCTCGGACGGCTGGCGTTGACAGGCCGCCGCCGCCAGGCCAGCGACGCATGCGAAAACCGCTGTTATCGCGGTGCCGTACTGACGCATAAGTGCTCCTTTCCTCAGTCTCCGGACGGTGCGAACTCTCCAAGTAGGGCGCGCGCCTGGGCGTGCCGGTCGCGCCACGCGGGAGACCGGCGAGCCCGTAGAAACACCGCGGCGCCGGCGGCGACCCACGCGCCGACGATACCCCACTCGAAGGGCCACGCGAGCGCGGACGGGCTCGGCGGCAGATACAAGAGCACGAATCCACAGGTCACGGCCACCGCGAGCGGCCCGAAAATCGTGCCACCCGCAACTCGGTACGGCCGCTCCATCGCGGGCTCACGCACGCGCAATCGAACGAACGCGACGGTCACCATCGCGTAGGCGATGACCGTTGCGAGGCTCGCGGCGTTCGCAAGCCAGAGGAGAGCCTGCCGCCCCAGAAGCGGCGCGAACATCGACGCCGTCGTCACGAACGCGATGGCGACGATCGGCGTCCCATGCCGGCCGTGCAGACGCGCCCACCCGGCTGGCAGCATCTGGCCGCGCCCCATCGCAAACAGCAGCCGCGTCGCCCCGACGAAAAATGCGTTCCAGCTCGTGAGAATCCCGAGCAGGCCGCCGATCACGATCACCCATCCTGCCATCGGTGATCCCACCAGGCGTGATGCCGCCGCTGCCGTCGGTAGCTCGGCCCGAGCGTGCTCGGCGAGTGGAAGCCCGACTCCGACGCTCAACTGAACCAGCGAGTACCACACGGCGGCCAGAGCAATCGAGAAGAGGATGACCGCACCAATCTGGCGGCGCTCGATGCGAATCTCCTCGGCGGCCTGCGGGATGACGTCGAAGCCCACAAAGAGGAATGGTGTCACGGTCAAGACGTTGAGCACGCCGGACCACCCGAGAAAGCGCGGCTCGAGATTCGCCACGTCGCCGCTGGCGGCCGCCGCCACGAACAACGCCGCCCCTACGGCCAGCAAGCCCGCAGTCGCCGTCCATTGAACGCGAGCGCTGATGCTCGCCCCCCGCCAGTTCAGGATGCCAATCAAGAGCGCGGTTGCGGAGCCGACCACGATCGCGAGCCCAAACACCGGGGCGCCCGCAAGACTATAAAGGGGACTCCCTCTGAGCCACGGTGCCACGGAGGTGAGCACCGTGCCGATTGCGACTGCCTCGAACGCACAGACGCCAAGGTAGGCGAACGCCAGCCACCATCCGCACCACCAAGACCACGTGGGCCCCATCGCGGCATACGTGAACCCCAGCTCTCCTCCGGCGCGCGGCAGAGCGGCCGTCAGCTCCGCATACGTTAGCCCGACCAGGCTCACCACGATGGCGCCAAGAAGCACCCCGATGACCGATCCCAGGCTGCCTGCCTGATCGATCATCGAGCCGGACAGAACGACCCAGCCCCATCCGATGATGGCGCCGAACGCGAGAGCAAACACGTCACGGCGCCCGAGAACTTGCTGAAGCTTCACGAAACAGAATTCGGCGACGAAGCAGAACGCATCGCCACCTTATGTAGCGCCAGAGCGACCCATTCCGGCGGCGTGTTGCGGTCTCCGACCGGAACAACGCGACCATCGGGCCGTCTCCTGTACATCGTCGATGAGCGTCGGGAATCGCTGGCCGGTCCGGTTGTCGCGGAGGCGTACCACCACACGCGGTCCTCCTTGACGTATCCTCCAACGTCAGCCGTCAGGTCACGGAAATACTCGAGGCGATTCAAGTCGCGAACGTCCAGGAACTCGCTTCCCCTCAGGCCCGCGGCGATCTGGCCGGCGTCGATGTTGCGGGCCTCCATCGATTCGTTCTGGTAGTCGAAGGAGAAGCTCCCGTGGTAGGCGTTGCCCCCGGATGTGAACCCCGTCGCGATGAAGATGTCCTCCCGTACGACCGTGCGGAATCCCTGCAGCTCGAAGCCGACCCGGTAAACGCCGGGCGGCAGCGCGGTCAGGCGGTAAGTCCCGTTCGCATCGGTGACGGTGCGTCGACCGCCCATCAGCGCCGGGCCGGGCCCGCTTACCGCCGCGCCGGGTACGACGCTTCCGGTGGAGTCGGCGACCGTCCCGATAATTGAGGCCGTGTTGGTGGTGACCGTTTGCGCCGCGGCCGATGCGGCACACAGCATCGTGAGGAGCAGGGTGGCGGTCATCGCTTTCATGTGGGTCATGGTAATCTCCAGCAATGAACCTTTGGTTCGGCAATGAAGGATGAGCGTGAGCTAATGTTGCCTGCGCCGCGCTGGCGCTTCCGTGAAGCGCGGTCGGTGTCCGACGTCGCGTTCGCGACCGCCCTCAGTTGCTGCCCTTGCCGGATTGGGCGATGAAGGCCCGCGCTTCCTGCAACACCTCTTCGGTCAGCCCCATGTGGCCGCGATCCTTGTAGTGGACGAACTTGTGCGGGATTCTCGCGGCCGAGAGCGTCCTGACCATGTCGAGCGCCTGCTGGATCGGAACCGACTGATCGTCGTCGGAATGAATCACGAGGAGCGGTTTGCTCGTTGCAGCGATTTGGAACATGGGAGACGCCTGCCGGCGCGCGGCCTGAATGTCGCCCGCCAGCGGCGTCCACAGGTTGCCCCACGACAAGGTGTTCAGATCGTAGGGTGCCGCGACGGCGATGCCTGCGCGAACGTCGCTGCGAGCCTTCTCCCAGCCGCCCGTGCGCGGATACGCGTCGATGTTGTCGCCGAGGATGGCGGTCAGCGCAGCGATGTGGCCGCCCGAGGAGTTGCCGATGATGTAGATCTGGCCTTCGTCGACACCATACTCGGCCGCGTGCGCGTGCAGCCAGCGGATCGCGCACAGCGAGTCCTGGTAGGGGGCCGGTGCGGGCGAGCCCTCGACCAGGCGATGGTCGACGGTCATCGTGAAGAAGCCCGCTTCAGCCCATCGGGCGAGGCGCTCCCAGTTCCCTTGGTTGTCCAGGCGCGAGCCCGCACGCCAGCGGCCGCCGAACACGTAGACGATGGCTGGTTTCAGTCCCTGGGTCTCGGTGTACGCAAGGTCGGCCAGCAGCGCCGATCCCTGGACGCGCCCATAGATCACGTCGGCCTTCCGGATGACGGCCGGCAGCCTCGGTCGGGCCGTGGCAGCGGCGGGCGTCGCAGGCTGCTGAGGCGCGGCAGAATCGCCACTTGGAAAAGCGACCAGCATGAGCATGACGGCAAGCAGGTTTCGCATCATTTCTCCTATCGCGGCGCACTTCGATTGCGCGCTCATTCTGCAACGCGGCCCTCGGCGGGAGGTGTTGCAGCTTGTGGCAACTCACCTCTGGAGCCGCTCGACCGTCAACTCCCGGCGAGCACCTGTCCATTTCGGGCTGGGCGTGAGGACGAGTCGATCGGGACCAGTCCGCTCCAGTGACGGCGCACGGACCGGCAGCATGCGTGCCTCCCTTGTACTGCTGAAAGGCACCCGCCCCCCCAAATCGCGGATCCTCCTACTGCGTGCCCTTCGCCAACGGGTACGCCACCTTGCCGTCGAGAACAACGGTCTCGGGATGAATATCAGCGAGCGCGCTCGGTGCAGCCGTCAACGGATCCTGCGACCGACGATAGGAAACATGAACGCCGTCTGGCGGTCGGCATAACGCCCGTTCTCAGACCCTCGTCAGCCCCTCCCCTCACGACAGCCGAGGATGGACTTCGGCTGCCAGCGGATTTTGCGCGCGGTGACATAGGCGGTCCTGCAGCTGGTCGGGGGGGCGGCGGCGTGCTCCGGCTCACGCGACCGTGGCCCAGACCATCCGTCAGCGTCCCCAACGAACTTGCAAGCCGCTCGCATGTCGTCGCTCGCGGCCGGGGCACGATGAGCAGCGAGCAACCGGAGATATCGGGTGCTTCGGTGTTGCGGCGGATGCGTAAAGCCTAATGCTGTATCGCCAGCTTTTCGACTGCAGCAACGAGATCGGTATCGTCTGGACCGAGGATCCGCACCAGACGACCGTCGGCAGCGATTAGCGCCACCGCGGGAAGGCGCCCGATGCCGAACGCGCGGAACGCTCGCCCATCGCCATCGACCGCCATTGGCACACGCGGTTTCATGCGTGTCTGATACGAATTGAGAGACCTCGGCGTTGTCCACAGATGCGCCACCACGCCAAGCCAGTCAAGCGTCCCCTTTTGTGACAGTTCATCGACCAGTTCGCGAGTGCGGCGGCAGGCCTCGACGGTCTGGGGTTCGGTGTCCTTCAGATAGCTTTCGCACCAAACTGCAGTGAATAGCACGCCTCTGGGCCGCCCGGTGGCGCCCTCCCTGAAGCGCACCGGCGTATCGTCGGCGCCACGAAGGTCCAGAGCCGGGACGAGGTTGCCCGGCTTGAGAGCCGCGACGGAATCCACTCTTGTCGTTTCGATCCGACTGCTCGTGGCGGCGCTCGCAAGCACCCGCCGAATTGCTGCGTCGAAACCGGGACCGTCCTGGTGCCCCGCATGCGCGATTCGGCCATCCAGGCCAATCAGCACATGGAACGGTGTGGCCTCCATCTTGAGCCACGAGCCGAGGCTGCCATCGTCAATCGCAACCGGCATGCGCAGCTTCGCGTTGGCGACGAAGGCTCGAACTTTGGCCGGATCGTCGCCGACACCGGCGTTGACGGCAACGATCTGCATGCGATCGCCATACGCCTCGTAGATCTTCTCGAATTCCGGCATCTGCGCCCGGCACGGGATGCAGTACGTGGCCCAGAGCTTGAGGTAGATCGGTTTGCGGCCATAGTTGTTGACGATGTCGATCCTGCCTCCGTCAATCGACCGTAGCGTGATCGATGGACCGGGCAACCCAACCAGGCGCGCCAACTGCGGATCTTCGGCGATGTATCCCGCATCGCCAGGCTTGCCGGCCGGATACGACGGTAACTGGCCAGCCGTACCAGCCACGCTGCCTATGGTGCACAAGCAGATCGCGAAAATGATCGTATATCGGTTACTCATAAGACTAGACTCCTAACCTTTAGCGTATCCCTATTGGCGCAGCGGGGCCGTTGCGAGCGCAAGAAGTGTTCTACGGCTCGGCATAATCGATTTCGCCTTCAGCCCGCGATGATCTTGAAGCGGTCCAGAGTGGCCCTAAACAGACGCTCGTGATCGATGGCCGCAGTGAAGCCGTCGACGAACTGGTGCGGACTCTCAATTCTCCGGAGCAACGCACCGACGCGTCACTTAGCCGCCGCCGATCTCACGCGGGCGCTGTCAACGGGCTGCCCTTGGGGACCACCATGAACACGACCGCACGCGCAGCGGCATCGGGCGCCGCGGAGCCGCTCGAAGTATGAACAGCACCCGTCGGCTCGAAGAACGTGCCGCCGGCCTGCAACACCTGTGACGGCTCGTTGTTGATGGCAAACAGCATCTGCCCTTCCGTAACATAGCCGAGCACGGGCCCTGGATGACGATGTCCAGGTCCTGAACTGCGCTGGCCCGAAGACATGTTCAATTGGACGAGCACCACTTCGAATCCTTCGAGAGGACCTGTCAACGCGTGTCGAGCGAGCTCATTGGGCGAGCGTTGCGCCGGTGCCTGTGCACCAGTACGGACAGGCAGCAACGAGGCGGCGGCGATTCCAAGAAACGTTCGACGGTCGTGCATGGTCATGACTCCCTCATTTTACCGCGCGCGGGCCGCGGTCGTGTCCGTTGAAGCCGCACGTCCAGAGTGCAAGCGACGATGTGTCTTTGACGAAGATCCGATTGCCGGAGATGATTACGCCCTCCTTGCGCGACGGCGAGTCAGCTCGCGGAACGGCCGGGGAAACCCTCAGTCCTCGGTACTACGCGGAGATGGTAGCGCTGGCCTCGCGGAGGAAGTGTTGCGCCTTGTGGCAAGATCGGCTGACTTCAGATTTCCGGATCGCTGACGATGAGTGTACGACGCGCCGTGCGTGGCATCCCGCGGTGTCAGTTGCTGGCCCTTGTCCAGTTGGGCGATGAAGGCGCGCGCTTCCTGCGGCGCGCAGAGTCGCCAGCGGCAGCGGCGGTGCTGTGACCCAATGACTTGTGGCTACAAAGCTCCGGGTCACGTGGGACTGACCGACGAGATGCTACGACAGGCGCGTAGACAACTCCGTTGCAAGTTGTGGCAGGCGTCGAGGACTTTCAGTTGTCGGCCGCCATGCTCAGCGCCGAGACGTCTTGAAGCGACCCGTCTGGATGTCGTCAGGACGAGCGATTCAACGATCTCCCGAGCGTCACGTCGCGGTCCCTGAACGGGCCGCGCTACTCTCGCGGCAAGCCGCGATAGACGACCTTCCCGTCGAAGATGGTCGTCACGACGGCCACGTCTTCCGGCTTGGCCGGTGGCTGCGAAAAGACATCGCTCGCCAGCACGACGACGTCTGCCAGCATGCCGGCGCGCAAAGTGCCCACGCGCGATTCCTGGAACGACGCCCACGCGGGCCCCCGCGTGTACGCCTCGAGCGCAACGGGCAGCGAGATCCGCTGATCCCTGCCTCCAGGCCTGATCGGCCGGTTGACGACGCCGGTAATCCGCCCCGTGGGATTGAAAGGGGCCACCGGCCAGTCGCTCCCGAGCGTCAGCCGACCCCCGCTGCCAACCACGTCGTTCACGAGCCCTCCGTGCTTGGCCCACCGCTCCACGCCCACATTGACCACGGTCGGGCTCGCGGTCGACGCGGGAAGAGCGTTCGGAGGCACGAAAGCGGCGCCGCCTTGAAAGGCGGCGATGACGCCCAGCTTCGAGAAGCGCTGCGCGTCGGCCGGATCCATGTACGAGACGTGCTCGAGGCGATGGCGACGGCCGCGCGACGGGGCGGGGAGCGCGGCGGCCGCCCGCTCGAAGGCGTCCAGCCCCATGCGCACCGCACCGTCGCCGAGCGCATGCACCATGATCTGCCAACCCCGACCGTCCAGCATCTGGACAATGCGCTCGAACTCTTCACGCGGAAAGAACATCCAACGGCCGCGATCGTGTTGCCCCGAATCGCGAGCGCCTCGTGGAACACGCCGCTGCCGTCGGCCGGGAACACTTTCCCATTGAGCAAAATGAGGTCGGCCGGCGCTTCGGCGGGCGGACGGCCGGCGCATCCGGTCATCGCGGCGCCGAACACGATGAGCACCGCGACACAGCCAACCGACGATTTCCCGATTCTCATCCGCCCCTCTTCTCAGACAGATAGTGGTGCACACTGGGGAGAAATGCCGGGACGTCCGGCGCCCGCAGACTCCCGAGAATGTTACCGACCGCCTCCCGGAAGGAATGTTGCACCTTGTGGCAAGTGAGGGCTGACTGCAGATTTCTGGATCTCTGATCTCTTTGGGAAACGCAGATTCAGCCGTGTTTCGCAGGTGCAAGGAACGGGCGAGTGGTGTATGGTGCCGCTATGAAACACCTCAAGAGACGATTCATTCCAGCTTGGCACGTCGCCCTCGTGCTGGCCTTCGCGCTCGCCACAGTTACCGCCGCCCCGAGCGCAGCCGCCGTTCCCGAGAAAGGAACAGAGATTCTCTGGGACCATTATGGAATCCCACACATATTCGCGCCCGATCACGCCAGTCTTTTCTATGCCTACGGGTACGCCCAGATGGAGGGGCATTCGGAACTCCTCGTGCGCCTCTACGCGCAAGCGCGAGGGCGCGGCGCGGAGTTCTACGGCGACTCCAACCTCGCCAGTGATCGTTGGGTGCGAACAGCGGGCATTCCCCAGAAAGCGAAGACGTGGGCGTCGCAACAGACAGCAGAGTTTGCTCCGCTCATCCGTGCGTTCGCGGCCGGCTTGAACGCGTGGGCGATCGAGCACCCGGACATGCTTAGCCCCGCAGCCAAGGCCGTCCTGCCATTGACGCCGGAAGACGTCTACGCGCACGGCCTGCGCATCATCCACTACGACTGGCTGACTAGCGAGAGCAGTGTGTACAGCAAGGCGAGGCGCGAGGAAGTGGAGACGCATGGGTCGAACGCATGGGCCATCGGACCGTCAAAAACGGCGTCCGGCAACGCCATGCTGTTGAGCAACTCGCACCTCGCATGGGCAGATAGAGATACGTACTTCGAAGTTCAATTGACGGCGCCGGGCGTGACCTCGTACGGCGCGGTGTGGGTTGGTTTCCCAGTCCTTCGGCAGTGCTTCACGGAGTTCGTGGCCTGGACCCAGACGACGAATGGCCCCACGGGCGCAGACGTCTACCGGCTCACCTTGAGAGAGGGCGGCTACGTGCTCGATGGCCAGACCAAGCCGTTCGAGGTCGAGAAGCAGATCATCAAAGTGCGGCAGGCTGACGGTACCCTGCGTGACGAACTGCTGACCATCCGGCGCTCGGTGCACGGTCCGGTGTTTTCTGATCGGCGCGATGTCACGGTGGCGCTGCGCGTCGTGGCGGCAGACCGGCCCAGGATGTTCGAGCAGTTCTGGCGGATGGGCCTGTCGCGCAACCTCGAGGAATGGCGGCAGGCCATGCGCATGCAGCAGCTGCCGCTGTTCAACACGGCGTACGCCGATCGCGATGGCCACATCATGTACGTCTACAACGCCGCACCGCCCGTCCGCACGCATGGCGACTACCGGTACTGGAGCGGTGTCGTGCCGGGCGACAGGTCGGACCTCATCTCGACCGACAAGATCCTGCCCTTCGACCAGCTGCCCCAGGTCATCGATCCGCCTAGCGGCTGGGTGCAGAACTGCAACGACTCGCCGTGGACATCGACCTTTCCCATGGCGATCGACCCCGCGAAATTCGCACCGTATGTCGCGCCGCTGCCCAGTCTCGGTCCGCGATCACAGCGCAGCATCCGCCTGCTGTCGGCGCCGGGCAAGATCACCCTCGCCGACTTGAGAGCGATGAAGCTCTCGACACACAGCGAGATCGCGGATCATTTCGTGGACGATCTGGTCGCGGCCGCTCGTCAGAGCGGTACTGCGAAGGCGAAGGAGGCCGCGGAGATTCTGGCGAAGTGGGATCGGCAGGGGGAAACCACCAGCGACGGCACGTTCCTGTTCCTCCGTTTCGTTCAGGCCGCGGGCAACAATTTCCAGAGCATCGGCGGCTACGCGGTGCCCGCGGATCCCAGCCAGCCGCTCACGACACCGCGCGGATTTGCCGATCCGGCGAAGGCTATCGCGTTGCTGGACACTGAGGCGCGGCGCCTCGAAACCGAGTACGACACGATGCACGTGATCTGGGGCGACGTGATCCGGCTCCGCAAGGGCTCTCTGGATCTGCCGGGGAACGGCATTCCCAGCGCGTTGGGCGGCATCAGAACTGTCGGCGTCGGTCCGTTTGTCGGCGGGACCACACAGATTCAGGGTGGCGACACGTTCTACGCCGTCGTCGAGTTCTCGAAGACCGGCCCGCCGACCGGTGAGGCGCTGCTCGGATACGGCAACTGGTCGCGTCCGGGGTCGAAGCACATAGAGGACCAGCTGGCCCTGGCGTCGCAGAAGAAAATGCGCCCGATCATGCGGGCCAGGCAGGCGATCGAGAAGAACCTGGAGAGCCGCAAGGTGTTCTAGTCGATCAGTCTGACGCGTCGACTGATGGCGGTTGTGGTCGTGATTCGTACGCGCGCCGACCCATTCTGGCGAGGCGCTGGAATTCGGGTGAAGCGGTGATGCCATAGGCGTTCGCGTACGTCTCGTGATTCCGCTCGACGTCGGCAAGCCGGTAGACGTAATTCACGGTGAACCCGAGAGAGCGGGTCAGGCCCGCCGGTGACGTGTCGCCCATCCAATTGAGTCGCTCGAGACGAGCGCCATTGGCCAAGTGAAACCGAGCCACGGGATCGAGCGGGGCCTCGCCGCGCCTCGCGTACATCAGATAGTAGGCGCACAGGCGACTGAGCTCTGCCTGGATGGCGGGACCGATCAGGGGCTCGGGTGGCTGACCCACACGCAGCTTTTCGATAATCTTTCGGATCGCCGTTGGATGGTCGTCCACAGTCAGTGGGTAGTCACCGTTCATCATCCATTCTCCAAAGCTGGGGACGGGCGATAGCGTCGCAAACGTCTTCAACTGCGGAAAGTCTCTGCCTAGCTCCTCAGCCACTTGTTTGATCAGAAAATTGCCGAACGAGACGCCGCGCAGCCCTTCCTGGCAATTCGTAATCGAGTAGAACACTGCGCAATCGGCCCCGGTCGGATCCACGATCGTCGCCTCGGGATCCAGCAGAGGCTGCACCTTCGCCGGCATCCCGCGCGCGAGCGCCGCCTCAATGAAGATCAGGGGCTC
>Ga0156018_1092_pt1 | contig 23318 bp, 17 predicted proteins | sample RifCSPlowO2_02_FD_107672 | JGI IMG/M metagenome (GOLD analysis project Ga0156018, IMG submission 107672) | Acidobacteria bacterium RIFCSPLOWO2_02_FULL_65_29 | reverse complement strand
ACGCGCTCGCACCGTAGTGCTCGCGCGTATCAGGAACAGGACGCGTCGGTCCTCGAGCGATACGTTCCGCCAAGGTATCGCCTTCGATGAGCTCCAGTACCAGGTACCTGACGACATCGGTCTGTCCCGTGGGCGAAGGGCTTTCCGCGAAATCGTAGATGGCCGCGATATTGGGGTGGTTGAGCGCGGCGACCGCCTGCGCCTCGCGATGAAATCGAGCGATTCGTTCCGGGTCGCCGGCGTACGCATCGGGCAGGATCTTGATGGCGACGCGCCGATTGAGCCTGGTGTCGTGGGCCGCATAGACTTCGCCCATGCCGCCCGCGCCGAGCGCGCTGAGGATTTCATACGACCCGAGACGCGCACCGATTACGAGCGGCATGGGCTCAGGGCCAACATTCTTGCACTGCCGGCGGGGCCCCACCCCCGCCGGGTTCTGACGATGATGCCTCGCCTCGGCCATCGTCGCCTCGGCTCGGCATGGCCGCAGGCGCTCATGCCGCCAGCTCCGAGCGCGCTGACGATTTCGTGCGATCCGAGACGCGCACCGATTACGAGCGGCATGGCGCCCCTACACTACGCGGAAGCGCGCGGCCGGGTCAACGCGCCCAGTTGGCGTCGTGTCCGTCGCCTGCCTGGCCGTGCTTTCTTCACTCGCCGGGTTTTGGCTGCGCGGGTGGTACCAGCGCTTCGAGCGTGACAATCAGCAAGGGAAGGTCCGCCTCCAACGTGCGCCACACCTCTTGAAGGTCCACGTCATCGTATCCGTGGATGATGCGATCCCGCATGCCGGCGATCGCCTTCCAGGGCGTTCCCGGATGCAGGTCGCGAAAGCCCTCGGACAGCCGTTTCGCCGCTTCGCCTAGGACAAGGAGTTGATGCAAGATCGCCGACTGCGACTTCAGATCCGCGCCGAGTTGGTCTTGCGTAAGGCCCGACGCGAACGCGATCGCCCGCCGGGCGGCCGTCAGCATGTCGAGAACGACGGCATCATCCCTGGACATCGAGCGGCCTCGCGCTCTCGAGAATCATCTGGCGACGAATCCAGTTGGCGCTGCGCTCGAGGCCTTCACGGCTGACAAGGTCGACGTCGCGTCCGAGGAGGTCGACCAGTTCTTGCCGCATCCGCTCGTGGTCGATCAGGCTCCAGGCGGCAGTGGGGCTGAACGTCACGAGAAAGTCAAGATCGCTCGCCGGTCCGAAATCCGGTCGCAACACGGAGCCGAAGACGGCAAGCTCCCGTACCTGCCATTGCCGGCACCACGCGGCAAGGCCGGCCCGATCGAGTGAAATCGGCAGGTCCACGACGCTGCGCATTATACGTGAGGAACCTTTCCGCTTCGCCGCCTCCGCCCCGGACGAGCGTCGCTGCGCGCTCGTCGTCCACGAACTGTTCAGTTACCGCCCAAACCAGTGAGGGTCGTTACATGATGCGCGGACCGTCACCGGTTCAAACCGAGCACTTGAATGCGCCCGTACTGCCGGAAGTGGTGGTCGAAGGTGAAGGCTCTCGTGACGCGACGAGCGTCGAGCACGGCGAAGGAGATCGCGTCACACAGCGTCCAGTCCTTGTCAGCGTGCCGAGCCAGAATCTCCTTGGCTCTTTGTTCTTCGGCGGGGAGCGGCGGCACGACCGTCAAACCGCCCGTCAGCAGCCACTCGCGGGCGATACCTCTGCCGAGCTTCCGGACAAGGAGCGCATGGGTCTCTGCTTCGATGTAGTTGGTGATGAAACTCGGCCGCCGATCGGATGCGATGTCACGGGCTATGGCGACCGCGCGCGCATGATCCGCATCGTCGGCATCGAGCAACGCGAGGATGGCGCTCGAATCCCAGAGGACGCTGCGGGTCACCGATCGAGGATGGCGTGCTTGTCGCGGGCGCCAGGCGTCCTGCCGCCGCCGCGGCCAGCGCCAACGAGACGGAACATCGGATGGTCGTGAGAAAACGGAGGAATGCCTGTGGTCCGGCGCCCATGGGTGCGCGTCCGAATGGCGCTGGCCGGGACGAGGCGCCGCCCACCGCGGCGAACGCTCGGAAGATCGCCTCGCTGAATGAGGCGCCAGACGGTCGAACGTGAGACGCCGAGGGTACGCCCGGCCTCCTCGACAGTGATCATGGCTCCCGTCATATCCCGAATCGTATCACAGTCGTCTCATCGTCTCAATCATCTCATGGCGCGCCCTCGTGCGCCGACCGGCGTGATCGCGCTCGATGGCTGTACTCGCCCGTGCTTGCCAGGAAGCCGGTGAGGAAGTCTTCGATCGGCCCAGCTGGACGCCAATTATCGCGACGGCACCGGCGGTAACTTCTCTTCGCCAGGATTGCTCTGGACACCCAGAATATTCAGTGCCAGCGAGACCATCCGGTAGTTCGCCGGGGTGATCGTCGCGTCGATCATCATCCGGTCGTCGTAGAGCCGCTTCAGGGCATTCCACGTGCGGTCCGACACGACACTGTCGCGATACATCTCGTCAGCAAAGCGCAAAAGATCGGCCTCGAAGGGGTCCCAACCCGGCGCATCTGGCCCCAACGGGATCCGCTCGATCGGCAACCCCATCTTGCGGGCTCCTCCCACGGGTCCGACATGCTCCGACCATTCATACTCGGACTGGGAGTTCCATCCGATGCGCAGGATCAGCAACTCACGGTCGCGGTCCCGCCCGGTCTTCCCGAGCATGGATATCTGATTCACATATCCGGAGCCGTTGCGGGCAGCCGAGAGCTTCGGACACAAGCCGAACGTGCGAGGGTTGTTGGCCCCCTTGCCCGGCATCGGAACCGCGCGTGGGGCTTTGAGCGTCACGGTCTCTCGCTGAGGAACATCGACCCCGTACGGAATGTCGAGAGGCATCCGATCGGCGGTGGGAGCGTCATCGGGCTGGACCCCCAGAGTGTTGTACAGCAGCGCAAGCGACGCGACATCTGCGACCGTCATCCCCGCGTCCATCACGTTGCACGTGTTGTAGCGCGCCGCCATCAAGTTGAAGACCGCGTCGTTCACGAAGGAATTCCGAAACAACTGATCCGCCATGCGCAGCAGGTGCGCCTCGAAGGGCTCCCAACCGGCGGCGGCACCCCGTGCAATGTTCCGAATCTCCTCGTTGGTCAGGCCCGCCTGTCGCGCGAACGGCACACGCTCCCGCCAGATCACGTCGCTGCCGTGGAGCCAGGCCGTTCGCAGGATCAGAAGCTCACGGATCCGGGGCGACAGGCTCGAATCCCGCGTGATGTAGTGGTGGAACGTCATCGTGCGGTCGACGAGCTCGGGAACGTGCAGCAGCGTCCTGAAACTGTTGCCGGGGCGACCGCCTGCGGGCACGAACTTGGCGATCCGTTGCTTGTGTTCGTCGGTCCACTGCGCTTCCGGCAGCGGCGGGATCCTCGGTTTCATCAGGCTGACGGGCCGCATGCTCCCAGGCCGACCCACGACCGCCTGGCTGCCCAGGTGCACAGGAGCCGAGGCCAGTAACGCCACGCACACCCAGATCAGCGCTTGAGGGTGTGATGGATACCGCTTGGTCAAACGCATGCTCGCTCCGGCCCCTGGAAATGGATCGCGCCGGTCACCGGCTGGTCGGTTTGCGAAGGTGCCCGTACATCAGTTCTTCGGCAAACTCCACGCAGATGTATTCGAGCGGCTGAGCATTCTTTTCCATACGACGATACAGCGGCATGCTCATCTTCCATGGCCGCGTGAACACGTTCGGATCGTCGATCGTGGCTTCGTACCACAGGTGGTCGGGCCCTGTGGCCGTATATCGTTCGACGACGTGTAGCGCGTCGCTGTGAAAGTTCCCCGCACGATCGAACCATGTCTGATCGGTGAAACCGGTCACGTCGACGACCAGCGTTTCGCCTTCCCAACGGCCACGCGACCATCCCATCCAAAAGCTGATGGGACTCTCTTCCGTGCTGTTCATGTAGATGATGCGGCTCGCATTCGCGAATTCGTAGGCCATCAGGACCTGCTGCGGGGTTTGAACAATCTGAAACGGATGGGGTTGATAGGTTGCGCGCGGTATTCCCGGCATGTAGCACTTGATTTCCGGGTCAAGGGTCATCCAGTGCGCCAGGTTCTCCTTCTTCTTGGCCAGGGCCTCCGGGCGATAGGGGAGCTCGTTCCCCTCGACCACGCCGGCGCCCGGGGGTACGCTGAAGGACGCGCCGAGCGCGGTCACCGGCCCCTGGCGCGCCGCGTGATCCTGAATGTCCCAGTTGGCCGTGTTGAGCGCCTGCCACGTCCCGTTCAGGTTGGGTTTACCGTCTGCGGTGCGGGGCGCCCTGTATGCTCGAGCCTGAGTGGAGGTTGGCGTCGTGCCCAGCCAAAAAGCGCCGATGACGGCAGCCACCGTCGCCGCAATCATCGCGCCTCTCACCGTACGCCCTCTTTGGCCTTCGCCGCTTCTTCAGCTCTCTTCTCGTCGGCGCGCGCGCCACTGAGGATGCCCACCATGCTGTGGTTCCCCTCATGACACGCGTACTCATAGATGCGATCGTTCCTTCTTGGCATCGGGATCGCGACTGTAAAGGGCTTCGTGTAGACCGTGGGATCGGTGATCGTGTATTGGTAGTCGATCCAGTCCTCGCTGACGCGTGTGAAGCGTTCGACCGCGTGCGTGTTCTCTGATCCCCCATATCTCAGTCGCGTCTTGTCGTTGAAATTCGTGGTCTCGACCACCAGCGTAGTGCCCTCCCAGTGGCCGCGCGAGTCGCCATTCCACTGCCGGACGTTCTGACCGAGGTGCGGACGTCCATCGAGCGGGATCAGGCGCACATGATGGATATTCTCATCGAGGATCGCCACCATGCCAGGCGTCTGGAAAATCTGATACGTGTTGTTATAGCCGGACGGGAGCGGCGGGACGCCATGGTACATGATGCAGCGATCGGTTGGAGAGCGGTCCAACCACGAGTCCGCGGGGTGCGCACGCTGGTACTCGGCTCTTTCCGCGCGTGCCTTTTGCGCCGCCGGCGTCAACGCAGGAAGTTTTCCGTCCTCCGGATCGACAATCAACGACGTTCGCCCGATCGATTGTCCACGGTCCCACCAGAAATTGTTGTACGTGCCTGGGTCGCCGGGTCTCGGGGGAGCATCTTGGATGCGTGCGGTTTGGTCGGCGAGCTCCGCGACTTCCTCGTCAGTGAGAAACGTTTTCTCGCCCGCTGTGCCAGGTTTTGACAAGGGGGTCGTGGTGGCGTACGACCAGACGCCTTGCAAGTCGGGTTCGCCCCACGCCGTTCGGGCGACCTTCCAGTTCTTCGACGCGGCCTTCGCCCTCACGAGGGCGCGGGCAGCCGCGGCCGACTCGGTCTGGGGGGCCGGATTCGCCGCCGGCTTCTGGGCCTGACCGGCGACCGAAACCGTGTTTCTAAACTTCTGGACGCGGCCTCCGGTGGCGGCTTCACCTGTGTACAGATTTCCCTTTGAGTCGACGACGATGTCGTGCAGCGATGTGGCGAATCGCCCGGCTTCTTTCCCGGGGCCGCCGAGCTCGCCCGCGATCTGGAGCGAATCGCGCTGCAGGATCCACACCTTCTGGTTCCCGCCGTCGGCGACGTACATGAACCGCTGGTCCGGCGAGAAATCGATGTCCCAGACAGTCGCCGCGGCGGTCTCCTTCGCGATGAACAGCTCTTTCACGAATGTGCCGTCCTTACGGAAGATCTGGAAGCGGTTGTTCGATCGATCGCAGGCGTACACGAGGCCATCGCGTGCGATGCGGAGGCAGTGCGTCGCGCTCCCGAACTGCTTGGGCGGTGGGCCGCTCGGATCGAACTTCGCGGTCGCGGCCGAGTCATCCGGTTTCGTCCCGTAGGCGCCCCAGTGCCGCTTGTACGCTCCGGTGTCTGAGTCGAACACGATGACGCGATGGTTCCCGTTCTCTCCGTCGGAAACGAAGACTTCGTTCGTTTGCGGATCGATTCGCATCTGCGTGGCATGGCCGAGGTTCTCGGTGTCGTTGCTGCCGCCGCTCTTGCCGGAGTGGCCGATCTGGAGCAGGAATGTTCCGTCCCGTCTAAACGCCAGGATGTGTGCGTCCTTCGGGCCGTTGCCGCTGATCCAGACGCGGTCTTTGTAGTCGATCGTGATGCCGTGCACCTGCTCGGGCCATTCGTAGCCCGGGCCAGGCCCGCCCCACGTCCGCACGACGTTTCCGTTGGGGTCGAACTCGATCACAGGAGGAGCGGCCCGGCCGCCAGCCTGCCGGACCGGCTCGGCACGCTGAACGATCAGGATGTGATCGCTCGCATCAGCGGTGATGCCGCTGACGGGCCCGACGCTCCAGCCGTTCGGGAGCGTCTTGGGCCAGCTCGTATCGACCTCCAAGACCGGTGGGCGCGCCGAAGACTGGGCCGCGAGCGGCGGCGTGAGGCGCCCTGCCGCAACGACGGCTCCGGCAACGAGCATGGCGAGCATGATGATCGCCTGGCGAAGAGTCCGCATATTGAAGACCCGCCCTTCCTTTTTCGGGTCGCAGCGCTTCCGCCGCGAAGCCGCGCGACAGTGTGCCCCTGCTTCGCCATGTTGCGCAACACAAATCCTTCGCAGACTGCTGACAGCCTGAACTGAAACTTGGAACTGAGAAGTGAGAAGGACTACGAAATCCGGCCCTGCACCCGAAGTAGACTTCTCCGCGATGAGTGGGGCCTGGCTGTTCCTCGTGGCGTACACGTGCTCGGGATTCGCGGGTCTCGTGTACGAAGTCGCATGGACGCGGTTGCTGACCGTGTACATGGGCCACTCGACGGCCGCCGTCAGCACGGTTGTCGCGGCGTTCATGGGCGGGCTGGCTGCCGGCGCAGGCATCGGCGGCGGCATCGCGGCTCGGCTGACGCGGCGCCAGGCGGCGTACGGCTACGCCGCTCTCGAGCTGGTCGTCGCGCTCACGGCGATCGTCCTCCCGACAATCTTAAATGAGGTCGCACCGGTGCTCGGGTGGGCCTATCGAGACGGCGCGAGCGGGTGGCTGTTTCCCGTCACGCGCGTGGCTCTCTGTTTCGCGGTGCTCATCGTTCCCGCGATGGCCCTCGGTGCGACGTTTCCGTTCGGGGTGCGATGGTTCGTTCCCGGATCGTCGAGCGCGGGCCGGGCAGGGGGTGCGCTCTATGCCGCCAACACCGCCGGGGCCGCAGCCGGCGGTTTGATTTCGGCGTTTCTGCTGATCCCATGGCTTGGTGTTCGAGGCGCGACGCTCGTGGCTGTTCTTGCGGGGAGTGTGGCGATCGCACTGGCACTGCGTGTCGCCAGCCACACGCTCGCGACGACCGATGAGGCCGTTCCGGACGCCCCGCCAAGACCCCTCGGCGACAAGCCAAGAATGGCTCGCCGTCACCGAGCCCAGCGTGCGGATCGCCCGGCCGCCGATGGGTACGGGCCACCGTGGCTTGGGGGACTCGTTCTGGCATGCACGGGTGCGGCGACGTTTCTTCTCGAGATCGCCTGGACCCGAGTCTTCGCGTCCGTGATCGGTCCCTCCACGTATGCCTTCGCCGCTACGCTCACCGGTCTCATTGGCGGTTTGGCGGTTGGCTCGGCGATTGGTGCGGCGGCTGCCGGCCGGACCAGGCGCCCGGCGCTGCCGCTGGCCGCGGCGTTGGGCGCTGCCGCGCTGATGTCGGCGTGGGTCTCGTCGATCGCGGGGCGCGACTTCCCGCTCTGGATCCTCGAGCGTCTCGCGCGCAGCGCCGAGCCGTTCGGGCAGTTGGTGATCCGGGAGTCCTTGATGGTCGCGGTTCTGGTCGCGCCCGTCGCGCTCTGTCTCGGCGCGGCCTATCCTCTGGCGCTCATGCTCGTCGCGTCTGGGCGCGACGACGTCGCCCGGCGCCTGGGGACGGCCTACGCGATCAATACGCTGGCGTCAGTCGCCGGATCGCTCGGCGCGGGCTTTCTCGCCATTCCCTTTCTGGGCCTCTCCAACACGCTGCGGCTCGGCAGCGCCCTCTGTCTTGCGGCGTCGGTCGTCGTGTCTCTGGCAGGCCGGCTGGGGACCGCTGCTCGGCTGGCGGGCGCTGTCCCGGCAGTGGCTGCGGTCGTACTCGTGATTGCCGCTCCGCCGTGGGATCGCGAGCTCCTCGCGAGCGGCGGCTACAAGTACGCCGCCCGCGTACCGAAGGACGTGAATCTCTCCACGGCCTTGAAGGCCGGGCAGCTGTTGCACTATCGCGAGGGTCCAACGGGCATCGTATCGGTGAAGCAATTGACGGGCGATCGCTCGTTGGCGATCGACGGCAAGGTCGACGCGTCGACGTCGGGCGACATGCTGACGCAGAAGGCGCTTGCGCATCTGCCCCTTCTTCTTCACGAAGATCCCGACACGGTCTGCATCATCGGGCTTGGGAGCGGGGTCACGCTCGCTTCCGCGCTCGTGCACCCCGTCGAATCGGTGGATGTGGTCGAGATCTCGCCGGAGGTGGTGGAGGCATCACGCTACTTCGCCCAGGAAAATCGCGGGGCCTTGGACGATCCGCGCAGCCGGCTGATCGTTGGTGACGGCCGCGCGCACCTGGCGTGGTCCACCCGACAGTACGACGTGATCATCTCGGAGCCGTCGAATCCCTGGATGGCGGGCGTGGCCGCGTTGTTCACACGCGAGTTCTTCATGGCTGTCCGAGAGCGTCTCGCCCCTCGCGGCATCATCTGCCAGTGGGCCCACACCTACGACATCAGCGACGCGGATCTCCGATCAATTGTCGCCACGTTTAGGTCGGTGTTTCCAGAGGGCTCTATGTGGCTCGTGGGCGACGGCGATCTGCTGCTCGTCGGATCGCTCGAGCCGATTGAGCCGCGATTATCGAATATCGAGACAGGTTGGCGACGCGCCGGCGTAGCCGAGGATCTCGGCGGCGTCTCCGTCACGGAGCCGTTCGGGCTGTGGTCCCTGTACGTGGGCGGGCCCGGCGAACTGGCGGTGTACGGCGCGGCCGCCGTCCAACAGACGGACGACAGAATGGCGCTCGAGTTTTCGGGTCCGAGCGCCATCAACGCGCCGGTTTCGTCCAGCAATGTCCTGACGATCGAGCGGCTGCTCGACGGTCGCGTCGCTCCGGCTGTGATCGCGCGCGCTTTGGCCGGTGCAGGCGCCGCCCAGTGGCGCGACCGGGCCGCCATGATGCTCGAGGCGGGGTCGTATCGAGCGGCGTTCGACAGTTACGTCAAGGCCGTGAGTCGTGATCCGACGGACGCTGGCGCGCTCGCGGGTCTCGTGCGTGCCGCAGTGGCGTCACAACGCGAGGCCGAGGCGGCCACGGTCTTGAGCGGCGCCGTGGAGGCCGCACCACGCGCGACCGCACCGCGGATCGCGTTCTCGAAGTTCCTTGCGGCGACCGGATCGTTCGATGAGGCGCTGAAATTGGCGCGCGAGGCGGTCGCCATCGAGCCGGCCGATCCCGCGGCCTTCGATCAGCTGGCGTCCGTTTTCGCGGACGCCGGCGACGCGAACGGGCTCGATTCGGTCGTAGAACAGTTGCGCCTGCGGTTTCCCCAACGAGCGACGACTCGGTACTACGCGGCCGCGTTGCAGTTCCTTCGCGGCCGGCTGCCGGAGGCTCTGGCGGCGATCCTTCAATCCATCGATCTGGATCCGGTGCGCGCCGCCAGCCACAACCTGCGCGGGGCCATCCACGCCAACCTCGGGCAGCGGCCGGAGGCGCGGCAGGCGTTCCAGGCCGCGCTGCGGCTGGATGCGCAGGATGCCACGGCCTACAACAACCTGGCCTTGCTCGAGCTCTCCTCGGGCAACACGGCGGTGGCGGCCGACCTGTTTGCCGAGGCCCTGACCCTCGACCCCGCCTCGACGGCGGCCCGCCAGGGTCTCCAGCGGGCCCGGTAGCGAAGCTTCGCCTCAAACCGACGAATAACGAGCCCGTGGCCTCGAATGGCGAATCTTCGCTACTAGGCGGCCGCTTCGCGGCCGCACTAAGACAGCTTCTAAAGCCAAGAATGCCCCATTTGCATGGACATCGGCTTTAGAAGATGTCTCGCGATCCGAATCTTTGAATCGCGCGTGGTCATCCCGCACGAACCCTGGAAGCCGCGCAAAAAATCAATCGACGACGGCTCAGTTTTCGCCTACAGTGGGCGTCGTCACCCCGTCAGTTTCATAGTGGATCTCGACCGGTTCTTATCCCAGTGGTCCGGCGATCTAGTCACCGCTACCGGAGGAGGATCCGTTATGAGAACGGCAAGGTCAGGTTTCACCGCGAGAGCGATCTGGTGCACGGCGGCGATAATTCTAGCGATGCTGGCCGTATCGAGCACGGCGACAGCGCAGCAGGCGGCAGGCATCATTGGCCGGGTCACGGACGAGAGCTCGGCAATCATGCCGGGCGTGACCGTCACGGCGACGAGCCCAGCCCTTCAAGTGCCGTCGGTGACGGGCGTGACTGATGCCAACGGTGAATACCGATTGACGCCGCTGCCAATTGGGACCTATACGGTCGAGTACACCCTCTCGGGGTTTCAGACGGTCAAGCGTGAAGGTATCAGGCTGACGGTCGGGTTCACGGCCCGCGTGGACACGCAGTTGCAAGTCGGCTCGCTGCAGGAATCCATCACCGTGTCCGGCGCCTCGCCGGTCGTCGACACGACATCGACCACCGCGACGACGCAGTTCACCCGGGAGTCGATCGAGCTGCTCCCGTCGAGCCGCAACGGCGTCGTCAGCCTGCTGGCGCAGGCGCCCGGCGTCCGCACGCTGCGCGACGTCGGCGGCAGCAGCATCAACACGGTGCCCACCTTCCGCGTCTTCGGCCAGGCCGGCGAGGCGTACTCGACGCTCGAGGGGGTGCAGACGAGCAGCCTGCAGGCCTCCAGCGGCCAGGCCAACTACTGGGATTACACGACGATCGAAGAAGCGTCGGTCCGCACGATTGGCAACAGCGCCGAAGTGCCGAGCCGCGGCGTGAATCTCAACGCGATCGTCAAGTCGGGCGGCAACGTGTTCCACGGCAGCGGGTGGTACAACAAGACCAGCGCCAGCCTGCAGAGCAACAACGTCAACGCGGAACTCGAGGCGCAGGGCGTGACGCAAGGCGAGCGGCTCGACACACGCCACAGCTACAGCGCCGATCTGGGCGGCCGCATCATCCGCGACAAGCTCTGGTTCTACGGGGCGGCGCGACGGGCCATCAATGCGTTCGAGGTGCTGAACACCTTCAAGCCGGACGGCTCCCCCGCGATTGCGGACGACGTGGCCTGGTTCACCACTACTAAGCTCTCGTATCAGATGAGCGCCTCGAACAAGATCGTCGGCTTCCACCAGAACAACCACAAGCACGATCTCAGCAACCTCAGTCAGTTTCAGGCGTGGGAGTACCGCGGGGGCCTGATGACGCCGAGCCACACGGCAAAGATCGAGTGGCAGAAGCTGTACGGCAGCTCGCTGGTGACGACCGTGCAGTACGGCCGCTACCAGTATTATGGGTTTCGGTTCAGCTACTCGCCCCGGGATGTGCCGCCGTCGTTCGACCAGGTGACGTTGATCAACCGGGGACCGCAGACCAACCTCGGCGAGAATCCACAATCCCCGCGCGACCACTTCAAAGGTGCCCTCACGTGGTTCCGCCCGGATCTCTTCAAGGGGAACCACGAGTTCAAGATCGGCGTCGACTCCGCGAAGGCCACGTTCGGCCGGACCTACCCCGACGGCCAGCAGGACGTCATGTACCAGGGGGCGTTCACGGGACCGATCCATAACTATCGGCTCATCTTCCAGGACGGCGCGCCGTACCGGCTCGAAGCCTGGAACATGTGGTCGAACGCGCATGTCGTCTCGGAGTACACGAGCGCCTACGCGCAGGACAGCTGGACGATTGGGCGCCGGGTGACGCTGAACCTGGGCCTGCGGTATGCCCACGACAACGGGTACGTGCCCGAATCGTGCCGCGAGGCGGCGCTGCCGCCCGGCAACGTGGCCTTCCCCGCCGAGTGTTACGCCAGGCAGCAGTTCAATGTCTGGGACGGCGTGGCGCCGAGGTTGCACGGTGCGTGGGACCTGGCCGGGAACGGCAAGACGGTGATCAAGGGCGGCTGGGCCCGGTTCGACCATCAACGCCAGCAGGTCCCTGAGATGAACGAAGCCGACCCGCAGGTGCGCACCACCGTCACCTACCGCTGGCGCGACCTGAACGGCAACGGGAACTACGACCTGGGCGAGGCGAACCTCGATCCGAACGGGCCCGATTTCGTGTCGCAGTCGGGCGGATCCAACACGGTCGCCAGTCCCGACGAGGTGCAACCGAAGATGGACGAGGTATCCGTGTCGCTCGAGCGGGAGCTGATGGAGAACTTCGCGTTGCGGGTGAGCGGCATCTACTCCCAATACCACAACACCTACCGGGTCACCAACCTGCTCCGCCCCTACGAGACGTACAACGTGCCGGTCACCCGGCCCGACCCCGGCCCGGATGGGCGGGTGGGCACGGCAGACGACCCCGGCGTGCTGTTCACGTACTGGGAGTACCCCACCTCGCTGCGCGGCCGGGCTTTCGAGCGGCTCGCCCGGATCAACGACCCCAACGCCGACCAGACCTTCAAGAGCGTCGATCTCTCGGCCTTCAAGCGGCTCTCGAACAAATGGCAGTTCCTCGCCTCCTATTCGGCCACCCTGCGTGACGTGCCGATTCAAGTGAGCGCCTCGGGGAGCGAGTTCAACGGCAACGTCGAGAGCGGGCCGGACAACCCCAACGGGGAGATCAACACGTCGGACCACGCGTGGGAGTGGACCGCTAAGCTCTCCGGCGTCTACGTGCTGCCCTATCAGATCAGCACGTCGGCCACTTATGAGTTCCGGAGCGGCTACCCCTGGGCGCGGCAGGTCCGCTTCACCGGCGGCGCGACCATCCCGAACATCACGGTCAACGTCGAGCCCACCGGGGCCCGGCGGCTCCCGCACCAGAACCAGGTCGACGTGCGCGTCGAGAAGTCCTTCAACCTGCGAGCGGGCCAGCGCGCGACGTTGCGCATGAACATCTTCAATGCGCTCAACGACAACACGGTCCTCACGCTGACTCGGCTGTCTGGCGTCAACTTCGGCCGTCCGACGAGCATCATGCCGCCGCGGATTGCCGAGTTCAGCATGTCGTATCAGTTCTAGGCGCAGGACTTTCCCCCTACGGAGGCCACAGTGGACTTGTGGCCTCCGCGCTCTCAGCTGCTGGAGGCCTTCGCGCGCCATGAGATTCGTGTTCCGCACCTCCAGTCTCTCCAAACTCTGTCTCGTCCTCGCCCTGGGGGCGAGCGTCCGCCTTCAGGCCGACGACTGGCCTGAATGGCGCGGCAAGGGCCGGCTGGGCGTCTGGCTCGAGACCGGCATCCTCGACAAGCTGCCTGACGGCGGGCTCCCGGTCAGCTGGCGCGCGCCGATCCACGCCGGCTACGCCGGGCCGGCTGTGGCCGGCGGCCGCGTCTTCGTCACCGACTCCCGGCGGGTCAAAGCGAATCAGGCGATCGAACGGGCCGTCGCGCTCGACGAGCAGACCGGCCGGGTGCTCTGGACGAAGGAATGGCCGACCAATTACAGCGGCCTGCAACTCGTCTACGCGATCGGCCCTCGCGCTACGCCGACGGTCGATGGCGATCGCGTCTACGTGCTCGGCGCGATGGGCAACCTCTTCGCCCTCGACGTCGCGACGGGGCGCGTGCTCTGGGAAAAGGACTACGTCAAGGACTTCAACGCGACGGTCCCAACGTGGGGGATGGCCGGCGCGCCGCTGGTGGACGGCGACCGCCTCATCTGCCTCGTGGGCGGGGAGCCGGATGCCAAGGTGATCGCGCTGAATAAGTTTACCGGCGAGGTGATCTGGAAGTCGCTGTCGTCGGAGTCCGAGCCAGGCTACAACCAGCCGATCATCGTCGAGGCGGGCGGCGTGCGGCAGCTCGTGCTGTTTCACCCGAAGGGCATCAGTGCGCTGGACCCGGAAACCGGCAAGGTCTACTGGGAGATCGATCACAGTGTGCAGATGGGGATTGTCGTGGCCACGCCCGTTCGCAGCGGACCGCATCTGTTCGTGACGTCGCAGCACGGCGGCGCGCGGATGCTCGCGCTCGACGATCGCCGTCCTGCCGCGTCCGTGTTGTGGGGCGGGCCGGGCGAACAGGATCAAGGCATGACCCACGACACGCCGAATACGTTGAACTCCGTCATCAGCACACCCGTCCTCGACGGCGGCTACGTGTACGGCCTCGACAACGACGGCCAGCTCCGATGTCTCGAGGCGGCGACGGGCAAGCTCGTGTGGAAGACCGATGCGCTCCTGAAGGAGCACGCCATGTACGGCACGGCGTTCTTTGTCCGGCACAACGACCGCTACTTCATCAACAACGATCGCGGCGAGCTGGTCCTCGCCAAGCTGTCGCCGGCCGGGTTCCAGGAGCTCGGTCGCACGAAGCTCATCGAGCCCACGAATCCGTACGTGCGGCGGCGTCAGTTGCCGAACGTCCTCTGGTCGCACGCCGCCTACGCGAACCGGCACATCGTCATCCGCAACGACAAGGAAATCGTCCGGTTCTCGGCCGCCAGCGGGTCCTAGGACCAGTGTACCCACGGGCCCCATTCCTCGGCGGTTTGAGCCGAAGCTTCGCTACCGTGCTAGCGCGAGTGGTCGCCGCGGCGCTTCTTGCCTTGGGCGCCGCGCTCGTGGCTCACGCCGGCCAGACGCCGGGTGCGCCTTCGCGGCTGGTCGTGGTCGTCAGCGATCTGCACATGGGCGAAGGGCGACGGACGTCTGGCGAGTGGCATCCATTCGAAGACTTCAGGTGGTCGCCGGAGTTCGCCGCCTTCCTCGAGGCCGTCGACGCCGATGGAGGCCGCGCAGTCGATCTCGTGCTCAACGGCGACACATTCGAGCTGCTGCAGTCGAGCGCTGCCGCGTGTCGATCCGGGGCGGACCTCGGCTGCAGTGAAGAGGAGTCATTGGTACGCCTCGACCGCGTGCTTGCCGCGCACAAGCCCGATATCGAAGCGCTTGGGAGCTTCGCGAAAGCCGGATCGAACCGAGTGGTGCTCGTGCCTGGCGACCATGATGCCGCGCTGTTGTTTCCGCGCATGGCGCGCCGCGTGGTCGATGCGCTGGGCGCCCCGCAGGGCCGCGTGGCGGTCGCCGCTTCCGGTACCTGGGTCTCGTCCGACGGCCGCGTGTTTGCCGAACACGGACACCAGGTGGGGTTCTCACGGGGCGAACAAGTCATCCAAGATCTCGACAATCGCCTGGAGGAACGCTATCCGATCATCGACAATCTCGCCGCCGCGGGAACGGGCGTGAAGTACGCGCTGGCTGCCGCCGATGGCATCGATGCCGTGGCTCTTGCACCGCGGCTGCTCCGCGCCCTTTTGCTCGTCACCCCTTGGCAGCAGTTCCGCATGGAGCTCGACGATGGCGAGGTCGAGCCTCCAGTGTGGGATATCGCGCAGGTGCGCTCGCAAGGCGCGGCGTTCTTCGTGTCTTCTTTGCCAGACGACGATCCCCTCAAGCCAGCGGCTGCCAGCGCCGCGGCGAGTGGAACGCTCACGCCGTTGCTCCAGCAGTGGACCGACGACGAGATTGCCGCCGTGTGCAATTACCGCGCGGCCGTGCGTCGCGCGAGGCGTCGCTACGAGCCGGCCGTGACGCAGTTTGCGCCTCGGGGACCGGCGGTGTCCGAGTGTCCGCGGACGCCCGAGACGAGAGGCGGCCAGTACGACTATTTCTGGCGCTCGCGCGATCTGCTGTTCGCCCGTCATCTCGAAGGTGCACGCAGGCGGGCGCCGGCGAGCGCGCAAGGGCTCGCCGTCTTCGTTCACGGCCACACGCACCTGCCGGATCGCTCTCAGACCAGCGCGAACATGATCAGTGGCGGCCTGCTCAAGATCCCGATGGAAGGGTTTTCTCCGGCGCGGGGCGCGCTCTCGCCGATCGTCATCAATGGCGGCGCGTGGCAGCGCACGATCACACCGGCGCAGTACGAACGGTTGCGGACGGAGCGCGCCATCTCGGACGATGAGCTGCTACGGTCGCTGCAGCCCGAGCAGTTGGCGCCCTGCTACGGCTTCGTGCGGATCCCGCCCTATACGGACACTCCCGCGCCCGCGGTCCGCTACTGGCGTGAGGCCGATGGCCAATGGGGAGTGGCGGGCGGCTGCGGGCGCTAGAGCGGTTTCCGTAGTTCCCGCTTCTCACTTCAGGCCCTCGTACGGCGGGACGTTCCGGCGATAGAGCTGAAGTCTTTCCCGGAGCTGACGAACCGTCTCGCTGGATCCCGACTGTCCTGCCACATCCACCGCGGTCTCAATCGCCGAGATCGCTTGGTCGAACCTGCCGGCGCTGGCGAATGCGGCCGCGAGCGTCTCGAGAGGGCGGACTTCCTGTCGATTGGTCAACCCGACGGCACGTTCGGCCAGCCGCACGGCGCCGGTGGGATCACGAATCGTGGCATCGGCCGACGTCGCGAGGATCCACGCGAGATCGGTCAGGGCTTCGAGCACGTCGGGATTGGTTTCGAGCGCCTGCCGGTAATGCGAGAGCGCTTCACGAACGTTCTGCTGCACTGCCAGGATGCCCGCGATGTTCGTGTGGGCCGCGGCGTTGGTCGGTTGAAGATCCAGCGCGCGGCGCAGCTGGTCGAGCGCTTCGCTGAACCGCCGCTCCATCCGCAGCACCGCGCCAAGATTGACGCGAGCGCCGACGTGCGCGGGATCCAGCTGGATCGCGCGCTGCAAGTGATCAATCGCCTGGTCGGGCTGACGCTGCCGCGCGAACGCCGTGGCCAGGTTGTAGTGCGCCTCGACCGACTCGGGGTTGACGCGCAGCGCCTCGCGGAGGTGACCGACGGCCGCCTCGGTTCGGTTGAGCGTCAGATAGATCGATGCGGCCGCCTCGTGCAGCCGCGCGTTGAGTGGATCGACCTCGAGCATCTTCTCGTAGCCCGCCGCGTCCTCGGCCATCACCTTCGGACCGAAATCAGCCGCGAGACGGGCACGGTCGTCACTCGTTCGCGCCAGCACTTGAATCCACAAATCGCCCATCTCGTCGGCGCTCGATTCTCCCCAGCGCACGCGTCGCGCCGGCCGATCCGGGTTTCGCCGGTTCGCCGTGGAGTTGTTGTACGTGACCTCCAAGCGTAGCGTCGTGCCACGAGGCAGCACGACCGGTTCGGCGTAGCGATAGACATCCTGCCAGTTGAAGTCCCAGTCCTTGATGTAGATCAGCCATGTCTCCGTGCCATCGGGCAACGTGGCGCGGCCGCGGATCTCTTTGGCGCGGTTGTGCGCATGCGGCTGGAGCGCGCGCACCTCGACATCGACCGGAAGGACGTACTGGTCGCTGGTCACGTGATTCCGCGCGCCCGGAGCGATGTCGATGTCGTGCCGCCCGAGCCTGATCATGAGCGGCGTGCGTGCCGGTGGTTGGTCGGTGAAGAAGAAACCAACGCTTGGCTGCACCACCGCGGCAGCCGCGCCAGAGTTGATGTGCAGTTGCACGACGAGATCGTTCCCCGGGCTGAGCCGCCAGGCCATGTCCGCCGGCATGAGCGGAGGAAGCTGTCCCGGCGTCCAGCCGAGAAAGTGTCCGTCAGGAAAATTCCCGGCCATGATGAACCCGTCGAAACCAGGCTCCGGGTCCGCCTCGTCGAGCCGCCGGGCCGAGCGCGAGCCGTCGATCCGCAGGTTGGCATGGTGGACGACTCGCGTGTTGCCGGGACGGAATTCGATGCCGCGCACGTACCGCGTGCGATCGGTGGAAATCGGGATGACGAAGCTCCGAAGGACGTCCGATCCGCCCGCCCGCACCTCGTACGGCGTCTGCATCGTCACGACGAGATCGGGCTGCCCGAGGCGCCAGCCTTCGGGGAAGATCGGTACAAGCGGCCGATCGGCCGGACTGCCTTCGACGGCCCCTTCGTCCACCCATCGCTGAATCGTCGTGATCTCCGTGTCGGTCAGGCGACGGGCGCCGATGAAGTCGCCGCCGTATCCCGGTTCGGGCTTCCAGGGCGGCATCGCTCGGCTTCGGGTTGCGCGCGCGATCGCGCCGGCCCGCGGCCTGGCATCTTGATAGGTGAGGAGACTGAACGCGCCGATGTTCTCGGGCCGGTGGCACGACGCACAATGCTCGAACAGGATGGGCGCGACATCCCGCGTGAAGGTCACGCGCGTCTGGCCTGATGCGTCGGAGGCGGCTGTGAGCAGGACCGCCGCGACCAGCGGGGCGCGCATTCTTGATTCCGAATTCCTAATTCTCGCGGGGACCCCTACGCCCCGCGCCGCTCCCTCGCAGGCGCGCCGTGCGCGCCTAGCCCGTTATGCGGAACGAGTACAAAATTCTCGTTTCGACCAGCATAACGGGTTAACGCCCAGCCGCCGTGACGTTCACGTTGACACGCGCACTGGTCGTGAGCTCCGAATCGCTGGCTGTGATCTCCAGCGCGTAGGCGCCGGCCGCGCTGAACGTCACGTGCGTGCGCGCCGCCTGCGGATTCTCAAATTTTGCTGTGCCGGGACCGCTCACCATCTTCCAGGTCGTCGTCAGTGTGCCGCTCCGTGGCAGGCCCTCGTCGTTGACGCTGCCAAAAAGGCTGACCTCTTGTGCCACCGTCGCGGAAAGCGCGGGTGGAGGGGCACCTCGCCCGCGCCCCGCCAGCCCGAGGACCCTCACGATCGGCGCCCGGTTGAGGCAGACCCCACGCGGCACCTTGGCGTAGTCAATCTTCGCGAGGTCGGCCGCGCCCTCGACCAGGTTGTAGTTCGATTGCATCATCCGCTGGCTGGTTCCGGTGGCCGTGCCCCCATAGGACAGATTCCAGACGAGCTTACCGTCGAAATCTGAACCGACCACCATCACGCACTGAAAGCGCCAGTGTCCCGGCTTGAAGGTCATGGGCTGCTGCCGATCGCCCGGATTCGGCGCAAAGGCGTTCGCGGGTCCAGGCGGGACAGTCACGACTTCAGCGTTGTGGCTGAAGTAGGCAAACGACAATGTGTAGCTTCCGTCGGGATTCTTGAGGTAGCCGTCGTAGGCCGGATAAATCGGCTGGTTTCGCTGGGCTTTCGGTAGGGCCAGAAGGGGACCGATGAGCACAGCCGCCACGACCCACGCCCGCAGTGCACGCCAGTGCATATCGACGTTCTCCTTCCCCGGAACACGCGAGGTCTGATAGAGTATCCCGGTATCCCCATCAGAGCAATACGAGGAGGCGCAATGATTCGAATCGCGAAGCTGGCCGGTACCTCTGGCATGGCTCTCGTCGTCAGCCTCTTGGTTCCCGTCGCGGGCGAAGCTCAGACGAGATCTTCGACGCCGACATTCAGCAAGGACGTGCTGCCGATCTTGCAGCAGTCTTGCCAGAAATGCCATCGACCCGGCTCGAACGCGCCGATGTCGCTGCTGACGTACCAGGATGTCCGCCCGTGGGTGCGGGCGATCAAGACACGTGTCGCGGAGCGCCAGATGCCGCCGTGGCACATCGATCGCAGCATCGGCGAGTACCTGGATGATCCGTCGCTCAGCGACAAGGACATCCAGACGATCGTGAGCTGGATCGACGGCGGCGCCCCTCAGGGAAATCCGGCTGACGCGCCGGCACCGCTGAAGTTCACGGCGGTCGACGAATGGGTGTTCGGCGAACCGGATCTGATCGTGCGGATGGAGAAGGGATTCACCATTCCCGCGACCGGCCCCGACTTCACACCGAGCGAAGTCGTCGATCCCGGCATCACCGAGGATCGCTACGTGAAGTGGGTGCAGATCATCCCGGACGCGCACTGCTGCGTGCATCATTCGCATGTGTACGTCGCGGCACCAGATGACGCTGAAGTGGAAGACCTCTCGCTCGGCGTTGGCTCGAATACCGACAACGAAGTGGACCTCATCGAGTACGCGGCAGGCAACGACGCCGACATCTTTGCCGAGGGGACGGCGAAGATCATCAAGGCGGGATCGAAGTTCCGTTTCTCACCGCACTACCATCCCTACGGCGAGGCCGTTCACGATCGGCAGCGCGTCGGCATCAAGTTCTATCCGAAAGGCTACAAGCCGGAATACGTCGTGACGTCGCATCGCATCCGGACCGACGTCGGGAACCAGTGGGCGCTCAACCGCGAAAAAGTGGAAGACGTGATTCTCCGAGCCGGCCACCAGATCGACATCAACGAGCCGACGATGCCGACCGGCGCGCTCGTCGCAGAGAACCCGCTGCACAGCGCGACGATGCTGAGCATTCCGCCGAACACGGTCGCGAAGCACGAGCGCTTCTGGCCGCTGCCGCAGCCGGCGCTGATCATGAGCTTTCAGCCGCACATGCACTTCCTCGGCACGCGGATGACGCTCGAGGCGATCCACCCGGATGGCCGGCGCGAGACGTTGACCGACGCCACGAACTACGAACAGAACTGGCAGATCACGTACTCGTACAAGACGCCGCATCTGTTCCCCGCGGGGACCATCCTCCATACGACGTCGTGGCACGACAACACGACGAACAACAGGCACAACCCCGATCCGACGAACTGGAGAGGGTGGGGCAGCCGGACCATGGATGAGATGGGCCACGGCTGGACCGATATTGCGTTCCTCACCGAGGAGCAGTATCGGCGAGAGCTCACGAAGCGGAACGCGCAGAAGAAGGCGCCGACCAACACCCAGAACCAGCAGCCCTGACAGCGGGGCGGGCAGGCATCGCAACGTGGAGAGGAGAGACTGCGGTAACGGCGGTCTCTCCTCTTTGTTTTTGTGGAGGATCGAGATGTCTCGAGGACGCCCTCGCCGTCTGCTGCGTCTGACACCGCTCATCGCGTTTCTGGCCTGGTCCAGTACTGTCCTGTCCGGTCAAAGCGGCACCAAGAACGGCGAGTGGCGCACCTGGGGCGGCGACCTCGGCGTGACGCGATACGCGCCGCTCGATCAAATCAACGCGAGCAACTTCAGCAATCTCGAAGTCGCCTGGCGCTTCAAGACCGACAACCTCGGCAGAAACGCCGACTTCAACCTTCAGGCGACGCCGTTGATGATCAACGGCGTCCTCTACTTCACCGCGGGTACGGCCAGAAACGCGGTCGCGGTCGATGCGGCGACGGGCCAGCTGCTCTGGATGCACCGCTTCGATGAGGGCAAGCGGGCCGAGGCGTCGTCGCGCCGGCTGTCGGGCCGCGGCGTCGGCTACTGGACCGACGGCCAGGGCGACGAGCGGATCTTCTACGTCTCGATCGGGTACCAGCTCGTGGGCCTCGACGCGAAGACCGGCCAACCGCTCCGCGATTTCGGCAGAAACGGCGTCGTCGATCTGAAGCAGGACAACGACCAGCAGCTCGATCTCGTGACAGCCGATATCGGCTGGAACGGCGCTCCGGTCGTCGCCAAGAACGTCGTGATCGTTGGCGCCTCGCACCGCGCTGGATCTGCGCCGCGAAGCAAGGAGAACGCGAAGGGTTACATTCGCGGCTTCGATGCCCGGACCGGCAAGCGGCTCTGGATCTTCCACACCATTCCGAGGCCCGGCGAGTTCGGCAACGACACATGGCTCGACGATTCGTGGTCGTACACGGGGCATACCGGCGTCTGGACGCAGCTGACCGTGGACGAGGAGCTCGGCATCGCGTACCTGCCGGTCGAGATTCCCACGGGTGATTACTTCGGCGGCCACCGACATGGGAACAATCTGTTCGCCGAGAGCCTGGTGGCGCTCGACCTGCAGACGGGGAAGCGCCTCTGGCATTTCCAGTTCGTCCACCATCCCATCTGGGACTACGACGTCCCCTGCGCGCCGATCCTGGCCGACATCAGGGTCGACGGGAAGCTGATCAAAGCGGTCGCGCAGCCGACCAAGCAGGGCTTCGTCTACGTGTTCGATCGTCAGACCGGTCAGCCGGTCTGGCCGATCGAGGAGCGGCCGGTCGAGAAGGGCACGCTCCCGACCGAGTGGTACTCACCCACGCAGCCGTTCCCGACCAAGCCGCCGCCCTTCGAGCGGCAGGGCTTCATGATCGATGAAGTCATCGATTTCACGCCGGAGATCAAAGCGGAGGCCTTGAAGATCCTCGCGCAGTACAAGACCGGTCCGCTCTTCACGCCGCCTATCGCGCGGGGTGAGGGAGGGAAGATCGGCACGCTGTACGTCCCGAACGGCGCGAACTGGCCTGGCGGCTCGCTCGATCCCGACACGGGCATCATGTACTTGTATTCCCACACGCTGCTTCGCGTGCTGTCGATGGTGAACGAGCCCAAACGGTCGGACATGAACTACATCAGCGTCGGCGGGGGTGACGGCAGCGGGGGATTGACCGTTCAGGGGCTGCCGATCGTCAAACCGCCATGGGGACGTATCACCGCGATCGATCTGAACAAAGGCGAGATCGTGTGGCAGATCGCGCACGGCGAGACGCCAGACAACGTCCGCAATCATCCGGCGCTCAAGGGTCTCAGCATACCGCGCACGGGGCGGACGGGCGGCGCCGGCGGCAGCTCGGGTGGCGTTGGCACGCTCGTGACCAAGACGCTCGTGATCGCGGGCGAGGGTGGTGTGTTCACGACGCCGTCCGGACAGCGCGGCGCGATGTTGCGCGCCTACGACAAGGCGACCGGCAAGGAGGTCGGCCAGGTGTATACGCCTGGCGCGCAGACCGGCGGGCCGATGAGCTACATGCTGAACGGACGGCAGTATCTGGTCGTTGCCGTCAGCGGCGCCGTGCTGCCCTCGGAGCTCATGGCGTTCAGGCTACCAGGAAAATAGCATCCTGTAATCGGGTAATTGGGTAATCTGGTAATCGAGTAATTGGATTGCCAGATTGCCCAACGGGTCATTCGCAATCTTCCAATCAATTGCCCGATTACCCGATTACCCGACTACTTTTGAGGAGGTCTTGCGATGACGAGCAGTTTTTCATCCCGCGCCGGTCTGTCTTTGGGGCTCGTTGCCCTTCTGATCGTTTCGAGCCTGTGGGTCGCCCGCGCGCAGCAGCCGACTGGAGCCAACGTTCCCAGCAACTTCACGGGCAAGTCCGACAACCTCCCAACGACCGGTGTGAGCCTGTCCCGACGCAGCTTCGAGCCTTCCGCACGCGCGAACTGGCACGTGCACGACTCTGGTCAGTTGCTCTTCGTCCAGGACGGTGCGATGCGCGTCCAGATCGAGGGTCAGCAGATGCGCGAGCTGCGGAAAGGCGAGAGCCTGTTTCTCGAGGGCGGTGTGGCGCACTGGCACGGCGCGATCCCGAGCCAGGCCCTGACCCAGGTGTCGGTGGTGTTGGGGCCCGGGATCAAATGGATGGAGCCGGTGAACGATCAGCAGTACGCCGGCAAAGCCGCGAGGAAGTAGGGTCTTAGAAGAAATCGCCGACGAGGCAGCT
>Ga0156018_1204_pt3 | contig 23351 bp, 14 predicted proteins | sample RifCSPlowO2_02_FD_107672 | JGI IMG/M metagenome (GOLD analysis project Ga0156018, IMG submission 107672) | Acidobacteria bacterium RIFCSPLOWO2_02_FULL_65_29 | reverse complement strand
GCGAAGAGGTCGCCAGAAACGGGCGACCTCTCGCTGCAAGTTGTGATGGTTGCGGGGGCGGGATTTGAACCCGCGACCTTTGGGTTATGAGCCCAACGAGCTACCGGACTGCTCCACCCCGCGTCACTCGAGGAACCCTAATGTTAGCATAATCACCTGGACCATGGCCGCTCCTGAAGGCTCCAAACTCATTCGCCAGGTCTATGCCGGCGCGCTCCAGCGCGATCCGGAGGAACGCCTCGAATACCTCGACCAGGTGTGCGCCGGCAACCCCTCGCTCCGCGCGCGCGTACTCGCCCTCCTCGACCGGCATTCCGGCGAATTCACCGCCGAAACCGCTCAGGATCAACCGCCCAATCCGGTCCGCGACAGCCGCCAGGGGCTCGATTCGGTCGAGGGACGGACGATCGGCCCCTACATCCTCCGGCGCGAGCTCGGCCGCGGCGGCATGGGCGTCGTGTACCTCGCCGACGATACCCGGCTGGCACGCTGCGTCGCCCTGAAAGCGCTCACGCCCGGACTCGGCCGCGAGCTCGCCAGCCGCGACCGCCTGCGGTTGGAAGCCCGCGCCGCCGCCGTCCTCTCACACCCGGGCATCGCCACGGTCTACGCCCTCGAAGAAATCGGCGACGAGCTGTACCTCGCGTGCGAATACGTGCCGGGTGAACCGCTTCGCACCCTGGTCGAGTCGGGGCCGCTGCCCATCCACGAGGTCGTCCAGATCGGCGTCCAGCTGGCCAGAGCCCTCTCCGCGGCCCACACGCAGGGCATCGTTCACCGCGACATCAAACCCGAAAACATCGTCAAGACCCCAAGCGGCGTCGTGAAGGTCCTCGATTTCGGACTGGCGCGCATGGAGGGCCCTTCCCACGCGAGGCTCACCCAGACGGGCGTGATCCTCGGCACGCCGGCCTACCTGGCCCCGGAGCAGGCACTCGGACAGGCCGTGGATTTCAGAACGGATATCTTCGCGCTCGGTCTGCTGCTCTACGAGCTCGCGTCCGGCGTGAATCCGTTCGCGGACAAGACGGTGACGACGACGATTGCGCGAATCGTTGAAACGGAGCTGGCGCCGCTGTCGGCCGTCTGCCCCGCCAGCCCACCCGAGCTCGACCGGATTGTGGCGACCTGCCTCCGCAAGGATCCACTCGAGCGGTATCGATCCACCCAGGATGTCGTGGCCGACCTCGAGCACCTCGACGCCGAGATGGCCGGCGCCCGCCGAGGAACCGAATCGGCGCGCATATCTGGCGCGGCCCCACGCGACGTTCGTCCAAGCGCCCTGTGGTGGTGGCAGGCGCATCAGCTGGTGGTCTCGATCGTCTATGTGCTGATGCTCTATCCCGCGTGGCGCGTGCGCGCGTGGCTGCCGGCGCCCTGGGGCATGCTGTTTCTCTTCGCGGTGCTCGCGTCGGCGGCCGCGGCCACGAGCGTCCGGCTCCACTTGTGGTTCACGTCGCGCTATTTTCCCGGCGATTTCGAGGCGCAGCAGACGCGGACGCGGCTATGGACACGCGCGTCCGACACCGGGTTTGCCGCGTCGCAGGTCATCGCCGCGCTGGGGATCAGTTCCGAGCACCCCGAGATCGCCATGCTGCTCATGGCGGTGTCGACCGCCACGCTCGTCGCCTCCCTGGTCATCGAGCCTGCCACGGCGCGAGCCGCACTCAGCGCGACGCCAGGCCGCGCGCCAACGTCTCGCGCGTCGTCTCCAGAGTAAACGTCAGCGACTCGCGCGGAATGCTGTTGACGAAGGGACCGATGAGCCAGCCGAAGCCGATCGGGATGCCGCGGGTGAGCGAGATGGCCTCGCACTGCACGTAGGTCCCACCGTCGCGCTCGAGAAAACGCCAGTACGTGTACAGCCTCCAGAGGAACCCGCCGTCGTTGCCGACCGGCTTCTCCTTTTCCCGCGGCGTCCCGGGATCTTCCACTTCCGCCACGCGCAGACTGTAGATGCGGCTTTGCGCGCGATCGGGAGCGAGACGCGTAAAGCGCGCCTCGTTGTCGGTGTTCACGACCACCGCGATCACCTTCTTCATGTAGAACCGCAGGTCGACGCGAAACACGTCGCCGTCGCGCGAGACAAGCTTCGATCGCGCTACGGCCGGACGAAAAATGTCGGCGTGACGATCGTAGTCCTGCAGCAGATCGAGGGCCTGATCCACGGTCGCGCCGGGCACGAACACGGCGCCGAGCCAGTGGTGAATGAGGCCGCTCGGCACGTCAATCGGTTGTCCAGCCTCTCGCGTCACCAGCCGTTCGATGACCAGCTGCCCGGCGTGGAGCTCGTCCAGCCGCGCGCCGCGCTCGGCGGCGGGCAGCCCGTCGACCCTGAGGAACGGACCCGAACCGTCCGCCTGAGCCTCGGTCACGCGCACGTACCGGTCGAATGCGGCCACCGTCCGCGGCTGCAGCTCGGCGCCGAACGCGGACGCCACCGTCAGATGGAGCACGCAACTGCACGCGGCCAGCCGTTTCCATCCCATCGAGCACCCCTCTCTCGACGCGCCGGCTCGAGATCGCCGACGCCCAATCGTCATGCCAGGCGGGCGCGGCGTCAAGCGCATCGGCTCTGAATGAACATGCGAAGAATCGCCGCGCAGAAGCGCAAGGCATCGGGTGATAGGATTGAGGACTTTGTAGCGAAGCTTCGCCTCAAACCGCCGCGTCACGGGCTCTGGGCTCGAGCGCGAATCTTCGCTACACGAGCGCCAGATGGCCACGTCTCGATGGCACCCGGGTCCCTTGGTCGTCACCGCGATGGTCGGCGCCGCCGTTGTCGGCGCTCAGTACGTCGCGGGCAAGGCCGCTCGCGATGCGCTGTTTCTCGCCAACTTCGACACCTCGTCGCTTCCGTCGATGGTCATCGCGACCTCGATGATGTCGATCGCTCTGGTCGTGGCCAGCTCGCGCAGGCTCGTTCGCGTGTCGCCAGGGACGTACGTGCCGGTGGCGTTTGCCGCGAGCGCGATCCTGCTCCTGGTCGAATGGGGGCTGACATCGACCGCACCGGGGCTGGCGGCGCGGATCTTGTACTTACAGATTTCAGGCTTCGGTCCGCTGCTCGGATCGGGCTTCTGGCTCATTGCCAGCGAGCGTTTCGATCCCCACACAGCCAAGAAGCGCTTCGGCCAGATTGCAGCGGCCGGCACGCTCGGGGGACTGATCGCCGGGTTGCTGGCCGCCCGCGTGGCGACCCTCGGAGATGTCGGCGCGATGCTGCCGCTCGTCGCCGCGCTGAATCTCGCGTGCGCCTGGCAGATTCGCCGACTCGCGCGCGCGCCCGACGAATGGCGCCGGGCCTCAGGCCAGCCGGCCCGGACCCTGAAGGCCGCCCCGGCACCCGCCACCTCGGGGTGGCGCATCCTCGCCGAGACGCCCTACTTGCGCAATCTGGCCGCGCTCGTCCTGGTTGGCACGATGGCCGCTATCTTCCTGGACCAGGTGTTCAAGACACAAGTGAAAGCGGTGCTGGGACCAGGAGCGAGCCTCGGAAGCTTCTTTGCCCTGTACTACGCCTCGACGAGCCTCGTGACCTTCGTCGTCCAGACATGGGGCAGCCGCATCGCGCTCGAGAAGCTTGGATTGGCCGCCGCCGCGGGCGCACCGTCGATCACGCTGCTGGCCGGCAGCGCCGCCTCGCTGCTCCTGCCCGGCTTCACGAGTCTGGTGGCGACACGCGGCAGCGAAACCGTCGTGCGCGGCTCTCTGTACCGCGCCGGGTACGAGCTCTTCTTCACACCTGTGGGGCCACGGGACAAACGCGCGGTGAAATCGGTGATCGACGTGGGCTTCGATCGAACCGGCGACATCGTCGGCGCCGGCCTCATCCAGTCGCTGCTGTGGCTGCCGCAGCCCCGCCAGACGCGCGTGCTGCTGGGAATCGCGATGGCATGCTCGGCCGTCGGGCTGTGGGTGGCGAGCCGTCTGAGGCGCGGCTATCTCCAGTCGCTCGAGAGGAGCCTGCTCAATCGCGCCGTGGAGCTCGACTTGTCGGAGGTCGAAGATCTCACCACTCGGACCGCCATGCTCCGAACGCTGCGATTCTCGCAACCCAGCGCGCGGCCGGGCGGCGGCAGCGCGGACGCGATCGCGCATGCGGCGTCCACCGCGAGGACCGAGGCGGCGTATCCCGAGATCCCGGCCATCGGGGCGCTCAGATCCAGGGATTCCGAACGCATTCTCGCCGTGCTCCGGGGCGAGAACGGCCTGTCGGCCTCGCTCGTGCCCCACGTCGTTCCTCTGCTGGCGTGGGATCCGGTGGCCTTCGAGGCCGTGCACGCGCTGCGCACCGTGGCAGAGGAGCGTGTCGGCGAACTGACCGACGCGCTGCTCGACCCGAATCAAGAATTTGCCGTCCGGCGCCGGCTCGCCCGGGTGTTCTCGGTGTGCGTCTCGCAGCGGGCCGCCGACGGTCTCCTGCTCGGCCTCGAGGACCTGCGCTTCGAAGTCCGGTTCCAGTGTGGGCGATCGCTCCTGGCCATCGCGGAAAAGAGCCCCAGTGTTCGAATCGACCAGGAGCGCGTCTTCGCCATGGTCCGCAAGGAAGTGGCCGTAAACAGCGACGTCTGGACCAGCCGAAAACTGCTCGATGCCGCTGACGAAGGCGACACGCGATCGTTTCTGGACGAGCTGGTGAGGGCGCGAGCGAGCCAGAGCCTCGCGCACGTGTTCACACTGCTCGCGCTCGTGCTTCCGACCGAGCCGCTCCGCATCGCGTTCCGGGGCTTGCACACGAGCGATCAAGGGCTGCGGGGAACCGCGCTCGAGTATCTCGAAGGTGCGCTGCCATCGGACATCCGCGAGCGCTTGTGGCCGTTTCTCGAAGATCGGCGCACGACGCGCCGGACGACGCGGCCGAGCGAGGAACTTCTGGCCGACCTGCTCCGCTCGAGGGAATCGATCGCTATCAATCTCGAGCAGCTACGGCGCCGGTCCGGCGCAAGGCCGGAAGATCAAGCGGAGTAGACCGTGTCTTCCCTGCCGTCCTCCCTCCCCACGTACGCCGACATCGTCAGCGCCGCGCGCCAGATCGCCGGCGTCGCGCATCGCACGCCCGTCGCCGTCTCGCGCACCGTCAACGCGCGCACACGCGCCGAGGTGTTCTTCAAGTGCGAGCACCTGCAGCGCGCGGGCGCGTTCAAGTTCCGGGGCGCCTACAACGCGCTGTCGCGTCTGTCCCCTGACCAGCGCCGCCGCGGCGTCGTCGCCTACTCCTCGGGCAACCACGCGCAGGCCGTGGCCCTCGCCGGCCAGTTGCTCGACATCCCGCGCGTCATCGTCATGCCGTCCGACGCCCCGGCGGTGAAGCGCGCCGCCACCATCGGCTACGGTGGCGAGGTCGTCGCCTACGATCGTGAACGCGAGGACCGCGAGGTCATCGGCCGGCGCCTTGCGGAGGAACGCGGCCTCGCGCTGATCCCGCCATTCGATCACCCGGACATCATCGCGGGACAAGGGACGGCGGCCCGCGAGCTCTTCGAAGAGGCCGGCCCGCTCGACGTCCTGCTCGCGCCGTGCGGCGGCGGCGGTCTGCTGTCGGGATCGGCGCTCGCGGCCCGCGCGCTGGCGCCGTCGTGCCGCGTGATTGGCGTCGAGCCGGCCGCGGGAGACGATGCGACGCGGTCGTTCCGGACGAAGACGCTTCAGCGAGTCGCGCACCCGCGGACGGTCGCCGATGGCGCCATGACGCCTTCGCTCGGAACGCTCACGTTTCCGCTCGTGCTGGCGAACGTCTCCGAGATGACGACCGTCGACGACCGGCAGCTCCTGCGCACGATGTTCTACCTCTGGGAGCGAATGAAGCTCCTCGTCGAGCCGACCGGCGCGCTCGGGGCGGCGGCGCTGCTCGAGGGCGGATTGGACGTCAAGGGCCTTCGCGTGGGCGTCATTCTGAGCGGCGGCAACGTCGACCTGTCGCAGGTGGCCTTCTGGCTCGACCTGGCGTCGAAACGGTAGGGGTATTACGGGGTGAACACGGCCGCTTCGCCCTTCTCCTTGGCGAGCTTCTCCAGTTGAGCGACGATCAGGTCGCGGCGTCTCAGGATCGACCGCGACCCATCGAGCACCAGCTTCCCGATCTTGGCATCGAGCGTGGCCTTGTCGAGCGCTTTCACCCGCTCGAAAAATGGCCGGTCGGTGCCCGTCATCTCGAAGACCATCTTTGTCGTGTTCGTGAAGGCGCGGGAATGATCGACCAGGACGAGCTGCCAGTTCGGCTCGCGCAGCACCAACAGATTACCCTGGTTGGGATCGACGTTGGCCACCAGGTTGTGGAACACGATCCACCGGCGGGTCTGGCGGTTCCAGTCGAGTGGGTTCGGCGGCTCCTGGCCCTTCAGTGAGTTCCTCTGGACGACGCCGTCGACCCACAACTGCGCCGACACGGTTTTCCCCTCAAATGTGCGCTCGACGGTCGGGGGCACCATGTCCAGCTGGAGCAGCTTGTCGACCTCGTACGCGGCAATTTCCGATTGATAGCTTTCGAAGTAGCCCGTGTCGCGACTGGGCCTCAGTGCCTTGATGGCCACGCCCCCGACCAGGCCGCCCGGCGCGAAGAAGCCATGCCTCGGCCTGGTCACGCCTATCGGGATGTCTTCCGCCCGAACAATCGGCGCGGTCTTGATGAAGGCCTCGAGCTCCTCGTACCGGCCGACCCAGATCTTCGGGCTCTTCTCCGTGGCGACCTGCGCCGAGATGAATGCGAGCCCCGACGACAGCAGGCACGCCAGCAAGGCCACGAGAGTCAGCTTCGAGCGCATGGAAAGATCTCCTTGCTATCAGCTATCAGCTCGCAGCTCTCGGTCAGGAAGTTAACAGTCAACAGTTCACAGTCGACAGTTCGGCACCAGTCAGCTGCCAACTGTCAACTCGTCGGCCGAGGGCTGAACGATCGAAAGCCGAGAGCTGACCGCTAGGAGCTGAACGCTGATTTGTGAAGTATACGCGACCGGGCGGCGGCACACGATAACAGCCTGTGGTGAAACTCTGGCGTTGCACCGAGACGGCGAGGCGCCCCGCCGGCAAGCCGGGGTCCCCGCCGCGCGGACTGTGCGCGGTGGGGTGGAAGGCGCGACGACCGAGAATACCGGGAGTATGTGAGCGAGGAGCAACGCAGCCGGCGGGCCGGGGCCCCCGCCGCGCGGACTGTGCGCGGTGGGGTGGAGGCGATGCATCGCCCGTCGAATGCAGCCACACTTTCACCTCGGGCTGTTAGGATGGGAGCATGCGCCCTCCCGCGATAGTCCGCACATGGCTGATCTCGATCGCCATTGCGGCCGCACTCCTCCTCTGTCGCGAGGCGGCCGGCGTCGCCCAGGACCGAGCCGGCGATTCGTGCGACATCCAAACGTCCGAGCGCGTCGTCGCCGTGGCCGATGTCCACGGCGCCTACGGTCGCTTCGTCGCCATTCTACGGGCGGCGGGGCTGATCGACACCCGTCAGCGCTGGTCCGGTGGGCGCGCAGTCTTCGTGCAGACGGGCGACATCCTTGACCGTGGGCCCGACTCGCGCCGGGCGCTCGATTTGCTGCGGCGGCTCGAGAGCGAGGCCTCGAGGGCCGGGGGACGTGTGCACGCCCTGCTCGGCAATCACGAAGTCATGCGCATGCTGGGAGACCTGAGGTACGTCAGCGCCGGAGAATACGGGGCATTCCGTTCGATCGAATCCGAGGATCTGCGCGAGCGCTACTATCTCGCCGTCAAGACCGAAGCGGCCGCTCGCGCAGAGGGCGCCAAACAGAAGTTCGACGAGCGTGCCTTTCGGACCACGTTTCTGGACCGCACGCCGTTTGGGTGGATCGAGATGCAGATCGCGTTCGGACCAAAAGGCGAGTACGGCCGCTGGCTTCGCGAGCGAGATACGATGGTCACAATCAACGGCATCGTCTTTCTGCACGGCGGCATCAGCCCGTCCGTTGCCGCGCTGGGGTGTGCGAAGGTCAACGCGACCGTACGGTCGGAGGTCGGCGCCATGCCGGCGCTGCTCGACGCGCAGCAGGCGAGCACGCTTTTGGCCACGAGCGAAGACGGCCCGTTGTGGTATCGCGGTCTCGCGCTGGAGAACGAGTCCGAGTTCGCGTCGCAGGTCGACGCGATTCTTCTGGCGCTTGGCGCCCGCGCAATCGTCACCGGCCACACCGTCGCGGCGGCCGGCCGGCCGGCGACCCGCTTCGGCGGCCGCGTGATCCAGCTCGACACCGGCATGCTCGGCGGCACGTTCTATCCAGCCGGCCGGGCGGCGGCCCTCGAGATTCGGGACGGGCAGTTCACGGCGATCTATGAGGACAAGCGCGAGGCGCTTGGAGAAATTAAGAATTAAGAATTGAGAATTAAGAATTCAGAGGCCTGCCTCGCACTACTTCTAAGTTCTCACTTCCAACTTCTCACTTTTCTTCATGGATACAGCACAGCGGCCTCGCCCTTCTGCTGGACCATCGTCTTGGCCAGGGCGAGAATCGCGTCCCGCCGCTTGAGCAGGCCTCGAATCTGGAAGCTCGTCAGGTGCTTGCCGACGCGCGCGGTCAGATCCTTTTCCTCCAGCTTCTGGAGGCCATCGAGCAGCGACTTCGAAAACCGGGTCAAATCTTTGGGCGCTCTGAGCGTGTCGAACGGACGAAACGATCGCGAGTGGTCGATCAGGCGGATTTCGAAATCCTTCGTGATCAGGATGTTGTTGAGGTGGCGATCGGTGTTGTAGATCAGGTTGTCGAACAAGCGCACCTTGAACATCGACCGATTCCAGGTTTCCGAGTCCGGAGCGCTGATCTTCTTCTTGATCCGCTCAGCCTCGGCCATGATCGACTCGACCCAGAACTGGAGCGATCCTTGCTGGCCGCTCAAGTTCCGCTCTATCGTTGCAGGCACCATCCCGAGACCAATGATCTTGTCCACCTCGTAAGCCGGGATTTCGGTGCGCCAGCTGTCCTGGAAGTTGATTTCGCCGCCCCGGTCCAGCTGCGTGTAGCCGGTTTTGGCCTCGTCGATCGTCTTGAACAAGGCGAAGTGCGTTACCCCGTCCAATTCAAGTGTCGCTCGTCGTGGAGCCGTGACGCCTTGTGGGGTGCCTCTGAGGGCGGTCATCCGTGCCTTCACGAGGAACTGCTCGACGGATTCACCCTGAAAGACCTCCGCGGTGCCCTGGGCGGCCAGCGCACTCCCGACCAACAGACCGACGGCCAGACAGGCAACGACCCGCTTCAACGCTTTCATTGAGCACCTCCACGTAGCCGGCACGCTCGATTCGGCCTAACGATACTACTTTCCGCTTTCCGCCGCGCGGCTAGGCGCGCACGGCGCGCCTGCGAGGGAGCGGCGCGGGGCGTAGGGGTCCCCGCAAGCGACCGAGCCGGGGTGTGGGGCGGAGCCCCACGTGATAGAAGATGTCTACGGCAACCGTTCCAGGCCCACCAGCGCCCACCCCGCCGCGGAGCGTTTGAAGTAAACCTGGACCGGGACGCTCCACGAGGAACGGGTCGGATCGACCGTCTCGATGTCGATTCGCACGAACGAACCCGTCGCCGTCGGCAAGCCCGCCGGCCCCTCCATGCGGCCCGTGGAGGCCGTCGTTGGAGCGCCAAGTGGCGTCGATTCGCCCGTGGCATTGTCGAAGACGAACCACCGGGCACGATAACCGCCCGTGGGCGCCTGCGCCACCTGCGCGTCGACCGCGGCATTGGCGAACGTCACGGTGCCGAAACGGTCCAGCGCCACGTTCACGATCGGATTGATGGCGGTCAAATACGCGCGGCCGATCCGGTCCCGCCGTTTGACGAGCACATCGGCAAGATGCTGTTCGGCGGCGGGGTCGCTGTACTGGCCCGCTTTCACGATGGCGCGGATCATGTCGGCCGAGAAGGCCATCACGCGCCGGGCGGCCCAGAAATTGTCGTCGGCCCGCGCATTGCGCAACGCCGCGGTCGGCACGCGCGGCTTCCACTTCGTCGGATCGAACCCGTCGCCCTCGAACCGACCGATCGACGAGTACTCGGTGTACTTCGTCGTCTGCCACGGCTGCCGATAGAACCCGAAGCTGACGAGCCGCTTCCAGGCGGCGTCGCCTTCGAACAGCAGCTCGTAGCCCTCGTCCCACTCGCGGGGCCCGAGCGCGCCGGTCCCGAAGGTGGATCCGACGTCCTGCAGGTAGTGCCGGAGGACGGTCAGCCCGTTTTCGGTCGCGAGCGCGTCGAGCGTGTTCTTGGCCTTCATGTCCACGAGGTTCGTCCAGGCGCCGAACACCTGCAGGGCGCGCAGCTCGCGCCGGTGCTCGTGCGGCACGATGTCGTTCGGATCGTCCCCGCGAGTCCCGTAGTAGCGAAAGCGCCCGCGGAAGTCCGGGATCTCCCGGCTCGCCAGCATCCGATACGCGCCGTTCGGCTGCCGCGCCGCGCGCTCGAGCAGCTTCGCCAGGTCGTCGCGGTCGAGCTGCCGGATCTTGCCGGAGGGCGTTTCAGTGACGGCCTTCGCCCCGATCGTGACGTCCTCGGGCCGAAGCTCGGCGAGGTGGTTCTCGCTCTGCCAGTACCCGAGCGCGTGAAAGATCCTGTTGGCCACCATCGACGCGCCGCTGGCCGCTTCGGCATGTCCCGGTGCGTCGAACTGAACGAACCACGTGACACCAGCCGAGTCTCGCAGAACGAATCCGGCGGACACGCCGCTCGGCTTGGCGCGCGTCACCGTCACCGGCCCAGGGGCCGGCCCCGGACCAGTCATCGGCCCGCGCACGGCTTCGTCGATCGACAGCGGGTGCGCGAGAATCCTGTTCGTGAACCAACTCGAGTCCGGCACTTCGTCGACCGTATTCACGTTGAGGGCGCGAATCGATCGCCTGTCGCCGGGGTTGGCGAGGAGGTTCTCGGCCAGGTCGTAGGAGAGCGTGATGTCGCGGGCCTGAACCTTCGATGCGTCCTTCGTCTCCGGCTCGCGCGAGATCGGATCGTCGTCGTAGAACTTCCGGCCGCTGGCAGACAGGGTCGCGGCAGCCACCACCAGGACGGCCCCAATGGAGACAACGTTGGACACCACGTTGGACGCGACGTTGACTGAATGTCTGATGCTCGTCATGAGGCCCCTCGACATTCGCTCAGAACGGAGCTGAAGCGGCAAACACCGTCCGCCAGCCTTCCAGGCCTTTGGCCAGCTCGACTCTGAGTGCCGTTGCCGCCGGCGTGTGGAACCGCACGCCAATGCCGTAGTCGGTCTTCATGCCATCGAGCGTGAGGAGGCTTCGCTGCGGCGCCACTTTGCCAGCGTCGAAGAAGAGCGCCATATCGAGGCCGAGACGGTTGGGAAACCACCGTATCTCGCCAGCCAACAGCAGCGTGTGCCGGTCGCGGAAGCGCGCCGTCGGGTACGCTCGCAGCGTGCTGCCGCTGCCAAGCCACGGCATCAGGAAATAGGGCACCACGTCCGACTTTCGGACGATCGACTCGGTGCGCGCGCGAAGCGAGAGCACCCAGGTCTCGCGAAGGATCGGCAGGTGTTGGACGACTTCCGTGCGCGCAAAACCGAAGGTGCCCCCGTCGCCTCTGAGCGGGTCGAATTCCTCGTAGGCGAGACGATAGAGGCCGCCCGTGCGGCTGTAGCCGGGCGACTGCAGCCAATGAATCGCCGCGGACGCCTCGCCGCGCAGATACAGAGGATTCTCGTCGAGCAGCGGGACGGTCTCGCGCGAATGGACCTCCTCGATCGACGGGTGGGGACCCTGTCCCGACTTCTGCGCGTAATCATCGATGCCGCCGTCGAGACGCAGCCTGAGCCAATCAACCAGATGGAGGGTCGCCACACCCTGCACCTGGGTCCTGTTCACGCGAAAGCTCGTGTGGTCGCCCGGGTCGGACTCGTTGCCAAGCCCGTAGAACGCTTCCTGAGTGAGGTCGACCCATGAGATCGAGCCCGACAGATCCAGCCGGCCCTTCACGTGGTTGGGCGTGCTTCCGGTGATCTGAATCTTCTTGTAGCTCGCGATCGAGTACATCGCGGACACATCGACGAAGGAGTCGTAGCCGATGTGGTGCCGGTAGCCGCCGCCGGCCGCGAAGCCGCCGCCCGAAGAGACCGAACCGAACACGGGGTACCAGCCTCGTGGCACGCCGAGAAACCACTTGCCTTGTTCGAACTGCTCGAGAAACAGCTCGCCGCGGTTGGGTTCATCCGGTTTGGCCGTCTGCGCTTTCTCTTCCTGTTGGCGCGCGATGTCGTCGGCCCGCGTCTGTGCCCAGCCGGGCTCACTGCACCAGACGGCCAGCGCCACCGTGCCGACAGCCACTCGCCAGAGGCATTCACGATCCACGTTGGGTCTCTCTCCTCGCGTGGGGTGTCCCGCGGGATTTTCGAGTAAGCTTAGCCGAACGCCCAACCGACCGGTCAACGTTTCTGTGAGCCCGTTCCTGACGCGACTGCTGAATCCCGTCGTCGATCTGCGTGCTGGGGAGACGCCGACGGCGCTGTTGATGTTCGCGTACTCCTTTCTGACGATCGCCAGCTACAACATCCTCAAGCCGGTCTCCAAATCCAAGTTCATCGAGAGCCTCGGCGCGGACAACCTTCCTTGGGTCATTCTGGGCGCGTCCGTGCTCATCGGCGTCCTGATGACCGGCTACGCGCGATTGATGAGCGCGCTGCCGCGGCGCTGGGCGATCGCCATCATGCAGGGTGTGCTCGGCGGTGCCCTGCTGGCCCTGTGGTTCTTCTTCCAGACCGGACAACGCTGGGTGCCGGTCGCCGCTTACTTCATGCAGCTGTTCATGGGTGTGCTGCTCGTCAGCCAGTTCTGGACGCTCGCAAACTTCGTGTACGACCCGCGGCAGGCCAAGCGGCTCTTCGGATTCATCGGAGGGGGCGCGCCGCTCGGCGGCGTCGTGGCGTCGGCGCTGGTCAGTGGCTACACCGCGCGCATTGGGACGACCAACTTCCTGCTGCTCAGCGCCGGCTTCCTCGCCGTCTGCATGATCATCGTCCTGGTCATCGTGCGCAGGGAAACACCGGACGCCCCGCCGGCAGGCGTTGCTCCCGTCGACGCCGTCGACGAACAGGTGGGCTGGGCCACGGCGCTCCAGATGCTCGGCCGGTCGAAGCACCTGCAGATCATCGCGGTCATCATCGGATTCGCGGCGGTGGGGGGAAGCATCATCGATCAGCAATTGAGCATGGCCGCGCAGGCGGCCAAAGGCCAGACGGCCACCGACGCGATCACGATATTCCTCGGCCAGGTGCAGTTGTGGATGTCGGCCATCGCCTTCGTGATTCAGGTGTGGCTGACCGCCAAGATTCATCGCCTGATGGGCATCGGCGTCGCGCTGCTGGTGCTCCCCGTCAGTCTCGGCGCGACTGGCGTGGTCATGCTGCTCAACGCGGCGCTCTGGGCGCCCGCGCTCGCGCGAATCGGAGACCAGTCGCTGCGGTACACAGTCGACAAGACGAGCCGGGAGATCCTCTTTCTTCCGCTTCCGAGCAATCTGAAATTGAAGGCGAAGCCCCTCGTGGACGTCACGGTCGATCGGTTTGCGAAGGGCACGGGGGCCGCGCTGGCGCTCGTGCTCATCAAGCCCTGGGGCCTTGGCTGGGGCGTCGCGGGATGGCAGAAACTGAGCTACGCCAGCCTCGCGATCACCGTCGCCTGGATCTTCATGACGATCGTGGCCCGCCGCGGGTACCTGGCCGCCTTCCGCAGCAGCATCGAGCGGGGCGACGTTCAGCCCGCGGGACTCAGACTCGACGTCGCGGATCTGTCGACGATCGAAGTCCTGATGGAGGAGCTGGCGAGCCCAGACGAGCGACGGGTCCTCTATGCCATCGAGATTCTGGAATCGCTCGAGAAGCACAACCTGATCACTCCGCTCCTGCTGTACCACGAGTCGCCCGCGGTGCGGGCGCGCGCCCTGCAGGCGCTCGGGGCCGTCAAACCGGAGATCGCGGAGCGCTGGCTGCCGGCGATCCAGCGGATGATCTCGGACTCGACCTCCGATGTGCGCGTGGCAGCGCTCTCGGCGCTCGCGAACATCCGAAGCCAACAAGTCGGCGATCTCGCGCGTCCGTATCTGCAGGATGGCGACACGCGCATCGCCAGCGCGGTGGCCGTCGTGCTCGCGCGCAGCGGACTCGAGGCCGACGTCGCCGCCGCCGACGACGTCCTGTCGCGGCTCGCGTCCGACACGCGCGAATCGACCGCCTCGACACGGAAGGACGTCGCGCTGGCCGTCCGGCAGATTCAGGACCCGCGCTTTCGACCGCTGCTCATTCCCCTCCTCCACGATTCGGATCCGGGAGTGGCCGCCGAAGCGATGCGGTCGGTCCAGGCCATCGGCGCGTCGGACGAGCGTTTCGTTCCGACACTGGTGTCACTGCTGCGCCATCGGAGCCTGAAGAGCAGCGCACGCGACACGCTGGTCGGCTACGGCGAAGGCGTGCTGGATGCGCTCGCCTATCTCCTTCGCGATCCGGATGAAGACATCTGGGTACGGCGCCACATCCCCGCAACGATCGCGCGGATTCCATCGCAAAAAGCCGTGGACATCTTGATCGTCGCGCTGCGGGACGCGGACGGGTTCTTGCGGTACAAGGCGCTGGCGGGGCTCGAAAGGCTGCGCCGCGATCACCCGGAGCTCACCTTCGGGCGTGAGGCGATCGAGGCGCGCGCGTTGAAGGAGGGACTCCTCTATTTCAATTGCCTCACGCTTCACGACAACCTGTTCGAGCGGGCAAAGCTGTCGAAGGACGCGCTGCTCGCCGATGCCCTGCAGGAGAAGATGGCTCGCGCCGGCGACCGTGTGTACCGCCTGCTCGGCCTTGTCTATCCCTGGAAAGACATCGCCGCCGCGCGATACGCGATCGAACATGGCGATGCGCGGGCGCGCGCCAGCGGTATCGAGTACGTCGACAATATCCTCAGCGGCCCCATTCGCAAACGGCTGATGCCGCTCATCGACGATTTGCCACTCGACCAGAGGGTGCGCCAGGCGCATGTCGCGCTCAAAACGCGACCGCGCGATGTCGAGGAAACCCTGCTGCAGCTGATCAACGACGACGACCAGATCCTGGCAGCCGCCGCCATCGACCTCGTCGAGGAACGGAAGCTCTGGACGCTGGCAGGCGACATCGAATTCGTGCTCGAGCACCGCGACGTGAAGGATCTCTTCGTCTTCGAGGCGGCGTCCTGGGCACTGGCGGCGCACCGCCTGCCCGACAATACGCGCCGTAGCCTGTGGCTCGAACCCCTCCCCGTCGTGCAGCTCGCCGCGCGTCTGCGCCGTGTACCGCTGTTCCAGTCGGTACCGATCGACGAGCTCTTCCGGATCGCCGGTCTGGGGCGCCAGATACGGTACGAGAGCGGACGCCTGATCTACCAGGAGGGCGCCCTTCCCGACCAGGTACACTTCCTGCTCGACGGCGGCGTCACCAGCACGGCCCTCGGCAAGGATGCGCGCGAGATTCTGCCGCCCGCTCTGCTCGGCTTCGAGCAGGTTCTCGATGGGAGCGCGATGCCCGAGACGGTCCGTACCACGGAGACGACGGTGTGCCTGGCGCTGAACCCAGACGAGCTCCGATCGCTCATCTCGCTGAACATCGCTCTCGTGGAGGGCCTCTTCCACATGCTCGCGAGCCGTCCACGGGCCGCCGATCGCGGCGTCATCAAGCGTCCTGCCACGTCGGAAGGCGCGAGACTCCCCGCAGGAGGGCTGACGCCGATCCAAAAAGTGCTCATGCTTCAGCACGTGCCGACCTTCGCCGGCATCAGCGCCGAGGAAATGCGGCACCTGGCGGCCATTGCGCAGGAGAAGCCGCTCGACGAGGGCGCCACGCTGTTCACCGAATCGGATGCGCCAGCCTTGTGGGCCATCCTGTCTGGACGTGTCACGTTGGCGTCGGCGGCAGGGGAAGCGAGCGCCGAGGCGGGCGATCTCGTCGGCGTCTACGAGACGCTGGCAGGCTCGGGCATCGGCCGCCGGGGCACGGTCGCGCGCGCGGGCCGCGCGCTTCGAATCGAACGCGATGAGCTGTTCGACCTGATGGGCCAGCGGCCGGCGCTTCTCGAGCAGCTGTTCAGCGCGCTATTTCGGACGCCGGCCCAGGCTGCTGAAGAACGCAGCGTAGAAGTTAAAAGTTAAAAGTCAAAAGTTAAAAGTTAGAAGTTCTCACTTCAGGTTGCCGGCTCGTCCGCGCTCAACACGCCGCAGAACAGGCTCTGGAGCAGGTCGATGTGATCGGCGAGCACATCGAAGAGCTCGTCGCGCTCGATTTGCAGCGCCTGTCCCGCCGCGCTGACCGTTGCGCGCCGGCCCAGGGGAACGCCAGCAAGCGTTTCCGACAGGCCAATCGTGCTGCCGGGACCCGCCACGAGCGCATCGGTCTGGTCGCTCTCGAGGCCCACTTCACCTGTCAGCACGTGGTAGATCGCCGGCTGGTCGGTTTCGGCGAACAGCACGCTTCCCGCGGCCAGCGAGACCTCCCGCGTGATGGCCACGAGGTCGAGCAACTGGCTGACGGTGGCGCGGCGAAGCAGGGGATTTCGGCGCAGGATCAGCACCTTCTCGATTGGCGAGAGCCGAAGACTCCGCGGCGCGAGCGAAGCCGCCCGACGCGGAGGCGTATAGACAATGCGCCACGCCCGCGCGCTCGGTCTGTCGAGCAGCATGCGAAACAGCCCCTGCGCCAGCACGATGTTGTCCGACAGCATCATCAGGAAGTCGCCGCCGCCGAGCGCAACGGTCACGGTGCGATCGACGGCCCCGATTGTCCGCGCGAACAGACGGCCCCCGAGTACCTCCTCGAAGGCCAGTGCGGCGGGGGCGGCCACGTCGTGCGGCGGATTGGTGCCGCCCGACACCTCCACCGAGCCTTCAATCAGAAACTGCACGTCAGTGGCGGGAGTTCCCTCGCGACAGATCTCGAGGCCCTGTTCATGGCGCGCCTGGCGGCATGCGCCGGCGATACGGAAGAGCTCGTCAACCGACGCGAAGTCGAAGACCGGAAGGGCACGCAACCTGTCGGCCAGCACGACGACCGGCAATCGGTCCGTCCGCAGATCGAGACGCCGATCCGCCATGCGGCGCAGCGCGAGCACCCACGTCGCGGCCTCACACGCGTGATCGTCTTGTGAACGATGCGCGACCGCGTATTCGAGGTCGCCCAACAGCGACCACAGCCTCCGCTGCTCGATGAAGTGCACGGCACAGGCGGCGACGACGGGGTCATCGTCGTGGACCAATTGGGCGAGGGTGTCCTCGAGATCGCGAGGTCGGCTCTTGAGGACGAGGTTGGCGTGGCGAACCTTCTCCTCGAGCGAGTGATCGTCGATGATCGGCAGGATGCGTTTGCGAACGGCGCCGGCCAGCAGGTTGTCCAGGTACTCGATGGCTCCCGCGCGAGCGCGGCCGCTCGCGTGTTCGATCGTGTAGCGAGCGGCCACGATGTCCTTCCAAGGATAGATCAAGCCCAGCAGCAGATAGATGCGATCCAGCGTGCGGTCGAGTTTCTCCGCGAGCGCGCGCGCGAGCAACGACCGATGGGCGTCGGCGTCGCGCTGCACGATGTTGTAGCGAAGCGTCAGGTAGTTGTAGTAGCGCCCACCCTCCTTGAGCACGAGCGCTTCAACCGATCCGCGCGAGACGAGGAGGTCGGGATGACGGCGGTGCAGCCCTTCGATAGCGGCCACGGCCTTGAAGCGAAGAAACCCGTCGGGATCGTCGAGCACGTCGACCAGTGCGTCCAGCGACCGCTGCGTCGGCACGAGCGCGAGGGTGGCGGGAATGTGACGGCGCACCCAGACATGCTCGTCAGGATCCTTCATGAAGTGCGCCAGCGAATCGAACACCTCGTCGCCGTGGCTGACGAGCACGGCCCGCGCGGCGGACTTGAGCGTGCGGTGGCCGAGCAGCGCCACGAGTCCTGGGACGCACAGGATGTCGATCGATCCGTGAGCCAGCGCCGCGGTGTGCACGCTCTTGATCGCTTCGCGCGCGACATCGACGTCGCGATCGCCCATCAGCGGCACCAGGAGCGGGCGAAGGGCGGGGTTCTTGACGCGCCCAAGCGCGACGGCGGCTTCCTTGCGAGCGCCGGCCGCCCCGTCCCGCGGGTCGTCGACGAGCCGTCTCAGCGCGGCTTCGGCGGCGCGCCGGTCGGCCTCGTCGATCGAGTCGGCCAGCGCCACGGCCGCGGTGGCGGCCACGCGCGGCGCCGTGTCGCTCAGGTGAGGCCGCATCAGCGTGGAGACGTCCTCGCTTCTGAGCACCGCCAGCGCGTGCACGGCCGCGGCCCGAACGTCGGCGTCCTCGTCTTCCAGCATGCGCTCGACCGCCGGCGCCCACCGCTCGGACACCGCCGATCGCGCCGACCCGAGCGCCGCGAGCGCGCGCGCACGCACGCCGGGTGATTCGTGATGCAGGAGCAGCGGTGTGATCAAATGCCGCTTGTCGAGCGCGTCGAGCATGTCGATCGCGTACACCACGCTCGACTCGTCCGGGCTGGCAAGCTCCTCGACCAGCGTCTCGATCGTGGCGGGATCGGCCACGTCCAGGCGCACGGATGCCGGCGCCACCGCCCGCCCTTCGATGCTTTTCCGGAATGCCTTCAGGTACTCCTGGCGGGCGAGCATCGCCATGAAGATCCACATGGCGGTCACGGCCAGGCTAATGTAGCTCAGGCTCTGCCAGCCGAGGCCAAGACCCCACGGCTTGATGAGCACCAGCAACAGCAAGGCGCCCAGTGCCCTCGCGAACCGATCCGCCGTGACGTCCACGAACGCCTTGGCGCGGAACTTCAGGTCGGCGGGCAGCGGCAGAAACAGTACTTCGCGCGTGGTCTTGTCGAGGGTGTACCGGAAAGACGTGTCGATCACGCGCGCGGCCGCCGGCGCCCAGAGCGCTCCGTTCAGCAGGATGATCGTGGCCGTGGCGCCCAGGCTCACCGGCAGAACGAGCAGCGCAAAGACCAGGCCGAGCGTGCGATGAATCCGACCGGTCAGCGCTACCTGTACGACAAAGCCGATGATCGACAGGTAGAAGGTCACTTGCGCCAGAAAGGCCGTGATGGCGTCGGTCGCCGATGCGCCCTTCACGGCCTCGGCTGCCATGTTCAGCTGCTGGTCGATGATCGAGGCGCCCAGCGCCGCAAAACCGATGACCATCGCAATCACCTGCAGATGACGCGAGCTGCGCAGCAACCGAATCGCTTCACCACCGCCAACGCCTCGTTCATCGACCGGCGAGAGATCGCCTGTGACTGGCTGACGCCTCACAATCACGGTGACGATGCCAACGGTCATGCTCAACACCGCCGCGCTCACGAGCAGCAGGTTGTTGGTGCCCACCTCCGCGACTGCGAATGCGGTCAGCCCCGCGCCCATGGCGCCACCAAGACTGGCGCCGCCGCCGATGAACCCGAACAGCCGCCGTGCCTGGCGCGGATCGTAGATGTCGTTGGCCAGGGTCCAGAACTGGCTGATGAGCAGAATGCCCAGCACCAGGCCGAGCACGTAGAACGCCACCGACACCCAGTCCGCGCCCGTCTGGAACAGCACCCAGAACACCAGGAGCAGCGCGACCAGGCCTGCTTGCGTCACCGGAATCACCCAGCGGCGCGGCAGCCGCCCGATCCCTCTGCTGTAGAACTGCATGAGCACGCCGATGACGACGCCCGCGGCCAGCTGGACGTAGGGCATGTTGTCGGCGCCGAGCGCGGCAATGAACTTCGATCGCGTGATGGGCTTGAGGATGTTGTACGACGTCATCGCCAGGAAGGAGTACGCGAACATCAGCAGCGCCGTCGCCGCCTCGCCTTCCCGTAGTTTGACCAGCCTGCCGGCAAACCGGACGAGGAACGACGTCACGTGGTGGCGCTTTTCTGGCGAACGGGCGCCGACGCGCGAGAACGCGCCCACACGAGGCGGAACATCAGCAACGCGCCAACGACCAACGCGTAGCGCTGTGGGCTCGTGAGGTCGGCCTTCACCAGCCACCAGTAGTGCAGGATGGCCGTGAGCGCCGCCACGTAGATCAGGCGGTGCAGCGCCTGCCACTGTTTCCCGCCCAGGCGACGAATCCATCCGGCCGTCGACGTCACGGCGAGCGGCAAGAGCAGCATCAGCGTCGTGAAACCGATTGTGATGAATGGCCGCTTATAGATGTCGTCACCCACCGACACGGCGAGATTGACGACCGTGCTCCAGGCGACGATGCCGTCGGGGAAATCGAGGCCGGCGAAGCGATCGGCGATGACGTAGGTGAGGAAGTGCAGCGAGCCGTAGAAGAACGCGAAGAGCCCCGTCATGCGGCGAAACCGGATGGCGGCGTGCCAGCCGGTGAGACGGCGAAACGGCGTGATGGCGAGCGTGATGCAGATGAAGCGCAGCGCCCAGAGACCGGTCTCATTCGTGAGATCGCTGAGGGGGTTGGCGCTGAGGTGGCCGGTGAGCCCGGCCCAGACGAGCCATCCAACGGGGCCCAGCGCGGCGACGAAGACGGCGGGTTTGAGCACCCACCGAATGGCACTCGCTGAGATCATCGCCAGTCGACTTGCGACTTGGAGCGCGTTGCGAAATTACAGGACGTAGGCCGGGTCCTTTCGGACCCGGCTGGAGGCGGGTCTGAAAGACCCGCACTACAGTAATTTCGCAACACTCTTTTCAGTAGTTCCGCTTCAGGTCCATCCCCGAGTACAGGCTGGCGACTTGATCGGCGTAGCCGTTGAACATCAGCGTCTTGCGCCGGAAAAACTCGCCGATGCGCCGCTCGGTCGCCTGGGTCCACCGCGGGTGATCGACCGCCGGGTTCACGTTCGAATAGAAGCCGTATTCCGACGGCTGCGATTCCTGCCACGAGTTGAGCGGCTGCCGCTCGGTGAAGCGGATGCGCACGATCGACTTGGCGCTCTTGAAGCCGTACTTCCAGGGGACGATCAGGCGAATCGGCGCGCCGTCCTGTTTGGGCATCTCCTCGCCGTAGAGTCCGACCGCGAGGATCGCGAGCGGATGCATCGCTTCGTCCAGGCGCAGCGCCTCTGTATACGGCCAGCGCAGCACCGGCGAGCGCACGCCGACCATCTGGCTCGGATCGGCGAGCGTGTTGAACTCGATGAACTTCGCCTTGGCCGTCGGCTCAACCCGCTTGACGAAGTTCGACAGCGGGAATCCGATCCAGGGCACCACCATCGACCAGGCTTCGACGCAGCGCAGGCGGTACACCCGCTCCTCGAGCGTCTGGCCCTTCAGGATGTCGTCGATGTGATAGTCGCCCGGCTTCGCGCACTCCCCGTCGACGCGCACACGCCACGGCTCGGTCTTGAGCGCCTTCGCGTACATCGACGGCGACTCTTTCTCGGTGCCGAACTCGTAGAAGTTGTTGTAGGTGGTGATCTGCTCCCACGTGTTGACCTTTTCGTCACCGACGGCGGCGCTGAACGGGCTCTTGATGACGCCGTCGAGCTTGCGGCCGTGCGGCGCGGGCTGTCCCGCCGCGTGCAGCACGCGGTTGGCGCCCGATAAGAGCGCGGCCCCGGCCGCGGCGCCGGCCGCCATGATGAACTCCCGCCGGTTGGCGTAGAGCTTCTGGTCCGTGATCTCGGAGCTTCGGATATCAGACGGATGCTTGATCAGCATAGGGACATTATAGAGGCTGGAGGCCGGAGGCTGGGGACTCGGGATGACGGGTCTCGGGACTCGGGACCGGGGACCGGGGACTGGGTACTGGGGATTAGGGACTAGGGACTAGGGACTGGGGACTAGAGACTGAGAGGGGGTCACCGAACCTCCCGCCAGTGCCTCCCCGCCGCAATCTGGCGGGCAAAGCAGGCGCGGGCCCGCGCCCAGGCTTCGGCAAGGGCGCCAGCCGAGACCGGCTGGGCGAGCTCGGCGTCGGCCGGACACGGTCCGCGTGCGTCGATGCGGCCGCCAGGCGCACCGGCGCCGCCGTCGCCGTAATAGAGCGCGGCCCCCTCCCTCACCCACAGCGGCCTGCCGTCGAGCGCGGGAGCCGTCATCGCCTGCGCCACCTGGCGGCGCACCGTGCGCTCGAGCATGCCTCGATCTCTCAGCGTGCCAAGCGGCACGAGGTGGATTTCGCCGGTCGCCAGCGCGCCAGACGTAAACCACGAGCGGGCCGTCGCACGCTCGTAGTCACCAGCGGTCGGATGCACGCGGATCGTCAGGCGCGAGGGTGCGGCCACGCCAAGCGCGGCCGCCAGCTCGTCTCGCGCCGACGAGGCGAGCCCGATGAGCGCGTCTCGCTCGCGGTCGTCGGCGCTCGGAAGCCACGCGGTGATCTCGGGCTTTGCTGGCGTGGGCGGCGGAAGGGCGGCCCGTGCCGCGACATCGGCAGAGGGTGGAGCGGGCCGGACCGCAGGCACCGCAGTCAATCGCGCACCGCCGCCGCTCACGGTCGTGCCCGGGAAGTACCGTTCGAGAATCGCGACCGCGCTGGCGCCCCCAGCCGCAAGCCGCACGGATCCAATCACGCACAGACCGACGCCGTGCCCGTTTCCGTGTCCCGTGAAGCGATAGACGTCGCCGGCAAGCCTGAGCTCGAACGTGGCACTCCGCACCTGCGGCACGCCAGGGATTCGCGCCACGGCCATGCGCAGATCCTGAGCCGACACGTCAGTCGGGGTCATCCCATCGACGACGAGTCTGGCCACGCGTCCCGATTCGTTCCGTGCCGCCACGCGCACGCCGCGCAGGGTGCCCCGAAACCCCGACGCCGTGAGCGCTCGCTGCAGATCCGCCGCCCGCAACTCCGCCTCCCACTCCGGCTGACCTTCGCACGCCTCGTCGTGCTGCGACGGCAAGTATGTCGGATCGGCAGCGCCCGGCCAGACGGCCGACGGACGCTCGGTGCGCCCGCCGCACGAGGCGCTGTAATAGATCGATGCGGGCGCGCCGTCGAACAGAAGCGCCTGCCCCGCCGTTGCCTGCGCCGCGCGTTCCGACACGGCCGTCGAAGCACGGACCACCTGGCAATGCGTCTGGTCGCACAGGTCGAAGCCGTCGGCTCTGTGGCGCGTACGGTTGGCGAGCGCGTACGTCCGGACCGCGATCGCCAACGCCTCGAGGGCGGCAGGCGGACTCTCGCGTGCCGCCTCCCCGGCCAGCACCCGCGCCACGTAGGTTTCGAGCGGCATCGTCGTCACGTCGTAGCTCGCGCCACGCAGGAAGCCGACGCGTATGCTCGCCGCGGGGGACGATGGGGCCTGGGCAGCTGCAGCGCGGGACGTTAGACTCGCTGCCAGGACAGATGTAGTGCGGGTCTTTAGACCCGCCGCCAGGACAGATGTAGTGCGGGTCTTTAGACCCGCCGCCAGGACAGATGTAGTGCGGGTCTTTAGACCCGCCGTGAATGCAGGACTAAAGTCCTGCACTA
>Ga0156018_1210_pt1 | contig 23509 bp, 21 predicted proteins | sample RifCSPlowO2_02_FD_107672 | JGI IMG/M metagenome (GOLD analysis project Ga0156018, IMG submission 107672) | Acidobacteria bacterium RIFCSPLOWO2_02_FULL_65_29 | reverse complement strand
CCGGCGTCGGGCGCTACTTGAGCGGGCTGCTGCACGAGTGGTCGTCCAGCGAACACGCGCGCGCGCACGAGTTCGTGCTGTACGCGCCCGAGCCGCTCGGCGTGCCGCTCGATGGCCGCCGTTTCGCGACGCGGCTCGTCGCCGGGACGCCCGGTGTGTGGTGGGAGCAGGCTCTGATGCCGTCGGTGGCCGGCCGCGATCACCTCGACGTGTTCTTTGCACCGGGATACACGGCCCCGCTGTTTCGACGGGTTCCGACGGTCGTGGCCGTTCACGACGTGTCGTGTGCGGCTCGGCCCGACTGGTTCGCGGTTCGCGAAGGCGTGCGCCGGCGCTGGCTGTCTCGGCAGGCCGCGCTCCGGTCGGCCGCGGTGATCACGATCTCGGAGTTTTCGCGGCAGGAGATTGTCGAGCGCTTCGGCGTCGCCGCGTCCAGCGTCCACGTGATTCCCCCTGGCGTCACCTCGCCGCGCGTGCCGGCTGGCGCCGCGGCCGACGCCGCGACGCTCCTCTATGCCGGGTCGATTTTCAACCGGCGCCACGTGCCGCACCTCGTCCGCGCGTTTGCGCCGATTGCGCGCCGCCATCCACAGGCATGCCTCGAGATTGTCGGCGACAACCGGACCTACCCTCGGCAGGATCTTTCCGAGGCGATCCGGTTGAAGGCACTCACCGAGCAGGTGCACTGGCGCCGGTGGCTGAGCGACGACGAGCTCGGCGCGTTGTATGGGCGCGCGCGCGCCTTTGCGTTTCTCTCCGAGTACGAAGGGCTCGGCCTCACGCCCCTCGAGGCGCTCACGGCGGGCGTGCCGCCCGTCCTCCTCGACACGCCCGTCGCGCACGAGAGCTGCGGCCTTGCGGCCCTCTACGTCTCGCTCGGCGACCTGGCCGGCACGACGGCGGCGATCGAAGCGCTCCTCTTCGATGAGCCGACGCGGGCGCGACTGCTCGCCGCCGCGCCGGCCGTGCTGGCGCGCTACAGCTGGCCGCGCGCCGCGCGCGACACCCTGGCCGTCATCGAACGCGCCGTCGAGAGATCCGCTTGATGCCAGACCTTTCGATCATCATCGTCAGCTACAACGCTCGCGCGGAGCTCGAACGCTGCTTGGCCTCGCTCACCACTCCGCCGCCCGCGATCTCGAACGAGGTCGTCGTCGTCGACAACCTATCGAGCGATGGGAGCGCGGAGGCGGCCAGGCACTGGCCGGGCGTGCGCGTGATTGAGTCGGGCGCGAACCGCGGATTCGCCGCCGCGAGCAACATCGGCATCCGCGCGAGCTCGAGCGAGCTCGTCCTGCTCCTCAACAGCGACACGATCGCACCGCGCGGCGCCATCGACGCCCTGGCGCGCACGATCCGGAGCCATGCGGACGTGGCGGTGCTCGGCCCGCGGCTTGTCGACGGCGAAGGCCATCCCGAGGTGTCGTGCGGATCGATGGTATCCCCTCTTGTCGAGTGGCGGCAGAAACGGCTCGTGCGGGGCGTCGAACGGCGCAACCCGGCCTGGCTGCAGCGCGTCGAGCGAATGACGCGTCAGGAGCAGTGGCCCGACTGGGTGAGCGGCGCCTGCCTGCTCGTGCGGCGGCGCGACGCCGAAGCCGTAGGCCTGCTCGACGAGCGCTACTTCATGTATCTGGAAGACGTGGATTTCTGCGCGGCCATTCGCGCGCGAGGCCGCCGTGTGCTGTTCACGCCAACCGTCGAAGTGGTGCACCTGCGCGGCCGGTCAGCCGCCTCCGCACCGGCTGCGACCATGGCGGCCTACCGCCGCAGCCAGCTGACGTTCTACCAAAAACACCACCCGGCAGTGGCCCCGCTGCTACGGCTCTACCTGCGCATGCGCGGCATTCCCCCAACGAACTCCTAGAACCTCGACCCCGCGGGCGCGGGTTGGCCCGCACGTGGTCCTTCGTCCCGAGTCCCCCGCTTACGCTCGCCGCAACTCTCGCGAGCTACGGTGTGGCACGCCGTTGCGCCAAAGGCTCGAAGGCGGCGAGTCCCAGCAAGTATCATGTCCCTGTGACTGACTCGGCCCTCGCCCCTTCCGGTCGCGTCTGTCCGTCGTGTGGCCGGCGCATCCCGCAGACGCTTGTGGTGTGTCGATGCGGCGCCCGACTGGGAGCCACGAGCGCGAGGGAAGGGACAGGGGAACGCGGTGGGAACTCCTCGTCGGATTTCGGCGCTGGATTTCGCTCGGCGCTCGCCATCGTCGCCGTGATAGGCGCCCTTGGTTTCGGGATCTATGCGTTGAGACGCCCGCCTGTTCGAGCGCCTCAACCGCTGCCAACCCTGTCCCTCGAGGCCAGGCCGCCGGCCGGGGAACAAGCGCCGGCCGCCGCGCCGCCTGAGCAGCAGCCCCCGGCGCCTCGACCCGACCCGGTCACGACGCCGCCTGCACCTGTCGTGCCTGTCGTGGTTGACAGGCAGCCATCCGAGACGGCGTCACTCGAAGACGTCGTGAGTCGGGTGATGCCGGCGGTCGTGCTCGTCGAAACCCCCGAAGGACGCGGAAGCGCGTTCTTCGTGACGCCCGACACGCTCCTCACGAACGTGCACGTCGTTGGGAACCGCAGTTCCGTCACCATCCGGCGGATGGACGGAAGCTCGGCGCCGGCGCGCGTGGAAGCCACGTCGTTGCTGTTCGATATTGCCGTCCTGAAAGTGTCGAGCGCCGAGCAGAGCCGGGTGACGATTCCGATGGGGTCGAGCGGATCGGCGCGCGTCGGCCAGGAGGTCTTCGCGATCGGATCGGCGCTCGGCACGCTTCAGAACACCGTGACGCGAGGGATCGTGAGCGGGATCCGCCAGAGCGGCAAGGCACGGCTCGTGCAGACCGACGCGGCCGTGAACCCCGGCAACAGCGGAGGGCCGCTGCTCGATCGGACGGGAGCCGCGATCGGCCTGGCCACCATGGGGTACGGCGGCTTGCAGGGCCTGAACTTCGCGGTGGCCATCGAACATGCGCGGCCCCTCGTCGAGGGCCGGCCCGCGCTGGAAACGGCCTCGGCGGCTCCGGCATCAGACCTTGGCGGTCTCACGCCCACCGTGCCATCCGACACCGAGCGGATGCGCACCGATGGGCTCCGAGCCTACGAGCAAACGCTCGATCAGCTGGCACGGAGCGCGCAGGCATACGACAACCGGTGGCTGACGTTCCGGGAGGTGTGTTACGGCGGCCGCGTGCTTGGCACGTTCGATCGCGAATGGTTCGCCTTGTTGTCCGATCGCGCGCTGCCCGATGCGGTCGACCAGCGATGCGGCCTGATCCACGCCGATTTCAAGCGCGACACGAACGCCTTCCGTGATGCGATGCTCGAGGCCGACGAGGACGCGCGCAGAGCCGGCGTCTATCCAGGCCCGCGGCGCGACGCGCGACGCCAGCGCCGGCTGGAGTCGGACGCCTGGGATCGCTAGTCCCCAGTCCCTAGCCCCTAGCCTCTAGCCCCTAGCCTCTAGCCTCTAGCCAGTATCATGTCCCTGTGCGCATCGGCATCGACGCGCGGAAGCTGCACGACTTCGGCATCGGCACCTATATCCGCAACCTGCTCCGGCATCTTGCCCGGCTCGATGTCGAAACGGAGTACGTCGTGCTCTGCCGCCCGGAGGACGCGTCGGCCATCGCCGCGCTCGGAAGCAACCTTCGGGCCGTCGCCGAAACGTCCGCCCACTACTCGATCGCCGAGCAGCTGAGGATTCCCTTTGCGCTCAAGCGCGAAAAAGTGACGCTGTTTCACGCGCCGCACTACGTGCTGCCGCCGCTGGTGCGGTGCAAGTCGGTCGTGACGATTCACGATTGCATCCACTTGATGTTCCCGCAGTATCTTCCGAACCCGTTGGCGCTTCGCTATGCGCGCGCGTCGATCACCGGGGCGGCCAGACGGGCCACGCGCGTGCTCACGGTGTCGGAGAGCTCCAAGCGCGACATTCTGCGCTTCGTGGACATCTCCCCGGCCAGAATCGACGTCATCTACAACGCCTACGACGAGCGCTTCACGGACGCGCCGCGGGAGGAGGACGTCGAGCGCGTGCGCGAGCGTTACCAGCTGCAGGACCAGTTCGTCTTGTACGCCGGAAACGTCAAGCCGCACAAGAACCTCGGCCGTCTGATCGAGGCCTTCGACCTTGTCCGACGCAAAGGGCTCGACGAACTGAAGCTCGTACTGATCGGCGACGACATCTCGAGGTATGCCGCGCTCCGGCGGGCCGTGCACCAGCATCAGCTCCACAAATACGTGCGGTTTCTCGGCTACATGCCGGAAGAGACGCTGGCCGTGATGTATCGGCTCGCCGGCGTTTTCGTGTTCCCGTCGTTGTACGAAGGGTTTGGTCTCCCGCCGCTCGAAGCGATGGCCAGCGGCACGCCCGTGGTGACCTCGAACGTGTCGTCGCTGCCGGAGGTGGCCGGCGACGCGGCCCTCCTCGTGGATCCTCTCGACCCCAGTGCGATCGCCGACGGCATCTATCGCGTCCTCACGGACCGTCCGCTTCAGAGCGAGCTGAGGGCCAAGGGCCTGGCCCGCGCCCGTCAGTTTTCGTGGGAGCAGTCGGTCCGCCGGGTGCGCCAGATCTACGGCGAGGTCGGCGGCCACTGACATGCCCCGTGTCGCGCTGGTTCACGACTGGCTCACCGGCATGCGTGGCGGCGAGCGCGCGCTCGAGGTTCTGTGCGAGCGCTTTCCCGGCGCCGAAATCTTCACACTGCTCCACGTTCCCGGATCCGTCGCGCCGGCGATCGAGCGGCTGCCCATCCACACGTCGTTCGTGCAGCGCTTGCCGCTGGTGAAGCGTGTGTACCGCCACTACCTGCCGCTGTTTCCGACGGCCGTCGAACAGTTCGACCTCGCCGGGTTCGACCTCGTCTTGAGCGTCAGCCACTGCTGCGTGAAGTCCGTCATCCGCGCGCCGGACGCGACACATCTCTGCTACTGCCTGACCCCGATGCGCTACGCCTGGGACCAGTTCGACGCGTACTTCGGACCCCGACGCATCGGACGCGTCGCCAGCGCCGTGATGGGGCGAGTGATGGCCCGCATGGCGGCGTGGGACCGTGACACGTCCGGACGCGTAGACCGCTATGTGGCTATTTCACATCATGTTGCAGGGAGGATCGCCCGATACTATAATCGCCAGGCAACCGTCGTGTATCCCCCGGTCGATACGCTATTCTTCACGCCCGACGGCCGGGCAGCCGAGCGATTCGCTCTCGTCGTGTCGGCGCTCGTGCCTTACAAGCGAATCGATATTGCGATCGACGCCTGTCGGCGGGCGCGAATCGCGTTGAAGGTCGTCGGCGAGGGTCCCGAGCGCGCGGCGCTGGAGCGCGTGTCGGCAGCGTCAGGCGGTCGGGTCGAGTTCTTCGGGCGCCTCTCGGATGAGGACATTCGCGACTTGTACCGACGAGCCGGAGTCGTTATGCTACCGGGCGAAGAGGACTTTGGGATCGTGCCACTCGAGGCCCAGGCGTGCGGCCGCCCTGTTCTCGCGCTGGCGGCGGGCGGCGCACTCGAAACCGTCGTCCCCGAGACCACCGGACTGCTGGTCGAGGAGTCGTCGGGAGAGGCGTTTGCGGGCGCGCTCGTGCGCGCGATGGATCGGCGGTTCGACTCGGGCGCGATCCGGCGGCACGCGGAGCGCTTCGGCCGCGAACGCTTCGGCGACCAGATGGAAGCGCTCGTCGTCGCGGCTCACGAGTCGCCGCGCGCACAAAGCCGCTGATGATTCGACACAACCGCCTGCTCGTCGCGTTCCATCTCCTCTCCGACGCGGTGCTCGGGATCTCCGCGTTCATGATTGCCTACGCGCTGCGGTTTCACACCGGCATCATCCCGATCACGCGAGGACTCCCGCCGGTCGCGCAGTACGTCAACCTGCTGCCGTTCGTCGCCGTGCTGGTTCCGCTCGGATTCCATCTCCAGGGTCTCTATCGCCTGCGGCGCGGACGCTCACGGGTCGATGATTTCTTCGCCGTCTTCGTCGGCAGCATTCTCGCCGTCGTCTTCGGCATCGTGGTCACGTCGTACGTGCAGATCTACTTTGCCAACGAGGTGCAGCGACAGACTGGCGCCTTCCAGGTCTCGCAGCCTGTCTGGGCGATCTTCCTGATGCTGAACGTCGTGCTGACGTACTCGTCGCGAGAGCTGATGCGCGAAGTGCTCGAGCGACGGTGGAGGGCCGGCATCGGACTGAAGCGGGTCCTGATCGCCGGTTCGGGCGAGCTCGGCCGGCTCGTCGCCGACAAGATCCTCGAGCACCGTGAGCTTGGCTATCAGATCGTCGGCTTCGTGGACGACCGCGCCCGGGGCGATCACCTCGGGTATCGCGGGCTTCCGCTGCTCGGCACGATCGACGAAGCGGCCGACATCACCACCCGCGAGAGCATCGATCACCTCTACGTCGCGCTGCCGCCGGAAGAGCACCTGCGCATGATCGAGCTTCTCGACGCGACGAGCCGCGTGATCGTCGACGTCAAGGTCGTGCCGGACCTCCTGCAGGTCATCGCGCTCCGGGCCCGCATCGAGGACCTCGACGGCGTGCCGGTGATCAACGTCAACGACGTGCCGCTGCAGGGTGTCAACGCGGCCATCAAGCGCCTGATCGACGTGGCCATTTCGAGCGTCGCGCTCTTCTTCCTCGCGCTTCCACTCGGACTCGTCGCGCTGCTCGTCAAGCTCACCTCGAAGGGGCCCGTCTTCTACCGCCAGGAACGCATGGGACTCGACGGCAAGTCGTTCTCGATCGTGAAGTTCCGCTCGATGAACGACGATGCCGAGCGCGAGAGCGGACCGGTGTGGGCCGTGCCGCGCGATCCGCGGGTCACGCCCATGGGCCGATTCCTGCGGCGCTCGAACCTCGACGAGATGCCGCAGCTCTGGAACGTGTTTCGCGGCGACATGTCGATTGTGGGCCCGCGCCCCGAGCGCCCGCATTTCGTCGAGCAGTTCAGGCATCGCTTTCCGCAGTACATGCTGCGCCACAAGGTGAAGGCTGGACTGACCGGCTGGGCCCAGGTCAACGGCTGGCGCGGCAATACCCCGCTCGAAAAACGGATCGAATACGACCTGTACTACATCGAGAACTGGTCCGTGCGCCTCGACCTGAAGATCATGTGGCTGACGGTCCTGCGCGGGTTCTTCCACAAGCATGCATACTGACGGCCCACAGCCAACAGTTCACAGTTGACAGCCTGTCAACTGTCGACTGTCGACTTGCTCTCTCGTCACTGTCCCTATGAAACAACGAATCGTCATCACGGGCGCCGCCGGCTTCATCGGCTCGCATTTGTCGGAGGCCCTGCTCGATCGCGGCTATCAGGTGATCGGGGTCGACAATCTCCTCACGGGCGACGTCGCGAACATCGCGCACCTCTACAACCGTGACTTCACGTTCGTCAAGCACGACGTCACCAATTACATCTACATCGACGGACCGGTCGACTTCGTGCTGCACTGGGCGAGCCCGGCCAGTCCGATCGACTACCTCGAGCTGCCGATCCAGACCCTGAAAGTGGGCGCGCTCGGCACGCACAAGGCCCTCGGCCTGGCGAAGGCCAAGGGCGCGCGGTTCGTGCTGGCGTCGACGTCGGAGGTCTATGGAGATCCGCTCGAGCACCCACAGAAGGAGTCGTATTGGGGCAACGTGAACCCGATAGGCCCCCGCGGGGTCTACGATGAGGCGAAGCGATTCGCCGAGGCCATGACCGTCGCGTACCGCCGCTACCACGGGCTCGACACGAAGATCGTCCGCATCTTCAACACCTACGGGCCGCGGATGCGCGTGAACGACGGCCGCGCCGTGCCGGCGTTCATTTCTCAGGCGCTTCGCAGCGAGGACGTGACGGTGTTCGGTGACGGCACGCAGACGCGCAGCTTCACCTACATCTCCGATTTGGTGGACGGCATCATCCGGCTGATGCTGTCGACCATGAACGATCCGATCAACATCGGCAACCCGCGAGAGATGACCATCGAGCAGATCGCGCGCGCCATCATCCAGGCGACGGGCTCGACGAGCCACATCGTGCACGGGCCGCTGCCGACCGACGACCCGAAAGTCCGGCAGCCAGACATCACGCGCGCGCGGACGCTTCTCGGATGGGAGCCGAAAGTGTCGCTCGAAGAAGGCCTGGTCAGGACGATTCAGTACTTCAAGGAGAAGGTCGGGTAGATCGGACGCGATGACGGGGTTCCGCGGTCGTCTCGAGCGAATCAATCAGCCGGCGCGCGATCGTCGCCACCTCGTCGATGGCCCGATCGAACGCCCCCTCGTTGGCCTTCGAAGGACTGTTGAACCCGCTCAGCTTCCGCACGAACTGCAGGGATGCCGCGCGGATTTCCTCGTCGGTCGCCGGCGGGTCGAAATTGAACAATGTCTTGATGTTGCGACACACGTGGGTGGCTCCTTGAAATTGAGGATTTGAGAAGTTGAGGATTTGAGAATGTGGCGAGTTGAGCCTTCGGCGAATCGATCCAAATCCCGAATTCGATCCAAATCCTCAGATTCTCAATTCCTCAATTCCTCAAATCCTCAATTTCCAGATTCACCGAGTCAGCTTCCTGTACTTGATCCGGTGGGGCTGGTCGGCTGCCGCACCGAGGCGCCTCTTCCGATCGGCCTCGTAGTCCTGGTAGTTACCCTCGAACCACACGACCTCGCTGTCGCCCTCGAACGCGAGCATGTGCGTCGCGATGCGATCGAGGAACCAGCGGTCGTGGCTGATCAGCACGGCGCAGCCCGCGAAATTGAGCAGCGCCTCTTCGAGCGCGCGCAGCGTGTCGACGTCGAGATCGTTCGTGGGCTCGTCGAGCAGCAGCAGGTTGCTGCCCTTCTTGAGCAGCTTCGCCAGGTGCACGCGGTTTCGCTCGCCGCCCGACAGCGAGCCGACCTTCCGCTGCTGCGCCCCGCCCTTGAAATTGAACCACGACACGTAGGCGCGCGACGCGACCTTCCGCTTGCCGAGCTCGATCTCGTCGTGGCCACCGGAAATCTCGTCCCACACGCTCTTGTTGGCGTCGAGGGCTTCGCGACTCTGGTCCACGTAGCCAATCCGCACGGTGTCACCGATTTTCAGCGTGCCGCCGTCCGGCTTCTCCTGTCCCGTGATCATCCGGAACAACGTCGTCTTGCCGGCGCCATTGGGCCCGATCACCCCGACGATGCCGCCGCGGGGCAGCGTGAAGGTGAGTCCCTCGATGAGCAGGTTGTCGGCATACCCCTTGCGGAGATTTCTCGCCTCGACGACCACGTCGCCGAGGCGCGGCCCAGGAGCGATGTAGATCTCGGCCGTCTCGATCTTCTGCGCGGTGTCCTCGCGCAAGAGATCCTCGTACGCGTTCAACCGCGCCTTGCCCTTCGCCTGCCGCGCGCGCGGCGACATGCGAATCCATTCAAGCTCCCGCTCGAGCGTCCGTTGCCGGCGCGTCTCGGCTTTCTCCTCTTGCGCCAGACGGTTCTTCTTTTGCTCCAGCCAGGACGAATAGTTGCCCTCCCACGGGATGCCGCGCCCGCGATCGAGCTCGAGAATCCAGCCGGCGACGTTGTCGAGGAAATATCGGTCGTGCGTGACCGCGACGACGGTGCCCGGGTAGTCCTTGAGGAAGCGCTCCAGCCACGCGACCGATTCGGCGTCGAGATGGTTCGTCGGCTCGTCGAGCAGCAACAGATCGGGCGACTGCAGCAGAAGCCGGCACAACGCCACCCGGCGCCGCTCGCCGCCAGACAGCGTCGCGATGTCGGCGTCCGGCGGCGGCAAGCGGAGCGCGTCCATCGCCAGATCGAGGCGCGAGTCGAGGTCCCAGGCGTTGGTGGCCTCGATCCTGTCCTGGATGCGCGCCTGTTCATCGAGGACCTTCTCCATGGTGTCGGGCGACAGATCCTCCCCCAGCCTGGCGTTGACCTCGTCGTACCGCGTGAGCAGCGCCTTGAGCGGCGCCACGCCCTCTTCGACGTTGCCCAGGACGTTCTTGGTGGGGTCGAGCCGGGGCTCCTGCTGAAGGAACCCGACCGAGATCCCCTCGGCCGGGGACGCCTCGCCGAGAAAGGTCGTGTCTTCGCCCGCCATGATCTTCAAGAGCGAGCTCTTTCCCGCGCCGTTCAGTCCGAGCACGCCGATCTTCGCGCCGAAATAGAACGAGAGCCAGATGTCGTCGAGAACCCTGGCGTCGGGAGGATAGACCTTCCCGAGGCCTTTCATGGTGTAGATGAACTGGGGCATGGTCAGGGACAGAAGATCGCGAAAGTTCAGAGTTCAGAGTTCAGATAAGTTCAGATTTCAGAATTCAGATTGGAGCTCAGATTATCATCTTCAATCTACAATTCAAATCTGAGAGCCTGTGAACAAATACGACGTGTGGACGCAGAGCTCGCAGAGAGCGCCGAGACATTCTTGGTATTTCTCATCTGAATTCTGAAGTCTCGAGTCTGAACGTTCATGATCCGCCGCATCCTCCACATCGACATGGACGCCTTCTATGCGTCCGTCGAGCAGCGCGACAACTCGCTACTGCGCGGGAAGCCGGTCGCCGTCGGCGGCCAGCCCGACAAGCGCGGCGTCGTCGCGGCGGCCAGCTACGAGGCGCGAGCCTTTGGGGTGTACTCCGCCATGTCGATGGCGCGGGCCGTCCGTCTCTGTCCCTCCCTGGTCGTCGTGCCTCCCGACTTCGCGCGCTACAAGGCCGCTTCGTCGGCCGTGTTCTCCATCTTCCGCGAGGTCACACCGCTCGTCGAGCCGATGTCGCTCGACGAGGCGTACCTGGACGTGACCGAGAACGCGTGGAACGAGCCGATCGCCACCAACGTGGCACGGCGCGTGAAAGAACGGATTCGCCTCGACACCAATCTCACGGCGTCGGCCGGAGTCGCGCCGAATAAGTTTCTGGCAAAGATCGCGTCCGGCTGGAAGAAGCCCGACGGCTTGACCGTCATCAGCCCGGACCGCGTCGAGCCGTTCCTCCAGCGTCTGCCCGTCGGTGCCCTGTGGGGTGTCGGGCCGGTCACCGCGAGGAAGCTCAGGGCGCGCGGCATCGAGCGGTTGGTGGACATTCGGGCCGTCGAGATCGCGAATCTTCGCGAGACCGTTGGCGGTCTCGCCGATTGGCTGCAGCAGCTCGCGAGCGGAATCGACGATCGGCCGGTCGTGGCGCATCGCGACGTCAAGTCTTCTGGTTCGGAGAACACGTACCCGGAGGATCTGACAGATCTGTCGCTCATCCGCGAGGAAGTCGCCGAGATGGCCCGGCATGCGGCGGGTTGGCTGGACCGCAAGACGATCCTGGCCCGGACCGTCACGATCAAGGTGCGCTACTCGGACTTTACGACCATCACGCGTAGCCACACGGATGCGCCAACGCGAGACGCCGCGCTCCTGGCCGCTCGCGCAGTACAATTGCTGGTGGAACGAACCGATGCCGGGCGCCGGCCCGTGCGACTGCTGGGCGTGAGCGTGCACAACTTCTGCGCCGAGGCGGACCCAGTGGAGCCGGACGGGCGGCTGCCCTTCGATGGCGACTAGAAGCGGTGGAGTGTCTTGGATAACCAATGCTCAAAGGAACCCGCGACGGTCTTCTGAAGAAAGTGCAGCCGGTCAGTATTCACGGCCAGGTCACGTGGGACGTCTTCTTCACCGACGTCGACGACCCCGACGGCCAGCCGCACGTCGCGCGCCTGGGGCCCGAGGCGGTCGCGCAGAACATGGAACCGGGCGATCGTATTCAGATCGAGTATCTCGTCGGCGTGGCCGTCAAGGTGTCGAGGGTCGTCCCCCCGATGTAGCGCCGGAAGCCGTGTCTTCGTGGCCCTACTGGCGTTCCACCCGCACAGCCTTGAGCTCGATGCGCGCGTTCGGCGTCTCCCCCGTCCGCGGCGCGCCTTCGATGGCCTCAACAACCGGCATCCCGTCGATCACCCGGCCAAACGCCGTATAGACGCCGTCGAGCGCGGTCGATGCTCCCGTGCAGATGAAGAACGACGTCGACGCGCTCCCCGGATCCTCGCCTCGCGCCATGGACACGACGCCCTTGACGTGCTTGGTGTCGTTGAATTCCGGAGCCAAGTTGTGCACCAGCTTCTGCTGCTTCTCGGTGAGCGGGGCGCTCCGCGTATTGAGCGCGCCCGTCTGAATCACAAACCCCGGCGCCACGCGGTGAAACGCCATCCCGTTGTAGACGCCCGCGTCGGCCAGCCGGAGAAACTGCCGGACGGTCTCTGGCGCCTTGTCGGGAAACAACTCAATAGTCATCGAACCGGATCCTGTGTCGAGCACTGCCCGATACTGCGCGAGCTGCTGCGGCGAGTCGTTGACGAACAAGTCCGGCGGCGTGTCGCGAATCGTGACTTTCTTGATCTCCACGCGCTCGGTGGCCACGCCGGCAGCGTCCACTGGCGTCCCAGAAATCTTCGCCAACACCTCCATCCCGTCCGACACCTGGCCAAAGACGGTGTACTGCCCGCCGAGGGCCGGTTGATCCGCGAGCACGATGAAGAACTGGGCGCCCGCGCTGTCGGGTCGTCCGGGAATCAGCACCGCGGCCACAGAGCCGCGAGTCATGTGTGGCGCCCGCGTCTCGGCTTTGACGAGGTTCAATCCGCCAGTGCCGTACGCGCTCTGCTTCGAGGGGTCCTTCGACAGCGGATCGCCGCCCTGCACGAGGCCGTTACGCACCAGACGGTGAAACGTCGTGCCATCGTACCCGCCGTCCTGCGCGATCTTCGTGAAATACGCGCTCTGGTTGGGCGCTGTCTCCGGTGTCAGGTCGATGATGAACGTGCCCGCCGCGGTCTCGACCACGGCCTGCTTCGGGGGCGCCTGCGCGCCGGCCGGCATCGCGTTGGCGGCCACACAGGCAGCGGCCATCACGGCGAGGCGACACACGACGATCAACGCAGAGGCCGCGGAGCACGCAGAGAATCCTTTGGGAGTTCTACGGTCCACGTCGTGTTTCCCGAACAGGCCGAGCGTCGCCACGAAAACACGAAAACACGAAACACATCCTGGCGGATGAGCAACGACCAACGCAGAGCGCGCAGAGCTCGAAGAGCCAGACGTTTCTCTGCGGTCTCCGCGGTCTCTGCGTTGTACGTCGTGTCTCGCTTTTCGCGGTTGCATGGTCATGGTCATCCCTCGATCGCCCGTGCGGTGTGCCAGATGTAGTGAAACCCGGACACGAGCGTGATCAGCAGCGAGGCGTACACGAACACGTCGACCACCGGCGAATAGGTGCCAAGGTAGTTGAAGAGCATCGCGACGACGGCCGTCAGAATGTAGATGGCCGTGGCGGCTTTGCCGAAGATCGAGGGCCGGAACGTCCTCGGACCCATCGCGAGATTGATGACGGCGACCGTCAGCACGATCACGACGTCGCGGCTGATGACGAGCACCGTCAGCCAGATCGGCAGGCGGTTGGCCAGGCCGAGCCCGGGCCACGTCAGCACAACGAAGGTGCTGACGAGCAGCAGCTTGTCGGCCATCGGGTCGAGCCACGCGCCCAAATTCGTTTTCTGCCCCGACCACCTGGCGATCAGGCCATCGAGGCCGTCGGTGAGCCCGGCGAACCCGAACACCAGCAGCGCCCATCCGAGATAGCCATACACGACCAGGATGACGAAGGCCGGTATCAGGAGCATCCGGAGCAGCGTGAGCTGGTTGGCAGGCGTGAGCACCGTCATCGGCCGCCGCTCCGGCGAGCGGCCAGATTCTGCAGCCGTTGAACGGTCTCGACCGCTTCGGCGCCCGTCACGAACCGCGCCGGCAGAAAGCTCCCGTCGGGCGTGGCCGTCATCACGCCGGCCGCCACGGCCACGGTTGCGGCCGGATGCGCGAGGTGCCCGGTCGAGATGTCGCCAAAGCCGATCCGTGCGTCCTGCCAGTTCCGCACTTCGGCTGGCGCCCCGATGCGCGCAAGCAAGCGGCTCGCGGCCTGCGCGAGATCGGCGCGCCGGACGATCGCGTCTGGCTGAAACGTGTGGTTCGCGAAGGGCTCGACGATCCCGGCGCGCGCGACCGTCATGATCCACGTCTCGGCCCAGTGCGGGCGCACGTCGGTGACGACGACCGGCTCGCCCGACCGCATCGACAACACGAGCGCGCTCAGCCGCACGCCGATGAGGGCCGCGAGATCACTCCGGGTGATCTGGGCGGCACCCTCGATCGCCCGGTACTCCTCGGGCAGCTTCGCCAGCTCGGCTCTGGCAATCAACGCCTCGCGTTTCGCCTCGACCGCGTCGTTGGTCTCGAGGGCGAGCGAGTCGGTATAGGCGCGAAGCGCGCCGGCCTGGTCGCCACGCGCTTCGAGGATCTCGCCAATGTGCGCGATCGACGCCGCATCGCTCGGATCGATCTCCACGGCCTTCCTGAAGTGCGCGATCGCCTGGTCGCCAGCGGCGGTCCGCTGTTCGACGACGCCCAGCTCGCGATAGAGGAACGCGCTGTCGGGCGAGCGCTCGATGGCCGCCTGGTAGGCCCGCACCGCGTCGGCGGCTCGACCCGCGCGCGCCGCCTCGCGCGCCGCCGCCAGGTCGCGCTCGACTCCACGGAAGCGCAGGACTTCGATCCGGCGCTCGAGGTCGGTCAACGACGGGTCGACGGCGAGCGCGGCGCCGAATGCCGCAATCGCCTCGAGCTCGCGGCCGAGCGCGACGAGCGCCTGGCCTCGGCCGACGAGCGCCGCCGTGTAGGTGCCCGAGAGCTCGATCGCCTTTTCGAAGCGCGCGAGCCCGGTCTTGGCGTCGCTTCGCGACAGCTCCAGGTACCCGGCAGCGGTTTCGGCCGGGTAAAAGCCTGGCGTGAGTTTCAGCGCCGTGGCGATCTCACGCTCGGCGTTTCGTAGATCGCCGGCCTGCAAGAACCGCCACGCGCGCTCGTGGTTGACGATCGCGCGGCTGCCGGCCAGCGCGAGCGGCACGGGCGGCTGCACGAACTCCGGAAACTTCGGCGTCGTCACAATGGGCGCCGGAACGATCGTCGGCCCGCAGGCCGCGGCGGCCGCGAGGAGACCGGCCAGCGCCAGCAGGAGGGGCTTGCGCATCAGGAAAAGTGTATCCGCCTTCGCCCGCTTCAGAAAGCCGAACGCGCTTCGGCGGACAAGTCCGCTCCACTGTAACGCGGTGGGGCCGATCATAGACCCAGTGCCGCCTTCAGCCGGCGGGGCACGTCGGCGACGATCGACACGCGGCCGTCGCGGGTTTCGTGCACCAGCACCCGCGCGTGGCGGTAGAGCCGGGCAATGCGCTCGCGATCGGCGGAGCTCTCGGGGTCGAAGGTGGCCGCGACGCGCTGCACGTCCAAGGCGAGCCGGGATGCCATCGTCTCGACGAGCTCGTCCACCCCTTCTCGCGTCAGCGCCGAAATCACGAGCGCGGCGGGCTCGGCCTGCTGCACCCGGCGGCGTTCGTCGGAGGTGATCTGGTCGCACTTGTTGTAGACCTCGACCAGTGGGACGTCGAGCGCGCCCACCTCTTCGAGCACCTGGCGGACGGCGGCCGTCTGCCGCTCCCGGTCGGGAGCCGCGGCGTCGATGACGTGGAGCACGAGATCCGCGTCGGCGACCTCCTCGAGCGTCGCACGAAAGGCGGCGACCAGCGCGTGCGGCAATCGGTCGAGGAAGCCGACCGTATCCGATACGAGCAGCTCGCGGCTGTCAGGCAGGCGCACCTGCCGTACGAGCGGATCGAGCGTGACGAAGAGCGCGTCGGACACCTCGGCTGTGGCCCGCGTCAGGACGTTGAAGAGCGTGGTCTTGCCAGCGTTCGTGTAGCCGACGAGGGCCACGATCGGCACCGACGCCTTGTGCCGCCGCTCGCGAAGCTGGGCCCGGCGCTGCCGCACGCGCTCGATGTCTTCGCTCAGGACGTGGATGCGCGTGCGAATGCGCCGCCGATCCGTTTCGAGTTTCGTTTCGCCGGGGCCACGAGTGCCGATGCCGCCACCCAGCCGCGAGAGCGCCGCGCCGGCCCCGACCAGCCGCGGCAACAGATACTTCAGCTGTGCGAGCTCGACCTGCAGCTTCCCTTCCCGGGTCCGCGCCCGCCTTGCGAAGATGTCGAGGATGAGCTGCGTGCGATCGACGATCTTCCGGTCGACCTGCTCCTCGAGCTGACGGAGCTGTGCGGGCGTGAGCTCGTTGTCGAAGATGACCACGTCCACGTTCATCTCCGCGCACGACGCGGCCAGCGTCGCGACTTTGCCCGATCCCAGAAATGTCGAGGGATTGGGCTTCGGACGCTCCTGCATGACGCGGAGCACGACGTTCGCGCCCGCCGCCTTGGCCAGACCGGCCAGTTCGTCGAGCGACCGTTCGGCGTCGAACCGTCTGCTGCGTCCCGACATGAGGCCGACGAGCGCGGCGCGCTCGCCTCGCGAGCCCTTGTCTTGAGCCTTTCCCACTTTGGCCTTTCTACAGAACCGGGCCACGAACGTCGAACTCACGAAAAAGGAAACAGACGACACGGTGATGACATCAGCGATGGTCGCGCAGACATGCGTCGATGTCCTCCCACGAGATGGCGCCCGCACGGACGAGCTGTACCGCCGCGCCCGTGGCATCGACGATCGTCGTGACATCGATGATCGTCGACGGCGGGCCGCCCGGCGTCGGGCCGCTGTCGATCAGCATGTCGATCGCCGCCACGAGAGGTGCCGCGATGTCATCCGGATCGGTCGGCGCCGCCTGCCCGCTTGGATTCGCGCTGGTCGCGACCAGCACCGACGCCGACGACCGGCTGAGGTCTCGGGCCACCGCATGGGCCGGCACGCGCACGCCCACACGGCCCGTTCCAGCGGAAACGCCTGCTGCGATTGCCAAAGGCGCGGGCATGATAATCGTGAGGGGTCCCGGCCAGAACCGATCGGCGAGCCGGCGCGCCAGCGGCGTCAACGGGCCAATCTGCTCGGCGACCTGCGCCATGTCAGCCGCCACGAGCGGCATCGCACGATCGGAAGGACGGCCCTTGGCCACGACGATGCGGCGCACGGCGGAAGGATTGAACGGGTCGGCCGCCAGCCCGTACATCGTGTCGGTCGGAAACGCCACCAGCCCCCCGGCACGGATCACCGCGGCCGCTCGCGCCATCAGCGAGGGCTCGGGACGGACCGGGTCTACACGGATGCGTTCCAACGGTCGAGCGGCACCTTACGCTCTCTTCAGTCTCGTAACTCGACCGACGGCGCGCCGATCTCACCCGAATAGGCCACATTCAACCCGCGCGCACGGCGCACTTCCTGGACGAACTCGTCGGCAATCTGTTCGAACCCGAGCGGATGCGTCATGAGCACCAGGTTGGCCATCGGCAGGAAACTGGTTCGCATGTCGCTGCCGCCATCGGTCGTCCAGTCGTCCTCCAGCACCACGCCGTCCGGGGCCGCCTTGGCCCGAATCCGGAACACACCACGGAAGAACCGGCTCGTGGTCTTGTATTCGAACGAGGCCACGTCAGCGGGCGAGCCGGGCTCTTCACGGATGTCCCACGTGATCGTCCCGAGCGCCGCCTGCATCATGAACGCCGTGCTCTGTCCGAGCATGACGCCAACCCGACCCGCATACCCGCCGTACTTTTCCATCTCACGCGTGAACGGATTGAAGGTCAGATGGCGAGTCCGCCGGCTGCGGCTGTAGGTTTCCTCCTTGACGTCCATGAACGGCCGGTAGTTGCCGAACAGAACGCCCGTGCTCGCCTCGTCCAGCGTGACGCCAGTCACTCTGTACCGTTTCAGAAACTGCATCTGCTTCTCGGCGAACGGATTGACGATCGGCACACCGAGTGGCGTGTGAAAGGGAATGCCCGACTGGCCAATCCACCGCACGCCTTCGTCCACGTCGCTCATCTCCACGGCCGTCATCGTGTTCCCTCAGACAAACTCAGAAATGTATCTTGACGTCCTTCGACATCGTCACGTGAATACTGTCGATGAACCGGATGCGGTACGGGTCGTTCTGCATGATGAGGGAGCTCGTCCGCACGCCATCGCCAAAAAACCGAACGCCACGCATCAACGCGCCGTCGGTCACGCCGGTGGCGGCGAAAATCACGCGAGCTCCTGGCGCCAGATCCTTCGATCGGTAGACCCTCTTGAAATCGGTGATGCCCATCGCGCGGCACCGCGCCTCGTGCTCGGGCGTGGCCACGACCAGGCGCGCGAAAATCTCTCCGTTCAGGCACCGCATCGCGGCGGCCGTCAGCACGCCTTCGGGCGCCCCGCCGGTGCCCATCACCGCATGCACGCCCGAGCCCACGACGGCGGCCGCAATGCCGGCCGACAAGTCGCCGTCGCCGATCAGCCGGATCCTCGCCCCGGTCGCCCGGATGCCGGCAATCAATTCTTCGTGACGCGGCCGATCCAGCACGATCACCACGAGATCCTCGACCGTGCGCCCAAGGCACCCGGCGATGGCCGTCAGATTGTCCGCCACCGGCGCATCGAGGTCGACGTGATCTTTCGAGCTCGGCCCGACCACCAGTTTTTCCATGTAGAGGTCCGGGGCGTGCAGCAGGCCCCCGCGCGAGGAAGCCGCCAGAACCGCAATGGCGTTGGCCGCGCCGGTCGCGCACAGATTCGTGCCCTCGAGGGGGTCGACGGCGATGTCGACTTGCGGGAAGCCGCCCGCCGACTCGCCGTGGAGCGCGTGCGCCATGCCGACCTTCTCGCCGATGAAGAGCATCGGCGCCTCGTCGCGCTCGCCCTCGCCAATGACAATGGTCCCGTCGATGGGCACCGTGTCCATCACGCGGCGCATCGCCTCCACCGCGACCTGGTCCGACTTGTGGCGGTCGCCCTGGCCCATCGTGTGCGCACACGCGATGGCCGCCTGCTCGACGACACGCAGAAACTCGAGGGAGAGGTCAGAATCCATGGGAAGAAGTGAGAACTTAGAAGTGAGAAGTTAGAAGTTAGAAGTTAGAAGGACTATACCTTGCTTCCAACTGCAGACTTTGCAGTGTCCTCGTAGGCCGGCAGCTCGCAGCGCGTCGGACGGTCGGTGCGGTAGCCGAGCAGGTAGTCGGCCTGCATGATCTTGTGGATCTCGCGCGTGCCTTCGTAGATCACCGCGCCCTTGCAGTTGCGGTAGTAGCGGCCGACCGGATACTCATCGGAGTACCCGTTGGCGCCGTGAATCTGCACGGCATCGCCCGCCGCGCGCTCCGAGGCCACGGTCGCAAACCATTTGGCCAGACCGGTTTCGCGCGTGTTGCGCCGGCCGATGTTCTTCAGCCAGCCCGAACGCAGCCAGAGCAGCCGGGCCGCCTGGTAGTCGCTCTCCATCTGCGCGATCATCTCCTTTACGAGCTGGTGCTGCCCGATCTCGACGCCAAACGTTCTCCGATCGAGCGCGTACCTCACGCTCGCGTCGCGGCACGCGCGAATGAGCCCCGTGGCGCCCGCCGCCACGGTAAACCGGCCCTGGTCGAGCGCGAACATGGCAATCTTGAAGCCTTCGCCGGGTCGCCCAAGGATATTCTCCTCGGGCACTTCGACCTCGTCCATCTTGAACCAGCCCGTATTACCCGCGAGAATGCCCCATTTCTCTTTCATCGGGCCACTCGAAAACCCGGGACATGTTCGTTCGACGATGAACGAGGTCAGGCCAGACGGGTCGCGCTGTTTCTTCTTCTCGACATCGGTCCACGCGATCACGAGAAAGTGATCCGCGACGTCGGCCAGCGAAATCCACGATTTCTCGCCGTTCAGCACGTACCGGCTGCCCTTCCTGGTCGCCGTGGTCTGAATGGCGCGTGCGTCGCTGCCTGCGCCTGGCTCCGTCAGCGCGTATCCAGCGATCTTGGTGCCCTGGGCCTGGGGCACCAGGTACCGGCGCTTCTGCTCTTCAGTGCCCCACGCGAGGAGGGAGAGGCAGTTCAGGCCGGCGTGCACCGACATGATCACGCGCAGCGACGTGTCGACGTATTCGAGCTCCTCGCTCGCCAGCCCGAGGCAGATGTAGTCCATCCCGGCGCCGCCGTACTCCTGCGGCACCGAGATGCCGAGCAGCCCCAGCCGGGCCATGCCGCCGAGGATCCGATCGCGATCGAAGCGATGCTGCCGGTCGGCGTCCCTGATGGTGGGGGCGATCTCGCGGGCTCCCCACTCGCGCACGGATTGTTCGAGCAGGCGTTGCTCGTCGGTCAGATCGAAGCTCACCATACGAGCTGCAAATGCTATCACGCGCGACGACCGACATGCACGGCCATACCCCGCCCGCAGCGGATCGTCGTGGCCGCGCCGAGGCCGTTCATCGCGATCTCCAGGCGGTCGGAACTGCCAAACAGGGCGCAGAGCTCCCCGGCCCGAGCGTCGGCGTAGGTCTCGACGACCCGCGAGACCTCGTGTGCACCGACTCGGATGGTTGGCGTTTCGACTCCGACGAATGTCTCGAATCCCCTGCGGTCGATGTTGGTGACGAGATTGCCGAACCGATCGACGCGGACGACCTGGCCGACCAGACAGTCGGACGCCGCCACGGGGACCGGTACGTCGACCCGCACGAGCGAACCCGCCAGTGGACCGAGCGCCGCCAGGTCGAGACCTCGGGCGAGCCACGCGGCAGCCGGCGCAAACACGTCTCGGCCCTCGAACGTCCGGCTGATCATTGGCCGCGCGTACCGCCGCTCCCGGATCTCGACGGCGTGCGGCGCCGGCAGCTCGTCGAGCACGACCGAGAGGACGCCGTTGTCGGGCGCGACGAACCTGTACACCCCCGCCTCCACGGCGACCGCCCGGCGCTCCGATCCCACGCCGGGATCGACGACGACGAGAAAGACGGCGCCGGGCGGAAAATAGCGGTACGACGAGGCGAGCTCGAGCGCGCCAGCGACCACGTCGTGCGCCGGCACCTCATGCGAGATGTCCACGAGCGCAGCGTCCGGACAAATCCCCAGCACGACACCCTTCATCGTGCCGGCGTAATGATCGCGCAGGCCGAAGTCGGTCAGCAGGGCGATGAGGGGACGGGACACTGAAGGAACACGTGAAACTTAGAAGTTAGAAGTTAGAGGTTAGAAGGACTGGCGGTCATATCCTCCGTGGTGGTGAGCTTCGCCGGTCGACTTCGCGACGCACGCTCATTCGGCAATCTCAGACGGGCTTTCTGAACAGAATCTCCCGGTTGTTGTTCTGCAGCAGGAAGGAATCAGACACGCGCAGGCCCGAGAAGAGGCGAATGATGTCGCGATTCAAGAGCGTCGCCTGGCGGCCCCGAGCGGCGGCGTACACACGGTGCCTGAGCGACATGTCGTCGAGGATGACGAACTTGGTGTACTGCCTGTCGCGCGGCTGTGCGGTGCCGAAAAATCCGAGCAGTGCGCCTCCCGGGCGGAGCACGCGCGTCAGCTCCACGGCCAGCGCCTGCGCCGACCCGCGATCGAGATAGTCGATGACGTCCCAACAGAGGACGCCGTCGACCGAGGCATCGGCCTGCGGAAAGCGCGCTCCGAGGAACGCCGGCAGCGCGTCGATCGTCCGCTCGCGCACGTGGCGGTCGAGGTCCGCATAGAGGTCTTCGACGAACATCTTGCAGCCAAGCTGCTCCCCGAAATAGGCCACGTTGGTACCGACGACCGGACCGACATCGAGCAGGACCGGAGACTCGCGCGCCGTCAGCAAGGTGAGAAACTTCGACAGCGCCTTGGTGGAAAAGGTGGGATCGTCGACGACCGCGTCAGGCGCCGGGGGCGGCGGCCCTGAGTCGCTGCGCCGAGGTACGATGCGATCGAGGAGGCCCATCAGGAGAAAGTCAAAAGTTAGAAGTGAAAAGTTAGAAGGCCGGAGCCTTCGACCTTCCCCGTTCTAATTTCTGACCGGAAGCGGGCCGGCGCCCTGCGGTTGCGCCGCGTGCGGAACCGGCGCGGCCGGCTGGGCTTGGCCTGGTCCGGCCGGCCTGGCCGCCTGCGCCGCCTGGGGCTGCGCGACGCCTTTGCGCTGCATATCGACGCTGCCGCGGAAGTGCGCGCCTTCCGCGATGGCCACGCGCGGCGATACGATGTCTCCGTCCACCGCCCCGTTGTCGCGAATGTCGACCTTGTCGCTGGCGGTGACGTTGCCGGTCACTTCGCCGAGCACGATCACCGACTTCGCGAAGACCTGCGCCTTGATCTTTCCATTCGGTCCGATCGTGAGCACGTGGTCGCGCAGCTGGATCGTGCCCTCGACGTGGCCCTCAATCGTCAAGTCCTCGCTGCCGTTCAATTCGCCCTTGATCACGACCGATTTTCCGATGTTCACGATGTCCTTCTCCATGTTCTGACCTGCTTCTGGCCGAGGACCGGAAGACCCAGCCGGCGGGGGGGACGATTGCGTCGCCATCGGCTGTGCGCTCGCGGGCCTGACCGCTTCATCGCGTTTCCACATGTCAACCTCTCAACCTCCGCCTGGCCTCCGACGTCTGTCCCTTCCCACTCTCGACACGCGCCGATATCCAAAAACAATGCCAGTATAAGGAACGGGCGAAAGCTTGTCTAGTCCTTTTGTTACCATAAGTTAGCGGCAATGGTAGAATGAACCTTTCACCATGCGTGTCTACTTCGACTACAACGCGACGACGCCCCTTTCGCAGGAGGCCGTCGACGCGGTCAGCCGCGCCACCAGGGATCTTTTCGGCAATGCGTCGAGTGTTCATCACTTTGGCCAGCAGGCCAAGGCGGCGCTCGACGAGGCGCGCTCCGCCGTCGCGGCGTTGGTCAACGCGGACCCGTCGGAAATCGTGTTCACGAGCGGGGGCACCGAGGCCGACAACTTCGCCATCCGCGGGGCCGCCGAGGCGCTCGAGGGGACGCCCCGCCGCCACCTGGTCGTGAGCGCCATCGAGCATGAAGCCGTGCTGAACACCGTCAAAGCACTGGCACGGCGAGGCTGGACGACCACGCTCGTGCCGGTCGGCCACTCCGGCATCGTGTCGCCTGAGCGCGTGGCAGAGGCCATGACGGCCGGAACGGCGCTCGTGTCGACGATGCATGCCAACAACGAGATCGGCACGATTCAGCCGATTGCCGACATCGCCCGCATCGCGCACGAGCACGGCGCGTTGATGCACACCGACGCCGTGCAGTCGGCGGGCAAGATCCCGGTGGACGTGCGCACGCTCGGCGTGGACCTGCTCGCCCTGTCGGCGCACAAGTTCAACGGCCCCAAGGGTGCGGGCGCGCTTTTCGTGAAACGCGGGACGCGCATGCTGCCGATGTTGACTGGGGGCAAACACGAGCGGAACCGTCGCGCGGGCACCGAGAATGTACCGGCGATCGCGGGGCTTGGCGTCGCCGCCAGGCAGGCGTCCGCCAAGATGGCGGCGGAAGCGGCCCGTGTCGGGGCACTGCGCGACAGGCTCGAAGCGGGCATTCTGCGCGCCGTACCGGGCACGGTGGTCAACGGATCGCCTGGCGCGCGCGTACCGAACACGACCAACATCAGCTTCGATCGCGTGGAGGCCGAGAGTTTGTTGATCGCGCTGGATCTGGAGGGGGTGGCCGTCTCGACCGGGTCGGCCTGCTCATCGGGCACGCTCGAGCCGTCGCACGTGCTGCGGGCCATGGG
>Ga0156018_1028_pt1 | contig 23591 bp, 12 predicted proteins | sample RifCSPlowO2_02_FD_107672 | JGI IMG/M metagenome (GOLD analysis project Ga0156018, IMG submission 107672) | Acidobacteria bacterium RIFCSPLOWO2_02_FULL_65_29 | reverse complement strand
TGTGGGGCGGCGCCACGTTCGACACCTCGATGCGATTCCTGCAGGAAGACCCGTGGCAGCGTCTGGGCGAGCTTCGCCTGCGGATTCCGAACATCCTGTTTCAGATGCTCCTTCGCGCCAGCAACGCCGTTGGCTACACGACGTACCCCGACAACCTCGTCCGCGCCTTCATCAGGCGGAGCGCGGCCAACGGCATCGACGTGTTCCGCATCTTCGATTCGTTGAACTCGGCCGACAACATGCAGCTGGCGATCGAGGCTGTTCGAAACGACACGAGCGCGATCTGCGAGGCGGCCATTTGCTACACGGGAGACATCCTCGATCCGGCGCGCACCAAGTATTCGCTCGGCTACTACGTCCGGCTGGCCAAGCGCCTGGAGACGCTGGGCACGCACATCCTCGGCATCAAGGACATGGCCGGGCTGTGCAAACCCTACGCGGCCTACGCCCTGGTGAAGGCGCTCAAGGAAGAGGTGGGCGTGCCGATTCACTTCCACACCCACGACACGAGCGGCGTCAATTCGGCGAGCGTGCTGCGAGCCGCGGACGCCGGCGTGGACATCGCCGACGCGGCGCTCGCCTCGATGAGCGGGATGACGAGCCAGCCGTGCCTCAACGGCCTCGTGGCCGCTCTCCGGCCGACCGGGCGCGACACGGGGCTCGACCAGCAGGCGCTCGATGAGCTGAGCCGGTACTGGGCCGGCGTGCGCGAGCTCTACTATCCGTTCGAGGAAGGGCTGAAAGCTCCCGGGCCGGACGTGTATCAGCACGAGATGCCGGGCGGTCAGTACACGAACCTGCGCCAGCAAGCGAAGGACCTCGGGCTGGACAATCGCTGGACCGACATCTGCGAGGCCTACGCAGAGGCCAATCGCCTCTTCGGCGACATCGTCAAGGTGACGCCGTCGAGCAAGGTGGTGGGCGATCTGGCGCTCTTCATGGTGACCAACAATCTGAGGCCCGCCGACCTTCTGAATCCGAAGACGCCGCTGGGGTTCCCGCGCAGCGTCGTCGAGATGCTGCAGGGGATGCTCGGCGAGCCGGAAGGCGGATGGCCGAAGGCGTTTCAGGAGGTCGTGTTGGGCTCGGCGCGCGTCTCGCCGATTGTCGGCCGCCCGGGCGCCTCGATGCCGCCGGCGGACTTCGCCGCCGCCGCCAGAACGATTCAGGACAAGGCCCGGCGCGAACCGCCCGAAGAGGAGGTGCTGTCGTCCCTGCTCTATCCGCAGGTGTTCATGGATTTTCTCGAGCATACGCTGCAGTACGGAGATACGTCGACCATTCCGACGCCGAATTTCTTCTACGGCCTGCAGCCCGGCGAGGAGATCGCCGTCGAGATCGAGCGAGGCAAGACGCTCATCATCCGCTTCCTGACCACCGGCGAGGTGCGCGAGGACGGGACGCGGACCGTGTTCTTCGAGCTGAACGGCCAGCCGCGCGACATCCGCGTGATCGACCGATCGAGCGAAGTCACGGTGAAGCCGCGTCCCAAGGCCGAGCCCGACAACGAGCATCACATCGGTGCGCCAATGCCGGGCAAGGTCTCGTCGGTGGCCGTGCGGGCTGGCCAGACCGTGCAGGCCGGCGAGCGTCTGCTCTCGATTGAGGCCATGAAGATGGAGACCGCGGTCTACAGCCCGCGAGATGGAGCGGTCGAGAGCGTGGTGGTCGGCCTGGGAACGGTCGTCGAAGCGCGGGACCTGCTGGTGACGCTGAAGCCGACGCAGTCCTTTTAACTTTTCACTTTTAACTTTTCACTTTTCTGTCAAGCGCCCCGCATCCAGGTCGTTCCAGTTCATGATCGCGTTGAACCCGAGCGTGTAGGTTCCCTGCGTCTGCCAGCGCCAGAACGGGCGGATCGCGAACATCACGGCGTGGCCCTGTCCGATCCGGTCGTCGACGGCGATCGCGCGGCCCGAAAGAAACTGGCCGTTGGCGATCGTGCCCGACAGCAGCAAGTCGTTCGGATTGTCGGGGAATCGCATCACGACGCGCGGACGGTTGGTGTCGGATGACGCGCTATTGGGATCGTTGGGATTATTGGGCGCCTGCTGCCGAAGCCGCGCCACGTCTTCCTCGCGCGGCCGTTCCGGCGGGCGCGTGGCGCCTTCCTCGGGCTGATCGCCGTCGAACGTCGAGAGCCGGAGCGGCGCGACATTCGGCGTGATGACCTGACCCAGGCCCGCGTTGGGATTCTGCGGCGCGGGCGGCGCGCCGCCCCGCCCGCCGCCCCCGGCGTTCAGGACCGGCGCCTGGCTGAAATAGACGGGGAGATCGGTGCCCGCGTAGCCATAGACGATCGGACTCTTGGCATCGGCGATCCGGCCACGCAAAATCGATCCGCGCACGAAGAGCTGCGGCGGCTCCTCGACCGTCACGCCGCCCGAGAGACCGTACTCCGGGAAGATCGTCGACGTGGAGCCCTCGGTGATGAGCGTGCCGCCCTCCTGGACGAACTTCGCGAGCTCGGCCAGGCCTTCGAGGCCCATGCCGCCGCGGATGTCGTCGCTCGAGTCGATCCCGCCAAGGTTCGGCGTCTCGGGCGTCCTGGTGTACGGAAGCGGCGACTTGCCGGTCCTGGCCATTCCGTTCACTTGCGACACGGCATTGCCGCCAACGTGTGGAAAGAGAATCACGTCGTACGTCGAGCGCAGGTTGCCGCCACGCAGTTTCTGATCGGCGAAATACGTGTACGGGATCCCATAGGCGTCGAGCGCGGCGCGCCACCACCCTTCGTCCTGCGTGCGGGTCCAGCTGTGCACGTAGCCGATGCGGGGCACGTCCAGGTCGTGCGTTTTCACCGGGGGCGCGGCCGACACCGCGCGGGCCGTCAGCCCGAGGTCCCGGAGCATCGGCTCGAGGCGCGCCCGGTCGGCGTCCGGCACGATGACGGATCCCGCGCGGAAACGGCGGCCGTCGAGATCGAAGTCTTCTTCGGCGGCCAGCATCTTCACGCCGGCGTTCCTGAAACGGAACGTCACGAGGTTGTTGTCGGCCGTGTGCTCGACAACCAGGATTCTGCCCCTGCCCTCGACGCCGCCCACCGCTTTCACGTCGGCGGTCACGAGCGTCATCGGCTGATCGAGCACACTCTTGTCGATCACCGGCACGATGCGCACGTCTCGCATCAGCTGAAACGTCCAGCCGGTGTCGTCGTACGGGGCCGGATTCTGCGGCGCGTAGTTTTGAATCGAAAAATACATCTCGGCCAGCGTCCGGAACGGTTGATCGCCACGCACGACGTAGTCGCCCTCTTTCACCTCGACGTTGCCAGCCCGAAAGGATCCGCTCGCGCGCGAGATCTCGAGACCCTGCCGCCGGAGGTCGTTGACCGCCCGCGCGGTGTCGGACTTTCGCCGCTGACCAGCCGGAACGACCCAACCGTAGACAGGGCCGACTCGTCCTTTCTCGACAGACCGTTTGTTCTTCAACCAGTAGTTCTCGAGGTAGAGCTGCCGGTTCTTCGCCACGTGATTGAGCGAGAACAGCACGGCCGATTGCTGGATGTTCGTGTTGTTGCGCGGGCCCCACTTGATGTACGGCAGCGGCGGATTGGGCCGGAACCACTCTTTGCTCAGGACGTTGGCGCCCGGACGGACTTCCGCGTTGTCCGGACCATAGCTCTGCACTTCGTAGAACCGCCCGATCGCGTTATGGCTGTGCGCGATGAAGATCATGTAATTCGGCACCCAGCCGTCGTAGAACCCATAGGTCCACACGCCGGGCACACCGCGCTTGGTCATCTCGAGCACATCGTTCTGCGCGAGCATCCACCATTCGCTCACGGTAATCGGATCGAGCGCGTCGTTGTAGGGGCCCGTGCCAGTCGACGTGTACAGGTACGTCTGCGCCTCGTGCAGATCGTGGACGATCGTCGGATGCCACGCCAGCGTGACGTCGGTAACCGCCTGCGTCAGCTTCAACAGCTGGCCCATGCCGTCGCGGTTGTTGTCGTGCTGGACGTACTTGCCCCAGTACATCAGCGGCAGCCGCTGTTCGCCCTGTCCGAGCAGTCCGCGTTTCTTGTTGAAATAGTACGTGTCCACCTGCTTCTCGCGCCCGTCGACCTCGATCACGGGCGTGATGAAGGTGATGACGTTGTCGCGGATCGACTGAATGAACGGCGTCTCCTCGACGATCAGGCGGTACGCCAGCTCGATGAGCATTTCGGGGCCCCCGTTCTCGGGCGAATGCATGCCGCTGATGATGTAGTAGATCGGCTTGGCGCTCTCGACGAGCCGGCGCGCCAGAGCGTCTGGCGTCCGCCGCGGATCGGTCAGCGAGCCCAGCCGCTCCTGGTACGTCTCGAGCGACGCGATTGTCTCCTCGTCGGCCACCGCGAGCACGACGATGTCGCGGCCTTCTTCGGTGGTGCCGATCGTCCAGAACTTCGCGCGGCGCGACGCCCGCGCAAGCGCGTCGTAGTAGCGATGAATGTCTTTCGCGTACGTCAACTCGCCGGGCGTGCCGACGATTCGGCCGAAGAACTCGAGCGGCGACGGCACGGTGTCGGACGCCGGCAGATGATCGACGAGCTCGGTCGAAATCCGCGGATCCTGCAGATGCTGGCGGATCAGCTGTGTGTACTCTTCGTCGATCGGCTGCGACGGCGCCTGTGCGCCGCCTAGATCGCTTTGCGCTTCCGTGTAGTGCAGGACTTCAGTCCTGCCTACCGCGCCGGCCGGAGCGCTTTGCCCCGGCGTGTCGTGCAGGACTTCAGTCCTGCCTCCCGCGCCGGCTGGAGCGCTTTGCCCCGGCGTGTCGTGCAGGACTTCAGTCCTGCCTCCCGCGCCAGCTGGAGCGCTTTGCCCCGGCGTGTAGTGCAGGACTTCAGTCCTGCCTCCCGCGCCAGCTGGAGCGCTTTGCCCCGGCGTGTAGTGCAGGACTTCAGTCCTGCCTCCCGCGCCAGCTGGAGCGCTTTGCCCCGGCGTGTAGTGCAGGACTTCAGTCCTGCCTCCCGCGGCGCTTGCTCCACGGGCTGACAGGGGCGTGCCCGGCCTGCTGGCGAATACGACAGCCAGTACAGCAAGGACGGTAAACGGGAATATGCGAGACATGAAGGGGATGATACGCCCGGCGGCCGGTTGGAAGGGCCAGCCCACAGCTGAATATGGTCTCGGCCAGGGGACAGACGCATAAACAGGGGACGATCGGCCCCGGCGAGCCGATCTGGTAAACTAGCCCATCTCAATGACTTAGGGCGCCGGCTCGACCGCAGCGTCGGGTACGAGGCTTGCGTGAGGGACCAGCAGGGCTCCCTGTCAGAACTGTCCCAAGGAGAAAGTGTCCGCCATGTTTTCCAATCGACTCGCCTTCGCCGTTCTCGCGGCCGCGTGTGTCACGGCCGCCGCCAGCGGCGCATATCTCGCGACGCGGCAGAACAGGCAATCCCCGGCAGCCGTGGCGACCCTGTCTCCTGTAGAGGCGCCACCCCCGTCGACCGCCGCCAAGGCCGTGCAGGAAACCGAGGCCGTCATTCAAGATGCGCCGCGTGCGGCTGAGCCGGCGCCTGCCGTCGTTGCCGCGGAACCGACGCGCGTCCCGAGTCCGGCGCCCGCCCCGGCAGCGCGAAGGCGCGAGGAGCCGAGCCGCCGCACGGCGCAGTCGACCCGACCGGCTGAAACGACGTCGACGCGCAACAGCCAGCTACCAACGCTGGAGCGCGGCTGGCCGAACGCGCCGAGCGCACCGGCACCCGAGCCAAGCGTGCCCGCGGTGGTCGAGCCGCCGGCTCCACCGCCTGCGGCCCCGGTCGAGCAGCCGTCCGCGCCCGAACCGCCGCGCGAGCCCGAGCCGCCGGCCAGGCTGTTCGAGGAGCTCGTCGTCGCGGCCGACTCGGTCGTCGGCCTCCGAGTCGATTCGCCGGTCACCAGCGAGACGGCCCGCGTCGAGGATCGCGTTGAAGCCCGCGTGGTGCGCGACGTCCGAGCCGGCGAGGCCGTCGCGATTCCCGCAGGATCGCGCATGCTCGGCTCGGTGACTGTGGTCGAACGAGGCGGCAAGCTCAAGGCGGTTGGCCGCCTGGGCATCCGCTTCCACACTCTGGTGCTCGCCGACGGCACACGGCTGCCGATCACCACCGAAACGATCACCCGCTCAGGCGAGTCGCAGGGCCAGGCGAGCGCCGCCAAGATCGGAGGCGGTGCCGTCGTCGGCGCCATCCTTGGGGCGATTGCGGGCGGCGCGAAGGGCGCCGCCATCGGTGCCGCGGCCGGCAGCGGCGCGGGCGCGGCGTCGGTCGCGACCGGCGATCGGAGCGAGGCCACATTGCGCGCAGGCGAAGAAGTCACGGCCCGCATTCTGTCGCCGATCACCGTCACGATAGAGAAATAGCGGCCTGCCCCGCCCGCCCTCTGTTTGGCGCTATGATGGAGGCCTTGGGCCGGCGGAAGAATTCTGGTGTGCACCGAGCCGGGGTGTGGGGCGGAGCCCCACGTTATGGAGGCTTGATTATGAGAGTGCGAGTTGTGGCAGTCGTCCTCGCGGTTGGTCTGGCTGGCGTGGTCCATGCCCAGCAGGTCACCAAGAAGACGCTCCCCGGCGTCACCAACTTCGCCACGGTGGAGACCACGGTGGCGTGCGCGGGCGCGGTCGACGTCAGCGCGATTCCCGACATCAAGAACCTGGGCTTCAAGTCGATTATCAACTTGCGCCAGGCGAGCGAGCAGGGAGCGAACATCGAAGGATCGACCGCGGCGGCCAAGGCTGCCGGCATCCCCTACGTGCACATTCCCTTCAACACTCAGAGTCCGTCTCCGAATCTCGTTCCCGATTTCCTGGCCGCTGTCACCAATCCAGCCAACCAGCCGGCGTTCATCCACTGCGCGGGTGGCGGACGCGCCGCCTCGATGTGGATGATCAAGCGGCTGAAAGTCGACGGCTGGGATCAGCAGAAGGCGGTCGACGAAGCGACCGCGCTCGGACTCGCGAACGAGCGGCTGAAGACGTTCGCGCTCGACTGGGTGAACGCGCACAAGTAATCCGCGTGGACCCGGCGGACTTCCGGCGGCACGGCCACGAGCTGGTCGACTGGATCGCCGAGTACCTCGAGCATCCGGAGAAATACCCGGTGCTCGCCCGGGTGAAACCGGGCGACATATCGCGAGCCCTTCCGGGTGAGGCGCCGGAGGATCCGGAATCCTTCGGCGCCATCATGGCCGACTTCGAGCGCGTGCTCGTGCCCGGCCTGACCCACTGGAACCACCCCGGCTTCCTGGCCTACTTCGCCATCACGGCGAGCGCGCCCGGCGTGCTCGCCGAATTCCTGTCGGCAGCCCTCAACCAGCAGGCCATGCTGTGGCGCACGTCGCCGGCTGCAACCGAGCTCGAAGAAGTCGCGCTCGGCTGGCTCCGGTCGCTCATCGGCCTTCCGCCGGCCTTCGAGGGCGTCATCTACGACACGGCGTCCATTGCGACCATGCACGCGCTCATCGCCGCTCGCGAAGCCGCGCTTCCGTCGGCGCGGTCGATGGGTCTGGCTGGTCGCGACGGCGTGCCGCGGCTGCGCGTCTACACGTCCCAACAGGCCAACCTGTCGATCGACAAGGGGATGATTGCGATAGGCCTCGGCCTCGACTCGCTCAGAAAGATCCCCGTGGACGATGAGTTCCGCATGCGAGTGGACGCGCTCGAACGCGCCGTGGCGGAGGATCGGGCGGCGGGTATTCTGCCGATTGCGGTGATGCCGACCGTGGGCACGACGGTCACGACCAGCATCGATCCGGTTCCCGCCGTCGCCGACCTCTGCGAGCGCGAAGGATTATGGCTGCACGTCGATGCCGCGTACGGCGGCGTGGCAGCCATGCTCCCGTCGCACGCGCATGTGCTGGCCGGCGCCGACCGCGCCGATTCGCTCGTCGTCAATCCCCACAAGTGGCTGTTCACGCCCTTCGATTTGAGCGCCTTTTTCTGCCGGCGGATGGACGTGGTGCGCGCCGCGTTCACTCTGACGCCCGACTACCTTCACCCGGAGCCGGGCGAGATCAAGAATCTCATGGACACCGGCGTGCAGTTGGGACGCCGGTTCCGTGCGCTCAAGCTCTGGATGATCCTGCGGTCGTTCGGCGCGCGCGGGATCCGTGACCATCTCGGCCGGCACATCGCATTGGCGCAACAACTCGCGGGCTGGGTCGACGCCCACCCGGATTTCGAACGGCTCGCGCCGGTCCCGCTGAGCGTCGTGTGCTTTCGCTGGAAGCCCGCGACCCGATCGCTCACCGAAGCGGAGCTCGACGCCGCCAACGGGCGTCTGGTGGACGAGGTGAATCGCACGGGAGACGTCTTCGTGTCGACCGCGCGCGTTGCGGGACACGTGGCGATCCGCATCGCGATTGGTCATCTGCGAACGACAGAGGTGCACGTCCGGCGCGCGTGGGACCTCATCAGAAACTGCCAGCCCCAGACATCTTCATAAACCCCTGGCCCTTACGGTATGAAGCAAGTCTTGGGCTCAGCCCGTGCAGAATCTACACGGGTGTCGTCGCGCCGAGGCGAATTCAGGCCTGAAACTCAACTGGCACACCCCTGGGGAAGAGGTCTTTGCCCGCGACCGCCACCACGCCGCCCGCTGAGTTTCGACAGGCACATCGCTTGCAGGCCTCAATCCGCGATGTCGTGCATCTCAACAAGGAGTTGTACACCGATGCCACGTGCAATGAATGCTGTTTGCCTCGCGCTCATGCTCGGCATGGTCGGACTACCGGCTCGCGCCGACGCCGAGGCCTTCGTGAGTCCCTGGATCGGCGCCAACTTCGCAACCGATCTTGGTGATGGACGGAACGCCTTCGGCCTCACCGCCGGTGGAATGGGAGCTGGGGTGATCGGCGGTGAGATCGATTTCGGCTATTCGCCGAGCTTTTTCGGCACCGACAACATCTTCGGCAGCAATAACGTGCTCACCGTCATGGGGAACCTGATTATCGGAGTCCCGATTGGAGGAACGCGCGGCGTCGGGTTACGGCCGTACGGAACTGGCGGCATCGGTCTCATCCGCTCTTCGGTCGACGGACTGCTGACGCTGGACAGCTTCTCCGACAGCAGCTTCGGGCTCAATCTGGGGGGCGGCGTGATGGGCTTCCTGGGCAATCACGTCGGCGTGCGAGGCGACCTCCGGTACTTCCGGACGTTCAACGTCGGCAACCTGACGCCGAACGCGTTCAATCTCGACCTCGGCGGATTCACTTTCTGGCGCGCGTCGGTCGGCGTGGTGTTCCGTTAGAGAGAAGGGAGATTACCTCCCAGTCGCCATTCCTCCACCCAGGTCTCTCCCCCATCGTCGGTTCGGAGCGCCACCGCGCCGTGAAGCGGGAACGTGGCGGTCTCGTCGCCAACCAGCAGCGCGAGAAGCGCTGGAAGATGCGGGAAATGTCCCGCGATGAGAATGTCGCGCGACTCTCCGCGCAGTCGGTCTCGCATCCAGGCTGGCTGATCGCCCGGCTGCAAGTCGCGCGTGGCGGCGAATTCGGCTAGGGCGTTACACGCGCGCCGGAACGCTTCGGCCGTCTGTTTCGCGCGAAGCTTGCCGCTGTGCCAGACGAGGGCGGGACGCGCGCCGCGCGTGGCGGCCTCGGCCGCCAGACGCTCGACGGCCGCAAGGCCGGCCTGAGACAGGGGACGTCGCGGATCGACGTCGGGGCCCAGCGCATCGCCATGATGGACGAGATAGATCCTCAAATCCTCGCCAAATCCTCAACTCCCCAAATCCTCGACTCCTCGCCAAATCCTCAACTCCTCAACTCCTCGCCAAATCCTCAACTCCTCAAATCCTCAAATCCTCAAATTCCAGCTTCACCCTGTCGCTCTATCCGTGATCTCCAACCCGCGGTCGATGATGCCGAAGGCACCACGGAGCTCTGCTTCCGTGATGATCAGCGGCGGGTTCGTGAAGAACGTATTCCAGCGGACAAAGGTGTACAGGCCCTCCTCGCGGAAGAAACGCGAGAGCGCCTTCATCTCATCGGACGTGCCGTTGAACGGCGCGAGCGGCCGGCGTGTCTGCCGGTCTCGGACCAGCTCGATCACTCCGAAGAGGCCGATCGACCGCGTCGCGCCGACCGACGGGTGGCGGGCCGCCAGGTCGGCCATCAGTGTCTTCATGATCGCGCCCATCCGTCGCGCGTGCTCGAGCAGACCATCCTCTTCGTACACATGAATCGCCGCGAGCGCGGCCGCGCACGCGAGTGGATGGCTGTTGTAGGTCAGCCCGCTGTAGAACACCTTGTCCTTGAAATGGTCCGCCACGGCCTGGCGCATGCCGACCGCGCCAAGCGGCACGTACGCGCTCGTCAGACCCTTGGCCATGGTCAGCAGATCGGGCACGACGTGCCAGTGATCCACGGCGAACCACTCGCCCGTGCGTCCGAAGCCGGACATCACCTCGTCGCAGATCATCAGGATGCCGTGCCTCGTGCACAGGTCGCGCACGCCCTGCAGGTAGCCGTCGGGGGGGACGAGGATCCCGTTGGTGCCCGTCACCGTCTCGAGGATGAAGGCGGCGATGGTGTGAGGTCCTTCGAGCTGAATGACCTCCTCGAGCATCGCCAGCGCCTGCTCCGCCGAGTCCCAGCCGCGCTCGATGCCGTGATAGGGATCGAGCACGTGGACGACGCCGGGGATGCCAGGCTCCGACGTCCAGCGCCGCGGGTCGCCCGTGAGCGTGACGCTCCCGCCGGTCGCGCCGTGGTACGAGCGGTACCGCGCCAGAATCTTGCGCCGTCCCGTGGCCAGCCGGGCCAGCTTGATGGCGTTCTCGTTGGCCTCCGAGCCGCCGTTGGTGAAGAAGAACACGTCGATGTCGCCCGGGGCGATTTCGGCGAGCTTCGCACCCAGGCGCGCGCGCGGTTCGGTCGCCATGAACGGGTTCACGTAGGCCAGCGCGGCGGCCTGCCGCTGGATCGCGGCGATGATGCGCGGATCGCCGTGGCCGGCGTTCACGCACATCAACTGGCTGTTGAAGTCGATGAAGCGTTGGCCTTCGGGCGTCCAGAAATACACGCCTTCGGCGCGCGACACCGGAATCGGTTCGACGGCCCCCTGCGCCGACCATTCGAAGAGCGTGTGCTTCTTCGAGAGGGCGATCATCTCCTCGCCGGTCATCCTCAGCCTCCAGCCTCCAGCCTCTAGAGCGCTTTGCACATCGGCGTAGCGAAGTTCACAGTTGACAGTTCACAGTCGACAGGTGATCAACGTCAATTTTTTGTTCTGTCAACTGTAGACTGTCAACTTTCGACCGCGTCTGGTACTACGGACAAGTGAAAACCGCTGTAGCCTGCATTACGGCGACGGGACGCCGGCCTTCAGTTGCGCCTCGCGCGTGGCCTTGAATTCGCTGCCTGGCTTCCAGTCGGGGAACCGCGCGGCTTCCGCCACCCGATACCCGACGGCAAAGAACACTTGGAGGTCCTCGCGCGCGCCGGTCAGATCCCAGTCGGGCCTCACGATGTCGCTCGGCTTGTGATAGTCGTACGTCGTATAGCGATCGCGGGCCTTCTGCCCGTAGTCCGACGGCTTGCCGACGAAGTCCACGCCCTCGTCGGGATCGAGCGCCGGCACGCCCAGCTTGGCGAAGTTGAAGTGATCGGACCGGTAGTAGAAGCCTTTCTCGGGCTCCGCGTCCGGGCGAATCACGCGGCCCTGCTCGCCAGCCGCGTCTCGCGCGTATTCGTCGAGATCGGACGCGCCGTATCCGACGAGCGTCAGGTCCTTCGTCCGGCCGTGGATGTTCAGGCCGTCCATGTTGATGTTGGCCGCCGTCTTCGCCAGCGGGTAGAGGGGCGCCACCGTGTAGTACTGCGATCCCAGCAGCCCTTGTTCCTCGGCCGTGACAGCCAAGAACAGAATCGATCGTTTGGGCGGCTGCGCAAATTTGGTGAAGGACCGGGCGATTTCCAGCAGTCCGGCGGTCCCGACCCCGTTGTCCACCGCGCCGTTGTAGATGGTGTCGCCGGCAACCTCCGGCCCGACCCCCAGATGGTCCCAGTGTGCCGTGTAGATGACGTACTCGTTGCGAAGCACCGGGTCGCCGCCGTCGATCCGGGCGATGACGTTCCGCGAATCGACCGTCCGAAGCGTGTTCTTGATCGTCATCGATGCAGTCACGCCGAGCGGCACGGGAGTGAACGCACGTGTCGCTGCCTGGTACTTCAGCGCGTCGAAGTCCTGACCCGCGAGCGCGAGGAGGCTCTTCGCCTTGGCGAGCGTGATCCAGCCCTCGATCGACACCCGTCCCATGTTCTTGTCGGGGGTCACCAGGTCGAACTGCTCGCTCACCCACGACTGCACGACCTCGAAGGGATAGCCCGCGGGTCCCGCCTCGTGAATCAGGATGACGCCGGCCGCGCCTTTGACAGCGCCGATCTCGTACTTGTACGTCCAGCGGCCGTAGTAGGTCATGGCCTTGCCGCCGAAGATCTTCGGATCGAGCTCGGCCGGCTTTCCTGCTTGCGCGACAGGCGGGTCGCTGACCAGCATCACCAGCGTCTTACCTTTGACGTCGAGACCCTTGTAGTCGTCCCACTCGTATTCGGGTGCGACGACGCCGTAGCCGACGAACACGAGCTCGGAATCCTCGATGCTGGCGCTGTCGGCCACGTGCTTGGTCCACGCCACCACATCGTCCTTCCACGCGAGGCGCTGCTCGAGGGCGCCCTTCCGGAACACGAGCGGCGCCGGCGTTGCCGTGATGCCGACGAGCGGCACCTTTTGGATGAACGTCCCGTCGGGGTTGCCGGGCTTCGCGCCCATCTTCTCGAACTGGTCGACGAGGTACGCGACCGTGAGGTCTTCGCCCTTCGCGCCTGGACCGCGGCCCTCGAACTGGTCCGAGGAGAGCACCTTGGTGTGCGCCAGCACGGCGTCGATGTCGATTTGCGGAAGCTGACCGATGGGCGTGCGCGGCACGGCCGGCGTCGGGCCCGGCGCCGAATCGCTGTTCGGTTTCGGCTCGGGACTCGAGCACGCCGCGACAAGAATCATGAGGCCGCCAAGAAGACATTCGAGGGAGCGCTTCATGCGGTCTACAATAACCTAATCTCGGAAGGCAATTGTGCTGACGTGTGTAGTGCAGGTCTTTAGACCTGCCGCCTGTAGTGCAGGTCTTTAGACCTGCCGCCGCCGACGGGCAGGACTGAAGTCCTGCGCTACGTGGGCGGCGATACGTCGACTCAAGTGCCTTTGGGGGCTTAGTCAGTAGAATAGCGAGCGTGCAGATGCGGACACTGGCAGGCTGGTTGGCGGCGTCAATCGCGCTCGCGGCTCCGCCGGCGCTGACGGTGGACGCGCAGCCGGCGAACCACACGCTCACGTCGGTCGCGGGCATTCGAGTCGGCCATCACACCCTGCCGAACGCGCCGACCGGATGCACCGTGATTCTGGCCGAGACAGGCGCCACTGCGGGCGTCGACGTCCGCGGGATGGCGCCGGCATCAGCCGAGACCGACCTCCTCAATCCAGTCAACCTCGTGCAGCAAGTGCATGCCATCACGCTGTCGGGACGAAGCGCCTTCGGCCTCGACGCCCGATCGGGCGTGATGCGATATCTCGAAGAGCGGCAGATCGGCGTGGCGTTCGGCCGGGCGCGCGTGCCGATCGTGCCGGCGGCGTCGCTGTTCGATCTCGGCGTGGGCGACCCGTTGGTCCGCCCCACCGCCGACTGCGGGTATCAGGCCGCGAAGGGCGCGTCGGACGCGCCGGTCGTCGACGGCAGCGTCGGCGCGGGCGCGGGCGCCACGCTCGGCAAAGCCGCGGGGTTGTCGCGCGCGTTGAAGTCTGGCGTCGGCAGCGCCGCCATCACGCTGTCCAGCGGCCTCACGGTGGCCGCCCTCGTGGTCGTCAACGCGTTTGGCGACGTGATCGATCCGGCGACCGGACAAGTGGTCGCCGGCGTGCGGACCATGGACGGCAACGGGTTTGCCGACGCGAGGAAACTGGTGCGGGCCGGCTCGATCACGTTCGGCGGCGGCGGCAACACCACGCTCGGTGTGATTGCGACCAACGCGACGCTCACGAAAACGCAGGCCACGCGTGTGGCCGAAATGGCCCACGACGGCTACGCACGGGCGATCTCGCCCGTCCATACGCCGGTCGACGGCGATCTGATCTTCGCGCTGGCGACCAATGCCAGACCCGGCGCTGCCGACGTCGGCATCGTCGGCGCCCTGGCGGCCGAAATGATGGCCGAGGCGATTCTCCGCGCTGTACGCCAGGCGACCGGTGTCCAGGGCATTCCCGCGTTGAGGGATCTGCTACCGCCATAGCCCGTTATGCTGGTCGAAACGAGAATTTTGTACTCGTCCGCATGACGGGCGAGGCGCGCACGGCGCGCCTGCGAGGGAGCGGCGCGGGGCGTAGGGGTCCCCGCAAGCGACCGAGCCGGGGTGTGGGGCGGAGCCCCACGTTAAGTGACAGTTCACAGTCGACAGTCAACTCTACGTTGTCACTTTCGGTGGCACCGGCCGACATGTCGTGCTGGCGAACCGGATATTCTTCCAGCGGCGCGGGAAACCTCATCTCGGGATCTGGTGGCGGCATGCGGCAACTCCGTGAGTTGCCGCGGATTTCGGCCCTTCGATTCGGTTTCCCGACTGACGCCGAGACGCGCCGCTCGCAAGGTTCGCTCACCAGCACATGTCAGCCGCTGGTTGCTGCGCGAAAGCGACAACGTGGTGTTAACAGGTTGCGCAGAATTCACTGTGAACTGTTAACTGTCAACTGTTGACCAGCGCGAACATGCCACACACACACAAGATTGCAATCATTGCCGGCGACGGGATCGGCAAAGAGGTGATTCCCGCGGGGCTCGCGGCTATTGAAAAGGCGGCGCGCGGTTCGCGCGTGTCCCTCGAACTGACCCACCTTCCCTGGGGCTGCGATTACTACATCCGCCACGGGAAGATGATGGACGAGGACGGCTTCGAGCGCCTGGCGGCCTTCGATGCCATCTACCTCGGCGCGATTGGCTCCCCCACGGTGCCCGATCACATCGCGGTATGGGACCTGCTGCTGCCGCTGCGCCAGCGGTTCCAGCAGTACGTCAACCTGCGGCCGATGCGCCTCTTGCCCGGTCTGGTGTCGCCGCTCGCGAACCGCGGACCCGCCGACATCGACATGATCTGCGTGCGCGAGAACTCCGAAGGCGAATACGCGGGCCTCGGCGGCCGGGTGCACGTGGGCACGCCGTACGAGGTGGCGGAGCAGACGGGCCTCTTCACTCGAAAAGGCATCGAGCGCATTGTTCGCTACGGGTTCGAGATCGCCGTCAAGCGGCCGCGACGGCTCCTGGCGAGCGCCACCAAGTCGAACGCGCTGCGTCACGCGATGGTGCTGTGGGACGAGGTGGCTGAGATCGTGCGGACAGACTACCCGTCGGTCGAATACCGAAAGTACCACGTCGATGCGATCGCGGCCCGCATGGTCACCCACCCGGCCTCGCTCGACGTCATCGTGGCCTCGAACCTGTTCGGCGACATCCTCACCGACATCGGCTCGGCTATTTCGGGAAGCCTCGGGATCGCACCGGGCGCGAACATCAACCCGGAGCGCGACTTTCCATCGATGTTCGAGCCGATTCACGGCTCGGCGCCCGACATCGCCGGCAGGGGCGTGGCCAATCCCATCGGCGCCGTCTGGGCGGGCGCGATGATGCTCGACCACCTCGGCCACCGGGACGTGCACGATCGGATTCTGGGCGCCGTCGAGCGCGTCGTCGCGTCGGGGAAGAACCGCACGCCCGACCTGGGTGGCACAGCGACGACGAAGGAATTGTCCGACGCGATCTGTACCGAAATCTAGCCACGAAGACACGAAGGCACGAAATCGGAATATTCCCTTAGTTTAGTTCTTCGTGCGTCTTCGTGACCTTCGTGTCTTCGTGGTTGCCTTTAGTGGGCGAAGGTCTTCAAGTGCTCCCGGAGCAGGTCGCGCCCGAAGTCGCCCTGGAAATCTCTCCAGACCGAGTGGATGTGGTTCGCGTTGTTCTGCGTATTGTCGTACTCGATGAGGAAGGTGGGGCCCTGGACGCGGTAGTAATGCCGCGCGCCGCGCTGGAGCTCGCCCGCCCATGCGAAGGCGATCGTATCCAGGCCGCCCTTGCGTAGCCGGACCATCCGATCCTCAGCCACGTCGCTCGCCATCGCCGACACGTAGGTCTCGACGATTTTCATCAGGAGCTCGCGCTGAGCCGGTCTGAGCTCGCTGGCGACAATGCCCGCGGCGGCAAGCGGATCGACCTTCACCGTGTTCATCGTCGCGATGTCGTTCGGCGCCGCTTTATCGATAATCGCCTTGGCGCGCTGTGTCCCGTCGAGCGCCATGACCAGCGCGCGCGCCGTATCCTCCTGTGCCGCGAGGATGCGTAGGCCTTTCTTCGGCCCATCCTTCACCTCGGCCGGATTCGATCCGAAAAACGACGGCGCCGACGCGACGAGCGATCCGTTGACGATGGTGAAGTTGAGGGAGACGTGGTGGCCTTCGACCCGCCAGCCCCACGTGCCTTTCGCGGCCGGCGTACCGAAGACCGAGAAGTAGTACTTGACCGGATCGCGGACCATGATGTTGGCGTTCCCTCGACCCTGTGGTGCAACTTGCCGCGCCGACTCTTCGATCACGCGAAGAATCGACTCGAGCTCCATGATCGACGACGCCGTCAGATAGCCGCGCTGGCTGAGACCCGTGCGGAGCAGGTCGTCGGCAAGCTTGCGCTGCGCCTCGCTCATCGCGCCGAGGATCAGACCGTTTCTCGCGAAGATCTCGGTCGGCACGAATCCCCAGTGCTCGCGCTCGCTCGAGTCGAAGGGAAAGGTCGCGTGTTGCCGCTGCTCCGCCGTGAGCGAGCCCACAAACCGTGTCGCCGCGTCGGCCATCGCGGCCGGCGAGCGTTCGGCCGCGCGGACCGCGCCCAGCCAGGCGACACAACAGGCGGCGACGATGAGCACCCGGGGCAATCGACAGACCTGCATGGCGGCTCCTTTCGCAAGGGCCAGGGCGGGTCTAAAGACCCGCACTACATTCTGCCGAGCAGACTCCCAGAGCGCGTTGCGCTGGCGTCTGGAAAACTGCTCTACATGGCAGCGGACGCCAAGATTCTACTCCGGCTGGTCGTCGAATTGCCCTTGCGCCAGTCGCATCGTTCCGGGAGGCCGTCTGAAGAAGCGTGCGCGAACGTAGCTCCTTACTAGGAGAACATCCATACGACAGGATCTTTCATACAACTTATTGGATCCTGGTCCGCACACAGCGAATTCTGAGAGAATCTGAGAATCCGTGTAACGTCAAGCAAACAGAGACATTACGTTCGTGCGACTTTCGCTCTTGCCGGGATGGCATTCTGCATGCTCTAATCATCGGCTGCTGAACAAACGTTCAAACACATGGGTATCTGGGAGGCGACGGTCATTCTGCGAAGCCCGCGCCGGCAGTTAGGGCATTAGGAGGAGAGATGTCGATGACTAGACTACGGAGAATCCTCAGCGTGTGTGTTCTGTGCCTGGCATGGGCCGTTGGGGCCTCGGCGCAAGGAACGACAGGAGGTCTAGCGGGTGTCCTGACCGATTCGACGGGAGCGGTGATGCCTGGCGTCGCCGTGACGCTGACCGGCCCCAACCTGCAAGGTGCTCGTCAGGTAGTCACCGACGACCAGGGCTTCTACCGCTTCCGCAACGTGCCACCTGGTTCCGATTATACGGTGGCCGCGAAGATGAACGGCTTCCGGGATGCGACGCGGGAAGGCATCCAGATCTTCCTCGGCCAGGAAGGCACCATCCACATGACGATGGCACCTGGCTCGGTCGCCGAGGTCGTGTCGGTCACCGCTGAATCACCGCTGATCGACATCAGTCAGACGACGACGGGCGTGAACATCACACGCGACCTGTTCGAAACGCTCCCCTCAGCCCGAGGCTTTCAACAGCTCACCACGATGGTGCCGAGCGTGACGCTGGAAATGGGCGATCACGACCGCAGGTTCGAGCAGAGCCCGACGGTCGGCGCGGGGTCCGCTCCCGAGAACAACTACATCATCGATGGCCTCTCGGTGACCGATCCCCGCTATGGCACATCCGGTGCGAACCTGACGATGAACTTCGTACAGGAAGTGCAGGTGCTGACGGGCGGCTTTCAAGCCGAGTACGGTCGCTCGACGGGCGGGGTGTTCAACGTCGTGACGAAATCTGGCGGTAACGCCTTCCACGGCGACCTGTTCAACTACAACCAGAACAAGGACTGGACCCCCGACAACGTCGAGCGGCGTCGCAACAAGGAGTTGGTCACGTTCGCCAACCGGACGTCGAGCTATGACATCGGCGGCTCCCTGGGCGGGCCGATCGCGCAAGACCGGCTCTGGTTCTTCGGAGCATACGGCCCCATTCGCCAGACCACCTACCTGGGTGGCACGGTCGAAGCGGGACAGGTCGCGAGCCCCGCGTTGCAGCGCGAATATGACCGGAACGCGGACGTCTATGCGCTCAAGTTGACATTGACGATGTCGTCGAACCATACGCTGGTGGGCTCTCTCTTCGGCGATCCCACCGAGCGCAACGGCTGGCTGACGCCCGCCTCGGTCGGCGTCAACGCCGATCCAGCCGCGGCGCTGCGCCTGGAACGGACGGGGGGGCACAACGTCGGAGTCAAGTACAGCGGCGTCTTGTCGTCGACCTGGCTCCTCGACATCACGGCCGGCCGCCATTCGCAGCGTGCCGACCTGGAGGCGGCGACCGACGCGGGGAAGAACGCTCCGCTCCAGATCGACGAGACACTCGGGGGGTACTATCGTGGCGGCTTCCAGCGCGTGCAGGACGACGCGGCGACGCGCGACGCCTTCGCGGCCAAGTTTACCAACACGATCGGCGGGCATGACCTCCGGTACGGAGTGGACGTCGAGATCAACAATTACACCGCCGACCTCCACGAGACCTGGTACCGCTTCTTCGGGCCCTCGGCTGGCTTCGCCTCGTACATTCAGGAGCGCAATTACTTCGTGCAGGGCGAGGGAACGACGAACAACGTGGCGTGGTTCGTCCAGGATTTCTGGAAGATCACGCCCCAGGTACAGCTCAACCTTGGTCTCCGCTACGAGGACCAGTCGCTCGGCTCGGCCAACAACGTCGCCATCGCCGGCCGCTCGGACGCCGAGGCCTGCACCGCGCTCGGGGAGTGCCGGATTGTCGATTCGCTCCGCCTGACCAACAACTGGGCGCCACGAATTGGAGCCACGTGGGACCCGTTGGGGACCGGCCGGACGAAGATCTACGGGTTCTGGGGGCGGTTCTACGAGGCGATCCCGCTCAACATGAACATCCGCGCGATCAACGGCGAGCGCTACATCATCCCGCAGTTCGTCAGCCAGGTCCCACTGAGCTCGAGCAACTGGTACAACGCGACCGGAAGTCCGCTCGCGAGAAACGGCCCGTGGACCGTGCGACGCACGTCCACGCTCACGGCAATCACACCACTTGACGAAGACCTCAAGGCCCAATACGAGGATCAATTCATCGTGGGTGGTGAGTACCAGTTCCGGCCGACCTGGAACTTCGGTGTGCGATTCATCAACCGCAAGCTGGAGCGCATCATCGAGGACATCGGCACGTTCACCGACCCGGCCGATCCATTGGCGCTCACGGGATACGTGATTGGCAACCCCGGCGAGGGGTTCTTCGGCGGGCCATTCGACAAGCCGAAGCGGACGTACAACGCGGTGGAAGTCACCCTGCAGAAGGCGCTGGCGAATCGCTGGCACCTCACCTCCTCGTTCGTGTTTGCCCGAGCCACGGGGAACCATGAGGGGCTGTACATGAGCGGCTACGACCAGCTCGATCCGAACATCACGGCGCTCTACGACATCCCGTCGTTCCTGCCGAACGCCGACGGCAAGCTGCGCGCCGACAAGCCGGCGCAGTTCAAGCTGTACAGCGCCTACCTGTTCGACTGGGGGCTGACGCTGTCGGAGGGCATGCTGTTCTCGTCGGGGATTCCGATCTCCTCGCAGGGTCCCGAGATCGTCAACGGCTACGGCGACGGCACCATCTTCCTGCGGCCGCGCGGGGCGGACGGGCGCACGTCGAAGTTCTGGAACTTCGACTTCCACGCCGACTACCGGCTGCCGGTGTTTCCGCAGCGCGGGGAGCGTGGGCTGAGCCTCGTGCTCGACGTGTTCAACCTGTTCAACCGGCACGAGGTGCTCGAGACCGACCAGGACTACATCTACGAAGGGATGACCGGGTTCGGCGCGTGGGAGACGGCGTCGAACCTCGATGCCTTCGGCAATCCCAAGTTCAACTCGGCACTGGCCAAGAGCTCGTTCTACGGGACGCCGATCCTGTTCCAGGCGCCGCGGTCTGTGCAGTTTGGTGTGAAGTTCACGTTCTAGCGCGGATCTAGCGAGCCACCCCTGCTGGGCCTCCCAGCCCAGCAGGTGCAGGGCCAGAAATTGCTTCATAGGGTGGCAATGGCCTGTGGAGTAATGAATCGAATGATTGCGCTCATTGCGACGGGCCTGCTCGTCAGCCTGGCCGGCCCGACCGCGGAGGCCTCCGCGCAGGGCGTTCAGACCGGCGCCATCCGAGGTACCGTCGTCGACCAACAGGGTCTGCCCGTCCCCAACGTCACTGTGGCGGTGGCGTCGCCGGCTCTCCAGGGTCAACGCAGCGCCACCACCTCACCCGACGGCTCATACGCCTTCATGCTATTGCCGGCTGGCGAGTACGTGGTGACGTTCGAGGCCGCGCAGTTTGCGCCCGCGAGCCGGACGACCTCTGTGCTGCTCGGCCTGTGGGTCGAAATGAACGCGGCGCTGCGGGCCGCGGGCGTGTCGGAGCAGGTGCAGGTCGTCGCCGAGACACCCGCGCCCATTGCGACGCCGACGGTCGGCACCAACCTCAAGCACGACGAGATCGAGGCGCTCGCGACGCCGCGGACGCTGTTCGGCATCGCGCAGCTCGCGCCCGGCCTCACCACCAACACGCCAAACGACGCCCAGGTGACGATCAACGGAGCCTTCGCATTCGACAACGTCTTCATGCTGAACGGCGTGGACGTGAACGATAACCTCTTCGGCTCGCCCCAGAATCTCTTCATCGAGGACGCGATCGAGGAGACGGCCATCATGACGTCGGGCATCACCGCCGAATACGGACGATTCACCGGCGGCGTGATCAACGCGATCACGAAGAGCGGGGGCAATACGTTCACCGGCAGCTTCCGCACCAACTTTTCGAACCCGCGCTGGATCGAGCAGACGCCCTTCGAGCTGTGCGATCCGGCCGTGACCGCCGCGACCTGCCGCAAGGCCGCCCTGCGGCCCGACGACGTGCAGCAAAGCTACGAAGGCACATTCGGCGGGTACGTGGTGAAGGACAGGCTGTGGTTCTTCGGCGCGGGCCGCCACCAGAAGACGTCGACCGCGACGCCCCTGCCGCTGACCGGCACGCCCAACACGCAGACCGACACCAACAAGCGCGGCGAGATCAAGCTGACCGGTACGCTGGCGGCGGGCCACACGGTTCAGGGCGAGTATCTGAACAACGCCCGAGACCAGGCCAGCCGGCCGACCTTCGCCTTCACGATCGACCCGATTGCAACGGGCAACCGCACGCTGCCCAACTACTACTACTACACCAATTACCGCGGCGTTCCGCGGAACGACTTTCTGATCGAAGCGCACTTCTCGCAGCGCAAGTTCGGGTTCAAGAATGCGGGCGGCAGCGGCACGGCGCTCAACGACTCGCCAATTTTCTCACTCAACCAGAGCGCGGGCAGCGGACCGGCGCACTACAACGCGCAGTACTTCGACGCGAGCGACCCCCAGAACCGCAACAACTATCAGCTGACAGGCAACCTCACGTATTTCTGGAACAGGCCGAGCGCGGGTCGCCACGAGATCAAGGGCGGCTACGAGTTCTTCCGCAGCCAACTCAACGGCGGCAACTCACAGTCGTCGACCGGGTACGTGTACAACGCCGACTACCTCGCGGACGCGTCGGGCACCGTGCCGATCCTCGACGCGCAGGGTCGCCTCATCCCGGTCTTTGTGCCGGGTGAGGCGATCATCGAGAACTGGCTGCCGGTTCGCGGCGCCGAGCTGAACGTCGACAACCAGTCGTTCTACGGGCAAGACCACATCGCGATCAACAACCGGTGGTCGGCCGACCTCGGCGTCCGCTACGAGCGTGTCCGCAGCGAGGCCACGGGCGACATCGTCGGCGTCGACACCGACATCGTCGTGCCGCGCCTCGCGCTCGGCTACGACGTGATGGGCAACGGTCGCCACGTCGTGCACGTGACCTACGGCCACTACGCGGGCCGGTACAACGAGGCGCAGATCGGCACCAACAGCAACGTCGGCATCCCCGACGTGCTGCTCGGCATCTATATCGGACCGGCGGGCCAGGGCCGCAACTTCGCCGCTGGCTTCAACCCGGCCAACTACTTCACTGTGTTCGGCCAGTTCCCAACGGCCAACATCTTCTTCGAAGACGGTCTGTCGTCGCCGGTCGTCAGGGAATTCACGACGTCGTACGGCGCGAACATCTTCGACGGAAAGGGTTACGTCGAGGGCGCCTACATCTGGCGCGACTGGAGCAGCTTCATCGAGGACTACATCTCGCTCGCCAACGGCACGACGACCGTCGTGAAGAACGGCTTCAACGTAGGCACCTTCACCAACATCGAGTACGCGAACACGTCGACCGAAGAGGCCTTCCGCCACTACCAGGGATTCGAGTTCCAGGGACGCTACAAGGTGAACCCGAACTGGGCGGTCAACGGCAGCTACACCATTCAGCTCCAGAACGAAGGCAATTACACAGGTGAAGCGACCAACCAGCCTGGTCTGACGGGCCGCATCGGCGACTACCCGGAGGCCTTCAACGCCACGCGGCACTACCCGGAAGGCCGCCTGCCCGGCTTCCAGCGGAACAAGTTCCGCATGTGGAGCATCTACAGGAAGGACTTCGGTCGCTTCGGCGACGCGTTGGTTTCCGGCCTCTGGCGTGTGGATTCGGCCACGGTGTACAGTCTCCGCTCCACCGGCCAGCCGATCACCGCGATCCAAGACGCGCGCATCGCGGCGTACCCCGACGGACCGTCGAACCAGGAGATCTTCTACGACGAACGCGGTTCCGAGATCTTCAAGGGGTACGGCCTGCTCGACCTCGGCCTCGGCTACAACATCCCGATGTTCCGGACGCTCCGGCCGTGGATCAAACTCGACGTCTACAACCTGATGAACAACCAGAAGCAGATCGCCTGGAACACGACGGTAACCCAGGACGCGACGACTCCGGCCGACAGTCTGGGCCTCCGGACCGGCTATCGCAAGGGTGGAAGCTTCGGGAAGGCCACCTCCAACGCGCACTTCCCCGTACCGTACCAGGGCGAGACCGGCGGCCGCGCTTTCCTCGTGGCGGTCGGACTCCGGTTCTAACCCTCTCACCGCAGAGGACGCTGAGGACGCAGAGGAGATTTTCTCTGCTTCCTCGGCGTCCGACAGCAGTTTTCAGATTGGTGTAGCGCAGCAGGTCTTCAGACCTGCACGCGTGCCGCGGTAGGCAGGACTAAAGTCCTGCACTACACGCCGGCGAAAAGCGCTCTAGGCCCCCGCTCTA
>Ga0156018_1090_pt5 | contig 23622 bp, 22 predicted proteins | sample RifCSPlowO2_02_FD_107672 | JGI IMG/M metagenome (GOLD analysis project Ga0156018, IMG submission 107672) | Acidobacteria bacterium RIFCSPLOWO2_02_FULL_65_29 | reverse complement strand
AGACGCGCAAAGCCAAGCTGACGGCGAACACGCAGCAGCAACAGCAGCAGTAGCGTCGCGAACGGAGGCCGCGCGCATGTGGGTCGCGGCCGTCGGGTTGAGGAAGTGCACGACGAGGCGCCGTTCGCGAAACCCGCGGACGGCGCCTTTTTCACCTTAGAGGAGAATCACTCCCATGAAAGGATCTCGGTCCGCGGTCGCGGCCCTGGCGGCTGTGATGGCGATAGGCGCGTGGGTCGGCGTCGGCGCCGGCCAGCAGCCGCCGGCGCAGCCGCTGCAACTCGCGCCGCTCGGTGTGACGGGCGAGGCGATCTACCCGGCGGTCGAAGGATGGGGCCCCACCAAGGACGGCACCAACGTGCTGCTGATCGGCTACTTCAATCGGAACAAAGATCAGGATCTCGACATCCCGATCGGGCCCAACAACCGGATCGAGCCCGGTGGGCCGGACCAGGGCCAGCCGACGCACTTTCACTTGGGCGGGCGGCAGTACGGCGTGTTCGCGATTCCGGTGCCGAAGGATTTCGGCAACAAGAGGCTGACGTGGACGCTCGTGGCCAATGGCCAGACGGCGTCCGTGACTCTGTGGCAGAACCCGTTGTACTGGATCGACTTCTACAAGCACGGCGCCAGCGGCAACGAGCCGCCGGTCATCAAGTTTGCGGACAGCGGCCCGACGCTGACGGGCCCACCGCGCGGCATCGCACAGACGCTGTACGGCACGGTGGGAAATGCGGTGGAGCTGAAATTCTGGGCGGCCGATCAGAAGGAGACCTACGATCCGGAGGAAGGCCTTCCAGCCGCGGCGCGCGCCGCGCGCGGCCGTGGCGCCGACGCGGGTCGCGGGGCTGACGCGGGCCGTGGGGCGGCGCCGCGCGACGACACCCCGGTGGCGATCATCGGCACGCAAGTCATCACCCGCAGTTCCGGCACCACACCCGGCAGCGGGGGCGGTGGCGGCGGGCGTGGCTCGGCTCCGCCGGCTGATATCCGCATCACGTGGCACAAATATCGCGGGCCCGGTGAGTTCACGTGGGACACCGACGAGATCCGTCTCATGAACAAGGGCGACGCGAAACTGTTCCTCGAAGCGAAGACCAACGGCTACTTCAGTGAGGCGGGCGAGTACTGGCTGCGCGCGCAGGTGAACGACGAGTCGGGCAACGGCGGCGGCGGCGACCAGTGCTGCTGGACCACGGCGCTCGTCAAGGTCATCATCAAGTAGCTGGGGTCAGAGTGGGGGTCAGACCCCATCACGCCCATCTACGCAAAGTTCTCTGGACAGTAGGGGTTACATAGTGTTACGGTTGGCCTGAGCAAATGTGCCCTTCTTGGGGTGACGTGTAGGCAGAAGGCCCCCGGGCGAGGGGGCAAAAGGAGTTTTCGAATGCGCACGACATGGAAGCCACTTGGCGTTCTCGTTGTTGCCGTGGCGATCGCCACGCCGGCCTTGGCCGACGTTCCGGCGAAGCCGACGTTCACGAAAGACATTGCGCCGATCTTCCAGGAGAAGTGCGAAGCGTGCCATCGGACCGACTCGATCGCGCCGATGTCGCTCACCACTTATGAAGAGGCGCGGCCGTGGGCGCGCTCGATCAAGGCGCGCGTGGCGGATCGACAGATGCCGCCCTGGCACATCGACAAGACCGTGGGCATCCAGGAATTCAAGAACGACCGGTCGCTGAGCGACGACCAGATCGCCACCATTGCGAAGTGGGTTGATGCGGGCGCCCCGAAGGGCGACGTGAAGGACATGCCAGCGCCGAAGGCGTGGCCGAACGAACAGGTCTGGAATTTCGCGCCGCTGTTTGGGCAGACCGAGCCGGATCTGATCGTCAAGTCCACTCCGTGGACGCACAAGGCCGGCCAGAACGACGCGTGGTGGAAGCCGATGACCGAGACGGGCCTCACCGAGCCGCGCTGGGTGCGGGCGATCGAAGTTCGGCCGGGTTCCATCAAGGGCCGCAAGATCACGCATCACATCGTGCTGCGTCTCCAGCAGGAAGAGGCCCCCGACTCGATCGCGGCCAACCCCGTCGACGCGACCGGTGCGCAGCAGGCCGGAACGTTCATGGAATGGGCCGTCGGCAAGCAGGGCGAGATCATGCGGCCGAACAGCGGCAAGCTGATGCTCGCGGGCTCCAAGATCGTGTGGGACATCCACTATTCAAATGGCGGCGAAGACATCACTGACACAGCCGAGCTCGGCATCTACTTCTATCCGAAAGGTCAGGAGCCGAAGTTCCGCCAGGTGCTCCATCTCATGGGCGCGACCAACGCCGGCGGCGTGGACATTCCGCCGAACACCGTGAAGGCGACGCAGGGCTTCTTCGTGCTTCGTCAGGCGGCCCGAGTGGAGAGCTTCCAGCCGCACATGCACCTGCGCGGCAAGGCGATGTCGATGGAAGCGGTCCTGCCGGGCGGCCAGATTCAGATTCTCAGCCACGTGGCCGACTTCAACTTCAACTGGCACAACTCGTATCTCTACGCCGACGACGCGGCGCCGTTGCTCCCGAAGGGCACGATCCTGAAAATCACGGCGTGGCACGACAACACGGCCGCCAAGAAGAGCAACCCCGACCCGAACGTCTGGGTGGGCTACGGCGACCGCACGGTCGACGAGATGGCGCATGCGTGGGTGAACGTCACCTACATGTCCGACGAGGACTATGTGGTCGAGGTCGAGGCGCGGAAAATGAAGCTGAACCTCAACACACAGCAACAACAGCAGCAGTAAGCGTCGGCACGCGCAGGTAAGTTCGACAAGAGGCGCCGTCCGCGGGAATCGCGGGCGGCGCCTCTTCCTCACACAGGAGAGTCATTTCCATGAAATCGTTTCGGCCTGCGGTCGCGGCCCTGGCGGCTGTGGTGGCTGTGGGCAGCTGGGCGATTGTCGCGTCCGGTCAGGCGGTGCCGTTACCGTCACAGGTGCCTCTGCCGCTCGAGCCTTTGGGTCTCACCAACGAAGCCGTTTTCGCCGCGCTGGAAGGATGGGGCCCTCATAAGGACGGAGCAAACGTCATCATTCTCGGTTACTTCAACCGGAATAAGGATCAAGAGCTCGACATTCCCATCGGCCCGAACAACAGGATCGAGCCCGGTGGGCCGGATTTCGGCCAGCCGACGCACTTCGAGACGGGGCGAGCGTACGGCGTGTTCTCGATTCCGGTCGCGAAGGAAGCGCTGAACCGGAAGCTGACCTGGACGATCAACGCCAACGGCCAGACGACGGCCGTCACCTTCTGGGCGAATCCTGCCTACTGGATCGACTTCTTCCAGAACACGGCGAACGAGAACGCGCCGCCCGTCATCAAGTTCGCGGAGAACGGTCCGACCACGACGGGACCGCCGCGAGGAATCGCGCAGACGCTGACTGGCGCCCCGTGGCAGCCGGTCGAGCTCAGGTTCTGGGCGTCGGACAAGCCGGCGAAGCCGTCCGCGGCCGAAGCGGCGCGCGGCGCGGCCCCGGCTCGGGGCGCGGATGCCGGGCGTGGACGAGGCGCGCGCGGTCCGGCGGCCCCTGATCCGGGCGTGGCGATCATCGGCGGCCAGGTGATTGCCAGCCGCGGCGGCGGTGGCGGCGGCGGTGGCGGCGGACGTGGCAGCGGCCCCCCGGCCGACATTCGCATCTCCTGGCACAAGCATCGCGGGCCCGGGGACGTGACGTACGACACCGACGAGATTCGCTTGGAGAACAAGGGCGATGCCACGCTCTTCCTCGAGGCGAAGACCAACGCGTACTTCAGCGAGCCGGGCGAGTACATCCTTCGCGCCCAGGTGAACGATCAGTCGGGCAACGGCGGCGGCGGCGATCAGTGCTGCTGGACGACGGCGCTCGTGCGGGTGAACATCAAGTAGCGGGGGCGTCAGTCTCCCGCCTGCGTTTCTGTCTCTCTCTCTCTGAGTGACCTGGTCTGTCACGCCTCGCCTGTAGACTGGGTCCATGATCAGGTGCATCCCAGCCAGTTCGTCGCAACTCGATGAAAATGAATGGGTTGGGTTCCCAGGCGGCGAACTGGAAGGCCGGCGCCCGAAGGCCCTGTGCCCCTCTTGTCGCGCCGAGGCCGAGAGTCTACGCGCCCCGCGAGAAGTAAGTCGCGTTGACGACCGGAGCCGCCGCCCGCTGTGCTTCCAGTGCTACCGGCTCGACTTGGATCGGCAGCGCGCGTTCAAGGCTGCTGGTGCGCTCGACACGGCGTCCGACGAGCGTTTCCAGAGCACGCTGCCGTTCGAGCCGGTCAACATCGCGCGGCTCGTGCACCTCAAGGCCGAGTGGGCCGTCGCGCAGGCCGACCGGCAAACCGGCGCAGGACGCTACGCGCACCGCGTTCGCCTGGCGCAGATCGCGGCGCGCCACGCGCTGCGGCGGATCGCGGCTGGCGTCGACGCCGGGTGCGGGCCGGACGAGGAACAGCACGACCTCCATGAGCACCGGGCCGCGGTCCTCGCCGCAGCGGCGCACGCCGCCGAGCTGCAGTTGCCCGACGCCTGGCTGCCGTTTGTCGTTTCCCGGTAGTTAGGGCCCTTACGACGACCTCGACGACGCCATCAAACGCAGAGCTCAGAAAATGCAGAGACGTTTGGTCAAGACGATACAGGACGGGACGTGAGCTTTCCCATGCCATACTTGTCACGACGACCGCCACGGACCCGTAGAGAAGGCAGTGAGATATGGTTCTCTGCGCGCTCTGCGGCCTCTAGGTGATCGTCGTTTGAGCCATTTTGGATCTGACAACCATCCTCGTCCTTCTCGTTGGCGCCAGCATCGGCGCGCTCGTCACCTGGTTGGCCGGTCGCTCCGCGCACACTCGTCTTCGCACCGAGATCGAGAAAGATCGCGCCGTCCACGCCGAGAGACTGCGCGCGTATCAGGACGCCGAGGCGAAACTCCGCGACGCGTTCAAGTCGCTCAGCGCCGAGGCGCTTCAGTCGAACAGCCGCTCGTTCCTGCAGCTCGCGGAAACGCGCATGCAGACGGCTCGCGCCGAGGCCGCCGGCGACATCGACGCGCGCAAGAAGGCCATCGAAGACCTGTTGGCGCCCCTCCAGCGCACCCTCTCCGATGTGGACAAGGAGATCAAAGACGCGGAGCGGCGCCGCGTCGAGAACGGCGCGACGCTCATGCAGGCCGTCGCCTCGCTCGACACCACCGGGCGTCACCTGCAAACCGAAACGCGGCGGCTGGTCGACGCCCTCAAACGCCCGGGCGTCAGAGGCCGCTGGGGTGAGCTCCAGCTGAAGCGCGTCGTCGAGCTGGCGGGAATGATCGAGCATTGCGATTTCGAGGAGCAGCAGACGCTCGACGGCACGCTGAACGGCAACGATCGCCGCATCAGGCCCGATGTGATCGTGCGGCTGCCGGGCGGCAAGCACGTCGTGGTCGACGCGAAGGTTCCGCTCGACGCGTACCTGAAAGCCATAGAGGCCCCCGATGAGGCCACGCGGCTGGCGCTGCTCGGCGAGCACGCCCGTCAGGTGCGCACGCACCTCACCCAGCTGGGCGCAAAAGGTTACTATTCGGACGTGCCAGCTTCGCCCGAGTTCGTCGTGATGTTTCTCCCGGGCGAGATGTTTTTCAGCGCCGCGCTCGAGCAGGATCCGTCGCTCATCGAGTTCGGCGTCGATCGCAAGGTCATTCCCGCGAGCCCGACGACGCTCATCGCGCTCCTCCGCGCCGTGGCGTACGGCTGGCAGCAGGACGCGATGGAGGAGAACGCGCGGACGATCAGCGAGCTCGGCCGGAATCTGTACGAATCGCTGCGCGCGCTCGGCGGCCACTTCGACGATCTTGGCGCGCGGCTGAAGTCCAGTCTCGAGGCCTACAACCGGGCCGTCGGGTCGCTGGAGGGCAATGTGCTCCTGAAGGCCAGAAGGCTCAAGGAGCTTCACGCCACCAATGGCGGCGAAGAGATTCCTGCCCTCGAGGTGATCGACCGCGTGCCGCGCATGCTCCAGTCGCGCGAGCTCACCGACGGCCTGCCGTTCACCGACGATCTCCCCGTGGTGAATGTCGTGAAAAATGCCGGTGAGGAGGCCGCCCAGCCCGAGCGCGTGTAAACTGAAGTGCCTTGGACCGCTCTCAGCCCCCAGCGACCAGCTCTCGGCCATCAGCCGTCAGCGGTCAGCCCGCTCCGAGCCCCGAATCTCGAACCTCGATCCCCGAGTCACTGTTCTGAAGGCCCATCGACGCGCCGTCGGTTTCTTCGCGCTCGCCGCCATCTATGTTGTTGTGGCGTACGTCTTGCCCCGGCCCGCAGGTGTCACAGAGGCGGGCTGGCGCATCACCGCGATTTTCCTGGCCACCATCGTCGGATTGATGATTCGGCCGCTGCCCGGCGCGGTCCTGGTCCTTGTCGGCCTGATGATGTTCGTGCTCATCGGCCGGCTGCCGATGAACGAGGCGCTGTCGGGCTTTGCGACCGGCTCCGTGTGGCTCGTGCTCGCGGCGATGATGATGTCGCGTGCCCTCCGCGACACCGGGTTGGCGCGCCGCGTCGCGCTCCTTTTCGTGCGACGGTTTGGGACAAGCTCGCTCGGCGTGTCCTACTCGCTGGTCATGACCGACGTGACGCTGGCGACGGGCATCCCGTCGATCACCGCCAGAAGCGGCAGCATCGTGCTACCCATCACGCGGAGCATCGCCGAGCTGTACGATTCGAAACCGGGAGCGACCGCGGGGCGCCTCGGCCGCTTCCTGATGGCCTCGTTGTACCAGGGCAGTGCGGTGGCGTGCGCCATGTTCTTGACCGGGCAGGCCAGCAATGTTCTGGCAGTCGGCCTGGCGCAGCAGTATGCGAAGATCACCGTGAGCTGGTCGAGCTGGCTGTTCGCGGGCCTGGCGCCAGGCATCGCGTCGTGCATGGCCGTGCCGTACGTGGTGTACCGCATGGTCACGCCGGACATCCGCCATACGCCGGGGGCGGCCGCCTACGCCCGCGACGAACTGGACCGGATGGGACCGCTCGGCCGGCGCGAGCGCACGACGCTCGCGGTGTTCGCGGGGGTCATCGCCTTGTGGATGACCTCGCAGTGGCACCAGCGCGTGATCGGTGTTCCGCTCGACGTGACGCTCGTCGCGTTTCTCGGCCTGGCCGTGCTCCTCGCGGCCGACGTGATGACGTGGAGCGACGCGCTCGGTGAGAAGAACGCCTGGGACGTCTTCGTCTGGTATGGGGGCTTGCTGACGATGGGGGATGTCCTGAACCGGACGGGCTCGACGGCCGCGTTGGCCGGGTGGGTGGGCTCGTGGTTTGCCGGTTGGACGTGGATGCCGATTTTGCTGGCGACAATCGTGGTCTACTTCTACGCGCATTATGCGTTTGCGAGCATCACCGCACACATGCTGTCGATGTTTCCACCGTTTGTGGTGATGCTCATCGGCGCGGGCACGCCGCCTGCGCTGGCCGTCTACGCGCTCGCGTGCATGGCGAACCTGACAGCGGGCCTGACGCACTATGGGACGACGACCGCGCCGATCGTGTTTGCCGAAGGCTACGTGAGCCAGCTCGACTGGTGGCGCGTCGGCCTGGTCGTGTCGATCGTGAACATCGCGATCTGGACGACGATCGGGTTCGCCTGGTGGAAGGTGCTTGGGTTTTGGTAGGGCTGGGAGCTGATGTACTTTCAACAGGATCTGCTAAGAGGCAAGTCCGCGCTCGTGACGGGCGGCGGCACGGGCATTTGCCGCGGCATTGCGCTCGCTCTGGCCGGCGTGGGGTGCGACGTCGCGATTACCAGCAGAAAACGAGAGCATCTCGAACCCACCGTGGATGAGCTGAGGCGCACCGGCGTGCGCGCGATCGGCGCGACCAGCGATGTCCGCGATCCGGCGGCGGTCGAAGCGGTCATCGCCGATACCGTTGGGGCCATCGGCGGCATCGACATTCTCGTGAACGGGGCGGCCGGAAACTTCGTCTGTCTTGCCGAGAGTCTTTCGGCGAACGGCTTCGGCACCGTTGTCGACATCGATCTGAAGGGCACGTTCAACGTCTCGAAGGCGGCGCTTCCAGAACTGAAGAAGCGTCGCGGGGTCGTGCTGAACATCAGCGCGACGCTCCAATTGCTGGGCACCGTGGGGCAGAGCCACGCATCGGCCGCGAAGGCCGGCGTGGACGCTCTCACGCGGGCGCTCGCCGCTGAATGGGGACCCTACGGAATTCGCGTCAACGGACTGGCGCCCGGGCCGGTGGGCGACACCGAGGGCGTGCGTCGCCTGACGACACCGGCATCGCGGCTCAAAATCGAGGAGCAATGTCCGCTCGGCCGCCTGGCGACGATCGATGAAGTCGCCAGTGCCGCGCTCTTTCTCTGCTCCGACGCCGCGTCTTTCGTTCATGGCGTCGTGCTGGTGATCGACGGAGGATTGTGGCTGAGATCCGCGCGCGCCATCGCCACGGATTGAGGACTAAGGGCCAATACACACCTTATTCTTTACCGGGCCCTAACCGATGCAGCCATCTCTGCCATTCGAGCTCCGCGAATCCCAAGAGCCGCGAGAACCCGAGTACATCAGACACCCTCGCGCGAGGCGTTACGTCGTCCGCGTCCGGGTTGACGGCAGTGTCCGCGTGACGATTCCTCGCTGGGGCACGAAGCGCGAAGCCAGTGCATTCGCCGACAGCCAGCGCGCGTGGATCGACAGACAGCGCGCGCGCATGGCCAGGGAACGCGCCGTGGCCCGCGAGGAGTTGCCGCTCGAGGTCGTGCGGGCGCTCAGGACGCGAGCACTCGGCGAGCTCCCGCCGCGGCTGTTGCAGCTTGCGTCCGCGCACGGACTCCGCGTGTCGCGCGTGAGCGTGCGGAATCAGAAATGGCGATGGGGTTCGTGCTCGCCGAACGGCCACATCTGCCTGAACTGGCGCCTCGTGCAGGTGCCGGCCTGGGTGCGGGATTACGTGATGGTTCACGAGCTCATGCACCTGAGGCGGCTCGATCACTCGAAGGCGTTCTGGAAGCTCGTCGCTGCCGCGTTTCCGGAGTATCGGGAGGCTCGCGCGTGGCTCAGGGCCGCCGAGTACCTGCTCGCCAGCGGGTGATCGGCGGCGAGGGCCGCACGCGCCTACATGCTAGGCTGGATTCAAGGGCCAGGCGTCGGCCGGAAATCAAGCTAAATCCTTATCTCACAGGACCTTTCCGGCTCTCAGGCTACCCAAGCCAAACCCTTTCGGACCCGCGCGGCGGAGCCGATAAGAATCGAATAACATGGACAGGCCTTCAGCCTTCAGCTCTGTGCCTTCGGCTAGGGCCCTCTGATCGCTGGCTGACAGCTGATTGCTGACCGTTGATCGCTGAACCGCATTCAATGCCTACTCTCCTGAGCCACGTACCCCTGTTCACGGGCCTTCCGCCCGACGCCTGTGAGCGGCTCGAAGCGCAGATGGTCCGCAAGGACTACGCGCCGCAGAGCGTCATCGTGCGCGAGGGCGGGGCCGGCGACGCGGCGTTTGTGATTCTCAACGGTCTGGTGGCCGTTCGCCGCCGCGACAAAGACAGCGGCCTCGAGTTCACGCTCACCGAGCTCAGCCCGGGCGAGATGTTCGGCGAGATGGCGCTTCTGACGGGCAAGCCGCGCACCGCCACGGTCATCGCGCTCGAGCCTACGACGTGCGCTGTTCTCGAGCGCAACAGCTTCGAGCAGGTGCTCGGCGAGCACCCGATGCTGGCCATGCTGCTCACAGCCGTGATGGCCGAGCGGCTCGAGAAGGCCAACCAACGTGCCGGCGTCGACTTCATCAACCTGTCGAAGATGAAGATCGACGTGCGCGTGCTCACCCTGCTGCCGACGACGCTCGTGAACCAGCACCATGTCATCCCGGTCAGTTTCTGCAACAACCGGCTCACCCTCGCCATGACCAACCCGAACAACGTTGTCGCCTTCGACGACGTGCGCCGGGTGATCAAAGGCGTCATGATCGAGCCGGTGGCGGTGAGCGACGAAGATTTCCGGCGCTTCGTCAACACGACCTACGCCGAAGCGCTCAAGCCGGCGCCCGGATCGGCGCCGGCCGGGGCGTCCGGATCGTCGACGTCCGGCACCGCGCGCGGCGCGCCCGCCGCGAGGGCCGCAGCAAAGACCGGCGCGCCCACCGTGAGCGTGGACCTGCTGCAGTCGGACATGATTCGCGAGCTGCAGCTCGCCGACGAGCAGCAGATCAAGGCCGAGACCAAGCAAGACCTGATGAACGCGTCGGAGGACGCGCCGATCATCCGGATTGCGAACTCGATTCTCGGGCTCGCCATCAAGCAGGGCGCCAGCGACATTCATATCGAGCCGATGGAAGAGGACGTCACCGTCCGCTTCCGCATCGACGGCGTACTGCAGGTCCTGCAGAAGCTGCCCAAGAAGGTTCAGCTCGGGCTCGTCTCGCGCGTGAAGATTCTGGCCAAGCTCGACATCTCCGAGAAGCGGCTGCCGCAGGATGGCCGCATCAGCGTGACGATGGAGGGAAAGCCGATTGATTTTCGCGTCTCCACCGTGCCTGGCAAGTGGGGCGAGAAGATCTGCATGCGCATCCTCGACAAGACCAACACGTCGCTCGGGCTCGACAAGCTCATCTCGCATCGGCCGACGCTCGAGCTCGTTCGCGAGATGATCGACCAGCCCTACGGAATCATCTACGTGACCGGCCCGACGGGCTCAGGCAAGACGACGACGCTCTATTCCGCGCTGGCGGAGATCAACGACGCCGGCGTGAATATTTCGACGGCCGAGGATCCCATCGAGTACGACCTGCCCGGCGTGACGCAGATTCAGGCCAACGGTGACATCGGGCTCACCTTCGCCACTATTCTTCGAGCGTTTCTTCGGCAGGATCCCGACGTGATGCTCGTGGGCGAGACGCGCGACAAGGAGACGGCGCACACGGCCGTTGAGGCCGCGCTCACCGGCCACCTGGTGTTCACGACGCTGCATACCAACAGTGCCGCGGCGGCGTTCACACGGTTGAACGAGATGGGCATCGAGCCCTTCCTGGTGTCGTCGTCGACCGTCGGCGTGATCGCGCAGCGGCTGGCGCGACGGCTCTGCCAAAACTGCAAGGAAGAGTACGAGGCCGAGCCGGCGACGTGCGCGTTCTTCGGGCTCGCGCCGGGGACGAAGCTGTTCAAGGGCGCCGGGTGCAACGAGTGCGGCAACCGGGGCGTGCGCGGGCGCATTGGGATTTACGAAGTGATGCGGATGAACTCCGCGCTTCGGCAGATGGTCGGCACTGGCCGGCGCTCCGAAGAGATTGCCGAGACCGCCATCGCCGGCGGCATGATCGATCTGAAGCAATACTCCGCGATTCTCCTCACCGAGGGCCTGACGACGGTCGAAGAGGTCACGAGCGTCGTGGCGATCGAAACGTAGAGGCTTAATGAACCACTCCCGCCTCTCGATCCGCGCACCAGACGCAGAGGTCTTCGTCGTGCATCCATTCCGGCGGTTGTAACTTCTCGCAGAACCGGCAGGTGCGGTAGCGGGCGAGGCGCATGTCACGCGCGCCCTTGATCAGCTGCGTGACCGCGTTCATCAATTCGGTGTCAGGCAGCCGCCGCCAGCGCACGATGCCGACGCGGCGCGGTTTCATCGTGAAGGCATAAGGCGTGTCCCACGCGCCCGCGTACTCCGCGATGGCGACGCGCGAGCTCGTGAGGTGCGCAACGACCTCGGCCGGCGAGCCGCCGGTGAAGACGATGCCGCCCGTCTCGTCGGGCTGCTGCTCGACCGGCTGGGGCAGGTTGGAGGAGAGGAAGGCGATGAGCTGCTCGAATCGTTCGGGCGCGTCCACGCTTCCTAAGTCTATCTGGCACCAAGGGCGACTGACACGCCGATTCTCTTCACATACCTCACGGCTTGACCGTCCTTCGTTGCCGGCCGGTACTGCCACGAGCGCGCGGCGGTCAGCACCGCGGCGTCGAAGAACGGATTCACGGTCTGGCGCATGACCGCCTGTTCAACATTGCCCTCTTCGTCGATCAGCAATTCGAGAACGCCGGACGCCTGTCCGGCCGGTATCGCGCGCGCCAGGCTGTAGGGCACGACTGGCACCTGCTGTCGAATGGTCTGCGGCGCGGTGACGTCGATGTCGGCCGCACTGAACACCCGCGCGGGCCGGTTGAGGACGGATGCGGCGGCTGACGCCGCTGATGTGGCCGCGGCGGGCGCGGAGGGAGCCGCGGCAGCTTCTGCCACAGCCGCTGAAGTGGCCAGCTCGGCCACGGATCGGGCCAGATCCAGAAACCCGTTCACGAGCACGCCCATGTCGGTGAATGCCTCATCCACTGCGCCGATCGTCCTGGCGTGATCGAGCAGGCCCTTCACCCGCGTCAACTGTGCCACCGCACCGGCCATATCTCCCTTGTCCATCGTCGCGCGGGCCGACCGATAGCCTTCGCGAATGAGATCGGGCAACAGTCGCTTCCGTACGTCGCCGAACAGGGTGGTAATGCGCGGAGATGCGTCTCGCGGGTCGGGCACGGCCAGCGGATCGCGCCGAATCACGGCTTCGACGGCCGATGTGGCCTCGTCGGTCCTGCCCAGAGCGAAGAGCGAAAACGCACGATACTCGTCCACCTGCAGCGCCAGCTCGGGCGCGCTCTCCTCGACGCCAGAGAGCGCCGAGAGCGCGTCTTCGTAGGCAGCCGACGCATACAGGTCCCTTGCGACGCTCAAAGGATCCTGCGCGGCCGCCGTGGTCGCCGCGAGAAGGGCGACAACGCAGAAGAGGGCGTGCTTCATAGCCTCACTTGGTGAGATCCGCCGCGATTCGATTCGGGCTCTTCGCGGTGACGATGATGGTCTGCTGGCGCTCGCCGAGATCGGGATGCCTGAAGACAATCTGATGCGTTCCAAGAGTGACTTGGAAGTTGGCGATCGGTGTCTGGCCGATGGCACGCCCGTCAATCAGCACCTCCGCCCACGGCCGGGCGTTCGCACTGAGTGGCGCGCGCGCATCGATCGTGATCGCCGAGGTCGCGCCCTGCGTGACCACGATTCTCCGGCGCTCGCTGAAGCCCAGCGACTCGTTCACGATGTCAGCGTCGTGAGTGCCAGCGGGAATCATGATTCGTGTCGACGCGCTGGTGCCGACAACCTCGCCACGCTCGACCACCTGCACCTCGAAGGGCGATGTCACCGATAGCCAGCCCACCGAAACGCCCTGGGTCCTGGGAAGCGAGAACACCACCGATGAGGCGACGCCGGCCTCGGTCGTCACCTGGCGCTCGACGGTGCCGTTGTCGCCCGTGACCGTCACTTTGTGCTGCCCGACCGTGAGGTCGGACACGGCCAGCGGCGAAGTGCCGCGCGCCTGTCCATCGATCATGACGCGGGCACCCGGCGGATCGGTCGTGATCGACAGGCTCGATAGGTCGACGGGCGCCGGGTCCGGGGCGAATTCGAAGTGCTGCAACATTTCGGCGCCGGAGGCCACCTGGACGGCGATCGTTCTCTCGACGGCTCCTCGCCGGAGGACGATCGTGTGGTGGCCCGGGTCAAGCGGCACCGCAACGGGCGCAAGCCCGCGCGATTGCCCGTCGATGGTCACCTCGGCGCCAGGCGGCGTCGTGGCAATGGTCACACGCCCCGGCGTCACCGGCGGCGCTTGCGCCTCCATCAGTCCCAGGAGCCTTGGAGCAACGAGAACGGCGGCCGCTACCGCACCAGCCGCCAGGGCGGCCCCTGCGGTCATCCATAACCAGCGGGTGCGTCGAGGCGTGACCGGTTCCGAGGCCGCCTCGACCGGCTTGGACTCCTCGGAAACGAAAGCGGCCAGCTCACGCGCCGACGCCACCGCCCGCGGCTCCTGGGCGGAGCGGCTCACAAACGACGCGACTTTTTCATGTCGGATCGCCGGTTCGCCGGCCGGGACAGGGGATGACATCGAAACAGTCCGGTACGTAGAGAAACGTCCAGCGTGACTAGGCCAGAACCGTACCATCCGAACAATGGCGAGATTCCGTGGCAAACACGCGACAAGGGGTCGAGACGCCGACGGAAAGCTCTTGCAGGCCAGACTAAGGTCTGCGCGCGGGCTGAATGTCAGCGCCGCGCCGCGGAAGACACCTTCTGCACGAGAGGCGGCCGGAGGCCGGTTGGTTAGTGCGCCGGATCGCTGACCCAGCCTTTCGCGAGCGCCGCTCCATCGGCGCCTGGCACCCACACCATCAACGTCTTCGCCGGCATACGCCCGGTCTTGTGGCGCACTTTGTCGCCCGGCTTCACGAATCCCAGCATCCCCGTCGCCAACACATGCGTCTGACCGTTGACCTCGTGTTGAAACTCGCCGGACAACACATAGATGATCTCGATGGATTGATGCGTGTGCTCGGCCGACAGATAGTTGGCGGGGTACGACCGCTCGCCGGCTGCGACCTCGGGGCCGCCGAGCTGCGGCGCGTCGAGCAGCATGCGGAGGCCACCGCGCGCTTTGTTGGTCAGTTGCGGCCCTGGCGTCGGCGCCTGGGCGGTGCGACCAACGAGAAAGGACGTCCCACAGCAGAGGACGAAGAGCGCTGCGAGAGCTGCGTGAGTCAAGTGGCGGGTGGGCATGCGGCCTCCGTGAGATGAGTCGTCTTGGTTGTCGTTCTTAGCGGCGCAGATCGCTTCCTTCTGAAACGATCAGCATGACAGGCGCGATGGTGAGAAACGCATCGACAACAGCAGGATCGAAATGCGTGCCCTTGCCCTTGGCGATGAACTCGACCGCCTCGTCGTGAGACATCGACCGCCGATAGAACCTGCGGGTGGTGCACGCGTCGTAGACGTCTACGAGCGCCATCACGCGACCGGCGACGGGAATGTCCGGACCCTTCAGGCCCTCAGGATACCCGCCCCCGTCCCACTTCTCGTGATGTGTATACACGATCTGCTTCGCCATAGCCAGAATCGCATCGTCCTTGATGCCGGCCTCTTTCTCCGCGCGGAGAATGACCTCCAGGCCGTACAAGGGATGCCGGCGCATCTCGGCGAGCTCGTCCGGCGTGAACGGGGTGGACTTGTTCAGCACGGCGTCAGGCACGCCCACCTTCCCGATGTCGTGCAGCGGCGCGAGGCTCGACAGAAGCTCGATCCGATTCTCGGTCAGATACTGGCTGTACGTCGGATTCCTGGCGAGCTCGGTTGCGAGGAGCTTCGCGTACTGCGACGTGCGGCGCGAGTGCTTGCCGGTTTCGGCGTCCCTGGTTTCGGTGAGCGACAGGAGCGTCTCGATCATGAGCCGCTGTGCGATCGATTTCTGCTGGCCGGCCGACTCGGCTAACTGCACGGCGTTCTCGACCTTCTGAATCGCCGTCTCGGCGCGCCACCGCTCGACGGTGAACTTCGCGACGGTCATGGATCCGAAGGCGAGTAAGACACCCACGGTGGAATAGAGGGGCGACAGAAACACGCCACTCGTGGACAGCAGCCACACGCCACCAACCCACAATGCGGCCAGGCCCGCCACCGCGACGAGGGCGCCCGACGCGAGTCCTTGCCATGCCACCAGCAGCGTGACCACGAGACCGAGGCCAAGCACGGCGAGCGCCTCGAGCGACGAGCCGCTCACGGGTCGATGGACGAAGTCCTGCTGCAGCAGATTGTCTGCGATGGTGGCTTGCACCTCGACGCCGACAAAGAGCGTGTCGAGCGGCGTCGCGACCACTTCGCGCGTGCCGAGGGCCGTCGCGCCCACGAACACGATCTTGTCCTCGAGGCCCCGGACCGGCACCTGGCCGGCCATGATGTCGGCGGCCGACACGTACGGGAACGTCCGCTTCCGGCCCCGGTAGCGGATGAGCAGGTTGCTCTTGCCGTCGAGTGGCACGATTCGTTGGTCGAGCATCAGCGACGCGGCATTCACGGTGGCGACGCGCAATGCGGCGTTGCGCACACTGGTGGCCGCCGCCACGGCCGCCACGGCAAGGCTGGGATACACGCGTCCGTCGAGCTCGATCAGCAACGGCGCGCGCCGGAGGATGCCGTCGGAGTCCGGCGCCGCGTTCATGAATCCGGACAGGCCGGCAGCTTCGGCGAGCGGCTTCAGATTGCACACGGCGCCGATGGCCTGAAAAAACGGGGGGCCTGCCGCGCGGTCGTCGGCCATGTCCTGCGAGCGGAGCATCACGAGGTTGAGCGGGTTGAGCACGCAGCGCTCTGCGTGGTAGGTGCCGGGCTCGAACGTCATGGCGTTTCCCAGCACGACGTTGCCGCCGCGGACGCTTTCGGCCAGCAGCTCGTCAGGCGTTCCCTGCCGTCCGCTCGCGTTCGACGGTTCGTTGGCGGCGACGACCCCCTGATAGCGATCGGGCTCCGCAAAGACGATGTCGAGCGCAATAACAGCGGCGCCAAGATCACGCAGGCGCGCGATCAAGCCGCCAATCACGTCGCGACGCCACGGCCACTGGCCAACGGTCGACAGGCTGCGCTCGTCGATATCGACGATCAGGATACGCGGATCGGGCGGCGTCGCCTTCACCAAGCCGAGCAGTGTGTCGTAGGCGATGTCATCGAGGCCGGTAAGCACCACAGGCCTGCCGATCGCCAGCAGCGCCGACAGGACGACAGGGAGGACGCCCGACAGGAGAATCAGTCGACTCGCCAAACCTCTTACATCTTACTTGCCAATCACTTGACAGCGATCTCCACCCGGCGATTCCTCGGTTCGGGCGTTTCGTCCGGCGTACGCACGAGGAGGTACGATTCACCAAGCGATGTCGCTTCGACCGTTGACCGATCGAGGCCGGCAGTGACCAGCAGGCTCCCGACCGAGGCAGCCCGCTTGAGACCCAGCGCGAAGTTGGCCGCGGGCGAGCCCATGGTGTCCGTATGGCCCACCACGACGACCTCGGGAGCTGAGTGTTCTTTCACGGCACTCAGAATCTCTGGCACGAGCGCTCGCGACTCCGCGGTGAGCTCGTCGGATTCGAATCGGAAGTAGAGCGTGAACGTGCGCGGGGCAGGCGGCAACGCCGACAGTGCGTTGCCGAACAGACGCGTCACGTCGGCCTCGCTCATCGTGGTCACCGCACCGGGTGGCCGGTTTCCGGTCACGTGGGAGGCGTCTCGCGGCGCAGCCAGGTCGACGGCGCCGGCTGCGTTCGACACGGTTGCGCGCCCGGTCGTGCCGTCTTCGTCGGGCAGGAGCACGATCAGCGCCTGACCGGTGGGCGGCGTGGGCGGGGTTGGCTCGGCCAGCCGCTTCGGCCCACACGCGACCGCGCCGGCCGCCGCGATCGCGACCAGCACGGCTGCTAGGATGCCGTTCGGCCCCGCCATGCTCATCTACTCGTCGGCCTTGATGGCCAGCGTCGTGCCACGAACGCCCACGATCGCTGCTGGCGTCTCGAGACGCACCGCGTCTGGCGACAGCTTCGCGATGCGGCCCGACACGTACGCCGCAGCCCCGCGGACGATCTTGAGCGCCAGCGCCAGGTTGCCCTCCGACGGCGCGTAGATGAACTTGTCCACCCGCACGTCGCTCGCCGGACCGAGCGACACTCGCGTGTCGTCCTTGAGCGTGACGCCGAGGCGGCCGTCGGCGCCGGTGCGGAGCACGTCGCCTTCAAAGACGTTCTCACCAGCCCTGGCCGGCAACTCGGTGCCGCCGCGGACGACGAAGGCCGAGCCAGAGGCGACCTTGACGCGCCCGGCAGCCGTGGGCTGCTGCGCGAAAACGGGTGCCACGAGCCCCAGGACACAGACACATGTGAGCCAATTGACATTCTTCACGAGACCTCTCACTTTCGTTATCGAGCCAGCGCCTCAAATAAGACACGGGCTTACGAAAATGTCAGCCGAGCACCGACGACCCCGGAACCACCCCGTCGCTAACCCCCGTCATCGGCGAGGTTTACGCCGACCAATGTCGGCTGACACCCTGGGGTATGGCAAGAACTCAGCCGGTCTCTCTGCGTCCTTTGCCTCCTCGGCGGGCGAAGGCCGCCGTGGGTGCCCCCGACGGGATCACGTTTCCTTCGCGGGCCCTAAGGGCCCGGCTTTACCGGGCCCCAAGTTCCGGCGTCGAATTGTTTCGATCTTCGCGTCCTGATCGGCGGTGAGGCGCTCGCGTTCGCGTCTCAGCTGCTGCTGCAACGTGTCACGCTCGGCCGGATCGAACGTCGCGCGCAGCGTCGAGTCGTGCAGCACTTCTTCCTGCGCGATCTTTGCCGTGAAGACGCTGCGGACTTCGGCGATCTCGGCCTTCTGTTGGTCCGTCAGGGGCCGTGTTTCGATGCCGGCGGCCTCGTCGCTCTTCCTGAGGCGCTCCATGGCGAGCTCGTAGGCGGTTTTCATGACATGTGAGGATCAGTATACGGCTTCTATCGAGCGAAGGGCGCGCCATCTGGTAGGATGGCGCGGGCATGAAGGGAGTGGTTGTCCTGGTCGTGGTCGCCTGGCTCGCGCCCACGCCGGTTTTCGCACAGGGCGCGACGCAGAGGACACCTGACCTCGATCGGTTCCGCGATTTCGTGCACGTGGCGATTCTGTCGCCCACGCCCTACGTGCTCGCGCTCGGCGGCGGCGTGCTCGATGAGCTCGGTGGGTTCCCCGAGGATTGGACCGACAACCACGCGTTCACCAAACGCTACCTCGCGCGGCAGGGCATGGGCTTCGCCTCCGACGCGATCGGCCACAGCGCGGGCGCGATGATCCACCACCGCGTGCGCTACGACGCGTGCACGTGCGACGGCTGGTCGCGCGTCAGGCACGCGATGGGCCGCGCGTTCGTGTCGCTCAAGGAGGGTGGCGGCTCCGCGCCCAATTACTCGTTGTGGATCGCGAAGTACAGCGCGGCGGGCCTCGCCAACACCTGGTATCCGCCGAGCTACACGACGAGCGATATCATCCGCGAAGGAGGGGTCGGCATCGTGATTGCTGGCGCGCTCAACGTCCTCAACGAGTTTTCGCCCGACCTGCTGCGATTGGTGGGGATCAACCGAACCCCATAGCAAAGCTCTACCATGGAGGGCCACCTGTTTTCCTCCGTGGCGGCGCTTTTTGGCGCTACAATCCGCCGCATGAAAGGACTGATCAAGCTCCTTGGTCTCCTGCTGCTGGTGATCCTCGCCGCCGGCGGAGGATGGCTTGCAGGCAGACTCGGCGTCGGCTCGCGCGTGGCGACGGTCGACCTTCCCGAGGTCGAACGCCAGTTCGCCGAACGGATGCAGAACGCCGCGCTCGTCGGGAGCTTCACCGTGAGCGGACGCGAGGACCGCGGGCTGCGCGATGATCGCTACGACATCTCGAGCGTCGAGAAGGTCGGCGACGACCGCTGGCGTTTCAACGCGAAGATCGGCGAGCTCGGCGTGACGCTCCCCATCGTCGTGACGATGACGTTCGCGGGCGACACGCCGATCATTACCATCACGGATTTCACCATCCCGACGCTCGGCACCTTCACCTCGCGTGTCTTCTTCTACGGGGACCGGTACGCCGGCACGTGGCAGCACGGCACCGTCGGCGGTCACCTATTTGGCAGTATAGAGAAGAAATAGAAGTGAGAAGTGAGAAGTGAGAAGGACCACGGCCATGATGAAGACTCGCTCGGCAGTCGTCAGGACCTGGGCAGCCGCAGGCCTGGTCGTGTTCGTCGTTGCTGGAGTCGCGGCTCTTCGCGCACAGAATTCGCCCTCGGGCACGATCACGAGCCCAAAGGCTGAATTCGGGTGGGAGATCGGCGACGACTACCGCCTGGTGAACTACACGCAGTACGAGCAGTACCTGAAGAAGATGGACCAGCAGTCCGATCGCATGACGGTCATCGACATCGGGAAGACGGCCGAGGGCCGCACGGAGTACACCGCCATCATCACGTCACCGGAGAACCACCGGAGCCTTGCGAAGCACAAAGACGTGAACAGACGGCTCGCGCTCGCCGAGGGTCTCACCGACGAGCAGGCGCGGCAGCTGGCGCGCGACGGAAAAATGGTGATCTGGATCGATGGCGGCCTGCACGCCACCGAAGTGCTGGGCGCGCAGCAGCTGATCGATCTCATCTACACGCTGAACACGCGCACGGATCCCGAGACGATGAGGATCCTGAACGACGACATCGTCTTGTGCACGCTCGTCAATCCGGACGGGATGGAGCTGGTATCGAACTGGTACATGCGGCATCCCGACGAGCGCCTGCGATCGACCGCGGGTCTCCCGCGGTTGTATCAAAAGTACATCGGCCACGACAACAACCGCGATTTCTACATGATGAATCAGCCGGAGAGCGAGAATGCGAACCGGATCATGTACCGAGACTGGTTCCCGGCCATCATGTACAACCACCACCAGACGGGCCCGGCGGGTGCCGTGCTGTTCGCCCCGCCGTTCCGCGATCCGTTCAACTACAACTTCGATCCGTTGATTCCGCTTGGCATCGACATGGTTGGCGCCGCCATCCACACACGCCTCGCCGTGGAAGGCAAGCCCGGCGCCGTGATGCGCAGCGGCGCGCCGTACTCGACGTGGTTCAACGGCGGCATCCGCACCACTTCGTATTTTCACAACCAGATCGGGATTCTGACCGAGACGATCGGCAACCCGACGCCGGTGGAGATTCCCTTCGTGCCCGAGATGCAGTTACCGCGCGGAGACGTCCCGAACCCGATCGCGCCGCAGACGTGGCACTTCCGCCAATCGATCGAGTACTCGCGGTCGATGAACTACGCGATCCTCGATCTCGCGTCGAGGCGGCGCGAAGACTTTCTCTTCAATATGTACAAGATGGGGAAGAACGCCATCGACAACGGGAGTCGCGACCACTGGACGATTCACCCGAAGCGGATCGACGCGGTGAGGGCCGAAGCGGCCCGGATGCAGCCGCGCGCCGGTCGCGGGCTGCCGGCGAGCCTCTACCGGGATGTGTTGCGCGACCCGTCCGCACGCGACCCGCGGGGCTTCATTCTGCCCTCGGATCAGCCGGATTTCCTCACGGCCACCAAGCTCGTCAACACGTTGATCAAGGCCGGTGTCGTTGTGCACCGGGCGACGGCGCCGTTCGCCGTGGCCGCAAAGCCGTATCCGGCGGGCTCCTACGTGGTGAAGGCGGCGCAGGCGTACCGGGCGCACCTGCTCGACATGTTCGAGCCCCAGGACCACCCCGACGACATTCCGTACCCCGGCAGCGCGCCGCGGCCCCCGTACGACGTGACGGGCTATAACATCGCCTACTCGATGGGCGTGAGATTCGATCGCCTCCTCGACGGTTTTGACGGCCCGTTCGAAACGCTGACCGGCGTCGTGTCGCCGCCGGTGGCCACGATCGCGCAAGCGCCGAGCGGCGGCGGATACCTGATCAGCCACCAGATGAACGACGCGTTCGTCGCCGTGAACCGGCTCTTGAAAGCCAACGAAGAGGTCTACTGGCTGAAGTCGGCGGTGACGGCCAACGGCCGGAGCTATGCACCTGGCGCCATGTACGTGCCCGCGAAAGCGACAACGCTGCCGATTCTGCGGAAACTGGCGGCGGAAAAAGGCGTGACAGCTACTGCGGTGGCCGGGAGACCGTCCGGCACGTCGACAGGCGCCTCGCAAGCCGATGCGATGGAGCTGAGGCCCGTGCGCATCGGGCTCTGGGATGTCTACGGCGGTTCCATGCCTTCGGGCTGGACGCGCTGGCTGCTCGAACAGTTCGAGTTCTCTTTCGAAGTGGTCTTCGCGAAGACGCTCGACGCCGGCAATCTCGCGGCCAGGTTCGACGTGCTCATCTTCGCCGATGGCGGCATTCCCTCGCGCGACGGCGGCACGAACCAGCCGCCGGCATCCACGATCCCGATGGAGTTCCGCGACTGGCTCGGATCCGTCTCGGTGTCGCGGACGGTGCCCGAACTCCGGAAGTTCGTCGAGGCCGGCGGGACCCTGCTCACGATCGGATCATCCACGATTGTCGGCCAGCACTTCGGCCTGCCGATCGGGAGCGCGCTCGTCGAGCGCGACCACTCGGGCGCCGAAGTGCCGCTGCCCGGCGCAAAGTTCTACGTGCCTGGCTCGATTCTCGAGGCGCGCGTCGACAACACGCACCCGCTCGGCTACGGCTTCGACGACACCGTGAACATCTTCTTCGATCACAGCGAGGCATTTCGCGTGCGACCCCAGGCCGCGGCAAAGGGGATGAACACGGTGGCGTGGATTGGCACCCCGGCGCCGCTGAAAAGCGGATGGGCGTGGGGCCAGCAATACCTCGATCAAGCGGTGGAGATCGTCGAGGCGCCGATCGGCAAGGGCCGCGTGGTGCTGTTCGGCCCAGAGATCGTCTGGCGTGGGCAGCCGCACGGGACGTTCAAGTTCCTGTTCAACGGCATCTATTACGGAGCGGCACGGTCGCGCAACGATCCGTGAAGAGCGCCTGACTATTTCTTGATGAAGATCAGGATGTGCTGACGCGGCAGCCGCCCGTCGACCTTCGAGAGTGTGAATCCTTCGGCTTCGACCTCGAGCTTGGCTTCAGCGACGGTCATCTTGTGCTCGAGGCGGATGGGAATGGTGGGATCCTCTTTTCGGTACTCGAGCAGCACGAGCCGGCCGTCGGGCTTGAGCGCGGCGCGCATGCCGCGCAGCATCTTCTGCGGCTCGGAGAACTCGTGATACACGTCCACGAGCAGCATCAGATCGACCGACGCGTCCGGCAGCCGTGGATTGTCAATGAGCCCAAGGACCGGAGTGACGTTGGTGACGCGTTCCCTCGCGAGGCGCTGTTTCAGAAGGTCGATCATCTCCGGCTGGATATCTTCCGCGAAGACGCGTCCAGTGGGACCCACGCGCTTGGCCATGCGCACGCTCATGTAGCCCGAACCGGCGCCGATGTCCGCCACGGTCTGGCCGGCCTCGAGGTCGAGCGCATCGATGGCCGTGTCGGGCGCTTCCTCGATGTCGCGCTCTTCGCGTTCGAGCCAGGGCGCGCCCTGCCAGCCCATGACGCCGGCGAACTGGCGGCCGCTGATCGGGTGGCGGCCCGGTGCTTGCGCCGAGACGGCGAGGGCACTCGACAACGCGAGAAGCACGGCGAGGACGCACGAACAACGGACCGTGAAGCGTTTCATGCGACTAGAATACCGCATGACTCCTTCACAGTTGTGGAAACGCATGACGCCCGAGCAGCGGCTCGTCGCCGCTCACGCCTTCTGGCTGGACGAGCAGGCCACCGACGACCAACTGCAAGCGGTGCTGCTGATCGCCCAGCGGAAGAAATTCAGACCGAAAACCGTCGTGTCGCTCGACGAAGACCGCAAGGCGCGCCACCTCGCAGGCCTGGTCGCGCTGCCCGACAACCTGGCGGCTCGTGCGCTGGTCGTCTACCATCTGGCCGAGCAGCGACCGATGATGGGAGCGTTTCTCGACTCGCTTGGCATCGCGCACGACGACGGGCTCATCAAGGACGAAGGCGTGACGCCGGATCCGGAGCAGGTCGGTCTCGCTGCGGCGAAGCTCGCGCAGGAGTTCCCGCCAGGTGGTGTGTCGCTCTACTTGAATACGCTGCTCTGCCAGGACCCGGGCACGTGGGGCGCGCTCTCGGACGTGCCGCAGCGACAAGGATGAGTGAGCCCTAGCCTCGAGTCCCCAACTCCGCTCGCGTGATTGCGGGACAGGCCACTAGGGCGGGGAGGCCGAGTCCCGAGCCTCGACCAGCGGCAGCAGCACCTCGAACGTCGTACCCCGCCCCTCCGGGCTGC
>Ga0156018_1088_pt2 | contig 23649 bp, 16 predicted proteins | sample RifCSPlowO2_02_FD_107672 | JGI IMG/M metagenome (GOLD analysis project Ga0156018, IMG submission 107672) | Acidobacteria bacterium RIFCSPLOWO2_02_FULL_65_29 | reverse complement strand
GTAAGCCTCGACGCCGCGCACGCGATGCGGTCCGTGGCCGACGACAATCGTCGCGCCGGCGTCGATGGCCGCGCGCGCGAACCGCACGACGAAGGCCGCCGGCTCATCGCTCGCGTTCGAGGGCTCGTGCGCGTGCAGCGACACGATCACGACCTCGGCCGACGCACGCGCCGTCTTGATCGCCTCGAGCATCTCGCGTTCGTCCGCCTCGTTGACCAGGAACTCCACCGACGTGCGATCGCCCTTCTTGATTGGCGTCCCAAACATCGTCAGCTCGCGCTCCCCCGCGGGTGGTCCCGCGTTGAGCGCGGCGGCTGAGTCCCTCAAGGTCTGAAAGGTCGCGGCGTCCACCGTGATGTCGGCGGAGTAGCGCAGGGGGCTCACGCCCGCACGGCCCGCGATGTCACCCCGCGTCGGGGTCGCACGCGCATCTGGGAACGATGAAGCCGCCACGGCCAGCACGGCGACACGCCCCACAGACGCCGACGCGCGCGCCGCGGCGAGGTCGGCGCCCGTCCCCGCGTGAAGAAAGCCGATGCCGTCGAGGATGCGGCGCGTGGAGGCGACGGCATCTGGCCCGTAGTCGCCCGCGTGATCGTTGGCCAGCGTCACGACGTCGAAGCCGAGCCGTTTGAGGACCACCGCGTCACGCTCCGATCCGTACGGCCACCGCGGTTCCGGACGCGCGTCGGCCTGCAGCGCCTCTTCGGCGCCGAGGAGATTCATGTCGAGGTTCGCCAGCGCGACGTCGGCGCTGCCGACCGCGCTACGCGCCGCGATGAAGGCCTGGTCGCGCTCCATCGTGCCCAGTGGGCCCGTGAAGAGCACGTCGCCGGCGAGCGCGATGGTGAGCGGCCCGGTTGCGGGAATGTCGAGCGGACGGCCGCTGTCAATCGGGCTCGTGGTGAGCGAGTACAGCACGGCCAGGACGATGAACGGACCGAGGACGATCAGAAACCCGACGGACTTGCGCATAGGGAAGAAAGGGACTCGGGGCTCGGGACCTGGGACTCGGGGTTCGCGGCTCGGGCTCAGGTTGACGCGGACAGGTACGGTTTCAGCGCGGCGAAGCGATATTCGATCTCGTCGACGGCGTCTGGCGGCAGAACGATCTGATTGACCTTGGGCGCCTGGCCAGGCACCGGCGCGCCGACGCGCGTGATCGTCGTCTTGAAGAGGCCGCGCTTCTTCATGATGTACAGGCTCGTGCCGGGAATCTGCTCCTCGAGATTCCGCATCAGCAGGAACTTACTAAAGGCGTCGCGCACCTCGTCGCGCCTGCCGCGCTCGTGCAGCTCCCAGACGCGCGCCATCAGATCGGCGAACATGGCGTTGCCCGTGATGACGCCGTCCAGGCCGAGCCGCATTTCGTACAGCCAGCCAACGCCGAAGCTGGCGCCGAAGATGCCTTTCATCGCCGGCCTGTGCCGGATTTCCTCCTTCATGCGCTCGAGGACCGGCGCGGTCTCTTCCTTCACGTAGCCGAAGGTCGGATAGTCGCGCGCCAATTCCACGATGAGGTCCGTCGATGGCGCGAGCGCGCGGTTGCCACCGCTTGTTTGGACGATCACCGGCCGCGTCGCGACCTGCGCCAGGGCCCTGAAATACTGCCGGTAATCCTCGATCGTCTGCCCGGTCGGCGGCGGCATGGCGATGACCGCATCGGCCGCGAGCGCTTCGGCGCGCCGCGCGAGCTCGAGCATCTCGGCGGTGTCCCTGCCCTGCACGCCGAGGACGAGCGCCGCGCGCTTGCCCTGCAGGGTCCTCGCGAGGACGTCCATCCCCTGCAAGCGCTCGTCTTTCGTGAGCGTCGCGACGCTGCTCGATCCCTGCGGCCAGACAACGCCCGCGCAGCCGGCGCGATCGACGAAGCGCGCTTCCTTCGCCAGGTCGTCCCAGTCGACCGCGCCGGAGGCGGTGAAGGGCGTGTGGAGAATCATGAACGCGCCGCGCAGCGGCTTCGCCCCCGCCGCGTCGGGACGCGCGCCGGCGGCGACGGCGGCCGCGGCCATGACGGTGAAGAATTCGCGTCGGGTCGTCTGTGTCGCCATGTGATGGTCCTTGCCCGCGCCTTGAAGGCCGCGCGCGCTTGTGCAAACATTCGTCCTCCGCCCCCGATCGTGTCAAGGGAAAATCACCACGTATGCCACCGCTCGAAGGCCTGAAAGTCGTCGACCTCACCCGCGTCCTCGCGGGCCCTTTCTGCGCGATGCTCCTCGGCGACATGGGCGCCGACGTGATCAAGGTGGAAGAGCCCTCGCTTGGCGACGACGCGCGTGGATGGGCGCCGAACGTGGGATCCTGGAGTGCGTACTTTCTCGGCGTCAATCGCAGCAAGCGCGGCCTGACGCTCGACCTCAAGCACCCGGTGGGTGCCGGCGCGCTCCGGCGGCTCCTCGCGCGGGCCGACGTCTTCATCGAGAACTTCAAGCCTGGCAGTCTCGACACGCTCGGCTTCGGCTACGAGGCGATGCACGCGCTCAACCCGAGGCTCGTGTACTGCTCGATTAGCGGCTACGGCCGCACCGGACCGCGGCGTCACCTGTCCGGGTACGACCCGGTCGTGCAGGCCGAGTCGGGCTTCATGGACATCACGGGAACGGCCGACGGCCCTCCGGTGCGCACCGGGATCGCGACGAGCGACTACCTCGCCGGCCTCTATGCGTTTGGCGGCATCCTGCTGGCGCTGCGCGATCGCGACAGGCGAGGCGAAGGTCAGCTCGTGGATATCGCGCTCTTCGATTCGGTGCTGTCGACGCTGTCGATGCCGGTGGGCGTGCTGCAGGCGACCGGACGGACGCCGCGGCGCATGGGCAATGATCACGTCGCGATTGCGCCGTACGAGACGCTGCGTGCGCGCGACGGCATATTGATGATCGCAGCCGGGAACCCGCGATTGTGGGGGCAGCTGTGCCACGCCGTGAACGCCGACCACCTCGTCGACGACCCGCGCTTCAAGACGAACACCGATCGCGTACGCAACCGTCCCGCGCTCAAGATGGAGCTCGAGACAGCGTTCTCGGCCTTCACCGTCGACGAGCTGGTCGATTGCCTGAATGAGGCGTCTGTGCCATGCGGTCGCGTGCGGACGGTTCGCGAGGCGCTCGCCGATCCACAGGTCGAGCCACGCCAGATGCTGCTCGCCTTCGACGACCCCGAGCTGGCAGGCTTCCGTGTGCTCGGCAACCCGATCAAACTGTCCGCAAACGAGGCCCGGACGATGAGGCGCCCGCCGCGGCTCGGCGAGCACACGCGCGAGATTCTCGCGGAGCTCGGGTACAGCGATCGGGAGATTGCCGACATGCTGCCGGCTTTTACCGGCCGGGCCTGACGACGTAGGCGACAACACCACAACGATCAACGCAGAGCCGCAGACATGCTCTCCGGGACTTCAGCCGTCTTGTCTCTGCGAGCTCTGCCCTTCGACCAAGGCTCAGGGCATCCCGAGCCACCTCGAGGGATGCGCGCTCCGCGTTCGACGTCGCGGTGTCGCGTCGACGCGCGGAGCGCGAGCGCCGCGAGGAGCGTCACCGTGCCGCGCTCACACGTCCACGTACGTGACGGGATTGGCGCAGTCGGCCAGGAAGCGCGCGAAATCGGCGAACGCCAGCACGATAGTGCGCGTGTTGTCGTTGGGGTGAAAGGAAATCCGCGGCGCGCGCGTCAAGTCGCGGTCGACGAACACGCGCACGTGGTGCCCGCGGTCGTTGATGAGACCGAAGGGCGACACCGCGCCCGGCGCCACGCCCAGCCATTTCATCAGTCGTTCCGGAGACGCAAAACTCAACTTGCCGTTGCCCATCTGACTGGCAACGGCGCGCAGATCCACGCGCTTGGTGTGCGCCACGATCAGCAGGTAGTGGCGGTCGCCCTTCTGGTTGCGAAGGAACAGGTTCTTGCAGTGCGCCGCGTCGATTCCGGTCCACTCGCGCATGCCGTCCTCGACGTTTGCGACGGGCGCATGCACGTGACGTTCGAAAGAAATCCCGAGGCGGGACAGAGTCTCGTAGACCCGTTCGGCGTTCTCCGTGCTGCGTTCGACGTTCTCGTTCGTTCGGCGTTCGTCGTTCATGGTTCGCGCTTCCGCGAGTCGCGCTTCGCGAGTCGCGAGTCGATAGTCGATAGTCGATAGTCGCCAGTCGAAGGGTTTGCGCGACTAACGACTAACGACTAACGACTAACGACTAAGGAAACCGCCCGATCGCGATCAGCAGATCGAGCCGTGCGCGGCGCAGCGTATGCTCGGCGACCGCCACCGCCGTATCCGCATCGCGCGCGCGCCGCTCCGCGTCGATCACCTCGATATTAGTGGCCGCCCCGGCCCGGAAGCTGATGTTGACAATGTCGACCACCTCCTGGGCCTGCGCGGCGGCGGCGCGCGCGGCAGCGAGCGCCCGCCCCGCCGAGACAATAGACTGCCGGGCCGCGCGCACCTCCGAACGCGCGGCGGTCAGGGCGCCGGCCAGCGTCGCGCGCGACGCGTCCAGCGCCGCCTGGCGCTCGGCGCGCTGACCGCCGCGAACGCCGCTGTCGAACATCGGCACCGACGCCTGAAACAACAGCCGCCAGCTGACCGTCGTCGTGAAAAACGGCGACGGGTACGTCGTCTGCGGCTGGAAGATGCCTTCGACGAGCGGCCAGCGGTCCTTCGAGCTGTCGAGGAGCACGCGCTCGGCCGCCCGCGAACGTCCCGAGAACAGCCTCAGATCGCTGCGAGCCAGCAGCAACTGCGGCGGCTCCTCGGCCTGTCCGGCGTCGGCCGACATGTCGAACGCCGGCTCGTCGAGCGTGTCGACCGGGCCGTCGGCCGCCACGAGCACCCCGAGCGCTTCCTGGGCGCGATAGAGCGCGAGCGCCGCCGCCTCGACCAGACCGATGTCGGTCGACAGCTCCTGCTGGGCACGCAGCTGGTTCAGCCGGCTGCCCGTTCCCTGTCGCAGAAGCTCGGTCGCCAAGTCGAAATGCGCCTGCGCGGTGTCGCGCGCACGCGCGTTGGCTTCCACGACCCGGCGGCGCGCGATGATCGCCAGATAGGCGTCGGCTGTCGCCAGCGCCGTCTGCCGTCGCGCCTCGGTCGCGCCGATCTCGGCCATCTCGCGCTGGTCCAGCGCTTGCGCCGTCTGCGCCCAGCGCGCCGGCGCGAACACGGGGATCCGAAAGTCGAGTGTGGCGGCCACCGAGTTGCGCGGCGTCACGATCGTGTCGTCGAACGAGATGCCCGTGTTGAGTGTCGTGGTGGCGATGTTGCCGTTGATCTGCAGGCGCGATCCTGCGCGCGCTTCGTTCAGCAGCGCATCTGCGCGCAGGATCCCCGCCGCCGCAATCGCCGTCGTCGGATTGCGCTCGACCGCGCGAATGATCGCGTCGGCAAACGTGACCCGCTCGGCCGGCTGCGGCGTCTGCGCGCTCATGCGGACGCTCATCACGAACGTGCAGGCGACGACGGCTGCGCCGAACCTACCGGGCAAGGTCGCCGCCATCAGCGTCGTCAGCACCCACCCACCCTTGCACCTAACCACCTTTTCTTCCAACGCTCTTCACGACCACGTAGAGCACGGGGATGAACAGAAGATTCAAGAACGTCGACGCGATCATGCCACCGGCGACGGCCGTGCCGACCGAATGGCGCGCCACCTGGCCCGCGCCGCTGGCGAACACGAGCGGCATGACGCCGAGAATAAAGGCCAGCGACGTCATGAGAATCGGCCGGAGCCGGATGCGCGCGGCCTCGACCGCCGCCTCCGTGACGCTCAGGCCCCGCGCGCGCAACTGCTCGGCGAACTCGACGACGAGGATGCCGTTTTTCGCCGAGAGGCCGATGAGCATCACGAGGCCAATCTGGCAATAGACGTCGTTGATGTAGCCGCGGCTCCACTGCGCGCCGAGCGCGCCGAGCATCGCGAGCGGCACCGAGAGCAGGATGATGAACGGCAGCGTCACGCTCTCGTACTGCGCCGCCAGCGTGAGGTAGACGAGCAGGAGACCGAGACCAAAGATGGCGGCCGACTGCGCGCCCGCCCGCGTTTCCTCGAGCGACACGCCCGACCAGGCGAACGACATGCCCTGCGGGAGCGCGCGGTTCGACAGATCCTCCATGATCTGGAGCGCCTGGCCCGAGCTGTAGCCCGGCGCCGCCGACCCGTTGATCTCGGCCGATCGGAACAGGTTGAAGTGATTGATGATCTTCGGCGCGGTCGCCTCGCCGAGCGACACCACGCTGCCGAGCGGCATCATCCGGCCCGACGCGGTGCGGACGTAGTAGCGCTCAATGTCCACCGGCGCCGAGCGGAACTGCTGATCCGCCTGCACGTAGACACGATACGAGCGGTTGTTGAAGTCGAAGTCGTTGACGTAGGACGAGCCGAGCAGCGTCTGCATCGTGCCGGTCACGTCGCGCAGCGAGATCCCGAGGCTCTTGGCCTGCTCGCGGTCGATCTTCACGACGACCTGCGGGTCGTTGGCCGTGAACTGCGTGAAGAGCCGTGTCAAGCCGGGCGTCTGGTTGCCCTGCGCAATGAGCTGCTGCGCCGCAGATTCGAGGCCCGAGATGGCCCCTCCACTCTGGTCGAGCAGCTCGTAGGTAAAGCCCCCGAACGTGCCGAGCCCGTTGATCGCCGGCGGCAGAAACGGCAGGACCATCGCGTCCGTGATCTGGCTGAACGCGCCGAAGAGCTGGCCGACAATCGCCTGCGCAGACTGATCCGGCCGCCGCCGCTCGCGGAAGTCCTTCAAGCTCAGAAACGCAAAGCCCTGGTTCGGCGCGGTGCCCGTAAAACCGAACCCGCCCGCGACGAACAGCCGATCGGCATCAGGGATCTTCTGGACGATCGCTTCGACCTGCCCGACCACGCGCATCGTGTAATCGAGGGAGGCGCCCTGTGGCGCCTGGATCAGGACGAAGACGTAACCCTGATCTTCGTCGGGCACGAAGCCGGTCGGCACGCTCGTGTACACAACGTACGTCGCGCCGAGCAGCGCCACGAAGACGATGGTCACCACGGCGCGCGCGCGCACGAGGCGGCGGAGCGAGTGAACGAGCATGGCCGTGCCGCCGTCGATCACGCGGTTGACGCCGCGGAAGAACAGCCCTTTCGGCTTCTCCACCTTCGCGAGCAGGAGCGCCGACAGCGCGGGCGTGAGCGTGAGCGCGTTGAAGGCGGAGATCGCCATCGAGAACGCAATCGTCAGCGCGAACTGTTGATACAGCCTGCCCGTCGTGCCGGGGAAGAAGGCGACGGGCACGAACACCGCGGCCAGCACGAGCGCCGTCGCGACAACCGCGCCGGTCACCTCGCGCATCGCTGAGGACGCGGCCTCGCCGGGCGGGCGATGGTGCTCGTGGAGGTGGCGCTCGATGTTTTCGACGACGACGATGGCGTCGTCCACGACGAGGCCGGTCGCGAGCGTGATACCGAAGAGCGTGAGCGTGTTGATCGAGAAGCCGAACAGCTTGACGAACGCGAACGTCCCGATGAGCGACACCGGAATCGTGATCGCGGGTATCAGAGTGGTCCGCCAGTTCTGCAGGAACAGGAACATGACGAGGACGACGAGTCCGATCGCCACGCTGAGCGTCGTCGCCACTTCGCGGATCGACTCGGACACGACCGTGGTCGTGTCGAAGGCGATTTCAACCTTCAGCCCCGGCGGGAAGCGCGTGGACAGACGGTCGAGTGTGGCGGTGACATCGCGGAACACCTGCAGCCCGTTCGCGGCCGGCGACAGCAGCACGCCGAAGCCAATGGCGTCCCTGCCTTTGTACCGCAGCGACTGCGTGTAGCTTTCAGCGCCGAGCTCCGTACGCCCCACGTCCTTCACGCGCACGAGCGCCCCATCGTCGCCTCGGCGGAGGATGATGGCATCGAACTCGGACGGCTCGGTGAGCCGGCCGACGGCCCGCACGCTCATCTGATAGGACTGGCCCGTGCGCGCCGGCGGCGCGCCCACCTGGCCCGCTGCCACTTGCACGTTCTGTTCGCGCAGGGCTTGCACCACTTCGTCGGCGGTGATGTTCCGGCTGGCGAGGCGATCGGGATCGATCCACAGGCGCATCGCGTAACGGCGCTCGCCGAACACGAAGACGTCGCCGACGCCCGGCACGCGCTTCACTTCGTCCCTGATGAACCGATCCACGTAGTTGCTGACGAACAGCAGGTCGTACTCGTTGTTCTCGGCAAACGCGCCGGCGGCGAGGACGAAATTGTTCGAGACTTTCGTGACCGAGATGCCGACGGCGTTGACCTCGTTCGGCAGGCGGCCCGACACCTGGGAGATGCGGTTCTGCACGTCGACGGCGGCGATGTCGAGATTGCGCGTGAGGTCGAACGTGATCGTGATGGCGCAGGTGCCGTCGCTGCCGCTCGACGAGGTCATGTACTGCATGCCCTCGATGCCGTTGATGGCCTGCTCCAGCGGGTTCGTGACCGCCGACTCCACGGTTTCGGCGCTCGCGCCGTTGTAGAAGGCGATGACAGTGACCTGCGGCGGGGCGAGCTCGGGGAACTGCGCGATCGGCAGCGTGGGAATCGCGATCGCGCCCGCGAGAATGATCACGAGCGAGCAGACACTCGCCAGGATCGGACGACGGATGAAGGTGTCGGCAATCACAGCAGAGACTCGTGACTCGAGGCTAGGGGCTCGGGGGCGCGGGCGCAATCGGCGCGCCGTCGGCGAGCCGCTGCACGCCCGACACGATGACGCGGTCGCCCGGCGCGATGCCCGAGAGCACGGCGTAGCTGTCGCCGACAATCGGTCCGACGGTGATGGCGCGCTGGCGCGCGACGAGCCCGGCCGCCGGCGGCGTGCCCGGCCCGCTCCGCCCTGCCTGCCCCGCCTGCCCGGCCTGGTCTGCCCGCCCGGCCTGGCCGGCTTCTTCGACCACGAACGCGAAGAACTGGCCGCTGATACGAACGACCGCGGTCACCGGAACCATGAGCCCGTCGGTCGTCTTCCACACGATGCGCGCCCGCACGTACTGCGACGCGCGCAGCATGCCGCTGGAATTGTGTACGAGGCCCTTCACCAGCACCGATTGCGTCTCGCTGTCAACGCGCGACGAGATGAAGGTGATCGTCGTTGTCGCCGGGGTGTTCGATCCGTCGCTGTTCAGAATCCGAATCGGCAGGCCGTTCTTGAGCTCGGACGCCCGCTCGATGGGCACCTGCACCTGAAGCTCGAGCGTCTCGTTCCGATCGATCGTCGTCAACACGGTTTGCGTGGTGACCTGGTTGCCGACGCGCGCCGGCACATCGCCGATCACGCCGGCAGTGGGCGCGGTGACCGTGTAGTACCGGAGCCGGACTTGTTGCTCCTGCACCTGCGCCTGAAGCGCCTTGAGCCTGGCTTCCGCCGTCTGCACCGCGGTCTCGGCCTGCTCGAGCTCCTGTTTGCTAATCGCGCCGGCTCTGAACAGCTCGTCGGCGCGTGCCCGCTGCTGGCGTGCGAACGCCACGTCGGCTTCGCGTGCCTGCCGCTCGGCTTGCTGGCTCGATACCGCCGCCTCCTGCCTCTGCGGATCGATTTGCACGAGCGGCTCATCCCGCCCGACGCGGTCGCCCGACTTCACGAAGATGCGCGTGATCTGGCCGTCGATCTGCGGCTGGATGGCGGTCGAGCCGAGCGACGTCAGCGTGCCCACGTATTCGGTGGCGTCTTCGATGGGCATGAGCCGGGCCGGTTCGATCGTGACGGCAGCCGGCGGAAATGCCATGCCGCCCGGCGGGCCCCCTGGCGCCTCGCGGCAACCGACCGACAAGAAGACGAATGCGATGGCACGCGCCGTCCCGATCCGCTGTGAAGGCATCTGTGTAGGACTCGTTGGAAGCGGGAAAGGGTCCCGGACCGCTTCGGACAGTTTACCCGATGGAAGAAATTGCAGGATTGCAGAATTGCAGAATTGCAGAAAGTGCAAAGGTGGAAATTGTGCAATTCTGCAATTCTGCAATTTGGCCTTGCTAGAATCAGTTCGGTGCCCCGAAACGCCGAAGTCATCCGCCAATGGACGATTCTGCGCGAGATCGAGCGCGCCCGCGCCGCGGGCGTCACGATCGACGGGCTGGCCGGGTTGTGCGGCGTGACCACCCGAACGATCCGTCGCGACCTGCAGGCGCTCGAGGAGGCGGGGTTCCCGCTGTTCGACGACAAGTCGCTCGACGATGGCCGAACCCGCTGGAGCATCAACGGTCAGGCGTTCAAGGGACTGGCCGCGGGCCTCACGCTGTCGGAGCTCTCGGCGCTGTACTTCTCGCGGACGCTGCTCGCATCCCTCACCGGCACGCCGTTCAAAGACGAGGTCGAGAGCGCGTTCGTCAAGCTGTCGGCCGCGCTGACGCCGCACATGCGGCAGTTTCTCGATCAGCTCCCACGCGCGATTGCCACCAAGCCCGATCCCGCGCGCCGGCTGCCGGGCGACGACGCGCGGCGACAGCGGGCGATCGCGCGGACGCTCGAGGCGACGCTGCACCAGCGGCAAGCGACGCTCGTGTATCACTCGAAATCGAGCGATCGGACGAAGACCTATCACGTCCATCCCTATCGCCTCGCGTACGCGCAGGGCGGGCTGTATCTCCTCGCCTACGTGCCCGAGTACGGCGAGGTGCGCACGTTCGCGATCGAGCGCGTCGAAGACCTGTCGCTGCTCGAAGAACACTTCACACCCATCGAGGAGCTGCCTGACGAGGCGTTCCCCGACTCGCTGGGAGTCCATTCGGGGCCGACCTCGCGCGTGGACATCGCATTCCGGCCCGAGGCGGCCGACTACGTGCGCGGGCGCGCGTGGCACCAGTCGCAGCAGCTCGAGGAGCGCGGAGACGGCGGCCTCACGCTGACGCTCGACGTCTGCCTGGATCGAGCGCTGACGAGCTGGATCCTGAGCTTCGGACCCGGCGCGCGCGTCATCGCACCCGACTCGCTGGTACGCGAGGTCGCCTCGCAGATCGAGGAGGCGTGCGCCGCGTACCGGGCAGGCGGGCCAGGCAGGGCATGATCCGCCTCCTCGCCGTCGACATCGACGGCACGCTCCTCGACAGCCGGGGTCGTCTGCCCGATGCGCATCGACAGGCGCTGGCCGACGCTGCCGCGCGCGGCGTCGCCATCGCGCTCGTCACGGGCCGGAGCTTTCATTTCACGCACGACGTGACGGACGCGTTGGGTCTGCCGGTCACCCTCATCGTGAACAATGGCGCGGTCGTGAAGCATCCGGGCGGCGAAACGCTCATGCGCCACCTGCTGCCGCGCGAGACGGCGCTGCACGTGCTCGGCGGGACACCCGGATACGAAGACAGTGTCGCGGTGGTGTTCGATCGCCGCGACGCGCGCCAGATCGTGTTCGAGCGCATGGACTGGACGCACCCGAACCGCAGGGGGTATTACGAACGAAACAAGGCCTACATCGCCGAGGTCTCGCCCCTCGCGCATGCGATCGACGAGGATCCGATTCAGGTGATGTTCAACGGCAGCGTCCGGCCGATGCGCGAGCTGGCGGCCGCGCTTCGCGCGATGCCGGGCTCTGATCACTTTTCGGTCGCGCTCACCGAGTACGAGCCGCGCGATTTCTCGCTGCTCGACGTGAACCGGGCCGGCTGCACGAAGGGTTCGACGCTGGCGGCGTGGGCGGGCGCGACCGGCGTCGCCCGCGAAGACGTGATGGCCGTCGGCGACAACCTGAACGATGTCGCCATGCTCGAATTCGCGGGCACGGCGGTCGTCATGGGCAACGCAGCGCCCGAGCTCAAGGCGCGCGGGTTTCGGCTGACCGGGACCAACGACGACGATGGACTCGCGGCGGCTGTACGCGCGAGTCTCGGAATTTGAGGAATTGAGGAATTGAGGATCCGAGGATTTTGAGCTGAGAGCTGAGAGCTTGAGAGCTGACTGATATGATGAGAACGCATCTTTCAACGCACCGCGCCGAGGGCCGTCTGGGCCGCTCGACGTATGATCAACACGTGGCCACCAGCGATACCAAGGGCAACCCGGTTTCCGACCCCAAGCAGGCTCACAAAAAGAAGCTCAGCGCCGGCGCCTGGGAGGAAGCGCGCGCGCTCATCTGGGCGCATCGCAAACGACTCGCCCTCGGCATGGCGCTGATGGTCGTCAATCGGATGGCCGGCCTCGTGCTGCCGACCACGACCAAGTACCTGATGGACGACGTGGTGGGCCGGCAGAACTGGGACTTGCTGCCGACACTGGCGCTGGCCGTGGCCGGCGCGACGCTCGTCGAAGCCGTCACGTCGTTCTCGCTGTCGCAGGTGCTGGGCGTCGCGGCGCAGCGCGCGATTACCGAGATGCGGAAAGACGTGGAAGCGCACGTCATGCGCCTGCCGGTCCGCTACTTCGATTCGACGAAGACGGGCATCCTCATCTCGCGCATCATGACCGACGCCGAAGGGATTCGCAATCTCGTCGGGACGGGCATCGCGCAGTTGACCGGCTCGATTCTCACCGCCTTCATGGCGCTCGGCGTCCTGCTCTATCTCAACTGGAAGCTCACGGCGGTCACTATTCTCGTGCTCGGCTCGTTCGGCATCGGGTTGGCGGTGGCGTTCAAGCGCCTGCGGCCGCTGTTCCGCGAGCGGGGCCAGATCAACGCGGAGGTCACCGGGCGGCTTGCCGAAACGCTCGGCGGCGTCCGCATCGTGAAGGCGTACACCGCCGAGAAACGTGAAGAGTTGGTCTTCGCGAAGGGCGCGCACCGCCTGTTCCGCAACGTCGCGAAGTCGCTCACCGGCGTGTCGTCGGTGTCGGCGTTCTCCACGGTCGTGCTCGGCGCCATCGGCATCTCGATGATGCTGATCGGCGGTCAATCCATCCGCGCCGGCGAGATGACGATCGGCGACTTCGTGATGTACCTCACCTTCACCGCGCTCATCGCGATACCGGTCGTTCAGCTCGCGAACATCGGCACGCAGCTCACCGAGGCGCTCGCCGGCCTCGATCGCATCCGAGAAATCAAGAAGATGACGACCGAAGACGAGGAGGACGTCTCGCGGCTGGCGCTCGCTGACGTGCGCGGCGACGTCGAGTTCGACGGCGTGACATTCGAATACAACGCCGGCACGCCGGTGCTGAAGAATGTGTCGTTCCGCGCGGCCGCCGGATCGACGACCGCGCTCGTGGGGTCGAGCGGGTCTGGCAAGAGCACGCTCATCAGTCTGGTGATGGCATTCAACCGGCCGCTCGCTGGACGGGTCGTCGTCGACGGCCACGACCTGACGACGGTGCGGCTGCACGACTACCGGGGACACCTCGGCGTGGTGCTCCAGGACAATTTCCTTTTCGACGGCACGATCGCGCAGAACATTGCGTACGCCAGGCCGCACGCGAGCCTCGACGAGATCGTCGTCGTGAGCACGATCGCGCACAGCCACGAGTTCATTCAAGAGTTCGAGAAGGGGTACGACACGATTGTGGGCGAGCGCGGCGTGCGGCTGTCGGGCGGCCAGCGTCAACGCGTCGCGATTGCGCGCGCGATCCTCGCCGATCCGCGTATTCTGATTCTGGACGAGGCCACCTCGAGCCTCGACAGCGAGAGCGAGTCGCTCATTCAGGACGGCCTCAGATCGCTCAGACTCGGGCGCACGACGTTCGTCATCGCCCACCGCCTGTCGACCATTCGGAGCTCGGACCAGATCCTGGTGCTCGAGCACGGCGAGATCGTCGAGCGCGGGACCCACGACGAGCTCCTGGCGCTCGACGGGCGGTACCGCCAGCTGTACGACAAGCAGTACCGGTTCGAGAAAGACCGGTTCATCAACCCCGGCGAAGATTTCACGCCAGAGCCCGAGGCGGCCGCCGTGCCGCAACCGGCGGCGAGGGCCAACAGCGCGCTCTGAGAGAGACCTGACATTTCAGAGTTCAGACTTCAGAGTTCAGATGTGCGATTTCGCGATTCCAGGTTTCTGTCCGGCTTTCGTCTGACGGGCGGCTCGAAGGGAGCGATCTTCAGTGGACTTTCTCCGGCTCAAGAGGCGAGTCGTCGGCATCATCACCGATCCGATGCACGAGTGGCGAGCGATCGTGTCGGAGCCAGCCGACATCGCGTCGCTCTATCTGGGCTACATCGTGCCGCTGGCGGCGATTCCCGCCGTGGCCATGTTCATCGGGCTCGGCGTGGTGGGGGTGCCCTTTGTCGGGCGCTTCGGGATGGTGACAGCGCTCGGCACCGGGGTCGTGGTGTTCGTGCAGGGTCTCGTGGCACCGATTCTCGTCGCGATCGTCATCGAGCGGCTGGCGCCGAAGTTCAAATCGCGCGGATCGACGGTTGACGCCCTGAAGCTGGCGGCCTACGCCTCGACGCCTTTGTGGGTCGGCGGCGGGATCTACGTGTTGATTTACCTGGTGGCCTTGATCGTCGCACCGGCGCTCTACGCCTTCTACCTGTTCTACGTCGGCCTGACGCCGATCATGAAGACGCCGGCCGACCAGGTCGTGCCGTTCATGGTCGTGTCGGCGATCACGCTCGTCGCCGTCAACATCGCCTTCAGATTGCTGCTGCGACTGCTCGGGTTGCCGTCGTACGGAATCTGATGACGAGGTCGACAGTTCACAGTCGACAGTTGACAGTCACGTCACTGTGGACAGTCAGGTGTCGACTCCAAATCTCCCCGGAGGTAGTCGTGTTGATTCGTCGCGCCGTCGCGGCCGTTGCCCTCGCGATTCCGCTCACGTCGAGCGCGCCCGCGACCCGCGCGCAGTCGCCGCCAGAGTGGCTCGCTCACTATCGCGAACCGGCCACGCGCTTGATCGCCGAATCGCTGTCCGATGCGTTCGCGTGGCGCCGGCTCGCCGAGATGACCGACCTGTTCGGTCACCGCCTGAGCGGGTCGCCCGAGCTGAACGCCGCCATCCGATGGGCCGCCGGGGAAATGAGGCGCGACGGCCTCGACAACGTGCACACGGAGCCCGTGATGGTGCCGCGCTGGGTGCGAGGCCGTGAAAGTGCGCAGGTCCTCGAGCCAGCGCCGCACGCCCTGGCGATGCTCGGCCTCGGCGATAGTGTGGGCACACCGCCCGGCGGCATCGAGGCCGAGGTCCTCGTCGTCGGCAGCTTCTCGGATCTCGCCGCGAAGGGCGCGAAGGCCAAAGGCCGGATCGTGTTGTTCAACACGCCGTTCACGACCTATGACGACTCGCGGCCGTATCGGTCGAACGGGCCGTCGCGGGCCGCGCGCTATGGCGCACTCGCCGTGCTCGTGCGATCGATTGGGCCGCCGGGCCTGCGCCTGCCGCACACGGGGGCCCTCCAGTACGCGAGCGACGCCCCGAAAATCCCGGCCGCGGCGATTGCCACCGAAGACGCCGACCGCCTGCAGCGCATGGCCGACCGCGGCAGCCGGGTGGTCGTGCGGCTGCAGATGGAGGCGCACGTCGAAGGCGACGTCGAGTCGGCCAACCTCGTCGGCGAGTTGCGCGGACGAGAACGTCCCGACGAATACGTCGTCGTTGGCGGCCACATCGATTCCTGGGACGTTGGCGCCGGCGCGAGCGACGATGGCGGCGGCTGCATCGTGACGTGGGAGGCGCTGCGGATGATGAAGAAGCTCGGGCTACGGCCGCGGCGCACCCTCCGCGTCGTCCTCTGGACCAACGAAGAGAACGGCGGCCGAGGCGGTGTGGCCTATCGCGACGCCCACCGCGCCGAGCTGAAACAGCACGTGATGATGCTCGAGTCCGATACGGGTGTGTTTCGACCGACTGGTTTTGGCTTCACCGGCAACGACCGCGCGCGCGCGACGATTCGGGCCATTGCCACGCTTCTCGGTGGTCTCGGCGCCACCGAGATCGGGCGGTCGGGCGGCGGTTCGGACATCGACCCGAGCGTGCGCGAGGCGGCCATTCCCGCGATGTCGACCGAAGTCGAGGGCGACTACTTCCGCATTCACCACACGCAGGCCGACACGGTGGACAAGATCGATCCTGTCGACATGGCGAAGAACGCCGCGGCGATTGCGGTGATGGCGTACGTCATCGCGGACATGCCGGTCCGTCTGGGGAATTAAGAGAAGTGAGAAGTGAGAAGTGAGAAGTGAGAAGGACTACGACGAGGTGCGCTGCCCTTCTCTACTTCTTTCTTGTAAGTTCCTCATCAATCACCCGCGTGAACGCCTCGAACGGCTGCGCGCCGCCGAGCACCCGGCCGTTGATGAAGAAGGCCGGCGTGCCCGACACGCCGGCGTCCTCGCCGGCTGCCAGATCCTCGTCGACGTATTTCGCGTATTTGTGGCTGTCCACGCACGCGTCGAACTGCGCCCGGTCCAGTTCGAGCGCAGAGGCGTGCTGTTTCAGATCCGCCGCCCCGAGCTTCGTCTGGTTGCCGAACAGCCGATCGTGGTACGGCCAGAACTTGTCCTGCTCGGCCGCGCACGCCGACGCTTCGGCCGCTGGCCGCGCATCGGCGTGGTTGGGCAGCGGGTAGTGGCGGTAGACGAAGCGAATGCGGTCGCCATAGGTGCTGAGCACCTTGGCGATCGTGGGATGCGCCTGGAGGCAGAACGGGCACTGAAAGTCGGAGAACTCGACGATCTCGACGGGCGCGCCGGAGGGCCCGCGTGCGGGGCGGCCCGCGTCGGCCACCTTCAGCCGCGGCGGATCGAGCGAAATCGCGACGGCCGTCTTCGCCTTGAGCTGGTCGAGGTACTGCGCCTGCGCGGTCCGCGTCCGCTCCTGGAGCAGGAGCGCGCGAATGGGTGCGGTCACCTGATCGAGTGGCGCGCCCTGCACGCGCTGAGGGTTCGCCGCGTACCACGCCGCGATGTCGGTGTCGGTCGGCGGGACGACCTTCGCCTCGATTTCGCGCCTGAGCAGCACGACCCGATCGAGACCGGTCGCCTTGGCCTCCATGTCGACCAGCCGATCGCCCACCAGGTCTTCGATGGCCCCGCGCCGCGCCTCGTACAATGCCTGGGCGAGCGTGAGCGATCCAAAATTGCTTGCCGCCTGCTTCATCGCCCGCTCGTCGATCTCGGCCAGCGTAATCGGCGTCGCGCCGACCGTGGCGACGACGTCGGAGGCCGCGGGCGGCTTCGACGACTGTGCTTCGGTCGAGCACGCCGCCAGCACAAGGACGGCGGCGCCGCCAAACAGTCGGAGTGACACTCGCATGCCAAGAGTATCGCACGGACGGCGCTCGGGGCTGGTGAACAAACATTCAACGCTGAGACCGCAGAGGCCGCAGAGAAGACATACCCGAGAATTTCTCCGCGCTCTCTGCGAACTCTGCGTTCACACGTCGTAGGTGTTTACAGGCTCTCAGCTCTCACTTCTAACTTCCAACTTTCCTAGCGGTATATCGAGAGCCCCGTGATGACCGAGGCGACGACGGCGAGGGCCGTCGCGACCAGGCAGAGGACGGCCACGAGGCTGTGGTCGCCGCGCTCGCGCGTCAGCGGATTGAAGAACCACGACGTCGCGTAGCCGCCAGCGAATCCGCCCGCGTGCGCGAAGTTGTCCACTCCAGGAAAGAATATCCCCATCACAAACAGGATGATCGCGTAGCGGGTGGCTTCGCCGCGGATGAGGCTGCTGCCGCTCTTGCGACCGTAGTGCACGAGGGCGCCAAGCAGGCCGAACACCGACGCCGAGGCGCCCACGGTGAATCTGGCGCCGTGAAAAAACGGGATCTCCACCGTCAGATAGCGTCCGGCCGCCGAGCTCAGGAGGAACCCGCACATCCCGCTCACCGTGTAGATGATCACGGTTCGCGCCGGACCGACAATTTCCGCGCTCGTCGGCCCGAGGTCGCGGACCCACATCATGTTGAACACGATGTGCAGCAGGCCGCCGTGCAGCCACGTGGCGCTCAGGATGGTCCACCAGGCCCCGACGATGAACACGGGGAAGGCGCCGCTCGCGCCGAGCAGAAACAACGCGTCGCTGCTCGGCGACAGGATCGAGAACCCGCCCACGAGATTCACGTCGCCGCCCGACAGCAGCAGCGACGCCAGGTACAAGAGGGTCGATCCGCCGATCACGACCGGCACGAAACCCATGTCGGCGCCCAGCTTGCGCAGCACCGGCGCAAATCCCCAGAGCCCAGGGTTCACGCGCCCGCACGTGTAGCACCTGTCGTCGGTGACCCCGACAAGCGATCCACAGCCCGGACAGACGACGGAACCAGTCGTTCGCCGTTTGAACATGATCGGCTTATGGCATTTCCTCTGCCCTGTCCGCCCCGAATCCCGAATCCCGAGCCCCGAGTCCCCAGCCCCCAAGCCTCCGGCCTCCCGCCTTCGCTCGCTTCGACTGCGCGCGAGCTACGGCGAGGCCGCCGAAGCGCGTTCGGCGCGAAGGCGGCTAGCCCCCGTCGGCGTCCTTGCTCTTCGGCCGCATGTTGGACGCGAGAATCCGCTTGCGCAGCCGGATTTTCGACGGCGTCACCTCGACGAGCTCGTCGTCGTTGATGAACTCGATGGCCTGCTCGAGCCCGAGCCGCCGCGGCGGCACGAGGCGAATGGCCTCGTCGGCCGAGGAGGCGCGCATGTTGGTCTGCTTTTTTTCCTTCGTGATGTTCACGTCCATGTCGCTCGGGCGAGAATTCTCGCCGATGATCATCCCTTCGTAGACCTCGGTCGTGGGGTCAATGAAGATCTCGCCGCGTTCCTGCAAGTTGAAGATCGCGTAGGACGTGGCCACGCCGACGCGGTCGGCCACGAGCGCGCCGTTCGAGCGGGCGGGAATGGCGCCGTGCCACGGCTCCCAGCTCGCGAACAGATGGTTCATGATGCCGGTGCCCTTGGTGTCGGTCAGGAACTGCGACCGGAATCCGATCAGCCCGCGCGCTGGAATCCTGAACTCGAGGTTCACCCGTCCGCTGCCGTGGTTGATCATCCTGGTCATCGCGCCCTTGCGTTCGCCCACCTTGGCGATCACCGTGCCCTGGTGTTCTTCGGGCACGTCGATGACGAGCTCTTCAATCGGCTCGACGATCACGCCGTTGAGGTGCTTCGTGACGATGTCGGGCCGCGACACCTGCAGCTCGTAGCCTTCCCGCCGCATCATCTCGATGAGAATCGACAGCTGCAGCTCGCCTCGGCCGACGACCTTCACCTGCTCGGGCGAGTCGGTCGGCTCGAGTCGAATCGACACATTGCCAAGGAGCTCGCGGTCGAGCCGATCGCGCAGCTGGCGCGACGTCAGGTACTGCCCTTCCCGCCCCGCCATCGGCGACGTATTGACGCCGAAAATCATCGACACGGTCGGTTCGTCGATGGCGACCGGTGGAATGGCAATCCGGTGCTCGACGTCGGCAATCGTCTCACCGATCGTGATGTCCTCGATGCCGGCGAGGCACACGATATCGCCCGCCGCCGCTTCAGAGATGTCGACGCGCTTCAGTCCGTCGAAGGCGTACAGCTTGGTGACCTTCGTTTCCTGGACCCTCGCGTCGAGCTTGCAGACCGCCACGAGGTCGCCGATCTTCACACGGCCGTTGAAAATGCGGCCGATCGCGATCCGCCCAAGGTAGTCGCTCGAATCGAGGTTGGCGACCAGCAGTTGCAGGGGCGCGTCGGGGTCGCCCTTCGGCGGTGGCACGTGGTCGACGATCGCGTCGAACAGCGGCCGAAGGTCGGTGCCGGGCACGGCCTGCTCGACACTGGCGGTTCCCGTCTTGGCGTTCGTGTAGAGCACCGGGAAATCGAGCTGCTCCTCGCTCGCGTCCAGATCGATGAAGAGGTCGTAAATCTCGTTCAGCACTTCCTGCGGGCGCGCGTCGGGCCGGTCGATCTTGTTCACGACCACGATCGGCGGAAGCCCTCGCTCCAGAGCCTTCCGCAGCACGAACCGCGTCTGCGGCAGCGGTCCCTCGGAGGCGTCCACGAGCAGCATCACGCCGTCGACCATCGACAGCGTCCGCTCGACCTCGCCCCCGAAATCGGCGTGGCCCGGCGTGTCCACGATGTTGATCAGCAGGTCGTGGTAGTGAACGGCCGTGTTCTTCGCGAGAATCGTGATGCCGCGCTCGCGCTCGAGCTCGTTGCTGTCCATCGCGCGCTCGGCGACCCGCTCGTTCGCGCGAAACGTGCCGCTCTGATGGAGCAGGCCGTCCACCAGCGTCGTCTTGCCGTGGTCGACGTGCGCGATGATGGCGACGTTTCTTCGAAGGGGGTTCGCCACCTGATCGGTTCGGCCAGGGCTAGAACGACTTTCAGCGGACAAAGACATCTACTCAGTGTATCGGGTAATTGGATAATTGGATAATTGGATAATCGGGTAATTGGATGGGCCAATTGATCAATCAATTACCCAATTACCCGATCAATTGCCCGATTACCCAATTACTCGATTACCCGATTCAGAAGAGCGGGTGGATGTTGGTGAAGAGAGCGAGGCAGAGCGTGTAGAGCATCGCGAACACCACGGCCGCGACGATGAACGCACGGCTCGAGGCGATGCTCGCGAGCCAGATGAACAGGGGGAACATCACCGCGACGTAGCGGCCCATCCCTTCCACCTGGCCCGTCGACAGCGGCAGCCAGAGGTTGGCGGCCATGAAGAGTCCGTACGCGGCGCCCAGACGCCGCCAGACGAAGGGCACGGCAACGAGCGCCGCGAACGCCGCGACGCCGTTCAACGAATCGTACGGCGCCAGCCGCTCGCTCGCGAGAAACGCGTACGGGTGGATCGCGAGGGCCGTGCCGAGGCGCCAGAACACCGACACCGGAGAGCCGCCGGGATAGTAACCCCACCGCTGGATCGTCGCGGCCCACTCCAGCGGGTTGCCGCTCAATCCGTAGATGTAGAGCGAATACATGCCGATGCCGACCGGCACGAGCGTCAAACCGGCAATCGCCCACCACCTGTCGGTCGAGCCCGCGGTTTGCTCGGCAGCCGCACCGTCGATCGCGCGGCCATCACGTCGTCCGGGTCCTGCACGTAGGCCGGGGCCTGTGGACCCGGCGGCAGCGCCACCATCCTGAAGGCCGGGGCCTGACCCGGCGGCGTCGCCATCGCGTAGGCCGGGTCCTGTGGACCCGGCTGTCAACTGCCGCCAGACGATCCACGCCAGTGCCGGCCACATCAGGATGCCGTTGACGCGCGTGGCGGTGGCCAGCGCGCCGCACACGCCGCCGAGTATCCAGCGCTTCGTTCGAAAGAAGTAGAAACAGCCCACTGCCGAAGCCAGGAACAACGCCTCCGAGTAGACGGCGCCGAAAAAGAACGCGAACGGAAACACCGCCGCGAGGAGCGTCGCGCGCTCGGCGCGCTTGGGCGGCAGGTCGAGCCTCGCAAGGGCGTACACGCCGATCATCGCCGCCACGAAGGCTGCCCACGAGACGATCAAGCCGCCAATATAGAAGTCGGCGGGTGTACGTCCGATAGCCCTGCCGACGAACCGCATCAGGAGCGGGTAGGCGGGAAAGAACCCGATGCTGCTTCGGCCGCCAGGCACGTACCCGCCGGCGCCCCCCTCGTAGCCGTACCGCGCGATCTGGTAGTACCAGCCGGAGTCGTACCGCGCGAGCGCATCCCAGAACGGGCTCGTCGATCCGAACACGGTGAACTGCTCCCGCTGGTAGTCCGGAAAGACGATGTTGGTGAGGAGTGCGACGAGGGCCGAGAAGACGCGGAACGCCAGCGCGGCGCCCGCGATCGTGAGCACGACGCGCGCGGCCATGCGAGGGCGCGGCGGGGATTCGATCGGTTCAGCGGGGCTCGACAAGGGCGTGGGTACGCTGCAGAATATACCCCATGCCCCTATTCGAGTACGCGTGCCGCGCCTGCGGACATCATTTCGAATTTCTGACGCGCGCCGACAAATCGCCAACCTGCCCGGCATGTACGGGCGCGGACCTCGACAAGCAACTGTCGGTCTTCGCTGTGAGCGGGACGGCCGCCTCGGCAGCCCGCGGCGCATCCGCAGCCGCAACCGAGGCATGCGGCACATGCGGGGATCCGGGCGGCGCGGGCTCCTGCGCGATCAAGTATCCGACGAGCTCGCTCAACTAGAGCCACGAAAACACGAAAACACGAAAAAGATCAAGACAGGACGACTACCGCGTTGATCGTCGTACGTCGCTATCGCCTCGGCGGCACGCGCGGGAACCGCTGATCGCTCATCGCCGCCTGGTACACGAACGTGGCCAACACCGTCGCCGCCTGCGCCAGGTCCTTCGGGTTCAGCCGCTCGACCGTGTCCATGTTGGTGTGATGCGTGTGCTGGTCGTAGTTCTCGTACTCCTGGATCGGGTTGAAGCCAGGCACGCCGGCCTCGACGAAGCTCAGATGATCGGTTGACCCAACGCCCTCGAAGACGTTCCTTCGCGCGCCAATCGCTTTGAGCGGCTGGAGCCAGCGATCGAAGAGCTCGGCCGCCGGTTCGCTGTTCTGTTCGTAGAAGCCGTACACCGCGCCGTAGCCGTTGTCGGCGTTGAAGTAGACGCTGAACGTGTCGCGCGCGGCGCGGTTGGCGTCGCCTGCCAGATGTTGGGCGACCCACGCACGCGAGCCGAGCAGTCCCTGCTCTTCCCCGCTCCAGAGCGCCACTCGAATCGTTCGCCGCGGCCTGACGCCAGCTGCTTTCAAGATCCGTATCGCCTCGACCATCGTCGTGACACCATCGGCGTTGTCGGTGGCGCCGACGCCAGTGTGCCAGCTGTCGATGTGCGCGCCGAACATCACGACTTCATCCTTGAGGACCGGATCCTCTCCGGGCAGCTCGGCGATGACGTTGTAGGCGTTGCCGTTGTCCTCGTCGTAGTACTTCGTTTGCACGTTCACGCGAAGTTTCACCGGAAGGTTCTGCTCGAGCATCCGAGCGATCATGTTGTACTGCTCGGCGCTCAGCGTGAGCGACGGCACGGCGCCTGGCCCGCCATCGCGTCCGGTGACGAACACGGTGCCGAATTCGCCGATGCTCGGCTTGAGCAGCACGCCCGCGCCCGCGTCGCGCAGGAGCGTCTGGATGGTCTGAGCATTCCCGCCCGCACCGCGCCCCGCCGCTGGTGCGGCGGGAGCCTGCCCTCGCCCGGCGGCCTGAGCCTGCCCGCGACCGGGCGCTTGCCCTGAGCTTGTCGAAGGGGCCTGCCCTGAGCTCGTGGCCTGGCCGCGGCCGACGCTGGTCGCGTACGCCGCTGCATTCGGCACGTAGTCGATGTCGCTCGGCTGTGGGCGATCCCGGCGAACGAAATTGCTGAGGATGGGCTGCGTCATCACAATCGCGCCCTTCAATTGCCCGCGGATCGCCTCGATCTGATCCGGCGTCTTGCCGCCGATGAACACCGGCGCCGCGACAATCTCGCCGGGCGTGGACGCCGACCAGCCGTCGGCGTAACCGATGAGGGGCAAATACCGCGGCTCGATCATCTCGACCGTCATGCGCTCGAGCGTCCAGCCTCGTCCGAACTTCCAGGGCTCGAGGCGCGCGTTCGACAGGCCATACGACGCCAGGCGATCGCGCACCCACTCGGAGGCGCGCTTCTGCGCCGGCGACGCGGTGAGGCGCGGGCCGATCGTCGTGGTGAGCATGTCGAAGACGGGCAGGGTCTGCGAGCGCTCCATGCCCTCGGCGCGAATCCTCGCGAGCGTGGCCGGATCCGCGCGGGTTTGCCCGGACGCGGCCGCCCCCATCGCCACGAGACCGACGACCACCCACGCGCTGCGCTTTGTCATAGGTCCCCTCATCAAGCCACGAAAACAAGCCACGAAAACACG
>Ga0156018_1168_pt1 | contig 23861 bp, 24 predicted proteins | sample RifCSPlowO2_02_FD_107672 | JGI IMG/M metagenome (GOLD analysis project Ga0156018, IMG submission 107672) | Acidobacteria bacterium RIFCSPLOWO2_02_FULL_65_29 | reverse complement strand
CGGCTGGGGACGCTCGAGGGAACGCCTGGCCCTCTCGGTCTCGGCCCCTATCTCTCGACGCATCCCCCGGTTGAGGAGCGTGTCCGTCGCCTCCGTCGCCTAGCTGGCTGAGCCCTCCCAGGCCCCAATGGCACAGATGCTCTCGGGTAACCGTCCACCGAATCGGATCAGGACTACGTTTCGTGCGGAAGTACTCGTCTTTTAGGTGTTTCGCGATCGCCTCTGCCATTGACTGGCGGTTCTTGGCGCCACGGCCCTTGTTCACCGAGTAGGACCATTCCACAGTCCCCTCCTTGCTAATAAGGGCAACGGACGTGCTAGCCTTGTCCTCGATCCCGCCACAGTAGGCAAAGAGACACCGGACGACCTTCGATCCCGTGCTTTGTTTTTCGACTTCGATCTGCGCGGCCTTGAGCGTAAAAGCGGCAAGTTCAGGGTCGGTGACGACCGAGACAGGCACTCCCTTCTTGTGCATGGCAGCCGTCAGGTAGACCTCAAAGCCATCCTCGGTCGGCTCGATGTAGATCAGGTGCTTCTGCGTCTGGGCGGACGCATGCGCCCCAACAGCGAGGGCGATTGCCAGAGCGAGCAGCAAGAGCCTCATGGCGCTGTTCCTTTCAGAACCTCAATCGAAGTCCCCCAACCGTTTGAAACCCACCGGCGTCGACATTATACGCTCCGCTGAAATCCGACAAACGGCCGCGCTCGAGTTGACGCGTCCTGTGACCGCTCGTCCTCATGGCCATTAGCGAATATCCCACGGGAAGGAATTGCGGGGCACTCCCTCACTTCATGTCCGGCGGTTTCATCTTGTCGGAGTAGATCACATAGACAGGCGTCGTCGGGAGCGGCCCGCCGTCCCCTCCGCTGTGCTCATGCCGGTCAACAAATGCCTTCACATTGACGTGTTTCCCGATCAGCTCCAGTACGCGCAACCGATCGGGCAGTCTCACCCTCACGACACGCACGACGCTCTGCTTGCGCTTCTTGCCGGCCGTGATGATCTCGAAGTCGACACCCTGCAGGATCTGGCGCCAGAGGAGGGGCCACTGCTCCAGTGGCTTGAAGGTACCGCGCCGTGTCAGGACGTCGCGAATATCTGCCTCGAAGATCGCTTTCAGATGCGCGAGCACATACGTGGCGTCCACCTTGAGTTCCTGCGCGCGCATCTCTATCGCCGTCGCCACAGCCGCGGCAATGTTAGGTTTTGCTAGGAGCTGCGACCCCGTCACATTGGCCGACCGAGCCGCAAAGCCGGCCCGAATCGCCGCCTGGGTCCCGTTGAGGTCGACCAGATACTCCAACACGAAACGCTGCTGCTTCGAGGTGAGGTCCGCCCGAGTGGCGCTCCGAACGAAGCGTTTTTCGCCATGCGATCTGCCGAATCCCTTCGCCATTCGCGGTACCTCCGGGCTCGCCACGGCTTGCGCAGACGTAGCCTACTTGCTGCGCAGCCGCCTTCTTTGTCTTAAGAGAAGGGCAGCCCGCCCGCGGCATCGTCCGCACGATTCGTTGAACCGTCGCCCCCACGCGCCAAGCCGTGAATGGCCCGAAGGGCGGCGCCGCCTCTGGTTTCGTTTAGAGGCGAGTGGCGGCATGTGCCATCGCGTCGTGCCGGCCAGAGCCGCCGACGCGAAGAGCCACCACGTTCACGAATCGCCGCAGATCGCACCGGCGTGTCATGGCCGGCTCCGACATGCGCCAGAGCAACGTGTCGAGCCAACCTCGCCGCTGCTCAGTGTCGGCATGGTCCTGCCAGCGGACGGCGTAAGCCGCTTCTCTTTTCCGCTGACCGGCCAATGCGGGTCTGGTTCGGCAGACTTCTCGTCGGCCTGCCACACGCGGTTTCGGACCGCCTCGCCGTCGTGGCGACCACCCTGTCGCCGGCGCGCGCGAGTGCAGTCTCCGGGAACGTCCGTAACCCGGTGACTCCTCCTGTACAGTCCACAGGTAGCCTCGTGGCCTCGCCAACTTTGTATCGCGGTGCGAGGTCGCCGCCGGTTGGGAAGGTGGCTGATGCTTTGATTCGCGAAGCGCGAATGCGTCTTTGTAGGGTGCGCATCGCCACATCCCCAGGTTCCGCCGACCGAACGGCCAACCGCCCGGTCGTTCTCGTAGTAGGAGGTCAAGTTCAGATTCTTGTCATGAGTAGATGCCCGTGCCGGGCCTCGTGACATCATTCAGGGCGTCCGGGAACTTGGCCACGAATCGCTGGACAGTCCCCGCTGTGGTCAGGGGCGTCCGGCAAGCGTTCGAGGAGGACCACGACCATCGAAGACCAATTCACGGGCCTGAGGGCCTTCTGCGCGATTCGCGCGGCCCGCGCCACACATGTGGCCCCGCTGGACCCGAGAACCGTGCCTCTGTGCGTGAGGGGTGCCCGGCTGTCGAACTCGAATGTCACCGCAAACGTGACCGTCACGCTGCCACCACGAAGAAAGCAGTCGGTATTGACTCTCGCGCGGCCTCGACGAACTGGCGTTGTGGATGCTGAGTTGCGAAACGCCTACGCGTCCGTTCGGTGGGCAGCCGACGTGTCGCCGGTTGCGCGGGGGTTGCGTCGCGCTGCCGCGCGTTGCCGCGTTTTGCAGACCTCGCCCGTAAAATCATTCGGATTTCTCGGGTTTTTGTTTGGCGGAAGCGACTCTTAATCTGCGGGTTGAGGGTTCGATTCCCTCCCGGCTCACCAGCCTTCGCTCGCTTGAATCGTGAGCGAGCTTCGGCTGGCAAGCCAGCGTGCTCGCGCGCGGCCATGCGAAGGCTGTCCGCCGAGGGTCGAAAGGCGGCCCGCTCGCTCTCGGCGCAAGCAGGTGCGGCGTGAACGAGCTGCGAGATCAGTTGGGAGCGGTCAGGCCTCATCACTCCACTCTCTCCAGAAGCTCGCGTCGACGTGAACGTCGGGATCAGGCACGGTCGAATCGATCGAGATTCATGACCTTGTCCCACGCGGCGACGAAGTCGCGCACGAATTTCTCCCGTGCGTCGTCGCACGCGTAGACCTCCGCGAGGGCACGGAGCTCGGAGTTCGAACCGAAGACGAGGTCGACGCGGCTGCCGGTCCACTTGATCTCGCCCGTCCCACGACCCTCGAAGGTCTCCCCGGCGTCCGACGTCCGCCGCCACTCTGTGTCCAGGGCGAGGAGGTTCACGAAGAAGTCGTTGGTCAACGTCCCGAGCCGCTTGGTGAACACGCCGACGTTCGACTGCCGGGTGTTCGCGTTCAGGACACGCATGCCGCCCACGAGCACGGTCATCTCGGGAGCGCTCAGTGTCAGCATGCGGGCCCGCTCGAGCAGCAGATGCTCGGCCGGCAGCTCGTGTCCCTGTCCGAGGTAGTTGCGGAATCCGTCCGCGTCCGGCTCGAGCACGGCGAAGGATTCCACGTCGGTCTGCTCCTGGGACGCATCCGTGCGTCCAGGCGTGAAGGGCACCTGCACGTTGAATCCGGCGCTCTTGGCGGCCTGCTCAACAGCGGCACACCCGCCGAGCACGATCAGGTCGGCACGCGAAACCCTCTTCTTCCCGCCGGCCTGCGCGTCGTTGAACGCCTTCTGGATCCCCTCCAGGGTCTTCAGCACCTTCGCCAACTCTGGAGGATTGTTGACGTCCCAATCCTTCTGCGGCGCGAGGCGAATGCGAGCCCCGTTGGCGCCACCGCGTTTGTCGGTGCCGCGGAACGTCGACGCCGACGCCCAGGCCGTCGAGACCAGTTGGGAGATGGACAGTCCCGATGCGAGGACCTTGCCCTTGAGGGCGGCGATGTCCGCCGCTCCGATCAGTTCGTGAGTGACCGGGGGGACCGGGTCCTGCCACAACTGTGGCTGCGCGGGAACCAGCTTGCCGAGGTACCGGGGGATGGGCCCCATGTCGCGGTGCGTCAGCTTGAACCACGCCTTGGCGAAGGCGTCGGCGAACTGATCCGGGTTCTCGTAGAAGCGCCTCGAGATCTTCTCGTAGGCAGGATCGAACCGCAACGAGAGGTCGGTGGTCAGCATGGTTGGCGCGTGACGCTTGGAAGGGTCGTGGGCATCCGGAATCGTGCCGGCGCCTGCGCCACCCTTCGCAATCCACTGATTCGCACCGGCCGGGCTCTTGGTCAGTTCCCATTCGTAGCCGAACAGGTTCGAGAAGAAGTTGTTGCTCCACCTGGTCGGCGTGGAGGTCCAGGTGACTTCCAGGCCGCTGGTGATCGCGTCGCCGCCCTTGCCGCTGCCGTAGCTGTTCTTCCAGCCGAGGCCCTGCTGCTCGAGGGGGGCCGCCTCAGGATCGGGGCCGACGTTGGTCGCAGGGGCCGCACCATGGGTCTTGCCGAACGTGTGCCCGCCGGCAATGAGCGCCACGGTCTCCTCGTCGTTCATCGCCATGCGGCGGAACGTCTCTCGAATGTCCCTGGCTGCGGCAAGGGGATCCGGGATGCCGTTCGGCCCTTCCGGATTCACGTAGATGAGACCCATCTGCACGGCGGCGAGAGGATTCTCGAGTTGCCGGTCGCCGCTGTAGCGCTGGTCTCCGAGCCACGTGGTCTCAGCTCCCCAGTAGATGTCCTGTTCGGGTTCCCACACATCCTCGCGCCCGCCGCCAAAGCCGAACGTCTTGAACCCCATCGACTCCAGGGCGCAGTTGCCGGCGAGGACCATCAGGTCGGCCCACGAGATCTTCCGGCCGTACTTCTGCTTGATCGGCCAGAGCAGCCGGCGCGCCTTGTCGAGGTTCGCGTTGTCGGGCCAGCTGCCGAGGGGCGCAAAACGCTGCGTGCCGGACCCCGCACCTCCGCGGCCATCGTGGATACGGTACGTGCCCGCACTGTGCCACGCCATCCGGATGAAGAGCGGCCCGTAGTGGCCGTAGTCGGCCGGCCACCAGTCCTGCGACGTCGTCATCATCTGCTCGATGTCGTTCTTCAGGGCATCAAGATCGAGGGACTTGAACTCTTCCGCGTAGTTGAATTCCGCGCCCATGGGATCGCCCATGGGGGGGTTCTGATAGAGCATCTTCAGGTTCAACTGGTTCGGCCACCAGTCCCGGTTCGACGGCCCGCTGTGCGCCTTGCCCGAGAACGGGCACTTCTGTTCGTTGTCCATGTTGACGTTGACCTTTACTGTGATGGGGGGCAGCCCGTTTATCAGTCCGGGGAATGGAGAGATGCCATTGGCCGATTGCCTTCGTCTTCCAGCTTACGGGATCCCGGTCGCGTCGTCACGCCCCACCTCGGCGGGCGTCGATCTGACGCAGCCAGGTCACCGCCCTCATCTTTCGGGATGGGCGTATACTTTTCGACCGCGGGGAAGCGATTTCCTGGTAGGCTCATCTGCGAAGGAGAGACCCATGGGTTCGAAACGAGCTGATCGAAGGGAATTCCTAAGAGGCGGCGCCGCGTTGGCCGGCGGTTTCACCTTGGGAGCCGTAGCACCCGCGATCGGCCAAACACCAGCATCCCCAGCGTTCATCAAGGGCAACAAGGATCAGATCGCCTACGGCGACCGCTCGCGTTTCGTAACCTCGGTACGCATCCCCCACGGCGGTAGACCTTCGCCCGATGCGTTCGGGCTCGTTTTTCATGTGGCGGCCCCGCTTCAGGATTCGGTTGGGGTGATCACGCCATCCTCGCTCCACTACGTGGCGACGACCCGTGGCGCCTTCATCCCGGACATCGATCCCCGGGAGCATCGTCTCATGATCCACGGCATGGTGGACCGTCCGCTGACCTTCACCCTCGAGGACTTGAAGCGTCTCCCGTCCGTCACCCGCCTTCATTTCATCGAGTGCGCGGGAAACCGATCGTCGCGCAGGGCTAAGACCGTCCAGGAAACGCACGGGATGACGAGTTGCGCCGAATGGACCGGCGTGCTCCTCTCTGTGCTGCTCAAGGAGTGCGGCGTGAAAGCCGGGGCATCCTGGTTCGTTGCGGAAGGGGCGGAAGAAGTGAAGGGAGCGTCGAGCATGCCGCTTGCCAAGGGCATGGACGACTGTCTGGTGTGCTACGGCATGAACGGCGAGGCCGTGCGGCCTCAGCAAGGGTTTCCGCTGCGGCTGATGGTCCCCGGCTTCGAAGGAATCTTTCATACCAAGTATCTGCGGCGAATCAAGGTGGTGGACCGGTACTACATGAACTACAACGACTACGGGCATCTTGATCAGGATCATAAAGTCGCGGCGTTGGACTACCAGATCGGGCCCAAATCGGTCATCACGTTCCCGTCGGGCGGACAGCTGCTGCCCGGCCGCGGATTCTACGAGATCAGCGGCCTGGCCTGGTCGGGTGGCGGCGCTATCAAGAGGGTGGAGGTGTCCACCGACGGCGGCAAGCACTGGAACAACGCTGAGTTCAAGGGAACGCCACAGCGTATGGCGCATGCGCGCTTCAGCTCCATGTGGAATTGGGACGGACAAGAGACCGAGCTTCTTTCGCGCTGCACGGACGAACTGGGCCAGGTTCAACCGTCGCGAGCCCAGGTCGCCAAGTATTGGAACAAGCCCCTGGATGCCACATTCAGCGTGCCGGGACTGGACAACTCCATTCAACCGTGGAGGATCGCCAGCGACGGGAGCGTGACCAATGGGAATGCTTAGGGCTCTCCCGTTTGTAGTGCTCGCCGGGGTCTCCGCGCTGGCGCAGTCGCCGACTTATGGTGTGGGACGCACGCCGACCGCAGAGGAAATCCGTGCCTTGGATATCTCCATCGGTCCCACCGGAGAGGAACTCCCGCCGGGGCGCGGAACCGCCAAGGAGGGCGCGCAGGTCTATCGCGCGAAGGGGTGCGCGGGATGCCACGGGGCGGCGGGGATCGGGGGCACCGCTCCCATTCTGAAAAGCAAAGATGGCGCGAATCCTGACGTCTGGGCGCGGGGGCGAATCCTGCCCATGCGCTCGCCGTTCGCGACGACGGTCTGGGATTACATCAATCGCGCCATGCCTCTCAATAGAGAGGGGACGCTCACCGCCGATGAGGTATACGCGCTGACGGCCTTTATGCTCTACATAAACGATGTCATCCCGGAGGACGAGATACTCGACGCCCAGAGTCTGCCGAAGGTCAAGATGCCAATTGGTGATCGATTCGCTTCCCTACCTGAGTGGAAGCCCAGGACGCCAAGGCTAAAGGGTTACCCTTACTAGACCTTCGTAACAGGAACCGCAATTGCCTTGTTGGCCGACTCGACGAACACGGTCCCTGTTCCTGCTCCTGGCCGCGCTGTGGCTGGTTCACGCGTCCGCCGAAGGTCCCAGCGCCGATGCCGACGTCCCGGACTTGGACGGCATCTGGAACTCGGCTACCGCCACTCCGCTCGAACGCCCCCTGCAGTTGAAGGACAAGGCGTTCTTCACGCCTGAAGAAGCCGCGGTCTGGGAACGCCAGGTCGCTGAAAACAATCAGGAGCGTCCGCCCCAGGTCTCGAAGAGCGCCGGCACCGGCACCTACAACACGTTCTTCCGCGAGTTCGGCGCCCGCACCGTCAAGACCCTCCGCACCTCCATCGTCACCGACCCTCCCGATGGCCGTATCCCCGCCCTTACACCCGAAGCTGCCGGCGCCAAGCGCCGCCGTCTCGACGCGATGAGGAACCCGGCGAACCCCGAGGATACCGGTCTTCAGGATCAATGCCTGGCATTCGTGACCGCCGGGCCGCCCATGCTTCCTTATTCCTACAACAGCAACTACCAGATCGTGCAGACCAAGGATGCAGTCGTCGTGCACGCGGAGATGATTCACGACACCAGAATCATTCATCTGGACAGACGTTCGCATCTGCCACCCGCTACCAGGCTGTGGGTGGGCGATTCGGTCGGTCGCTGGGAGGGCGCCACGCTCATGGTGGACACGACGAACTTCAACGACGGCGGCGGGTTCTACGGCGATGCGGGCGGCAACTTCGGGTGGGATCGGAATCTTCACCTGGTCGAGCGGCTCAGTCTTCTCGACGCCGACACACTGCTCTACCAATTCGAGATCGACGACCCCACGGCCTTCACGCGACCCTGGAAGGGTGAACTGACGATGGCGCGGTCATCCGGCCCCATCTACGAATACGCCTGCCACGAAGCCAACTACTCGTTGCCGAACATGCTCGGCGGATACCGCGCCCGCGAACGCTAGGGAGCCGACCCGGCGGCACGCTGAGCTGTGGTGAAGGTGAAGGCATCGGTGCCGGCGAAAGTAGTTGACACCGCGCAGCAATGTCTAGCCCCTGGCGCCCGCCTCGCCATCGAGTTCTCGCTCATCACGATCCCGCACGTCGCCCCATCGCGGATCGGACATGGCCGTCCTCCTGCATGGCGTTGTCGCTTGGTTGTCTGAACGCGACGCAACCGGGCCGCAGCCGACCAGAAGACTGCTCATTCTTTATGCGCTCACGCGAAGCGTGATCGACGAGTCTGTGTGGCCGAGTTGGCGGCTCACATACGTGAGGGAAGCGCCTTCTTGCAGCCGGAAGCTGTCACGGGCGCGACGATGGCCAACTTCGCCGGCCTTGCTGCCGCGCGGCACGCGATCCTGGCGCGCGCGGGATGGGATGTCGAAGACGATGGTCTCTTCGGCGCGCCGCCGCTGACCGTCGTGGTCGGCGACGAGGTCCACGTCGCGGCGCTGAAGGCACTAGGGCTGCTGGGGCTCGGGCGTCGGCGCGTGCACCGCGTGCCGGTAGACGCGCAGGGCAGAATGCGGGCCGACGCGCTGCCGCCACTCGATAACCGGACCATCGTCTGCGTTCAGGCGGGCAACGTGAACTCCGGCGCCTTCGATCCGTCGGTTGAGATCTGCGCGCGCGCGCGTGAGGCGGGCGCGTGGGTGCACGTTGACGGGGCGTTCGGCCTCTGGGCCGCGGGCTCGCCTCGCTATCGGCACCTCACCGACGGGTTCGGGGCCGCCGATTCCTGGGCCACTGACGGGCACAAGTGGCCGAATGTCGGCTACGACTGCGGGATCGTGCTCGTGCGCGATCCAGTCGCGCTGCGATCCGCGATGGCGCTGTCGTCGGCGTACTTCACGCCGGGACAGCAGCGGGAACCGTCGCAGTTCACACCGGAAATGTCGCGGCGCGCCCGCGGCGTCGAGTTGTGGGCGACTCTCCGGTCGCTCGGCCGATCCGGGCTGACGGACCTGATCGATCGGACGTGCGCTCATGCGCAGCGCTTCGCGAACGGTCTCCGAAGCCGTGGCTTCGAGATCCTCAATGAGGTCGTCATCAATCAGGTGCTCGTCTCATTCGGCTCGCCGGCACGGACGAAGGCGGTGATCGACCGTGTGCAGCAGGACGGCACCTGCTGGTGCGGCGGCACGGAATGGCAGGGTCGCACGGCGATGAGAATCAGCGTGTCTTCCTGGGCGACGACGGTCGAGGATGTGGACGCGAGCCTGGCGGCGATCGATCGCGCCGCGCGTCTGCAGGAGTAGTGCTACAGTTGGGCGCTGGACGGTCGGCGACGAAGAAATCAGGATGCTTATCCGGAGGAATCATGACTCGCTGGAAATCGGCGCTTGGTGTGGGCCTCGCGACATGGTTGTTGTCACCGGTACTGGATGCCCAACAAGGGCCGCTGCGACATCCAATCCCCAGGAATACCTGGAAGGACTGGCCCGCGCCTGCCGCCCCGTCTGCCATGGTGGCCGTCCGGGCCGGTCGCTTGTTCGACAGCAAGTCCGGCCAGATGTTGTCCAAACAGGTGGTGCTCATCGAGGGCGAGCGCATCACCAGCGTCGGTCCGGAGGGGCGGATCACCGTTCCTGCGGGCGTCCGCGTGATCGATCTGAGTCAGGCCACGGTGATGCCCGGCTTTATCGACGCGCATAGCCACGTCTTCGAGAGCGCTCCAGCGAAGGGGGAGACGGCGGTCATGGTGGCCTTCGTCGCGGCGGCGAGCGCGGAGGACTGCCTGCTCGCGGGCTTTACCACCATGCGCGACGCGGGCAGCCATGGGAATGGCAACGCCGACGTCGCCGTACGGGACGCCATCGACAAGGATGAGATCATCGGGCCCAGGCTGTCGGTCGCGACCTCGGGAATCAGACTCCCGAAGGACGCTCGTGGGCCCGAAAATGCGCGCGCAGCGGTTCGCGCACAGATCAAGGACGGTGCAACGCATATCAAGATATACCCGACCGGGGGCTATTCCTTCACGCCTGAAGGCGAGCTGCAGTTCGCGCCGGGAAACTTGACGCTGGAAGAACTGCAGGCGCTGGTTGGCGAGGCGCACGCCAACAAGGTGAGGGTCATGGCACACGCGTTCGGCGGCGATGGACTGAAGAACGCCATCCTCGCGGGCGTCGATAGCATTGAACACGGGCAGGGCCTGACGCAAGAGCTCGTCAACATGATGGTGCAGAAGGGCCTCTACTACGATCCCACCATCGTCCGCTATACCCTGGCTTCCATCGACGCGGGCGACAAGGGGAAGACCGGCGGAAAGTATTCGATTGTCCCAATCTTCGAGAAGAACCTTCGGATGGCCATCGCCACCAAGGGCCTGAAGGTCGTCTTGGGCACGGGAGTCGATGGCGCGATGTACCCGTATGGCTCGCAGGGTCGCGAGTTTGAAGCGTTGGTGAAGTATGGGATGACTCCCGCGCGGGCTCTCCAGGCGGCGACCTCGCTTGGTGCAGAGAACATGGGATGGGAGGACCAGGTCGGCGCGATCGAGACAGGCAAGTTTGCTGATCTCGTGGCTGTTTCCGGAGATCCGCTGACGGACATCACCGAACTTCAGCGGGTGAAGTTCGTGATGAAGGGCGGACACGTCTTCCTGAACCAGATGACCGGTGGAATGATGTCCTCCCGCTGAGCGATCGTCGGCGAGCTCACCGCGCAAGTAGGAGCCACCATGTTGCGGACATCCCTGTTGCTCTTCGCGCTCGGCCTGTCGGTCACGGCCCAGCAGCCAGCGTCGGCTCCCTCGAATCCGAACTGGACGAAGCCGTTTCCGCCCTTTCGGATCATCGGCAACATCTACTGGGTGGGCAGATTCCCAGACATCTCGCAAGCGTACGCACGGTCCTTCCGCGCGCAGAAGGACCTGAAGATCGACGTGTGGCTCGCCTCGCACGCCGGCCAGTTTCGTCTGCACGACAAGTACAAGCCGGGCGATCCCTACAATCCCGATCGTTTCATGGATCCAGCCGGGTACCTGGCCGCGGTCGAGCGGCAAGAAAAAGCGTATCTCGAACAACTCGCGCGCGAGCAAAAACGCTAGGGCGGACGGCGATGGACCTCGAAGTTCGACATCTGAAGCTCGTGCGCGAAGTGAGCGCGGCCGGCAGTCTCACACGGGCCGGCGCCGCGCTGCACCTGACCCAGTCGGCCCTCAGTCACCAGCTACGCGACATCGAGTCGCGCCTCGGGACGCCGCTGTTCCTCCGCGTGGGCAAACGCATGCTGCTGACGCCGGCTGGCGAGCGCCTGCGGCGATCGGCCGACGAAGTCCTGTCGACGATCGAGCGCACGGAAGACGCCATCCGGCAGTTGGGCGGCGCGAAGCGCGGTGTCCTGCGCCTCACCACAGAGTGCTATACCTGCTACCACTGGCTGCCAGCGTTGCTCAAGCGCTACCGCCGTACGCATCCGCAGGTGGACGTGCGAATCGACGTCGCCGCGACCGCTCAACCCCTGGCTCACTTGCTGGAGGGCCGGCTCGATATCGCGATCGTGAGCGATCCGGTCCGCGATCGGCGGGTGGTCGCCAGGCCGTTGTTCGAAGACGAGGTGGTCGTTGTGGTCGCGCCCGGTCATCCGCTGGCGGCCCGGCCCTTTGTGCGGCCCGAAGAGCTCGTCACGGAGACGCTGCTGATCTATCCTCCGAAGGAGGAGAGCACGGCGTACCGACTCGTACTCGATGCGGCGGGCGCCGCGCCGACGGTTCTCGAAATGCAGCTGACGGAAGCGGCCATCGAGCTCGTGAAGGCAGGCCTTGGCGTGGCGTTCCTCGCGCGGTGGGCGGTGGATCCGTACCTGAAGGCCGGCACGCTCCGGGCGCTGCCGCTCACGCGCGGCGGCTACCGGCGCACGTGGAGCGCGGCGACGCTGAAGGACATGGCGCGCGTGCCGTTCGTGAAGGAGTTCATCGATCTGGTCGCCGCGCATCCACCGTTCACGGCTCGCGCCCGCGGCGTGGCGGGAAACGGCAAGGCCGGCCTCGCGCAGGGTCGTCGAATTCGACAACCCGCCTGAGGCGACATGATTGGGACAATGCGGCGCGGGGCTCCTTCCAGCCGGACGATCGCGACTGGCATCAGGGCTGTCCAGCCCACTCCAGCACGACCAGGATCGGCCGGTGATCCGACGCCACGGTTTCGTCGATGACCCTCGATTCGACCATGCGCCAGCCTTCCATCGGGCGGTAGAGCACGTAATCGCCGCGCGATCGCGGCCGTCCCTGAGGAACCGTCGGCGACCGATCAGAGGCCCAGTTGGTCCACCGGGTTTCGAGAATCGCCATGACCTCGGTGTCCGGCCTGGCGTTCATGTCCCCGGCGAGGACCGTCGGTTGAGCCTCGTCGCGGACCAACACGTCATTGAGATACCTGGCCTGGGCCAGTCGATTCTCCGGATCGCGCCCCTGATCGAGGTGGGTGCTGGTGAACTGCAACAAGGGCCCCCGCTCGCCTGCTCTCAGCTGAACTGTCAGTGCCATTCGCGGCTCACGGTCGGGAGCGACGGGCAGCGGATGGCGTTCCGTGCTCGAGAAAGGCCAGCGCGACAGCACGGCCACCCCGTAGCCTCCACCCTCATAGTCCATGGCCTTGCCAAACGTGGCATGCATATCGGTCAGCCGCTCGAGCTCGGCCAGTTGATGCACGCCGCCCGCCCGCTCCGTTCCTTGATCCACTTCCTGAAGGGCGACGAGGTCGGCCTGGGCGCTCGTGATCACGTCGGCGACACGCGACAAGTCGAATCGACCGTCTCGGCCCTCGCCGTGATGGATGTTGTAGGTCAACACGCGAAGCGTTGTGGGAACCACGTCACTCGGCGCCCAGATCACGAGCAGCAGCAAGAGCGATGAGGCGACTCGAACCATAGCAAGCACACTTTATACTCCGAGACCTTGCCGCGCGGTCAGATCTTTTGGGAGAAGGATCCACGGAGCGTGGGCAGCGTCCCGAGAGGCGGCGGCTAGCAGACAGGACGAGCTGCGGCGATGTGGTCGACAGGTTGACCAGAATTCTGGTCATCGCTAGAATGACGCCATGTCTAGGACGCTGCCGATCTCCGAAGTCAAAGCTCGCCTGCCCGAGCTGGTCACGGGTGTGGCCGAGCGGGAAGAGGAAATCGTCGTGACCAGGAACGGCCGGCCTGCCGCCATGCTCGTGAACTACGAGGAGTATCGACGCCAGCGAGACACGCTCGACATCCTCAGCGACCCCGACATGATGAAGCAGATTCGCCAGAGTCGGCGATTCTACGCGAAGCACGTGAAGGGTCTCTCGTTCGAGGATGTCTTCGGTGAACCGCGTGTGCCCGCGAAGACGCGCGCGCGCTAGATGGCGCCCTTCGAGATCGACATCCCGCCTCACGTGGCGGAGGTGCTTCGCCGTCTCCCTCCTGACATCAAACGGCCAGTGAAGGCCGCGCTCCGTGCCATTGGCGTCGACCCTTCAATCGGTGCGCCGCTCGAGCGCGAACTGAAGGGGCTCTGGCGATTCCGGGTGAGGCGCTTCCGGATCGTGTATGACGTCGATCGATCACGTCGGACCGTTCGGGTCATGGCAGTCGCCCATCGCCGCCATGTCTACGACGACCTGGCGCAGATCGTTCGAGGGGGGTAGGGTGCCCCCGTCATTGCGTCCCGTCTACTTCGCTGCGGTCTCCTTCCCAAGGTCAACACCCGTGGCACAATACCTTTCACCGCGGGCTGGTGTGGGTCTGGTAACCTCTGGTGGAGACCAAGCCGATGTCGAATGTGGCCTACACGTCGAAGGTGCGCATCGTGCGCAAGCGCGGGCCGGTGCGGATCGCCACACTGCCCGGCGAGTCGCAGCCGGTGACCTTCAGCGTGCACGGCGCCATCGCCGAGCATTACAAGGTGGACCCGGCCGCGATCGGCGAGTCCCATGCGGCGACGATCGATTACGTGATCGCCGCGACCGCGGGTTGAATGGTCGGGACTTTTGGAGGCGCGCTGGAGGCGCGTCACATCGATGCGAGCGACGGCAAGCTCGTGGCGGACGTGGTCGGCGAGATCGAGACCGAGGAGAACGTGCTCGTGATCCGACGGATTCACGTCAGCATGCGGCTGGCCGCTGCGGCGGACGTGCGAGAGACGGTGGAGCGCGTACACGGCATCTACGCGATGAAGTGTCCCTTGTACCGCACGCTGCGCGGCGCCATTCAGCTGACCTCGTCGTACGAGCTGGTGGGAGCACGCGCATCCTGCTAACGTGGGGCTCCGCCCCACACCCCCCGCCTCCGCTCTTCGAGCTCCGGCGAGGCTCGCCGAAGCCTTCGGCGCAGGCGGCGGCTCGGTCGCTTGCGCCCTTCGACCCTTCGACTGGCTCAGGGCGTCCCGAGCATCGTCGAGGGACGCAGGCGCGCCGTGCGCGCCTAGCCCGTCAGTCGGCTCCCCTTCCTACCTCACAGGCTGGAGGCCTTCCGGGTCCGGCCTGTAAATCAAATAGCGAATGTCGGTATCGAGAGCGCTCCACCAGTGCGGCAAGTTTCCGGGAATGATGATCACGTCGCCTGGTACAACCTTGCGCGTGACGCCACCTTCGATGCGGCTGCCGCCGAAGTTGGGCCTCCTGGTGTTCGGGCTGACGCCGGTGCTGCGCTCGTCGACCAGCGTCCCACCCGTCACGAGCGTGCCCGATCCCTCGAGCATGTAGTAGATCTCGGTCACGCTCGTCTGGTGCCGGATGGCGCCGCCCGGCACGGCCTTGGGGCGGAACACGCCGTACACGCCCACCTTGTACCCACCCACGTCGGCGACACGGATCGGCAGATCGCTGATGCGATCCTTCGGCAGTTTGTCGATGAACGCCTTGACGTCGATGCCCGAGAGGTCGACCGCCGAGGGCGGCGGGGCCTGCGCCGCAGCGCCAATCGGCAGCAGCACAGCGAACGCGACAACGAAGCATTTCAGCATGACATCTCATCGATCTTACTATCGAGCCGCGCGGCCATCGCAGATTACCGGCGCGCGAATGGGGCCGGTCTGGCGAACGTCGCCACATCGATCGGGACGTTCGGCCGCACCTCGCTCAGCTCTACGGTGTTCTGCCCCCCGGTCCAGGTGACGGCCGTGCGAAAAGGCATCTTGACCCCGGCGACCTCGCGGTAATCAGCGTAGTCAATCTGCGTGGGCACGGCACCGACCGCCGTCTGATTCCAACGCACCAGCCGCACCAGCAGGCCAGACTCGTCGAAGTACAGGTTGACCGGACGCTCTCCGGCGCTGGCGCCCTGGACGACTTGAACCGGGCGACCGTCGATGGTCGTGCTGCTCACCTGCCATTGGGTGAAGGCCTTCTGGATCCCCGCCGGAAACGACATGATCCCCTCCAGCCTGGCGCCGGCCAGATTTCCTCCGGTCAGCGTCATCAACGCCAGCGGTCTCCACGCTTCGGCGACCCAACCGTTGCGGCCGTCGTACGTCTTGACGCTCTCTCCGTCGGGCATACGGACGATCTGGGTGCGCTGATCGGGACCCTTGGCGACGATCTCCACCGGAACCTGCGCACCACCTGTGTTGAACCCCGAGTAGGTCCCTCTGGCGACGAAACCCGTGAGGTTGGCCAGCCGGTCCGCCCCGCCGAGCGCCCTGAAATATTTATCGAACACTGGATCGGCCGACGTCTGGCGGTCGGGGACCATCACCATGGCATTGGGATCGTCAATCAGCTCGCCGTATTGCAGCGCGAGACTCGGCGCCATCTCGGGTCTGTAGGAGCCCCTATGGCAGGTGAAGCAGGACACACGCGGCTGGCCGCCGAAGTACGTGCGGTTGATGGTGTTCATCATCGTCATCATCCCGCGCGCCCGCAGGATGGCCGGTGTGGCGATGGCGAACGCCTCCCGATTGGTGGCAATCTGCGGGGCATGGCAACTCGCGCAGTCATAGCCCAGGGCGGAGGCAAACATCCCCATCGCGTCCATGAATTCGTCCACGGGAATCCCCTTGAGAATCTGGACGTTCTTGAAGACGGTTTCCGACATCTGCGGCTTTTGTTCGGACCCAGCCTGATCGGCGGCTGACACCAGGTTGAGCAGACACACGACCACCGTTGCCACGGCCCCGCCGAACGTCATGTGGGCTCCTCTAGACATCTTCTAAGGCCTAGTAGCGAAGATTCGCCGCTCGAGCCCACGGGCCCGTTACTCGGCGGTTGTGAGGCGAAGCTTCGCTACTGGGCCTCCGGCCCGCCTTGGACAAACAGCGGTTTGTCGGGCGTCTCGACCTTGGCAATTTTCGCCAGCGCGCCCCTCGTCTCGACGACCTTGCCCCCGTACCCCTCGAAGATCACCTTTTCACCCGGCAGCAAACTGCTTCTCCCCCAACCCTGCCGCTGCACGGAATTCGGGCTGGTCAATTCCATGTTGTAAGTGGTCATGTTCCCGCGCGCATCCGTGACATCGATGTACACGTGCATGTGCGGATTGGTCCATTCGACTTTGGACACGACGCCAGTCAACGAGATCTTCTTGTTCGAGTCGTACTCCGTGTCGAATCCGTGGTGGGCGACGACCGGCGCCGCCAGGCAGAACAGGCCGAGACCGGCCGCCAGCATTCCAAGCTTCGTTCGCATTTCCAGACCTCCTCGAGATTCACAAGGCTGACAGCGCTCTCATTTCTTGGGCGACGGCGTCGTGGGGTTCGGCAGGTAGCCGCCAGCGATGCCAATCTGATTGTTCTCGGCGCAGATGTACTCCATCAAGTCGATGTCCGCGCGCACCAGCCTGGCCGTGAACTTCAGCTGGACCGGCTTCGAAAACGCTCCGGGATCGTCGAGAGTGAATTCGTTGACGAGCGTCCCGTAATTGACGCGCGTCCACCGTTCGATGGTGTGCAGCTGCTCGGTGTGCGGCGTGCCGACGGCATCGAACCAGAACCTGTCGTTGTACCCGATCGTGTCGATGACCAGCGTGTCGCCTTCCCACCGCCCGATCGAGTGCCCCCACCAGGTGGGAATGGGATCGACCGGGTGCTTGCGGCCATCCATGTAGACCACACGATGCGCGCCGGCGTCGCCCGTCTCGTGCAGGACGTAGATCTGCGTCAGGCCCTTCGACGTGTAGGACATCGCGAACTTCCACGGATACGGGTTGACGCGCGGCACGCTCATGGGCAAGCAGTAGATATAGGGCTCCTCATAGATCGCCTTCTCCCGTTTCGCCCTGAGCGCTCGTGCCGCGGGCAGCAGCACCGACGTCAGCTCGCCCGGCTTCAGCCCGCCGTCGCGCTCCATGTCGCCATCGGACCCGCCGCCGAGCCAGGGTCCGGTCAGGTCCGGCTTGCCGTCAGCCAGCCTCGGCACGGGGCCGTTGACGAGGTTGTCGGCTATCACCGGTGTGCGGCCCACTGGCACCGAGCGCACCTGCTGCTGCGCGTGCGACCGTACGAGGAGCGACAGCGTCAGCGCCGCGACTGTTCCCGAGATGACAAGATATTGTTTCACGTCAACCCTCCTAGACATCTAACGTGGGGCTCCGCCCCACACCCCGGCTCGGTCGCTTGCGGGGACCCCTTCGCCCCGCGCCGCTCCCTCGCAGGCGCGCCGTGCGCGCCTAGCCTAAGGCTACGTTCTTCTCGTCGCTTTGAGGCGGAGCTTCGTTACCACACTATCCGACACACGACGCGACGCCTGCAAGCGGAAAAGGGACGCCGGCAAGAACGGAAGTAAGATATTGAACCGACGTATTCGAGGAGGTGCCCGATGAGTCTGCGAATTGGTGATACGGCTCCCGACTTCCAGGCCGAAACGACCGAAGGCCCCATTCGCTTCCACGACTGGATCGGAAGCTCGTGGGCGGTGATGTTCTCGCACCCCAAGGATTTCACGCCCGTGTGCACGACCGAGCTCGGCTACATGGCCAAGCTCAAGCCGGAGTTCGACAAGCGGCAGACCAAGATCATCGGCCTGAGCGTCGACCCGGTCGACAACCACAAACGGTGGGCGAACGACATCAAGGAGACGCAGGGCCACGCGCCGAACTATCCGATGATCGGCGATACCGACCTCAAGATTTCGAAGGCCTGGGGCATGCTGCCCGCTGATCTCGAGGGCACCTGCGAAGGCCGGACACCGGCCGACAATCAGACCGTGCGCAACGTCTTCGTGGTCGGTCCGGACAAGAAGATCAAACTGATCATCGCCTACCCCATGACCACGGGCCGCAACTTCGATGAGGTGCTGCGCGTGCTCGATTCGCTGCAGTTGACGGCGAAACACAAGGTCGCCACGCCAGTGAACTGGAAACAAGGCGACGACGTGATCATCGCGGGCTCGGTGTCCGACGAGGACGCGAAGAAGATCTACCCCCAGGGCTGGAAGGCGCCGAGGCCGTATCTTCGAGTCGTGCCGCAGCCTCGCTAGCGACAAACCCCTTGGTATTTCTTTTTCGTGCCTTCGTGCTTTCGTGGCTATCTGTATTGGTGAGACGAGTTCTAGAGCTGGCGCGCGGCATGTGGCCCGAACCAGCGCTGGAGCCGGCTCGCGCCGAAGAGGGCCTTCTCGGCGACCAGCGCCTCGGAGGGCGCCTCGAATATGCCCGTGGGCTTGGGGCCGCTCAGAAAGTCCACGTCGACGCGCCCGACCTGGTGGTGTCCGAACTCGACGTAGCAGGAGCCTCGTCCCGCGTAGGGCTCCGGTGGCGGCCCGCCGCGGAGCTGCGCGATGAGCCCGGCGGCCACCACGCGCGCCGCCCCTTCTGAAAAGACACCGGCCTTGGCCGTACCCACGCTCGTCACGTCGCCCACCGCGTACACGCCGGGGAAGCGCGTCTCGAGCGTTTTCTTGTTCACGGGTATCCAGCCGTCGACCGCGAGCCCGGATGCTTCGATGACCGCTGGCACGCGATGCACAGGCACGCCGAGGAACAACTCGTAGGGCATCTCTCTGCCGTCGCTCAGCACGGCCACCTTCCGGGCCGTGTCGAGCGATCGCACCAGCGTGTCCTTGACGTAGCGGATGCCCCGTTCCGCGAAGGCGGCGAGAATCGCGCTCGACGTTTCCGGCGACGGGGGAATGGGGATGCCGAAGGGCATCACCACCGAGATGTCGGTCGCCTGACGCCGCCCGCGCGCCGTGAGGTAGTCGTGCAGCAGCAGCGCCGTCTCGCTGGGAGCCGGAGGGCACTTGAACGTCTTCGAGGTCACGCCGACGATGGCCGCGCCCCGCTCGAACCTGGGCAGCACGTCGCGCAGCGCTTCGGCGCCCGCGACCGAGTAGAACTCGTGGCCGCCCTCGACGAGCCCCGGGGTGGCGGCCGGATCCATGTCGGCGCCGAGCGCCACCACGAGAATGTCCGCGTCGAACGTCCCGGCGTCTGTCTCCACTCGCCGGGAGGCCGGGTCGATCGATCGCACGGTGGATTGGAGGAGCCGGACGCCCGGCTTGACCAGGTCGCGGTACGGATGGCGCGCTTCCGCCGGCGTGATCCGCCCGAACATCACGTCGAGCTTCGAGAAGCCGAAGACGAACGCGTCGCCCTTGTCGATGAGCACGAGGTCGAGCGCGTCGCCGAACGCGTCTGAAAGAATCGTTGTCAGCTCGAGGCCGCCGAAGCCGGCGCCCAGCACCACGACGCGTGTATGCATCGACGGAGAATACCAGTTCCGGATGGTTCCCGGAAGGATGTGTCAGAGCGCCTGGCTACGGCGTGTTGCCCAGCGTGAAGACCGTCACCTTGTGGTCGCCTCCCGCGGCGCGCTCAGCCGCGGTTGCGCGAATGATGCCGTAGATGACGCCCGGCTGCGATCGATCCCACGCAATGCCCTGTCCCCTGACGTTCATGGGGATGATGTCCACGAGCTCGAGCACCGAACCGGCTGTGGGGAGCCGCATCCGGTAGAGCTCGGCAGGATCGTGTCCGGTCAGGTACAGGAACCCGTCCGGCCCCCACGATCCGCCAGAGTTGCTCATGTCCTCGAACCTTTCCAGCAGCGATGTTGGGAGTACCCACGACTCCGCCATCATGAAGTCGGGCGTGAACTTGATCATCTGCGTCGCGGCCTTGTGCCCATAAGGCGTCCGGCCAGGACCGAGGAGCCGGTCGTAGTTCGCGAACGTCATCCACCAGTGCCCGTCGTGAAAATCGACCCAGGTGAGCGAGCCCCAATTGACGCCGAAACTGTGGGTGCCGATGTGCTCCATGGTGTCGGCGTCCCAGATTTCGAGGGAGCTCGTCATGGGCCATTCCGGGTAGTTGGAATGTGCGGCGTAGAGCTTTCCGCCCATCAACATCGCGCCGTCGAGATGCCGGATCGGGCCATCCTTCTCGCCCTGCCATCGCTTCACGAGCGTGCCGCTCTTCTTGTCGTACTTGCCGATCGCCTGGTTGTCGACGGCGTAGAAGTACCGCTCGTCGACGCCCACGCCCTGGTTCGCCTCGCGCACGGCGAACTCCCGGATCTGCTCCAAGACCGGTTTCGCGTGGGACAGAGCCGCAGGACTCAGAACGAGCCACACCGAGGTGAGGAGCGCGGCGGCTTTGTGCACGTGTGTTCTCCTGGGCTTCGCCCAATCGCGTTACGGCAGAGGATCATTCTAACCGGTGAGGCGAAAGGCTCGATGCCATAACGGACCTGATGACGCTCTCACATCGCGTCTAGCCTGCGGGTTTTTCGGGGTTCGTGCCGGATTGCCGTCAGTCCCTGGTCATCTCTGCTCGAGCAATCGGCTAACGCTGCGCCATAACGCAATTGATCACAGGTGCGTTTCTTGCTTCCCGGCCGGCGGAAGCGTGAACGCTTCCGGAGATTCGACAATCCATCTGACGTCTACCGCTGTGTCGCTGGTCGCCGGAATCGTGACCAGGCTGGGCATCAAGCCGACCTGAACGTCAAGCTGATCCGTTAAGGGCGCGAGGAGTGGAGGCGAGATAAGTCATTTCCAAGTTGAACGTCTGCAAAATTCCGTGTGCAAATCTTTCAACAAGATCCAAAACACGTTAGAAAGAGCTGTAGTATCTGTGCGCGATTGGTTACGAAAGGAGGATGGTATCTCTTCTCGTAGAAGCTTTTCGCGGCACGACGACCTGCAGCCGCGGCGAGGGCGAATGGCCGCCGCTGCGAGGTTGTTTCATGAAGCTCGTTCGAGTGAAGACGAAGGAGGAGACTATGCGCATGAGTCTGTATCAGTCGATTCGAGTGTCAGTCGCCGCGGTGGTGATGGCGCTCGCACTGACAGTCATCGGCCTGGGCCAGTCCCCGGGAGGACCGCCGAATTCGGCCGACCCGACCATAACTGAGCCGACCGACGTGGCGGCTACTGCCGAGGAGCTGTCGGCCGCGACAGCCGCGATGCACACCTGGGTGCAGACGAAGTTTGCCGTCGACGATCCAGGGAGCCACATCGAAGGACGCGAGCTCGTCAAGGACACCAAAGGTCAGATTCACGGCCGAGCCGACCAGGTCTCGCGAGGCATCAAGGTTCGTGGCGGCCATCTGAACGCCAACATTCAGAACGGCGCAGTGGTTGACGAATTCTCACACGGGGAATACATCGACGACGCCGATACGGTGGACATCAATCCGAAGATCAGCAGAGGGCGAGCGGTCGCGATCGTCAGGCAGCTGGCGAGGGACGAGGTCCAGAAGCTCGGAGGCGCTGCGAAAGAGTCCAAGGAAAAGCCCGACAGGAATCTGCTGGTCTCCGCCGATGCCGGTCTCGAGAATGCGAGCCTCGAGATCCATCCTGGCGGCGGGAAGGGCAAGCGCAAGCTCTCGTATCACGTGTCGGTGAAGGAGCACTCCGCCGGCGGCCCGGTTCAGATGGAAGCCTGGGTAGACCAGGACGGCAACGTGCTCGAGGCCTATAACAACGCGCAGACCGGCGTGTACAACGGCCTCGGCGAGACCTTCTATCAGGGCTGGCAGGGTCTCGGCTACGGGTGGAACTACTTCAACGTCGATTACTGGCCGGCCTACGGGGTGTGGGTGCTTAACGACAACAGCCTGCGCATCGGGGCCTACGACAGTTACGGCGGGACCGGCACCTATCAGGCGTCGGTCAGCGGCTGCTGCGGTCCAATCTTCGGCAGCAGCTCGCTGGGCAACCGGAACTCCACCAACGCGGACACGTACTGGTCGACGGTTCAGAGCTACAGCTTCATGTATTGGGTCCTTGGGCGCAACTTCGTCAACGGCGCCGGAGGTCCACGCGTGTACGGCTCGGTCGACGGCCTTGGTCCACTGGTAAGCGCGCGTAACCATTACGGGAGCAGCTACAACAACGCGTTCTGGGACGGAGAGAAGATCACCCTCGGCGATGGAGACGGCGTCACCTTCCGTTCGTTCGCGACGCTCGACATCGTCGGCCACGAGTGGACCCACGGCCTGACGCAGTACACCGCCGGGCTCAACTACTCGTACGAGTCCGGGGCGCTCAACGAGGCGTTCTCGGACATCTTGGGCGCGATGACGGAACGGTACTGGTACGGCGAGTCCTCGAACACCTGGAAGATCGGCGAGGGCTCGTACACGCCCGCGACTGCAGGGGACGCGTTGCGCCGCATGGACGCCCCTTGGCTTCAGGGACAGCCGTGGCACTACGGCAGCCGCTATACCGGTTCCGGCGACAACGGCGGAGTCCACATCAACTCCGGCATCGCGAACTTCGCCTTCTACACGCTCTCCAAAGGTTGGGGGAGCTCTGTCGGAGCCATCGGAGCGGACGCCGCCACACAGATCTTCTACCGGGCACTCCGCTACTACATGATCCCCAGTGACGGCTTCTACTGGGCCCGACGCTGCACGCAATGGGCAGCCGCCGACCTATACGGATACGGCAGCTACCAGTACAACCAGACCGTGAGGGCGTGGAACTTCGTGGGCGCTCCGTAACCTGGATCGTGCACAACCCTCGCTAGTACCGCAAAGGTCGCTCGACGATGGCGTTCGCTTCAGCGAACGCCATCGTCACTTTCGTCTGGTACGGCGGATCACGAACGGCTCTGCGTATGGACGCGTTGCGCCCAATCGAGCATCTCTTGCCGCTCGGCCTGAGTCGGCTGTCCAGTCCCGGCCCCTTGGAACGTCAGCTTCGTCGTCATCGCGTCGGCGCCGGGAGGGTCCTTCGACTCGATCAACACGGCGCCGAATGATGTCCGCCAGCCGTTGAACCGTGCCAGATCTTCCCCGGTGAGGGTGCGTGCCGGACCCGCGCCAGGCGGGCGGCATGACGAGGTCGTAATCCCGCCCGCCGCCGAGATCTTCATCTCGTCGCAGAATCCGGCGAAGCCGCCGTCACGCGTCCACGTGAGCACCATCGGGCTGTTCGATGGTGCGGGGTTCTGTGGGGAACTTGGACTGGCGACGCAGCCGATCGCCACAAAACAGGCGGCGGCAAGCTCCGTCTGCCGTTTGACGCGCCAACTCATGAGCACCTCCCTCGCGAACCGTCAACCGCTCGTCTTACAGTATATGACTCGGCATCCCTCGTCGCGGTTTGCGGGAATCACAGCTCAGCGCTTCCTCGTGAGCTAGTAGGCCAGTGCCTCGACTCGGCGAACACTGATACCATCGTCGGATGGTCACCCTGCTCTTTCGACAATCTGCCCCATCTGGGGATCGACATGGCTCGCCATCAAGACCGTTGCAGTGATGACGACCGCAGGTCTTCGAACACTCGCCGCGGCCTTGCTCGCACCAGTTCTCGCGGCTCCTGCGTTCGCACAGCCGCAGTCGGGAAGCGCCGACGCCACGCGCCCTGCCGCGT
>Ga0156018_1054_pt1 | contig 24265 bp, 20 predicted proteins | sample RifCSPlowO2_02_FD_107672 | JGI IMG/M metagenome (GOLD analysis project Ga0156018, IMG submission 107672) | Acidobacteria bacterium RIFCSPLOWO2_02_FULL_65_29 | reverse complement strand
TCGAGGCGCGGTCTGAGACGCGACAACGTCCTCGAGCAGCCGCACGTCCGCGACTGCCTGCTCCGGATCGGCCTCGCGAATGATCCTCCTGAGCTCGGGGCCCAGCGTCGTCGGATTGCCTGACGCGCGGATGACGAGATCCCTGGGCGCGTAGTATGTCGACGTCGTTCCCAATTGCTCGGCTGGAAAGTAGATCTGCGAATCGGTGGGCGATTCGAGGCTGCGCACCGAGATATTGCCCGCCACCCCCACCACGGTTCGATCATAACGAGCAATGTTCAGTCGGCGCCCGATCGGATCCTGACCCGGCCACAGGCGCTCGGCGAGCGAGTCGCTGATCACCGCGACGAACGGCACCGTCGCATCGTCGTGATCGCTGACATCACGCCCGCGGAGCAGCGGTATCCGAAGTGTGTCGAAGTAACCTGGCGTGACGAAGTGAATGACCGCCTCCGGAGCGGACAACGGGTCGGCGGCGACTCCGGGCGCGGTGACCGGGAGCCTCCCGCTGGCCCGCTCCATGGGGTGATAGCTGACGTACGCAGCCGCGATGAATCCCGGGAGGGCACGGGATTGGGACATCACGCGTTGATAGAAATCCCGGCGTGCCGCGGCCGTCCCGTATTTCGGCGTGGGGAGCGCCGTTCGCAGAGTCAGCACGCCCTCGGTGCGGAATCCCGGATCCAACGCTTGCACGCGCCACAGTGCCTTCACCAATAGTCCCGTCCCTATCAGGAGGATGACCGTTCCGACCACCTCGGCGAGCACGAGTGCGGCGCGTAGGCGACCGGTTCGGGCACTCACCGCGGATCGTGAGCGCAAGGCATTCAGATCCGTCGTGCGACCCGATTGCAACGCTGGTCCGACGCTGAATGCGATGCTGGTTGCCAACGTGAGGGCAGCCGCGAATGCGAACACGCGCCAGTCCATTTCAGGTGTGGCCCCGGCCGGCAGCGCGGCCGGAACCAGTCGCGCCAGTGGGGGCGTCACGATGGCTGCCGCCAGCAATCCGAGCACCCCACCGAGAGCCGCGAGAAGCAGGCTCTCGGTCAGCAGCTGTCGAAAGAGCCGCTCGCGAGCCGCGCCGACGGCCATTCGTACTGCCATCTCCTGCCGCCGGAGCATCGCACGTGCGAAGAGCAGGCTCGCCAGGTTCGTGCAGGCGATCAGCATCAGGCAGAACGCCGCGCCGAAGACGGCGATCACCAGGGTCCGCGACTGGGGCGACATCATGTCGCGCATGTTCGCGACGGCGATGCCCGAACGCGCGTTGTCTTTGGGATAGGCGCGCTGGAGTTGCCCCGCGATGACGTCCATATCGGCGCGCGCCTCTTCGATCGACACTCCGTCGCGGAGTCGGGCTACGACGTAGAGGAGGTGGTTACTGCGCAACGAGAGGAGGGCCGGCGAGAAGCGGAGGGGCCGCCACAATTGGGTGTCGCGTGACGGAAATGCGAAGCTCGCCGGCATGATGCCGACGATCGTGTGCGCCTGGTTGTCGAGGCTCACCGTCTGGCCGACGGCATCGGCCGCGGCGCCGAACAACGCCAGCGCGAGACCGTGGCTGAGCAGCACGACGTTGGCACCGCCAACACGATCGTCCTCTGCGGTGAAGACGCGTCCGGCCGAAGGCTGGACGTCCAGGGTCAGAAAGACATCGGAATTGACCATGGACGCGTCGAGTCGAAGCGGATCACCCCGGCCGGAGAGATTCACCGGAAAGAAGACCGAGATATACGCGCCCATCGACTCGAAGCTCCGGCTCATCTCCCGCCAGTCGAGGAAATTCGGCGGAGAGGTCTGGGTGCGCGGGACGCCGTTTGCCGGTTGCGTCTCGTACAGCATCACCAGTCGATCGGGATGGGCGAAAGGCAAGGGCCGGATCAGGACGTGATCGAGCAAGCGTGAACGCCGCAGTGTTCGCGCCGATACCAAGGGTGATCACCGACACGGCAGTGGCCGTGAAACCCGGCGACCGGCGCAGGAGGCGAAACCCGTAGCGGAGATCGTGCAGCAGCGCCTCGATCCGGTTGAACATCCACGCCTCCCGGGTCGATTCCTCGATCATCGTGCGATTGCCGACATGGCGCCCCGCCGCCTCGCGCGCGGCTGTCGGGGTCATGCCTCGATCCATGTGGGATTGCTCGCCGACTTACTCAGCAGGGGAGGTATGCTGGCGTGTGTTGAACCCCTGAGTTTCCAGGAACCGGCGCGAAGCGATGCGGCGTCAGATCGTGATGTGTCGTGCCAGAGCCAACCCGCGACAGCCCCGGCGTCAACTTTCCACCGCCTTTCCTGTACGCGATCCCGATTCTCGGTGGCGTCTTGCTCGACCGCAAGTGGCCGCTTCGGATTCCATCGTCGCTTGGACTTGATGTCATTGCGACTGTGTTGATCGGCGTGTGGTTGGCGCTGGTTGGCACCAGCATCCTGCGGTTCCGCCTTGCAGGTACCAGCCTCCTACCCTTTCGGCCCGCCACGACGTTGGTCCTCTCCGGCGCTTACCGGTTCACGCGGAATCCGATGTATGTGGGGTTCGCGTTCCTGACGATCGCGTTCGGGTTGTTGTGGAATACGTACTGGCCGATTGTGCTGCTCTTCCCGACCCTGTACCTGGTCCAGACGCTGGTGATTCTCCCAGAGGAAAGATATCTGCGACGGCGTTTTGGTCCCGACTACGAGGCATACACCCAAAGAGTGCGCCGATGGCTGTAGCTTCCCATTGGGCACGTCAGAAGATCGCGAGGGGGTTGACAGGCGACCCAGTCCCTCCTTCGACCGGCAGCGGCGCGAACGTGATCACGAACTCGTACCGGTTCAAGCGTCGCGCGGTGGCCGCGGCCTGCTCCAGATCGAGGCACTCAATGATGTTGATGCCCATCCAGTTGAGGACGGCCACATGGACCGGATTGCGCAGGCCTTCCCAGCCCGGGCGAGGGTTCCAGTCGATGTTGAAGTCGTGCCCGATGAACGCCGGCGACCGTTCGTGCATCCACGGAATCGTGTCGGCGTAGTAGCCCGCCACCTGTCCGGTCCACGGGCCGAGCGCCGCGCGTCGCTTCCATCGGCCGATGTAGAGCAGGGGTATGTCGCCCGGTCCCGCCTTCACACCGGATTTCTTCTCCCAGGCGACAAGATCAGCCCGCGTGATCGGTGTATTGGGGTCCACCCAGTCGACGCCTTTCAATTGCGCGATGTCATACAGGACCGCGCGCGTGGTGACGCCGTCCTTCCAGTTCATCACGCTGCCCTTGATGCATCCGGTCTCCGCCGACAGGTTGTCTTTCACGGGAATGCCGTTGTACATCATCCCGTTCTCGAAGAAGTGACACCACGTATCGATGTGCGCGACGGTCTGCCCGTGAAAGCTCACCTGATAGTTGTCGCTGGTACCGCCTTCGGTGATGTTGTTCGTGACGCGGTGAAAGATCCCCGCGGCTCCGACGTCGGCTGCCACTATCTGCGGCTCGGCATGCGCGAGCGACACGACGATGCCGTCCTTCGCCAGCTTCAGGGCACTCTGCACTTTCCGGGGCGTGATCAGCGTCGAGGTGCCCTTGCTGTCTTGTCCCACGGGCGCCCATTTTCCCCACGTCTTGAAATCCTTCCGCCACTGCTCGTACTGCGCGCGAAGCGCTGCGGTATCGGCTGGCGCCACGGCTGCGGGCGTCTGTGAGGGGACTGGCGCCTGCCCCTGTGCCACCTGCCATCCACCGGCGAGTCCAGCCATCACCACCGCGGTCCACGCGGCGGTCGATTTCATGTGTCCCATGTTTTCCTCCTTGCGAAACATCATGACTCTCGGGTCCAGTTGTTAGCCATGCGGGCTTCGTTTCCCGCTACCGACGGATGCCAGACGCTGTGGATTATATGGACGCGATGGGAGTGCGGAGGATTACCCCCGCCTGACGGCGAAGTATATGCCGACGCCAGCATTCGTCCCGCGCCGGAGCTCGCGCGAACACGAGAGGACCGCAAGTACGTTGACATCGAGTCGGAGTTCGATAAGCTCTTCGATCGAGGTCCACTATGAGCCGAATCGCCAGAATCTCCTGCTTGCTATCGCTCCTGGTCGCTTGTGGAATCGGAGTCTTTGCCGAGCGCGGTGTGAGCGCGCAAGGCGCGAATCCCCAACCAGCGACGCCCCAACAACCGACGCCGGAGGGCTACGTCCCTCGAGGGACTCGTCCTGGGAAAGGGCTCGCCCCCGGAATGAGGGTCACCGACCTCGGCAAGGGCGCCCGTACGTTCCGGGTCAACTTTGCCAAGGGCGACGAAATCATGTCCGGGATGACCGAATTTGCTGAAAAGCATCGCATCAAGAATGGCCATTTCACCGGGCTCGGGGCGATCAACAAAGCCATCTTCGGCTGGAGCGATGTCGAACGAGGGCTGGGCCAGAAGAAGATCCTGCTCAACGAGGAAGCGGAAATCATTGCCTTCCTGGGCGCCATCTCCACGGATAGCCAGGGACGGGCCAACGTGCACGCCCATGGCGCGGTCGCCCTTTCGGACGGCTCCGTCAAGGGCGGCCATTGGTGGGAAGCTCACATCAGCATCATCGGGGAAGTGTTCGTCACCGAGGAGGAAGGCGCGACTGAGCCGCCCAAGTAACAGGTGCACACGTGCGAGGTTGACAGTCGACAGTTCACAGTTCACAGCAGCATCTGCCCGCAGCTGTCGACTGTGAACTGTCAACTGTTGACTACGCTGAACTGAGAAACGCTTTAGACCACCGCGACCTTCACGCAGTGGATCGGCGGCAAGGACTCGAACAAGCAGCTCCACTCCTCGCCGCCGTCCCGCCCGATCCAGAGCTGACCGGTCGTCGTCCCGAAGTAGAGCGCCGGCGATTTCAGCTCGTCGATGGTCATCGCGTCGCGCAAGATCGTGAAATAGCTCTCCTTCTTCGGCAATCCGCGCGCCAGACGCTTCCACGATTCGCCGGCGTTCTCGCTGCGCCAGACCGCGGGCGCGCTACCGGGACAGGTGCGCGTCGACGCATCAAGCGGCATGACGTAGACCGTGTCGGCGTCGTGCGGATGCACGACGATCGGAAAGCCGAAATCGGACGGAAGCCCCTTGGCGATCGACCGCCACGTGCGGCCGTGGTCGTCGCTGCGCAAGACGCCAATATCCGGGCGCTCGGGGAAGCCACCATGGTTCTGCATGTACAACCGGGCGGGCGCATCCGGGTGGCGTGCGATCTTGTGCACGCACTGGCCGAACTCGGGGAACGGGTCGGGCGCGAATCCGACGCCGACACCCTGGTTCGACGCCGTGAAGCTCTTGCTGCCATCCTCGCTGAGATAGTGGCCGCCGGTCGAGATCCCCAGGTGCATCCGATTCCCGTCCCGCACAATCGTGTGCAGGCAGAGCCCGCCGTTTCCCGGCTGCCACTTGCGCGCGTGATCGTGGTTGCTGATTCCCGGAACCATTTCCCAGGAATCGCCTCCGTCCTCGCTCCTGAAGAGCGACGCCGGCTCGACGCCGCACCACAGATCCTTCCTGTCGCCGCCGGCTTCGAGCGACCAGATGTTGGCCAGCGCGCGGCCGTCTTCCTTCGGAAAGGCCGGCGCCGACTTCGTCTCCTTGAACGTCTTTCCGAGATCGGTCGAGCGCAGGACCTTCATGCCGAAGAAGGCGTTGCAGCTCGAGGCCAACACACGTGGCGTGCCGCGCGAGTCGATCAAGGTCGAGTAGACAGCCACGCCCGGGCCGAACGGCCCTCGCAGCGCGAATGTGCCGCGGGACTTCCGTGCCTCTGCGACAAAGAGGCCCTTCTTGGTTCCGATGGTGAGAATCACGCGGTCCGGCATCTTCAGCCTCCTGAAACGGCGGCGAGAATGGTCACGACGTCTCCCGGCGCCAGCGTCGTGTCGATCCCGCCACGGTCGCGCACGTGGGACGCATTCACGAAGACGTTCAGGTGCCGGCGTACGGTGCCCGTCTCGTCGCAGAGGTTGCGGTACAATGCAGGGTGGTTCCGTTCGAGCTCCTCGAGAGCGGCTCGCACGCTCGGGGCCGACACCCGGAGGTCCGAGGCCCCGTCGCAGTATTGGCGCAGCGGTGCGGGAACCTGGATCGTGACGACCGTGGCTGGGGACATGAGCGGGAATCATGACACACGGGCTGATGATCGCTCAAGCCTTGAGGCCGCTCACGAGTAGAGCTTTTTGCGACGCAGTGTGGTAGAAAAAGCCCGTGGTCGACCCCGAGATCCTTGCGGACGTCCAGTTCTTCAAGCTGCACGACGAGGACGACCGCAAGGCGCTCGCGAAGCTCATCACCCAGATCGATCTCAAGCAGGGTTCGCAGCTCTTCGAGACCGGCGATCGCGGCGAGGAGCTGTACATCGTCCGAAGCGGCAAGGTTGAAATCTACATTCGCAATGTCGCGGGCGAGAAGATTGTGCTGACAGTCGCGGAGCACGGCGATCTGTTCGGTGAGCTGGCGATGCTCGACAGCGGTCCCCGTACCGCCACCGCCGTTGCGCTCGAAGACACGCAACTGATCGTCCTCAACCGCGACAATCTTCAGCTCTTCTTTCAAAAGAAGCCAGACGCGGCTCTCGACATGATCGCGGCCATGGGCGCCATGATCCGCAAGGCCGACGACATCCTGCGCAAGAGTGTCTCTCGGAACGTGAATGAAGAAGTCGAAGAGACGCTCACCGGCATCCAGCGCGCGGCCGACTGGATTGCCTGGTTCAGCGGCAGCATGCCGTTTCTCGCGTTGAACACCGCCTGGTTTGGCGTGTGGATCTTCGTGAACACCATGGACATCGGTATCCGGCAATTCGATCCATTCCCGTTCGGACTCCTCACGATGATCGTGTCCCTCGAAGCGATTTTTCTGTCGATTTTCGTCCTCATCAGCCAGAACCGCCAGGCGGAAAAAGATCGCGTACGGTCGAACATCGATTATGAAGTCAACGTGAAGGCCGAAATGGAAGTGGCGCATCTCCACGAAAAGACCGACCGGCTGCACGAGAAGATGCTGGAAGAGTTTTTGAAGCTCCGAAAAACGATCGCGTCCGACCGCGGTGACGATCGCGATCAGCAGACCCGTTTCGGAAGACCCCACTAATCCCGAACAGGCCCTTGAATCGACGTACCGCCGCGCACGTCGCACGGGCCAAGGGCCGCGTCAATGCGTGGTGTGGTCGAAGTAACACAGACGTGGATTACGAATCCGTGTTTCTGCCGACAAAAATCAACCTGACAATCATTTCGATTTATTTTGATTGCCTCGCACACCCAAAGGGCTGAAGATCCAATGAGTGCCCCTGAAGGAGGAATTCGGATATGTCTCTACTCTCACGCCCGAGTGTCATCGGCGTTCTGGCCGTCGGGCTCGTGCTGGCGGTTCCATCTTTACCCTTAGCGAATCACTCCTGGAACGGGTATCACTGGGCGCGAAGCGCGAATCCCTTCACGCTCGAACTCGGAGACAACGTCAGCCTGGCCTGGGACGGCCATCTCGCCACCGCGTCTTCTGATTGGAGTCAGTCCAGCGTTCTGGACACGTTCGTTGCGAGCGGAAAAGCCAAGTCGATCAAGACCTGCCGCCCTCCCGTCGGTCGGATCGAAGTCTGCAACAGTAGCTACGGCAACAATGGCTGGCTGGGGGTTGCGCAGATTTGGGTGAGCGGCGGTGAGCACATCACACAAGGCGCGGTCAAGTTGAACGACACGTACTTCAACACACCGACCTATAATTCGTACGCGTGGAGGCAGCTCGTCGCCTGTCAAGAGATCGGTCATACGTTCGGTCTGGACCATCAGGACGAAACCTTCAACAACGGGAATCTCGGCACCTGCATGGACTACACGAGCGACCCGAGCACCAACCAGCACCCGAACCAGCACGACTACAACCAGCTCGAGGCCATCTACGCGCACCTCGACTCGGGGACGACGAGCCCGAGCGCGCGGGCCGGGTCCGGCGTGGATCTGGATTCGCCGTCCGAGTGGGGACGGTTGATGAAGAGTTCGCGCGGCGGCCGTCTGCAGTTGTTCGAGCGTGACTTTGGCAACGGTCAGCGCATAGTGACGTTCGTGTTCTGGGCGTAGTCTCGCGGGTGACGTGAATCGTGAAGGGCCGGACTTCGCGCGGCGGGTTCGGCCTTTTTCTCCGTAGAGTCTCTAGACAGCTGGACGCCGGCGAGGGTCGTTTGGTCTAGCTCTAGCCGGCCGCCTTGAGCCCATCGTCTCGTGGCCGGGCGGCCGCGGCAGACGGAAGCGTCATCCGGAACGTGCAGCCGCCTCCCTGCGTTTTCTGCAGCGTCAACCGTCCGCCGATGGCTTCGATCGCCCATTTCGCGATCGAGAGGCCGAGGCCGGCGCCGGTCGTCGAATCCGACGGCGCCGCGCGATAGAACCGGTCGAAGATGTGCGCTTCGCGCGATGGCGCGATGCCGGGTCCCGCGTCGCTGATGTCGATCACGGCGTTCGTGGGCGTGGCCGAGACGCGGATGTCGATCCGTCCGCCCTCAGGGCTGTACTTGATGGCGTTGTCGACGAGGTTGGTGAACGACTGGCGAAGCAGGACTCGATCGCCCAGGCACTGGGGTTGTCCGACGCTCGCGATCTCGATGGTCTGGAGTTTCTCTTCGGCAAGCACACCGAGCTGTGCCGCAACGTCGGCGACCAGCCCGTGAACATCTATCACGTCAATCGACAGCTTCGCCTGGCCCCTATCGACCCGCGACAGCGTGAGCAGCCTCGCGACCAGGCACACGAGCCGATCCACTTCCTCGAGCATGCTGCCGATGATGTCGCGATACGCACGCTCGTCGCGGCGTTCGCGCAACCCGACCTCGCCGACGCTTCGAATCGCCGTGAGGGGCGTTCTGAGCTCGTGCGACACGTCCGAGGTGAACCGCTCCATCTGTCCAAACGACGATTCGAGCCTGCCAAGCGTGTCGTTGAAGACCGAGGCGAGGCGTCCGAGCTCGTCATGGGGATTGTCGACCGGCAATCGATCGCTCAATCGAGCCGCGGTAATCGAACGGGCCCGATCCGCCATCCGCTCGACGGGCGCGAGGGCGCGGCGAGCCATCGAGTAACCGCCGAGTCCCGCGACGAGGACGGCCAGCGGCAGCCCCAACGCGAGGAAGAGGACGAGCTCGCGAAGCTCCAGCCACATCGAGGCTTCGGATCTCGCGACCTGGATCACCACGGGACGGTCGTCGAGCCGCGAATGACCGGTCAGGACGCGGAACACCGTCTTCGTCCTGGCCGACGACACCGCGACAATCCGGCCATCGGGTTCCTCGGCCAGACCGGCGCTCTCCCGGATCGGGTACCAATCCGCGACGGTCGTTCGATACAGCAGCCGGCCGTCTGGTCCCCACACCGTCAGCCAGGGGCTGTCCGCCTGTCCGGGCTCGCCCTCGAACCAGGTCAACGTCCCGTCGGGCCGCCGCTCCCACATTTCCGCAGCCCAGCGGAAATCGCTGCGCACCCGTTCATCGAGCGCCTGCGACGCGCCCCGCTTGACGAACGTGAAGACCCCTGCCGCGTACACGGCCAACACGACCAGCATGACGCCGAGGTTCCACAACGTCAGCTGCGCGCGGACGGTCGCCCTGCGTGGACCGCGATTCATGGCTCACCCTCGCCTAGCATGAAACCAACACCCCGTATCGTGTGAATCAGCCGCGTCGGCCGATCGAGATCGATCTTCCGGCGCAGCCTGGCGATGTGTACGTCGATGACGTTGTTCAACGTCGAGCTGCGCGCGGTCTCCTTCCAGACCTCGCTGGCCAGGGTGTCCCGCGAGACCAGCTCGCCGTCGCGGCTCATCAGACAGTGGAGCAACTGGAACTCACGTGCCGTGAGCTCGATGCTCTGGCCGCCGCGGCTCACCCTGCGCGTGACGAGGTCGACGTCCAAATCGTCCACCTTGAGCCGGAGCGGTTGGGGCGCCCGGCCTCGCCGCAGCAGCGCGCGAATCCGCGCGAGCAGCTCAGCGAAGGCGAACGGCTTCACCAGGTAATCATCGGCCCCGCTGTCGAAGCCGACGACGCGATCGTCGGATGTGTCGCGCGCTGTCAAGATCAGCACCGGCGTTCTCACATCGCGCGCGCGGAGCGTCCTCAAGATCTGGACCCCGTCGCGGCCAGGCAATCCCAGATCCAGCAGGATCACGTCGAACGATTCGGTGGAGCCTCGGTAGAACGCCCCTTCTCCAGTGTTCTCGACGACGACCGTGCAGCCTTCGCTGTCGAGCCCTTCCCGAAGAGCGTTCGCGACCTTCTGCTCATCTTCCACGACCAGAACACGCACCCCTGAGAGCTTGGTCTGTTGGGTGTGACGGGGCTGTTCACCGCTCATCCTGAGCTTGTCGAAGGATGAGAGCACGCTAGTCCCGGGCGTCGAGCAGCTTCCAGCCGTCCTGAGGGCGAACGAGCGCCCTGAGGCGCAGGCGATGGTCCGACGAGATGCGCCCGGGGCTGCCGGTGACGATCACGCGCTGGCCCGGCCGCAACGTCGCTTCCGTCACGCCCTGCCGGCTCAACTGGACCGCGCCACGGCATTCCACGATCCATTCCTCGGCCTGGCGTTGCGCGTTCCTGGCGACCACACGCACGAACGAGTGAGGGTTGCGGTAGTGCCACTGGACGACGTCGCCTTCGATCGTGATCTCGCGGTTCTCCGCATACACCTCCGCAAAACGGTGGTGGGCATCGGCCCGGATGCCCCAGGCGACTGGCGCGCCCACGGCGGCAAGCGTGAAAAGAATGAGTCTGAGCTTCACGGCACGCTCCAGAAACAACGAGAAGCGCCGACTGCGTCCGATGCTACCACTTCCTCTCGTCGAAACCTGTCGGGTGTGACTCTGACCAAATATTCAGAAAGTCTTCAGTTCGAGGCCGCTCATTTCTGGTAAGCATAGTCCCGATCGGAAGGGGGGCTTCACGGAGGGCGCCGATCGCCCCATGGCCGAGGCCCTGGAAGGACGTCGATCATGATGTGCACCGGCATGAACCGGTTCACCAGTCTCATCGTTCCCTGGGGGCTGCTGTCGTGCTGGGTGCCGGCCGCCGTGGCACAAGCGCAGGCCGTATCCGGCCAGATGAACATGGCCGATCACCGGGGCGGGATCTCGGGGACCGTCCGGAACGCCGGCGGGCTCGCCGTTGCCGGCGCGACGGTCATGTCGAGGAATGCTGAGGATGGCGCCCAGGCCCAGGCTCTGCCGCCGGCCATGCCGGGGATGCAGGACGCAGAGCGTCAGGCGTTGCTCGACCGCATCGCGGCGCTCGAGCGACGGATTGCCGAGCTCGAGGCTCGCGGCACCGCTCCCCAGCCGGGCACCTCGCCGGTGGCGGGAGCCTCAGCCGACGGGTCGCTGGCCGAGCGGCTCGTGTCGCTCGAACGGCGCCTGACGGATCTCGAGTCGTCGACCGTCCTCTCCGAACCGGAGACGCGGGTTCGCCAAGTCGAGGTCTGGGTCGATGCCGATGGCGTCGAGCACGACCAGCCGGTCCCAGGCGCCCGGCGGGTGATCACCTATCAGCGTGAGCGCGTGTATCGCCGGCAGACGATCAACGAAAAGCTCGGGGAGGCGATCGAGGACGCAGAGAATCGGCGCGTGCGGATCGGCGTCGATTCGACGATTGTCCCCCAGGGCGCGCGTCGAACGGAAGGGTCGGACACTCGCACGACTGGAGACGTGTTCGCGCTGGCATCCGCCGACCTGTTCTTCACGGCGGGCCTGGCGCAGTACACGGTCTTCTTCGCGGATATCGTGGGCCTCAGCGGGTCGCCGCCCGACGCCGAGATTCCGTCGCTCTCGCTGATCAACGGCTACACGGCTCGTCTCGTGCGACAGAACGAGTTGAGCCTCCGTGAAGCATGGCTCAGGACCGAGCTCTTCGGGCAGCGGCTGGCGCTCAGCGCCGGCCGGCTCGACCTGACCAACTATTTCGATCAGAATGCGTTCGCCAACGACGAGAGCACGCAGTTCCTGAGCGACGCGCTGGTCAATAATCAGATGCTGGGCCTGGCGGTCAACGGCACCGGCCTCGCGGCGGAGCTCGACGCGAAGACAGGACTGCGCCTCAAGTTCGGGTTGCAGCAGAGCAACACCGATGCGCCCAATCTGTCAGACTCGATCTTCACGTTGTCGGAGGTCGGCTACACCATGACGCCGTTCGCGCTGCCGGAAGGGAACTACCGCCTCTGGTTCCGCACCGACAACAGCACCGGCAGTCGAGCCACAGCGGTTGGCGTCAGCCTCGATCAGAAGCTGACGCCGATTGTGGGCCTCTTTGGGCGCTACGGCTCTACGGACGTGGAAGGCGGGCGCGACCATCAGTACAGCTTCGGTGTCGGCTTTCAGAACGGCCTGGTGTTCAGTCCCCGCGATACGTGGGGCATCGGTTACTCGCAGCTGACGCTCGCAGCCGGAGAGCAGGAGAAGCTCACCGAAGGGTATTACAACGTCCAGCTCACCGAGCGCCTTCGGTTTTCGTTCCACCTTCAGCACGTCTTCGAGTCGCCGTTGAGCGAGAGCTCGTTTGGATACCTGCTGCCGGGCGTGCGCCTGCAGGCCGCGTTCTAGAAGGAACACACCATGATAGCCACCCGTGCTGCGGCGCTCGGTCTCATCGCCGCCGGTCTTTCGCTCGGAGTCCCTGCCACCCGGACGGCCGCTCAGGGCGCCAGGATCACCGATCCGACGTCGGTCGTGTTGATCGTGAACCGCGATTCCAACGACATCGCGTTCATGGACATCGCGTCGAAGAAGATCGTCGGGAAGGTGTTCCTGGGGAACAACGTGAACCCGCACATGGCGATGATGTCGCACGACGGCCGCTGGGTCGTGACCGGCGGGACTCGCGCGAACAAGGCGTACATCATCGACGTCGCCAATGTCCGCCTGGCGAAGACCATTCCGGTCGACCTGGCGCCGGAGCATCTGGCCTTTACACCGGATGGCCGGTTCTACTATCAGGGGAATCCGGACGGCGACACGATCTCGGTCATCGACATGGCGTCGCTCACCGAGATCAAGCGGATTACCGGGCTGGCCGAGCCGCTGAACATTACCTTCACGCCGGACGGATCCAAGGCGTACATCGGCAACTATGGGGCCCACTGGGTCGGTGTGATCGATGCGCGGCGTCACGAGTTGCTGAAGAAGATCCAGGTTGGCCAGGTCCCGGGCGTCTCCCGGCTGGATCCAGAGAAGTATCTCGGCGAGATCAAGGGAGTGTCGAACGCGAGCATCAGCAACGATGGACGCTATATCTACGCGGCGGATGGCGATCTGGCGATCGTCGCGGTCATCGACACACGCGACGACAAGGTCGTCAAGACCATCCGGGTCGGTCCCGATCCGTGGCGTGCGTTCATGAGCCACGACGGCCGCCATGCGGTCACCGCGAACAACGGCGACGAGACGATCTCGATCATCGACACGAGAACGAACAGCGTCGCGGCGACGCTCGAGGCGGGCCCGGACATGACGGGGGTCAACTTCGCCGCCGGCAAGGCGTTCGTGGTGAGCGCCACGAGCGGATTCGTCTACGTCTACGACATGCGCTCGCTCAGACCGGCTGGCCGCATCAAGATCGGCACGAACATCCAGCTCGAGACCGCGACCACCGATACGGCCGACGAGAAGCTGTATCTCGCCAGCTCGACCGACAATTCGATCTACGTCATCGATGCCAGGACGCATGGAGTCGAGCGCGTGACCAACGTCGGTCTCTATCCCTGGGGCACGCACATCATGGACAGCAAGGACAACTACTGCCATTGATGCCTGGCCATCCGATCGACACAATACGAAGGGGTGGGTTGATTGCCCGGATTATTGATGAATCGACAGGTCGGCCCGGCCCATTCGCTCCGGAAACCCTCTCCGCCGGCCGGAAAACCGCGGCTCCGGCTCACCGTCTCTAAACGAGGCGCGGGGACCCCCATCCCCACGCCGTCGCCTGGCCTGCGCCGCGGTTTTCGTGCCGTCGCGACGGCCGGCTCCGAAGGGTTTCCTCCGCGAACGGGCCGAGCCTCTGACGGTCGTTCATGAATAGACCGGGTTCTAGCGTGAAGGTGGCGTACGCGATTGCCGTTAGCGCGTTGTTCCTGGTGCCATGCGCCAGTCCATTCGCCCGGGCCCAGGATGTCCGCGCACGCACGCGGTTGAAACAACCGGACGGTACCACGGTCACCAGGTCGCAGGCCGTTGATCTCACGCTGACGGTCACGCCGGTCTCGGTCCGAACGGTGCAGACGTGGGTGCGGACGGCAGGGCCAATCGATCGCACGCGCCGGATCGTCACCGCCCATGTGCCCCCGCCCGATTCGGCGCTGATCGAGGTGGGCCAGCGGGTTCGTGCATTCCCGGTGGAGTCGCGGTCCTCGGTGAATCAAGCGCGGGTCACGCGCGTTGTGCCGCGCGACGATGGGGTGCTGGTCGAGACGACACTCTCGGCGCAGGGCCGCGACGACCATTCGCAGTATCTGCTCGAAATCATCGCCGACAGGGGCGAGCTCCTTTCGATTCCGAGCGAAGCCATCATCGACGACGGAGTGACACGCACCGTGTACGTCCAGCGGGGCAGCGACGACTACTCGCCTCGGCCGATCCGCACTGGCGTGCAAGGTGAGTTGTACACGCAGGTGCTGGACGGCGTCAGCGACGGTGACCAGGTCGTGACGTTTGGCAGCTTTTTCATCGACGCTGAATACAAGCTGAAGATCGCCGGCCTCGGCGCGGTCCGATGATCGGCGGCATCATCACCGCAGTCATCCGTCACAGGCTCGTTGTCTCGATCCTTGTGGCCGCTGCGGTCGTACTCAGCGGCTACGGGCTTCGGACCGCCGCGCTCGACGCAATTCCCGACATCTCGGATCCTCAGATTCTGGTCTACACCAAATGGCCGCGCAGCCCGCAGCTGCTCGAGACCGAGGTCACCGAGCCCCTGATCCGCGCGCTGTCGGGCGCCCCCGATGTCGAGGCGATCAGGGGCACCTCGCACATGGGGTATTCCTTCGTCTCGGTCGTGCTACGCGACCCTGGGCGCCGCGCCGAGGTCCGTGCGTTCGTGCTCGACCGCATCACTGCCATTCGGTCCGAGCTGCCGCCAGACGCGAGCGTCACACTGGGGCCCGATGGCACCAGCATGGGCTGGATCTACCAGTACGCGCTCGTCGATCGCGAGCAGCTGCGCGATTTGCGCGAGCTCCGCCTGCTCAACGAAGGCCAGATCAAGCCGGCGCTGCAGTCGGTTCCGGGCATCGCCGAGGTCGCATCGGTGGGCGGCCTGGAAAAGCAGTACCAGCTCAAGCTGTTTCCGCCGCTCCTCGCCAATGCCGGCCTCTCGCTGCGCGACATCATCGCGACGTTGCAGGCGCTGTTTCAGGAAGTCGGCGGGCGCACGATCGAAGTGACCGGCCGCGAGTACCAGCTGCGCGGCGCGGCCGGCACGGCTTCTCTGGACCAACTGGAGATCGTCGTCGTGGGCCGCGATCGGGCGGGGCGGCCCGTGCGGCTTCGCGACGTCGGCTACGTGCAGGTTGGGTACGACCTTCGGCGAGGCATTGCCGACCTCGACGGCACCGGCGAGGTCGTCGGCGGCATCATCGTCATGCAGCAGACGCAGAATGTGCTCTCCGTCACGAGGGCCCTCGAGGAGAAGCTGACCGAGATCAGGGCCCGACTGCCGCAGGGGCTGGACATCGTGACGACCTATGACCGATCGGCGCTGATCTGGGACACGCTGGGGAATTTCTCTCGAGCGCTCGGATACGAACTGCTGGTCGTGACGATGGTCATCGGCGTCGCGCTGAGAAGCGCGCGAGCGGCCGCGGCCCCGATCGCGGTGCTCCTGCTGGGCACGTTGTTCTCCTTCCTTCCACTCGTGGCCCTCGGTCACACGATCAACCTGTTCTCCCTGGCGGGACTGGCGATTGCGATCGGCGAAATGGCGGACGCCACGATCGTCATTGTCGAGAACGGCACGGCGGAGCTGTCGAAGCGGGCCGGCCTACGGGCCCAGGAACGACGGGATGCGATCATCGGCGCCACGGCGAGGATGACGCGGCCCTTGCTGTTCTCGATGCTGATCATCCTGACGTCGTTCTTGCCCATCTTCTTCCTGGGAGAGCGGGAAGGCCGTCTCTTCAATCCGCTCGCCTACGGCAAGACGTTTGCGATGGCCTTCTCCACTCTGCTGACGCTCTTCGTCTTGCCGATCATCATCATCTGGATCTTCAAGCGCGCCGACCCGGCGTCCGAGGAGCCGCGCGAGAACGCGTTCGTCAGGAGTTATCGCGGAGCCTTGCACACGGCCATCCGCTTCCGCTACGGATTCGTCGCCGGCAGCATCGTCCTGCTTGTCGCGTCTGGCGCGCTCCTCGCTTCGTTTCAAAAAGACTACATGCCGGAGATGGAGGAAGGATCGATTCTGTACATGCCGACGACCCTTCCCGGGTTGCCGGCGAGAGAGGCCGGCTGGATCCTGCAGCAGATGGACCGGAAGCTGAAGGAGTTCCCAGAGGTGGCTCGCGTATTCGGAAAGCTCGGGAGAGCCGACAGCGCCACCGATCCTGCGCCGGTCAGCATGATCGAGACCACGGTGATGCTGCATCCGCGGTCCATGTGGCGCGACGGAATGACGAACAACACGCTCGTCTCCGAGATGAACCAGGCGATGCAGATCGTCGGGTACGTGAACAGCTGGACGCAGCCGATCGCCACGCGGGTGATGATGCTCGAGACCGGGATCCAGACATCGGTGGGCCTCAAGGTGAAAGGCAGGGATCTCGCGGGCATCGCGGAGCTGTCCACGCGCGTCGAGGAGATCCTGCGGGACGTGCCGGGCACGCAGTCGGTCCTTGCCGAGCGCATCGCGAGCGGCTATTTCGTCGACGTGCAACTCGACCTCGAGCGGATGGCGGCGCGGGGCGTGATGGTCGATGAGGCGATGCCGACGGTGCGTTACGCGATTGGCGGGGACAACGTCGTGATGGTCCGAGAACCCGATAACACGCGGGTGCCGCTCGCGGTGCAGTATTCACCCGAGTACGTCGACACCCTGGAGAAAGTCCGCGCCACGCCCGTGGTGACCGGGGACGGCCGCGCCATTCCGTTGAGCGACATCGCGAACGTGGCCGTGCGCAACGTGCCCGAGATGATCCGGAACGACAACGGCGATCTCGCGGCGTATGTGTATGTGTACGTCCAGGGTGTCACGGCGCCGGAGTACGTCGACCGGGCGCGCGACGTGCTCGCCAGAGGCTTGAATCCGCCGGCGGGCTATTCGGTGGAGTGGACCGGGCTGTACGTCTATGCCGAAGACGCCCGGGCACGGCTGGTGTGGGTCGTCCCGCTCGCGCTTGCCATCATGTTCGGATTGTTGTTGATGTTCTTCAGATCCGTGACCGATAGCGCCTTGATCATGCTGTCTGCCCCGTTCGCGCTCGTCGGCGGCGTGTTCCTCCAGTGGATGCTTGGGCACTCGATGACGACCGCGGTGGTCATCGGCTACGTGTCCCTGTTCGCCGTGGCGATCCAGACGGGCATCATCATGATTGAGTTCATCCGCGAGGCGCTGGCCAGAAGGCCCGAGACCCAGCCCTACATCGGTGCCGTCATCGATGGGTCTGTTGCACGACTGCGGCCGAAGCTCATGACGGTCGCGACGACCGTGTTGGGCCTCCTGCCGATCATGTTCGCGACCGGGTCCGGCATGGACATCACCAAGCCGCTGGCGGCGCCGACGTTCGGCGGCATGATCAGCTCGACGATCTACGTGCTGTTCCTGATTCCGTGCCTGTTTGCGATTGGCCACGACCTTCGCGGCGTCCAGTGGCTGAGGATGCGGCGAGCGGCGCACGTCGCCGGTCTCGCGGTGATTAGCGTGATGTGCCTGGCGACGGGCGCGTGCGGCGGCCGTCCGGAGTCTTCACCCGCGTCCACCACGAACGCGGCACCGCCGCTGAACACTGTCCGCGCCGATTCGGGCGGCTCCGTAGAAGTCACCTACAGGAGCGAGCCGGACCCGCCTGAAACAGGAGACAACGTCCTGGAAGTCACCGTGAAGCGGCCGGACGGGACACCCGTCACCGACGCCGCCGTGACCGCGGTGTTCTCGATGCCGGCGATGCCCTCGATGAACATGCCGGCGATGCGCACGGACGCGACGTTGACACACGCTGGCGACGGGAGCTACCGGGGCACCAGCCAGCTGGCGATGGGCGGCACATGGAACGTGACCGTGAGCGTGGCGCGGGCCGGCGAGCAGGTCGCCGTCAAGCGATTCAGTATAGTGGCGAAATAGAACGTTCACGATCTCGGAGCGGCCAGCCAAGTACCATGAAATCTGATTGTCACACGGTCATATTTCATGGACATCCGATCCGGCTCAAACGCCGCTGGTCAGAGATTCGACGTCAGCGTCGAGGAGCCAATTCGGCGGCGTGGCGTCGCCATTCGTTGCTACCATGTGGGCATGGCCCTCGACGAACGCGCCCTCTTCACGGACAGACCGGAAACCCGAGTCGGACGGTACCAGTGCCCCAAATGCCGACGGACCGGTGAATACAGCATCCGGTGGGTGCGGCGCTCGAAGAAGGACCGGCTGCCGCCCGGAGCCGACGAGGGCGACCGGGCCCGGTTCGCCAAGCTCCGCGACTACCTGCTCCGCCTCGACGACGAGGTCGCGTGCAAGACCTGCGGGAAGAAATTCGAGATCCCGTCGCAGCACTCCCTGATGTTCGTGGACCAGCTTGCGGGCCTGCCAAACGAAGCCGACCTCGAACGAGAGATCAACCTCGCATCGGGAGAGCCGGAACCGGCGCCCGACAACAAGCCGGCGCTGCCCGCACGGTTCACGCGCAAATCGAGTGGCTGGAAGTAGTAGACTTCGTTACGTTCCGGAGGGTTCCATGCACCGACAACAGACTGACGCACTCCATGCGGGCTTCATCGCGGGCCTGTTCTCGATCGGCCTGTCCGCGGTCACCGCGTGCTCACCACCGGTGGCCCAGGCGCCGACCTTGACACCCGTCACGGTGTTCGAAGGAGCGCGGCTCATTGTCGGCGATGGCAACCCGCCCATCGAAAATGCCGTCTTCATCGTCGATGGCGCGCGGTTCACCCAGGTCGGCAGAACGGGTCAGGTGCAGGCGCCCTCTGGCGCGACTCGCGTGGACCTGACGGGCAAAACGGTCATGCCGGCGATCATCGACACACACACGCACCTCGCACAAACGCGAGAGGCCCTTGTGAATCAACTGCAGGGCAAGGCGTACTACGGCGTCGCCGCGGTCTTGAGCCTCGGCCAAGACACGGATGACGCGCCGTTCCAGGTGCGGAACGAGACGATTCCCGGCGCCGCGCGGCTTCGCACGGCGGGACGCGGGATCACCATGCCGGAGCCCGGTCGTACGGAAGCGCCCTACTGGATTACGACCGAGGCGGAAGCTCGGAAGGCCGTGCAGGAGCTCGCCGCGAAGAAGGTCGACCTGGTCAAGATCTGGGTCGACGACCGCGACCGCAAATACAAGAAGCTCACGCCGGATCTGTATGGCGCAGTGATCGATGAGGCCCACAAGAACTCGCTCCGCGTCACGGCGCACATCTTCACGCTCGAGGATGCCGTGGGGCTGCTGAAAGCCGGGCTCGACGCCTTCGCCCACGGGGTGCGCGACAAAGACATCGACGAGGCATTCGTCGCGTTGATCAAGGCGCGGCCGGACGTCGTCCTCGTGCCGAATCTTCCCGACCGAGGCATCGCGGCCGACCTCAGCTGGTTGAGCGGCACCGTGCCGGCCGAGGAGCTGAAGAAACTGCAGGACGCGGCCACCGACCGGCCGGACGCCCAGAAGGCGTTTGGGATCCAGGCCCGCAATCTGGCGAAGCTCTCCGCGGCTGGCGTGCGGGTCGCCCTCGGCACCGACGGCAGCGCGGCCTGGAGTCCACACGCGGAGATGGCCGACATGGTGGCGGCCGGCATGACGCCGGCCCAGGTGATCGTGGCATCGACGCGCAACTCGGCCGAGTTCCTGCGGCTCACGGACCTCGGCACGGTGGAGGCCGGCAAGAGCGCCGACTTCATCGTCCTCGATGCGAACCCCCTGGACGACATCACGAACACGCGGCGCATCGCCTCGGTATACTTGCGCGGAGCAGCCGTCGATCGGGCGGCGTTGAGCGCACGTTGGACGACGAGGGCGACTCAATGAAATATGAAATCTCAGAGCTCAGAGTTCAGAGTTCAGAGTTAATCGGAATCTGAAATCGTCAATCTGAAATCTGAACCAATCTGAAATCTGAAATCTGAAATTTCGAGTTGAGGTAAGGAGACTGTATGCGGATGATGTTCATCGCCCTGCTGTTCCAGGTCCTCGCGGCACCTGACCCGGCGCAGATGGAAAAAGCGCCGGACCTTGGCTACAAGCCGGTTCCGCACGGGTTGCAATTGCCGCAGGGCGTGACCATGGGCGCTCCTTCCAGTGTCGACGTCACCAAGGACGGGCACCTGCTGGTCTTCAACCGAGGCCCCTTTCCCTTGTTGGAATTCGATCGAAACGGCGCGTTCGTCCGCTCGATGGGCGAAGGCCGCTACGTCAGGCCGCACGGCTTTCGCCTCGATCCACAAGGCAACATCTGGACGACCGACGTCAACGGACACACGGTCACCAAGATGAGTCCGCAAGGCGACGTGCTGCTGACCATCGGCGTCAAAGGACAAGCGGGCGAATGGAACGAAGCCGCGAATTCACGTCTCTTGAACGAGCCGACCGACCTGGCGTTCGGCGCGGCGGGTGAGGTCTTCCTCCTCCAAGGTCACGGCCGCGGCGAGCCGCGCGTGTTGAAGCTCGACAGGAGCGGCAAGCTCACGAAGTCCTGGGGCGGGCTGGGCAAGGGACCCGGACAGTTCGACACCTCGCACTCGATCATCGTCGACGCCAAGGGACTGGTGTACGTCGCCGATCGGCAGAATCGACGAGTCCAGATATTCGATGGCGAGGGCAGGTACATCAAGGAATGGAAGTACGCCGGGCTTCCCTGCGGCCTCTACTTCGGGCCGGGGCAGCAGCTGTACTTGGTGAGCGGGTTTGCGGGCCAGATCCTCAAGCTGGACGCAAACGGCAAGGCGATCGCCGCCACCGGGCAGCCCGGCAAGGGACTCGGAGAGTTCGGCGAGGCGCATTACATGTCGATGGGCCCGCAGGGAGAGATCTACGTTGCGGACACCGTGAGCGCCAGGCTCCACAAGTTCGTGAAGAAATGAGCTAGGCGGGTCTAAAGACCCGCACTACATTCTGCCGCGCAGACTCTTGGGCGGGTCTGAAGACCCGCACTACATTCTGCCGCGCAGACTCCTGGGCGGGTCTGAAGACCCGCACTACATTCTGCCGCGCGGACTTCTAGGGCCTCACCCTCACATACTTTTGCAGCCTCCGCGGCCGTGGCTCGCCTCCGTACAAGTTTCCGTCACGGTCGACGGCCACGAACTCGGCGCCGTTCCCCGCCGTCTCGCGCGGATCGCCCCACGGATATTGAATGAACGCGCTGATCCATCCGGTCCTCGCGTCACCGATCCTGATCCCCATCTCCCAGCCCGGGTTCTGCTCGTCATCGGACTCCGAGTCGGCCACGTAGATCTGGTCCTTGTTGTCGAAGGAGATCCCGCTCGGCCGCCCGAACTGCGTCCACATGGTCAGGAACTTTCCCTCCTGGTCGAAAATCTGGATCCGGTTGTTCGACCGATCGCCGACGAACACCCGGCCTCTCGAATCAATCGCGATGGCGTGCAGCGTGCGGAATTCGCTCGGCGCGTACCCGGTCTTTCCCCACGCCTTGATGAACGCCCCGCTCCTCGAGAACTTGACGACGCGGTTGTTGCCATCCAGGCCATGTCCATCGGCGACGAAGATGTCGCCGTTCTGGGCCACCACGACGTCGCTCGGAGCGTTGAGGCTTCCGGGGCCGCTGCCGGGCGTTCCCGGCGTACCCAGGGTCATCAGCACCTTGCCGTCCGGGCTGAACTTGACAACCTGGTGTCCTCGCTTCCCGGGCGGCGTTCGGTTCGGGGCCACCGCGTCGGTCACCCACACGTTGCCATCCCGGTCGACATCGATCCCGTGGGGCCAGATGAACATGCCGCCGCCGAAGCTCTTGACGACATTCCCCTTCAGGTCGAACTTGAGGAGCGAGTCCAGATTGGAATCGAGGCACTCGTTGCCGAATCGATCCGGGGCGGTCGCGATGCATCGCACCACGGCCCAGATGTGCTGGCCATCGGGGTCCAGCGTCGCGTCGCCGACCGCGCCCATGGGCCTGCCGGCCGGCATCTTGGCCCACCCGTCGACGGCGCGATACGGATTCGGGAGGGCCTGGGCGAAGGGCTCGGTCCCCGTGCCAAGCGCAACGACGAGGGCCAGCGCGGACATCAATCCGAGTCGACGTATGTCAGTCATGGCTGCTCCTCCAAGTGCGTAGGATACTCCGCCTGGGAGAGCTGAAGGCCCGGGAATCGTGGATCGCCTAGCAGCCCGTGGTGAAAGTCTGGCGTCGCACCGAGACGGGCGAGGCGCCCCACCGGCAAGGCGCGACGACCGAGAATACCGGGAGTATTTGAGCGAGGAGCAACGCAGCCGGCGGGGATGCATCGCCCGTCGAATGCAGCCAGACTTTCACCACGGGCTGCTAACGGCCAAGACCGATCGAGACGACGAGCGAGGGCGCGTAGCGACGATCGGTCGTTGTCACAAGTCCGGACCTCGAAAAGGTTTCCGAGGTGACCTCATAGAACGGAAGAACGGCGTCGGCTTGCAGGAACAGCCGGAGGCTCGTGGCTCGCGCAAGCTCGTACCCGACGGTCAGCTCGCCCTGAAGCCCGCTTCCATCCCAGTCCGTGCGGTAGCTCCCAGGCGTACTGTAATTCCCGCCGCCGAAGCTCGTGCTCCCATAACTCAAGCCTCCACCGAAGTACCCGGTGAGGTTGGCCTTTGGCTCCAGGAAATACAGCCCCGAGAGCTTCACCAGCGACCCCGCGGACGCGCCGGAGGACGAGTAGTCCGACGTGCGGAACTGATAGTTCAGGAACGACACGTCGATGGCGAACGGATCGAGCTCGGCGCGATAACCAAACCCCAACGCCGGTGTTCCGTAGGCCAGATCGCCAAGGACGGTGCCGTATCCGAGGCGGGCGTACCAGAGCGAATCGGAGTGGACCCGGAGCGCGGACGCTTGAGACGCCGTCACATTGGTTCGATCCACGACGCCCATCGCGTCCATGGGCTGTCCAGTGACAATCGATCGGACCATCTGACTGTAGAGCGCGGGCAAATCGTCCAAGCCTCGAGCCGTGCCTTCCCGAAGGCTCAGTGGTCCCGATAGCGTGACGGTGATCGTGTTGCCGAGCCTGACGTGGGCCAACGTGTAGGGTGTCGAACAGTCCCCAGACACGCGCTCGCCAGCCAGCTCGAACTGCCTCGTCACCAGCAGGAGCGCCGCCGTCTGGTCCTGCCGCGGAAACGTAATACCCCGCGGGCTCCTAGTAGCCGTGTCATAATGTCCCCGCGAAGGAGGGTGATATGAGCCTGCGGTTCTTCCGTTCCCTGGCAGCTCTAGCGATGGCGGCCGCCATGGCCAGCCTGATGGCGACGACCGTTGAAGGTCAGGCGCCGGCCAATGCCAAATCGGCGGCGTCGAAATGGACGGCCCCCCGGACGCCAGACGGCCGCCCGGACCTCCAAGGCAATTGGGCGAACAACAGCGTCACGCCGCTCGAGCGGCCGAAGACGTGGGCCGGCAAACAGGTCCTCAGCGATGCCGAGCTCGAGCAGTTGAAAAGGCTCACCGCCGAGGTGACCGAAGAAGGCGGCGACGCACAGTTCGGCGACAGCGTCATCGAGAACGCACTCGCGGGGATCAAGAACGCCACGTCCACAGACGCCGGCACCGGCAACTACAATCAGTTCTGGCTGGTCGAACGCGAGGTCGAAGATCGCCGGACGTCACTGATCACCGATCCGCCCGACGGCAGATTGCCAGTGACCGAGGCGGTACGCGCGCGACAGGCGGCCGCTGCAGGGCAGCCCCGAGAACGCCGCCTGGACAATCCCGAAGATCGCGGCCTGGGCGAGCGCTGCGTCAATTTCGGCGTGCCGAAGCTGGGCGCGGGCTACAACAGCTACTATCAAATCGTCCAGACGCCGGGGCACATCGTGTTCATGAGTGAAATGGCGCACGACGCGCGCATCATCCCCGTGGACGGCCGGCCACATCTCAG
>Ga0156018_1030_pt4 | contig 25321 bp, 22 predicted proteins | sample RifCSPlowO2_02_FD_107672 | JGI IMG/M metagenome (GOLD analysis project Ga0156018, IMG submission 107672) | Acidobacteria bacterium RIFCSPLOWO2_02_FULL_65_29 | reverse complement strand
TTTGTGATCCGGTACCTGGCACAGGTCCGCGTACGTCGCACGCCGCCGCGTGGCGCTCGGCCCGCTCATGCGTGAAGCTTAGCACGCGGATCGGACAGAGTTCGCGGCGACGTCCACACGGTCGCTGGCGGCTCGAGGAATTCCGTGCACATCGAATCTCGCCGCAGCTGCCGCCCGCGACCCGTATCACCCACACCGGTTCCGTGGTCCGGTCCCCCGGCACGCGCCTCGGCGTCTACGAAGTCACCGCGCAGATTGGCGAAGGTGGTATGGGACAGGTGTTACGAGTCGAGCAGACCGTTCTCGATGACGTAGCGCATCAGCTCGGCGTTGGTGCGCATGCCGAGTTTCTCGAGGACTCGGGCGCGGTAGGTGCTGACGGTCTTGACGCTCAGTCCCAGCTCCCGCGCGATGTCCGACACCGTGTGGCCCGAGCCGAGCATGCGCAGCACCTGGTACTCCCGATCGGACAGCGCGTCGTGCGGGGTGGTCGACAACTTCACCTTCCAGCGCTGGAGCAGCTCGCCGGAATCGCGTCCGACGTAGCGCCGGCCGCGCCGCACGTCCTCGATGGCGGCAATGAATTCATCCGGCTCGCTGTCTTTCGTCAGGTAACCTGACGCGCCCGCACTGAGCGCCCGGCGCGCGAATTGCGCCGACGGATGCATGCTCACGACCAGCGTCGGCAGCAGGGGATGCGAACGCCGCAGCTCCTTGATCAAGTCGAGGCCGCTCCGGCCAGGCAGCGAAATGTCGGCCAGGACGACATCCCACGGGTTGTCGCGCACCTGCGTGAGCGCCGCTTCGGCGTCGCCGGCTTCGCCGACGATGGCGCCTTTGATGCGTTCGGTCAGAATGGTGCGGATGCCGCGTCGCACGACCGGATGGTCGTCCACCAGTAGGATGCGCATCATCGCTTTCGTGGCCGCTGGGTCGTCCGGCGGCGGGCGCGCGCGGGCGGCCGTCGGATCGGATCCGGCGCCACCGGCACGCGAACGGTGACCGCCGTGCCTTTACCGCGGCGGCCCGCGATGTGAAATCCTGCGCCGACCAGTGCGGCGCGTTCGCGCATGCCGAGAAGGCCGATGGCGCGCGGGTCGGTCGCCTCGGCGTCGGTGATCCCCCGGCCATTGTCGCGGATGCGCAGCTCGACGTCCTGCCGCCGCTCCGTGAGCGTCACCCGCACCGCGCTGGCCCGGGCATGCCGCACGACGTTGGTCAACGCCTCCTGAAAGATCCTGAAGAAGGCCGTCTGCTGCTCGGCGCCGAGCGCGGTCGTTTCCTGATCGGCGCGCACGTAACAGCGCAGGCCCGTGCGCGCGCGAAACGCCATCGCCTCCCCGCGAACCGCCTCGGCAAGCCCCAGATGGTCGAGCGCCGGCGGGCGCAGACTCATCGTCAGACGCTTGACCGTCTGCAGCGCGATCTCGACCAGGCCGACGAGCGACTGCAGCCGATCGACAGCGACCCTCGGGCTCTGCGGCGCGTTCACCGCGACGATCGCCCGGCCGAGGTCGAGCTTGATGGCCGTGAGCGTCTGGCCGAGCTCGTCGTGAAGCTCCCGCGCGAGCGCCCCGCGTTCCTCCTCGCGCGCCGTCTGGACCCGCGCGGCCAAGCGTCGCAGCTGTTCTTCGGATTCCCGAAGGCGATGGTCGGTATCAGGCAAGTCGTCCTCCAAAGGGGGCGATCGGACGTCCATCTGGTTGGACTTGGTACTACGACTTCGTCTCGATGTCCATGATTTCGACGGGCGTAGGACAGAAGCGGACATACGTGGCCGTCGGATCGAGCCGAAACTGGCTAAGGCATGTCTTCGCGAACCCGATCAAGCCCTGTGTCTCAGGAGGAACCCGAGGCCCTGGTGTCTTCGAACAGGCAGGATGTGCCGCCGGGCTGGCGGCACGACATGAAGAACCAGCTCGGCGTCGTCCTTGGCTTCGCCGACCTCCTCTTGAACGAGCTCGAGCCGGACGATCCTCGCCGGGCCGATATCCAGGAGATCCACCGGGCGGCTGCGCGCGCCCGAGAACTGCTGCTCGAACTTGATGGGGATTGACGTGGCTTCGCCAGAACCATTGAACGTGATGGTCGTCGACGACGAAGTCGGGATGCGGGAGCTGGTGAAGCGCTGCCTGGCCGACCTGTCCTGCAACCTGACCGTGGCGGCCAGCGGCGAAGAAGCGCTCGCCCTGGCCAGCGATCCTCTGGCGCTCGACCTGCTGATCACCGACGAGATGATGACGGGGATCGAGGGGCACGAGCTCGCTCGTCGCTTGCGGTCCGCGAATCCTAGCCTGAAAGTTCTATATCTGACCGGCTTCTCCGATCACCTTTTCGACGCCAAGAACCAACTGTGGGATCTCGAAGCGTTTCTGGACAAGCCGTTCTCTCCGGAAGGCCTCCGCCAGGCGGTCGCGCTGCTCGTTGTAGGACGCCTGACGCTCTAATTTTAGATTTTCAGGCTAACCCCCTAACGAGCACGCGCTGATGCCCAACCCGCTGCGCGTGTTGATCGTTGAAGATTCTGCGGACGATGCCGAGCTTCTCGTGCGTGAACTGCGGCGCGGCGGCTATGGGCCTGTCTACGAACGCGTGGAGACCACCAAGGCGCTACAGGCGGCGATCGAGCGGCAGACCTGGGATCTCGTGGTCTCGGACCATTCCGTGCTGCAGTGCGATTCCCTCGCAGCGTTGAACGTGCTGAAGGCATCCGGGGCGGACATTCCCTTCATCATCGTGTCCGGCACCATCGGCGAGGAGCGGGCGGTGCAGGCGATGAAAGCCGGGGCCAGTGACTACCTTGTCAAGGGGCAGTTGGCGCGCTTGATCCCGGTTGTCGGGCGCGAGCTCAGGGACGCCCAGGAACGGCGGGCATTGCACGCGGCGGAGCAGGCCCTTCGCGATCGCGAGCAGCAGGCAAAGCTGGAGCTGGCCGCCGCGTACGAGGCGACGCTGGAGGGCTGGGGCAGCGCCCTCGATCTGCGCGACAGGGAAACCGAAGGGCATAGCCGCCGCGTCACCGACCTCACCTTGCGGCTGGCGCGCATGATGGGGGTCAGCGAGGCCGAGTGCGTGCACATCCGGCGTGGCGCCCTCCTCCACGACATTGGCAAGATGGGCATTCCCGACGGCATTCTGCTCAAGCCCTCACCGCTGACCCCAGAGGAATGGGACATCATGAGCCGACACCCCACGTACGCGCGAGAGCTGTTGGACCACATCGAGTACCTGCGACCGGCGCTCGACATCCCGTATTGCCATCACGAAAAATGGGATGGTACCGGATATCCTCGTGGTCTGAAAGGTGAGGAAATCCCCCTCGCGGCCCGAATGTTTGCGGCCGTGGACATCTGGGATGCGGTTCGGTCGGACCGGCCCTATCGTCCCGCCTGGCCAGACCACCAGGCTCGTGAGCATCTCGCATCGCTTGCCGGAGCGCACCTGGACCCAAACGTGACGAGCGTATTCTTCGAGCTGTTGGCTTCACTCGAAGTGGCAAGCCAGGCCGGTGAGGGCGCCGGTGATGTTGGAGAGGGTCGAGCAGGCGGTACGATCCTCGTGGTCGACGATTATCAACCCAATGTGGAACTGCTCAGACGGTGGCTGGCCCATGACGGATATGAGGTCCTGACGGAGGGTTCCGGCGAAGCTGCGCTCGCCGCGGTCGCGCGGCATCATCCGGACCTGGTGCTGCTGGACATCATGATCCCGGAGCCGGATGGGTTGACGGTGTGCCGGCGACTCAAGCGGGATCCGGCGACGTCCCGCATCCCGATCATTTTCATGAGTGGCCTGGAACCGTCAGAAATAAAGATTGGCGCGGGGCATCTCGGGGCCGATGACCACCTGACGAAACCGGTCGATCCCTACGAGCTGAGAATCCGCGTCCGCCGAGCGCTGGAACGGGTAGGGCACTCACGCTGATTGTCGACGACGCGCAGCAGGTCTCAGCGGGGTAAGGCCGACAAATCCTGACATCGGGCCGCCGCAATACGTGATAGTGTTCCTCGATTCGGGACCGAGGGGTCGCTGGTTCGAATCCTTCTCGCCGCGATCCCAAATTCGATGAAGCTTGTGTGCCATGCCGGTGGATACCGTGAAAGCGCCACCCGCCGCGACGACGCCGAGTCGGCAGAGAGTGCTCGTCGTCGACGATGAACTGGCCATCAGGCAGTTTTTCGGCCGCTTGATGAGCGCCGCAGGCTACGCCGTCGACTTCGCCGTCGACGGACGGTCTGCGCTCGAGGCGCTCGCCGCCAACGCTCCTGACGTCGTGCTCCTGGACGTCAATCTCCCGGATTTCAGCGGCTTCGAGTTGTGTCGTCGGCTGCGGCAAGACGTCGCGACGCGATTGACGCCGATTATCATCGTCACGGGGCAGGGCGCGCGAGAGCAGCGCGTCGAGGGACTCGAAGCCGGCGCCGACGACTTCCTGACGAAACCTGTCGACACGGCGGAGCTGCTCGCCCGCGTACGCTCGCTTGCCCGCCTCAAGCAGTACACCGATGATCTCGATTCGGCCGCCTCGATCATCATGACGCTCGCGACCATGATTGAGGCGCGAGACGGATACAGCCACGGCCATTGTCACCGGATGGCGAACTACGCCACGAGTCTGGGCCGCGCTCTCTGCTTGAGCGAGGCAGATCTACAGGCGCTCTATCGCGGCGGATTTCTGCACGACATTGGCATGCTGGCGATCTCGGATAGCGTGCTGCGCAAGACAAGCTCCTTGACTCCCGACGAGTACGAGCTCGTGAAATCACATACGGTCGTTGGTGACACGCTCTGCAGCAATCTCCGATCGTTGCAGCAAGTGCGGTCGATCGTTCGATCCCATCACGAGCGCCTCGATGGTTCCGGCTATCCCGACGGCCTGGAGGGCGATGACATTCCCGTCATCGCCCAGATCGTCGGGGTGGTGGATGTCTTCGAGGCCGTGACGACCGAGCGGCCCTATCAGAGCCCTCGGCTGGGTGGCGAAGCGACGGCCGTGCTCCGAAGCGACGTCGAACGGGGTTGGCGGCGAGGCGACCTGGTCGAAGCGTTCATTGCGCTTGTTCAGGCGCGGGGGCCAGACTAACGCTGGCGTGGGACATCGGCGAGGCGCGGAGCCAACTGTCCAGGTCCCTCTTTCGCTGGACCTTCGCGCGCGCTCATCGAATCAACCCGCCCGGCTGCGTGCCCGCGATGAAGGCTTCGATAATTGCCCCCGGACTTTCCGCGTCGGCCACCGCGCCGCTGGCGCGGTCGACGGGCACGAAGACAATGTTTCCCGGGGTTTCGAACTGTGGCGGATTAGCCTTGTCGGGTCTGCCGTCGATGTAGGCACGCATGAATTCGGCCCAGATCGGCAGCGCGGCCTGCGCGCCGGTTTCGTTGGCGCCGATCGACTTCTTCTCGTCGAGCCCCGTCCACACACCGACCGTGATCTCGGGGTCGAAGCCGATGAACCAGGCGTCGGTGTTCTCGTCCACCGTGCCGGTCTTGCCACCGAGCGGCCAGTCGAGTCCGGCGGCGGTGACGCCGCCGGCGGCCGTGCCCCGCTGTACCACGCCGCGCAGCAGGTTCAGCATGACGAACGCGGTGTCGGCGCGAATGACGTCCGACGCCTCGGGACGATTTTCCTCGAGCAGGTTGCCGTCGCGGTCCATCACGTTCAAGACCTCGAACGGCTTCATTCGCACGCCCTGATTGGGAAACACCGAGTAGGCGCTGGTCACTTCCAGGAGCGTTCCGTCTCCCGCGCCGAGCGCGATCGGCAGGTAGGGCCCGAACTCCTGCCCGAACCCGAAGCGCGTTGCGTAGGCGAGCACGCTCTTCGGCCCGAGCATGTCCATCATCTTGATCGCCGGGACGTTGCGAGACTGTTCGACTGCGCGCCGCACCGTCGTCGGGCCCTCGAATTTATGATCGTAGTTCTGCGGGCTGTAGATGTTGCCGAGTCCGTCAGGAAATTCGACCGGTGCGTCAAGCAGCACGGTCGCCGGCGTGAACCCGCGGTCGATCGCGGTCGTGTAGACGATGGGTTTGAACGTCGAGCCGAGCTGCCGATACGCCTGGACCGCGCGGTTGAACTTGCTCCGGGCGAAGTCCCAGCCGCCGACCATCGCGCGAATCTCGCCTGTCCGGTTGTCGATGGCGACGAGCGCGCCCTCCACGATCGGCGTCTGCTCGAGCGCCACGGCGAGCGTCGACATGGCATCGTCGACGTTTCTGACTTCCACGTTGATGAGGTCGCCGGGCTTGAACAGCTCGGCCGCCGTTGCCCGGCGCGTCCAGAGGCGGCCGTCGCTCGAGATGAGCCCTTCGCGCGTCAGGTCGGCATGGTAACGGCCGATTTGCAGGCGCGCTGCGCCGGCCGGCGCCGGCTTCCCGATGGCGGTGACGACCGCGGGGACGACGTCGCCGACGCGAATGGGCCTGTTCCAGCGATCCTCCTTGAAGTCGCCAAGCAGCTTGCCATCCGCCAGCACATTGCGCATCGGACCGCGGAAGTAGCCGTGGCGCTTGTCCAGCCGGCGGAGGCCTCGTGCCACCGCGCGGTTTGCAGCCTCCTGCAGTCTGACGTCCAGCGTCGTCTTCACCGTGAGGCCGCTCTCGTACAGCTGCTTGGCGCCGTACCCCGACTCGAGATGCTGGCGGACTTCCTCCAGAAAGTACGGCGCGATCGATCGCCCCTGTTGCTGAGGCGGCTGCTCGCGCACCACGATCGACCGGGCCTTCGCCTCGTCGGCCTGCGCCTGCGTGAGGTAGCCCTCGTCGGCCATCCGCTGGAGCGCGTAGTTGCGGCGGCCCGTGGCGGCATTGCGATTCACGAACGGGCTCTGACGCGCAGGTGATTGAAAAATGCCAGCCAGCAGCGCGGCTTCCTCGAGCGTGACGCTGTTCGCCGACTTGCCGAAGTAGAGCCTCGAGGCCGCCTCGACGCCGTACGTGCCGTGGCCAAGGTGCATCTGGTTGGCGTAGAACGTCAGGATTTCACGCTTCGTGTAGCGCTTCTCGATCTGAATCGCGACAATTGCTTCCTTGATCTTGCGCTCGAGGTTGATGTCGCCGGCTCTGAAGCCCACCACTTGCGGAAACAGATTGCGCGCGAGTTGCTGAGTCAGCGTGCTGGCGCCGGCCGGTCGCCCGAGCGGGCGGCCGGCAACCTGGTCTTCGACCGCCTGCAGCAGGTCCCGAATCAGCGCAATCGCGATGCTGGGGATGCTGAGGCCGAAATGGCGGTCGAAATCGCCGTCTTCGGCGGCGACGATGGCCTGCCGCAGGTGCGGGGCGATGTCGTCGTAACCGATCTCGACGCGGCGTTCGGTCGCGAACTCGCCGATGAGCTGCCCGTCGCGCGCGCTGACGCGCGTAATCGTGTTGGGCGCGTAGTCGTCGAGCGACGAGATTTCGGGAAGGTCACCGGCGTACGCAAACAGTACGCCGCTGACCACGCCGAGCGTCGCGGCCACGACAAACAACGCGATCACGGCCGCGTGGCGCGCGTACCGGATCACGAACTGCGCGCGCGTCCTCCGTCGCTCGCGCGTGGTCCGTCGCGGGGCGCCGGCCTTCGGTCGTTCCTGCACGCCTCAGTGTACCAAAGGACGAACGACTATCGACTAACGACTATCGACTACGGATGTCTCTGCCTCGCTCCGCCCCCGCCAGAACCTGAGCTGGATCGCGCTCCGGAACCGGCACCTGTGCCGGCACTCGACCGGCCGCCGGTGCCTGAGCCGGCACTCGATCGGCCGCCGGAGTCGCTGCCCGACGGCCGGCTGCCCTCGGACCCGCCGCGCGGTGCGGCCGCACCCTGCCCACGGTACGCGGGTGTCGAGCGCTCTCGTGCCGCGGGCGCTGAGGAACGGTTTTCAGACTGAGGCTCGGTTCGCGACGGCTGGGATCTGCCACGGGTTTCGCCGTATCCGGACCAACGCGGTCCTGGCGAGCGGGGCTGAGCGTTGCCGGGCAGTTCGATCTGCGGCCGAACCGGATCCGCCGGCCGCACCGCACGCGGCGTCGAGGGCCGCGTCACCTCAGCGCCGGGTGTCGTCCACGTCGGAACCCCGTCGCGGCCTCGTGGTGCGGCGTCTGGATTGCGCTGCGGCGACGCGTTCGGATTTCCCCGCGGAGCGGCATCGCTGGCGGCGGGTGTCCGCGGGTTCGGACGTGGGGTGGCCTGCGGAAGCGGTTGTCTGAGCCATCCGTCCGCCTGCTGACGGCGCTGCGCGTTGGGCGTCGTCCGATCGAGGGTCGGTACGCTGCCCAGCGTGGGCGTATCCTCGACCCTCGAAGGCTGGCGTGGCACGGCCCATCTGCCACCGGCATTTTCGCTGCCAGCAGGTCGGTTGCCGACGGGCGACTGCTGGCCAGGGCTAGCCGTTTGCGGCCCAATGGCCGACCGAGGATTGCGGTTTGGCGATCGGCCTTCGGCCGCTCGGCCACCACCGACTTCAGCCGGCTGACCGACGACTGGCGACCGGCGACTGGCGGCTAGCGGCTGGCGACTGGAGACAGGAGACTGCTGAGTCCCGAGCGCTCGCGGCTCCGCCACGGCTCCTGCACGTGCCCCCGCAACGCCGCTCGCATTTCGCGGCACGGCGTGCGTCGGCGGTGGCAGAACGGGCGCCCGACCGCTTGTCAGCCGCGGCAGGTCGCCGCCCAGCCGCCGCGAATCCACGGCCCACCGTCTTACGTGATCGCGTCCAAAATTTGATCGAGGGACGACCGTCCAGCCGGCCCACGAACTGCCGACGTGTACCGAGAGCCCGAACACCGGTCGGTTGTCGAAGCCGAGCGGGCACCAACTGACGTAGCCCGGGGCTGCGCCCCACGACACCCAGGCCGATGCCCAGCGGCGTTCAGGAATCCAGTACCAGCGGCTGCTCGTGTAGCCCCATCGCCCGTAGTGGTGCGTCGGCCACGACCAGACGTCGAAGCCTATCCACGTCCAACCGTATGGCTGCACCGCCGACCAGTAACCGTCGAAGTACGGGCGCCAGTCTTGGGCGACCGCGGGGTACCACACGTAACCGTAGGGCGCTTCGTACTGCCAGGTGCCGTTCCGATCGAACGTTCCGCCGTACACGCGCAGGTCCTCCGGCAAATACCGCGCCGACGCCGCGGCGCCGGCACGCTCGACGCGCCGCGCTTCGGCCCATCGATCGAAGGCATCGAATCGCGCCGAGTTGAACGTTTGCGCAGGCGTGGGCGCGAGGGTGTCGCGAGCCAGCGACCGCTCGCCGGCGCGAACGGCGGTCGATCCGCGCTCGGTCGTGAGCGATGCCCAGCCGCGCAGCACCGCGAGCTCGGTCTCCACGCCAGAGGGGCCCGAGAAGAGCGCCACTCGGAACTCGCCGGGGCCGTCGGTCACGACCGACGCGACCGTTGTGTCGATCTGATAGCGCACGGCTTCCGACGGGTTGTCCGCTCCGGCCACGCGCAAGAGCGTGCGTCCCGCCGTCATCCGCACGAGTGTCGGCGACAGCAGATCGATCGCTGTGAATTCGTCGACGTCGAGCGAGGAGCCATCGGGGAAGATGATCTCGACTCGTCCCGCTTCGGTGCGCAGCCGGTCGCCCGTGACAAAGGGCACGCCACCTGCGGCATCTTCGATCTCTCCCTCGCGCTCGAGTGTTGCGCGGCCGTCGACGATCGCCAGGTGCGCCGGCGCTTGCGCCGCGTCTTGGGCAAAGACAACGGGCGAAGGGCCGACACAGACGGCGACGAGCGTAACGGCGTACTTCAAGAATCGGAATCGGGGATGGGGTAGCCCATGTGGACCCATGTTCCGGCCTCGGTTCGTGGCAGGACTGGCTGGCACTGAAATTATACACCAGTGGTGTCAGAGTGGGGTCAAACCCCACTCTGACCCGCTTTACAATAGAGCACTCAACTTTTATACTTGAGTCGGTATCATGTTGGCTTTCAACTCTGAGCGGTTTCCCGCGAAGGACGTCCCATGAGCAAAATCATTGGTATCGACTTGGGTACCACCAATTCGGTGGTTGCGGTGATGGAAGGCGGCGAGCCCGTCGTCATCACGAATCCGGAGGGCGGTCGTCTGACGCCCTCGGTGGTGGCGTTTGCCAAGACGGGCGAACGACTCGTCGGCCAGGTGGCGAAGCGTCAGGCGGTCACCAACCCCGAGAACACGGTCTTCTCCATCAAGCGGTTCATGGGTCGGAAGTACGACGAGGTGTCCGAGGAGATGAAGATGGTGCCGTACCAAGTCGTGCGCGCCAGCAACGCCGATGCGCGCGTGACGGCGAACGGCAAGGAACATTCGCCGCCGGAGATCTCCGCGATGATTCTGCAGAAGCTCAAGCAGGCAGCCGAGGAGTACCTCGGGCAGCCGGTCCAGAAGGCGGTCATCACCGTGCCGGCGTACTTCAACGATGCGCAGCGCCAGGCCACCAAGGACGCCGGCCAGATTGCCGGCCTCGAAGTGATGAGGATCGTGAACGAGCCGACTGCGGCGGCGCTGGCCTACGGCCTCGACAAGAAGAAAGACGAGACGATTGCGGTGTACGACTTCGGCGGTGGCACGTTCGACATCTCGATTCTCGAGGTCGGCGAGGGTGTCGTCGAAGTGAAAGCGACCAACGGCGACACGCACCTCGGCGGCGACAACCTCGATCAGCGGATCATCGAATGGATCGCCGCCGAGTTCAAGAAGAGCGACGGCATCGATCTCAGCAAGGACCGGATGGCGCTGCAGCGCCTGAAGGAGTCGGCGGAGAAGGCCAAGATGGAGCTCTCCACCGTGATGGAGACCGACATCAACCTTCCCTTCATCACGGCGGATCAGTCCGGGCCCAAGCATTTGCAGATGAAGCTGACGCGCGCCAAGCTCGAGCAGCTCGTCGACGATCTGCTGCAGAGGACCGTCGGGCCGACCAAGCAGGCGCTGGCCGACGCGGGACTCGATCCCTCGAAGATCGACGAGGTCGTGCTGGTCGGCGGATCCACGCGCATGCCGAAGGTCCAGCAGATCGTCAAGGAACTGTTCGGCAAGGAGCCGCACAAGGGGGTCAACCCGGATGAAGTGGTCGCCGTCGGCGCCGCCGTCCAGGCGGGCGTGCTGGCCGGCGATGTCAAGGACCTGCTGCTGCTCGATGTGACGCCGCTCTCGCTCGGCATCGAGACCATGGGCGGCGTCATGACGACGCTGATTCCACGGAACACGACTATCCCGACGCGCAAGAGCGAGATCTTCTCGACGGCGTCCGACAGCCAGACGAGCGTCGAGGTCCACGTGCTGCAGGGCGAGCGCTCACTCGCGCGCGACAACCGCACGCTCGGCAAGTTCCACCTGATCGGCCTGCCGCCGGCGCCGCGGGGCGTCCCGCAGGTCGAGGTGACGTTCGACATCGACGCGAACGGCATCGTGAACGTGTCGGCCAAGGATCTCGGCACGGGCCGTGAACAGAAGATCACCATCACCGCGTCGAGCGGCCTCAGCAAGGACGAGGTTGAGCGGATGATGAAGGACGCGCAGTCGCACGCCGACGAGGACAAGAAGCGCAAGGATGAGATCGAAGCGCGCAACAGGGCGGATCAAGCGGTCTACGGCGCCGAGCGGTTCCTGAAGGACACCGGCGACAAGCTGCCGGCGGGCGATCGTCAGGCCATCGAGACCGCGGCCGAGTCGCTGAAGAAAGCGCTCGAGTTGAACGATGCGGCGGCGATTAGCCGCGCGATGGACGAGCTCACGCAGGCGCAGCACAAAGCGGCGGCGAGTCTGTACCAGCAAGCGTCGGCGGGCGGCGGTGGAGCAACGCCCGGCGGATCGTCGGCGGGCGGGGCCGCGCCGTCCGGCGCCTCGGCCGGTACGGGCCAGTCGGCTTCCGGCGGCGGCGACGTCATCGACGCGGAGGTCGTCGACGAGGGGAAACAGTGACTCGCGAATTTGAGGATTTGAGGAGTTGAGGAATTGAGGATTTGGCAGGATCCTCAGATCCTCAAGTCCTCAAATGCTGAGCGCTGATGGATTTCTACATCCTTTTGGGTCTCGAGCGCGCCGCGACGCTGGGCGACATCAAGCGCGCGTACAAGCGGCTTGCCCGGAAGTTCCACCCCGACATCAACCCCGGCGATCGTCTGGCGGCATCGCAGTTTCATCGGATCGCCGAGGCGTACGAGACGCTGAGCGATCCGGATCGCCGACGGCGCTATGACACCGCCGGACACCTGGCGCCGGCGGCCGAGCCGAGCACCTTCGGGTTCGAAGGGTTCGATTTTTCGGTCAGCGTCAGCGGATCGTCCGCTCCGACATTCGGCGATCTGTTCGCCGATGTCTTCGATCAGCGTGCGCGGCACCCCGAAGGAGGCGCGCCCGAGCGAGGCGCCGACCTGCATCACGCCATCACCCTTCGCTTCGAAGACGCCATGCGCGGCGGTCAACGTGTGATCACGATTACGCGGCAGGAACACTGCCGTGAGTGCGGCGGCACGGGGCGGCTCGAGACCCCGGAGCGGCGCTGCCTGCAGTGCCACGGCGCGGGCATCGTCAAGTCGGTGCGCGGGCACATGGTGTTTTCGAAACCCTGCGCGCACTGCCGCGGTGCCGGGCGCCAAGCCGACACGCGCTGCCCGTCGTGCGGCGGGCAGCAGACCGAGATGCGCGCCGAGGCGCTGACCATCAATGTGCCCGCGGGCCTTGGCGACGGCGCGCTCATGCGGGTGCCGGGCAAGGGCCACGCCGGACCTCGGGGCGGACAGCCGGGTGACCTGCAGGTCACGGTCCACGTCGAGCCACATCCGCTCTTCCGGCGGGAAGGCGACGACCTGCACCTCGTCGTCCCGGTCGCCGTGCATGAAGCGGCGCTCGGCGCCAAGCTCGACGTGCCCGCGCTCGAGGGTCGCGCGCGGCTGCGCGTGCCGCCGGGCACGCAGTCGGGCCAGCGCTTTCGACTGCGCGAGCGAGGCGTGCCGTCGGCGCGAGACGGCCGGCGCGGCGATCTCGTCGTCGAAGTGCGCTTGGTGCTGCCACGAATCCTCGATGAGCGTTCGAAGGAGCTGCTGCGGGAGTTCGGGCGGATCAACGACGAGGATGTCAGGAGAGAGCTGAACAGGGAACGTAGCAATTAATTACAGATATCCATGAAGAAGTCCGGGAAAGCCTACTACATGATCAGCGCGGTGGCGCAGAAGTACAACATCCACCCGCAAACGTTGAGGCTGTACGAGCGCGAAGGCCTGCTCAAACCATCACGCACCGAGGGCAACACGCGCTTGTACTCTGAAGAAGACCTCGAGCAGCTCGAAACGATTCTGTCACTTACCCGAGACTTGGGCGTCAACCTCGCGGGCGTCGAAATCATTCTCAACATGCGCCTGAAGGTCGAGCGCATGCAGCACGAAGTCAACGAGTTCATGGAGTACGTCAAGCGTGAGCTGGCGCGCGGCATCGATGACTGGGAGCAACGCCTGTCGACCGCACTCGTCAAGTCGAAGCCGACAGATTTAGTGCGAACCACCAATACAGAAAGTGAAAAGTTAAAAGTCAAAAGTTAAAAAGGACAATAACGCTGCAGAGTCCTTCTAACTTCTCACTTCTAACTTCTAACTTTTGGAGTATTCTCTCTCTCGTGTCCCGGCGCTACGCGGCAAGTGGAGACGATGCGAGCACGCTCGCTGCCTACCTGCGGGAGATCGCGAAGCTGCCGCGGATCACGGTTGACGAAGAACGCGCGCTCGGCGCGCGCATCCGGCTCGACAAGGATCAGGCCGCGATTTCTCAGCTGGTCGAATCCAACCTCCGGTTCGTGGTCAGCTATGCAAAGCGGTACCGCGGTCTCGGCGTCTCGTTGATCGATCTGGTCCACGCCGGCAACCTCGGGCTGATCGAGGCGGCGAAGCGGTTCGATCCGTCCAGGAACGTCAAGTTCATCACGTACGCCGTCTGGTGGATTCGCGAAGCGATGGTCCACGCGTTGTCGGACCAGGCGCGCGCCGTCTCGTTCCCGCCCAAGCTGCTTGGCGAGGTGGGCCTGCGTGCCGACGACGTGTCGTTGAACGAACCGGTGTCGGCCGATGGGTCACGGCGGCTCGGTGACACGCTGGCGCAGGACCAGGTGCCGCCGGTCGAAGACGAGATGATTCATCGGGCCAACCTCGACGAGTTGGCCTCGGCGCTCGGCGATCTCAACGGCAAGGAGCGCGAGGTCGTGCGGCTGCGCTTCGGCTTGGAAGACGATGAGCCGCGGACATTGCAACAGGTCGGCGATCACCTGCACCTGTCGCGCGAACGGGTGCGCCAGATCGAGTCGCGCGCCAAAGACAAGCTGCGCCGCTCGGCGAAGCTCAGGAGTCACCTGAATTGAGGTCTGGTGGGTCCGGTAGCCCTTCCCCGACCTTCCATGCGAGTGAGCGTTGATGCCCTGCATGTTGTGTGACGACACGGGCTGGAGAACCGCGCAGGTGGGAGACGCCGTGGGAGACGCCGCCCCCGGTTCGGGCGTCCGTCAGGTGGTGCGATGCGACTGCTGGCGCGAGAATGCCGCTCACCAGCGGCTCGTCGGCGCGAATATCCCGCGCCGGTACCAGCACTGCACCATCGCGAACTTCACGGCGTACAACGAGTCGCTCGAGCGCGCCGCGGCGCAGGCACGCCGCGTGGCCGCCGCGTTTCCTGCCGTGACGCAGGGACTCTTTCTCGAGGGGCAGCCCGGCGTCGGCAAGACGCACCTGGCGGTGGCGGTGCTCAAGCAGGTCGTCGAGACCGCCGGCGCGCGCGGTCTCTTCTACGACACGCGTGATCTGCTCCGCGTGATCCGCAGCACGTACGACCCGTCGATCCGCACGACCGAGCTCGACATCCTCCGGCCGGTCATGTCGGCCGACCTGCTGGTGCTCGACGACCTTGGCGCCGAGAAAACCTCCGAGTGGGTCGACGAGACGATGAATCTCATCGTGAACACCCGGTACAACGAGCGGCGGCTGACCATCCTCACGTCGAACTACCCGGATATCCCCGACGATACGGACCCCAACTCGCTCCTGTTCCGCATCGGCGGCCGCATGCGCTCCCGCTTGCACGAAATGTGTGAGTTCGTCGTCATGGACGGCGCCGATTATCGCGAGCTGCCCGACAACGGCGGCGTCGACGACCTGATGACGATGTGGAAGATGCGAAGAAAGGCGCTGCCGTTGCCGGGGCGCGCCGGCCGCCAGGCCCGCGCCCAGTTGCGCGATGGCAGGGCCGACCTCAAATGGCCGGGGGGAAGGGCGGGGAGCTAGTGTCATCCCTTGGTTTGTATCTGCACATTCCGTTCTGTTCCGCCATCTGCAACTACTGCAATTTCAATCGTGGCCTCTTCGATGCGGCGCTCAAGTTGCGTTACGTAGACGCGCTCGTGCGCGAGATCCTCGGGGCCGGCAAGGAGGGCGGGGAGGCCGGGGGCCCCGAGAGCGGTGAAGCCGACACCCTCTACTTCGGCGGCGGGACGCCGTCCTTGCTCGAGCCAACCGAGGTCGCGCGGCTCATCGATGTGTGCCGGGCCGCGTTCGATGTGGCCCCCGGAGCCGAAGTCACGCTCGAAGCGAACCCCGAAACGGTGTCACTCGATCGGCTCGCGGCGTTTCGTGACGCCGGCGTCAATCGTCTCAGCTTCGGCGTCCAGTCGTTTCGCGACGAGGAGCTCAGGCGGCTGTCGCGGCTGCACGGCGCGGCACGGGCGCGCGATGCCTACAGCGAGGCGCGCCAGGTCGGATTCGACAACGTCAGCCTCGATCTGATGATGTGGCTCCCCGAGCAGCGCGTGGACGAGTGGCTGGTGTCGATCGATGCCGCGATCGAGCTCGGGCCGGAGCATCTGTCGCTCTACCTGCTCGAGGTCTACCCGAACGCGCCGCTCAAGGAGGACATGGCGCGCGCGCGGTGGTCGCAGGCGCCTGACGAGGACGCCGCGGATATGTATCTCGAGGCGATGACGCGGCTCGACGCCGCGGGCTACGAGCAGTACGAAATCTCGAACGTCGCCAGGCCCGGACGCCGTTCTCGCCACAACCTGAAATACTGGACCGACGGCGAATGGCTTGGGTTCGGCTGCGGCGCGCATTCGACCCGGGGCGGCGCGCGGTGGAAGAACGTGTCGGGGACCGACGAATATGTCGCTCGCGTGGAATCCGCGCAGCCGACGGCTGTCGAGGTCCGCCGGCTATCGGCCGATGAACGCCTGGGCGATGCCCTGTTTATGGGCCTTCGGCTGTGCGATGGGGTGGACGAAGCCTCTGTCGGGGGCCGGTACGGCGTGGACGTCCGGCGGCGATACGGTCCGGAGTTGGAGCTTTTTCTCGAAAACGGTGTCCTAACGCGAGATACCGGGCGGCTTCGGTTGACCCGCCGGGGAATGCTGGTGGCCAACGACGTCATGCAGGTTTTCGTGTAGCCCGGACTGCCGGGTTTTCGTACAGCCCCGAGTACGCTAAAGTAACGCCCTTTGAACACCCTTTCGCGAAGGAGGCAGGAATGGTTCGTATCTTCGGGTTGGCCCGTGCACACCGCTCAGGCGTGTTCGCCATCGGTGCTTTGAGTGTTTTGCTGATTGGAGGGCCGCTAATCACTCAGAGCAAGGCCGCATCGCCCGCGCAGGCACCGGCGTCCGCCCCTTCGCCGTTCCTGTTCCCGTCCGGCGCCGCGCTGGTGCTCAACTTCATCAAGCCAGACAAGGCCGCTGAATGGGAAGGGCTCATGGACAAGGTCAAGCTCGCACTGCAGGCGAGCGAGAAGCCCGAGCGCAAAGCGCAGGCGGGTGCGTGGAAGATTTACAAGACGAGCGCGGCCGGCCCGTCCGGTTCGGTGATCTACTTCTGGCGAATCGACGGGGCGCCGGCTGGCGTGGCGTACTCCATGGTGGAGATCATGACCGAGCTTTTCCCGAAGGAGGCTCGGGCCATGTACGAGCAGTACTCGGCGGCGTTCCAGAACCCGCCGGCCATTCAGATTTTCCAGCTCGAGCTCGTGAACGATTTCAGCAAGTAGGAAGAATTGCAGAATTGCAGGAAGGATCTCACGGTTCTCAATCCTGCAATCCTGCAATCCCTCAATCCTTTCTGCAATCCTGCAATTCTGCAATCTGCAATTCTTCTCAGAACTTCAGATTCAGTCCCGCGTACACCCGCTGCACCGTCGATTCGAGCGCCGCGTCGCCGAGTTTGAAAACCCGGTAGTCGAGCCTGAGCCGCACGGGACCGAGCAGTGAAATCTTGACCCCGCCGCCCGTGTTCAGCGCGAAACCGGTCTTCTCGTGCGATCCAAGCGTCTCGCGATAGATCCCGCCGCCGGTCGTGGCGTACGGCTGGAAGCCGAAGATGGCGAACGGCGTCTGCACCAGCACGTTGCCGCTGCCAGTCGTGAGCGCGGGCGCGAGCTGAGTGGGCTCGTCTGGCGTCGACCCGTACTCGAATTCGAAGCCCACGACGAGCAGGCCGACGCCGGCGGCGAAGCCCTGATTATGCCGATTCTTCGGCGTCATGTTCGCGCCGATGAACCCGGTGATGTCGGCGGAGGCCGGCGCCGCGGTCACTCCCGTGAGGATCACCGCCAGTAACGCCGCACGTGCGTTCGTCATGCACCCTCCAAAGACATCTTCCAGGTAGCGAAGCGCGAGTCACGCTCGGAAGTTTTGAGGCGGAGCTTCGCTCCTGCCATAATAGTACGGTTTCCTGGGCGGGCGCGACACGCGGCCGTCAGGCGCGCACGGCGCGTCTGCGTCCCTCGACGATGCTCGCCCTGAGCCAGTCGAAGGGCGCAAGCGACCGAGCCGCCGCCTGCGGCAAAGGCTTCGGCGAGCCTCGCCGGAGCTCGAAGAGCGGAGGCGGGGGTGTGGGGCGGAGCCCACGTGAAGGAGGCGCGCACGGCGCGCCTGCGAGGGCGCGGCCGCGTGGCGGAGGGGTCCCCGCCCTTCGACGAGCTCAGGGCGCCGTGAGCCTGTCGAACGGCGCAAGCGACCGAGCCGGGGTGTGGGGCGGAGCCCCACGTTACTAAGGAGCTCGACATGCAAGGACGCCGTGTCGGAATGGTGTGGGCGGGCATCTGGTCGATCGGCCTGTCGGTCGCCGTCAGCGCCGACACGCTCATCATGCGCGACGGCCGGCGCGTACAGGGCGAGCTCATCGCCATACGCGACGGCGTGATCGAGTTCGAGGGCCAGCGGGGCTTCTTCGGCCGCGAGCGCATTCGCGTGAATCGGGACGAGGTGGCGCGTATCGAGCTCGACGAGTACGAGCGTCCGGGGTCCGACGCAGGGGCCGCTCGTCCCGGCCGGCCTCCGGGTTTGCGCGAACGAGACGTCAACGTGAACGCCGCCTCCGCCTGGAACGACACGGCCGTCACGGTGCGCGCCGGCCAGGAGGTTTACTTCGAGGCCTCCGGCCGTGTGCGGTGGGGCCCCGGACGCCAGGATGGCCCCGGCGGCGAACGCGGCGGTCCTCGAAACGAGGCGCGCCCGATTCCCTCGCGGCCAGCGGCCGCTCTCATCGGCCGTGTCGGCGATTCAGACGACTACTTCTTCATCGGCGACGAAACCGGACCCATTCGCATGCGCGCGGGTGGGCGGCTGTCCCTCGGCGTCAACGATGACATGCTCGGGGACAACAGCGGAGCCTTCAGGGTGACGATCTATTACTGACGCTGGATTTGAGGATTTGAGGACTTGAGAATCTGAGGATTTGGGCGTAAATGGACTTCCGGCCCACGGAAGAACAAGCGCTCCTGCGCCGCAGCGTGCGTGAGTTTGCCGAGACCGAGATCCGTCCCCACGTCCGCGAGTGGGACGACGCACAGCATTTTCCCGTCGAGCTGATGCCCCGGCTGGCCGCCCTCGGCCTGCTCGGCGTGCAGGTGCCCGAGGAATACGGTGGCGCCGGCCTGTCGGCCGTGGACTACTGCATCTGCATCGAAGAGCTCGCCCGCGTCGACCCCGGCGTGGCCCTCTCGGTTGCCGCCCATAACGGGCTCTCGTCGGCGCACATCCTGATGTTCGGGACGGAGGCGCAGAAGAAGAAGTATCTGACGCCTCTGGCCCGAGGCGAGAAAATCGGCGCCTGGGCGCTGACCGAATCCACCTCGGGCAGCGACGCCGCGGGCATGCGCACGACGGCGGTCCGCGGACGCGGGTGCTGGATTCTCAACGGGTCGAAGACCTTCACGACCCACGGCCGCGTCGGCGACACACTGGTGGTGATGGCGGTGACTGATCGCGCTGCCGGCCCCAAGGGCATCTCCGCCTTCATCGTCGAGCGGGGCACACCGGGTCTGAGCGCGGGAAAGAAGGAAGACAAGCTCGGCATGCGCGCGAGCGACACGAGCGAAGTGCGGCTCGACCAGTGCCGCGTGCCGGCCGATCAGCGGCTTGGCGACGAGGGGCAGGGGTTCGTCGACACGATGCAGGTGCTCGATGCCGGGCGCATCGGCATTGCCGCTCTAGCGGTGGGGCTTGCGCAAGGGGCGTTCGAGGCCGCGCTCGGCTACGCGCGGGAGCGGAAGGCGTTTGGCCGGCCCCTTGCCGCATTTCAGGCAATTCAGTGGAAGCTGGCCGACCACGCGACGCGCATCGAAGCGGCCCGGCTCCTGACCTATCGCGCCGCGTTTCTCAAAGACCGACATCGCGGCGCGCGGACGACGCTCGAGTCGTCGATGGCCAAGCTGTACGCGAGCGAGATTGCGGTACGGGCGGCCGAGGACTGCGTACAGATTCACGGCGGATACGGGTTCGTCAAAGACTACCCGGCCGAAAAGTTTTTTCGCGACGTGAAGCTCACCACGATTGGCGAAGGCACGAGCGAGATTCAGCGCCTCGTGATTGCGCGCCAGCTTTTGCGATGACCACGACCTCGCCCACGCTCGCCGAGCGAGTGCTTGCTGGCGACCCGCGCGCCATCGCCCGCGCGATCACGCTGGTTGAGAACGAGGATCCGGCCGGCGCCGAGCTGGTCCGCGCGATCTTCGCGCGCACGGGCCGCGCGTTTCTCGTGGGCATGACCGGCCCGCCTGGCGCGGGCAAGAGCACGCTCGTCGATCGATTGATTGCCGAGCTCCGGAGGCAGGGCCGCACCGTCGGCGTCGTGGCTGTCGATCCCACGAGCCCGTTTACCGGCGGCGCGGTCCTTGGCGACCGGCTGCGGATGCAGACGCACGCGGCGGATGTGGGCGTGTTCATTCGCAGCATGGCGACGCGAGGGCACCTCGGCGGACTGGCGCGGGCGACGAGCGACGCGGCGCTGGTGCTCGATGCCGCCGGCAAGGACGTGGTCGTGATTGAAACCGTCGGGGTCGGTCAGGACGAGGTGGACATTGTCCGCACCGCCGACATCTCCATCGTCACGCTGGTACCCGGCATGGGCGACGAGGTGCAGGCGCTCAAGGCCGGCATCATGGAGATCGCCGATATCTTCGTGGTGAACAAGGCGGACCGCGAGGGCGCGGACCGACTGGTGTCGGCCATCGAGGCGAATCTCTCGCTGCAGCACTACGGCGATGGGGAGTGGCGCCCGCCGATTCTGAAGACGACGGCCACGTCGGGTAGTGGCGTGTCGGAGCTCGCGGCGGCGATCGACGCGTTTCGCGATCACGCCAGTGGCCGAGCGCCGGCGCATGCGAGCGGAGCGCGGGACACGATGGCCGCGCGGCGACGGATTCGCGGCGAATACCGGCTGCGCGAGCTCGTCGCGCGGCTATTCATGTACCACCTGGAGCGCCGCGTGCTGGCGGCGGGCGAGCTCGAGGTGATGGTCGACCGCATCGCGGCGCGCGAGCTCGATCCGTACACAGCAGCGACGGATTTGGTCAATCGCTCAATCCAATTACCCGATGACCCGATGACCCGATGACCCAATTCCTGATCGCATGAAAGCCGTCCTCGACCACATTGGCATCGCCGTGCGGAATCTGGACGCGGCTCTTGCCTTCTACCGCGACGCGCTCGGCCTCGAGGTCGAGGCGCCCGAGGAGGTGCCGTCTGCGCGCGTTCGCGCGCATTTCATTCCAGTCGGGGAAGCGGGAGCCGGACCGAGACTGGAACTGCTCGAAGCCACCGCCGGCGACTCGCCGATTGCCAAGTACCTGGACCAGCGCGGCCCAGGCTTGCACCACATCACGCTTCGCGTCGACGACATCGTCGCCGCCCTCGCGCAGCTCACATTGCGCGGCGCGCGATTGATCGACGAGTCACCGCGTCCCGGCGCCGAAGGGTCGCTCGTCGCGTTCATCCACCCGTCGAGCGCCCACGGCGTGCTGGTGGAGCTGAAGGAAGTCGCAGGTCGCAAGTCGCATGTCGCAAGTCCGTCGCAAGTCGCGAGCGAGTCGCCAGTCGCCAGTCACCAGGCGGCAGCCACGCTTGTAGCGCAGGACTTTAGTCCTGCCTCTCTGGCCTTTCCCACGCCTGCCGTTCTTGCAACCCGGTACGCCTTGGGCGATCTCGAGCTCATCTCGCTGTCTGACGGGTTGTTCCGCGTGGACGGCGGCGCGATTTTTGGGATCGTACCGCGGCCCATGTGGTCGGCCCGGATGCCGCCAGACGAGCGGAACCGCATCCGTCTGGCCATCCGCCCGCTGCTCGTCCGCGGGGTGCGGACGATGCTCATCGATGCGGGGCTTGGCGACAAGCAGGACGAGAAGGCTCAGGAGCACTTCGGCATCGAGCGGGCGAGGCACCTCGATCACGCGTTGGCGGAGGCGGGGGTTCGGCCCGAGGAGATCGACATCGTGCTCGCCACGCACCTTCACCTCGATCACGCCGGGGGGTTCACCGTCCGCGACGCCGCTGGACGCCTCCAGCCGCGCTTTCCGCGCGCGCGGTACGTCGCCCGGCGCGGGGAGTGGGAAGACGCCACGCACCTGCACGACCGGAACCGCGGCAGCTATCGGGCGGACGATTTTCTGCCCCTCGCGGAGGCCGGTGTGCTCGAGCTCGTCGGCGACGACCAGACGATCATGCCCGGCGTGCGTGTGCAGCGAACCGGCGGCCACACGATGCACCACCAGATGGTCTGGATCGAATCGCGTGGGACGCGGGCGGCGTATCCGGCCGACATGTGCCCGACGACCGCGCACGTGCCGGCCGCGTGGATTGCTGGCGTCGACCTGTACCCAGTCGATGCGCTCTTCGCCAAGCAGGCGTTCCTGAAGGAAGTGGCGAAGGGCGACACGCTGGTGTTCTTCGATCACGATCCCGTACTGGCCGCCGGGTACATCGCGATGGAGAACGGCAAGCCGCGAGTCATTCCGGCTCCGAGGTAACCGAGTGTTTGCTTTGTCTGCGAATTCCGAGATCTTCGTCGTGGGTCAATTTCGCCACGCTCTCTTGGTCTTCTTCGTGTCTTCGTGCCTTCGTGGCGTGTCTTCGTGGCGTGTCTCTCGTGGCTGTGGCGCCGCGCGCGAGCGAATAGAAAGCTAGTGGTCAAAGAAACATGAGAGTCGAACTCGGAATCATCGGCGGCAGCGGCCTGTACGACATGGCCGAGCTGACCGGCCGCGAAGAGAAGACCATCGCGACCCCGTTTGGCGATCCGTCCGGGCCTTACGTCGTCGGCACGCTTCGGGGCAAGTGCGTAGCGTTCCTCGCCAGGCACGGCGCCGGCCATCGCATCCTGCCGTCGGAGATGAACTTCCGCGCCAACATCTACGGCTTCAAGGCGCTGGGCGTGGAGCGAATCATCTCGGCGAGCGCCGTCGGCAGTTTGAAGGAAGAGTACCGGCCGCTCGACATTCTCGTGCCCGATCAGTTTTTCGATCGGACGAAGGGAAGGATCAGTACTTTCTTCGGCCGAGGCCTCGCCGCGCACATTGCGTTCGCCCATCCACTTTGCGGCGTGCTGTCGGCCATCGCGGCGGACGCCGCCCAGGCCGTGGGCGCGACCGTCCATCGGGGTGGGACCTACGTGAACATGGAAGGCCCGCAGTTCTCGACGCTGGCCGAGTCGAATCTGTACCGCGCCTGGGGAATGGACGTCATCGGGATGACCAATCTGCAGGAAGCCAAGCTGGCGCGCGAGGCGGAGATCTGCTATGCCACCCTCGCGCTTGTCACGGACTACGACTGCTGGCATCCCGACCACGACTCGGTGACGGTCGACCTCATCATTGCGAACCTGATGCACAACGCGGTCACGGCGCAGAAGACGATCGCCGAAGCCGTGTCGAGGATCTCCGGCCCCCGGACATGCGCGTGCAAGGATGCGCTTGCCACGGCGATCATCACGCGGCCGGAACAGGTGCCGGCGCAAACGAGGAAGGATCTTCAGATTATCGTGGGCAAGTACCTGAAATAGGTTCGGGGGATCGCGAGGTTCGGGGGATCGCGAGGTTCGGGGATTGCGAGGTTTCGGGATCACGAGGTTTGGGGGAGCGCCGGGTTCCAAGGATCGACATTCAGGTTCGGCGGGGCGGCGGGTCTTTGCAATTCTGGAGATAGGTCTGCAACCGTTCGTTGGCTGCGATTGCCCGCCGGGTCAGTCGAACGATCGCTTCGTACTGCGATAGGTCGAGGAAGCGGCGGTTGTGGGCCTCGTGCAGGTAGCTCTTGGTTTCGTTCAGCGAGCCGCAGGCGATCCGCAGGAAGCGCAGGAACTCTTTCGGATAGTATCGGCCGAAGCCCTCGGCAATGTTGGCCGGGGCGGAGCGAGCGGAGTCGCGAATCTGATCGCGATATGCGAAATCTCGTGAGGCGGGCCCTGTTGCGGTGAATGCGAGAACTTCTTTTTCGACGGCATCTGCGAGTTGCCACACTTCGAGATCTTCAAATCGGCTGACGCCCATTGCCGCCGACGATGCAGGATTCGATCCAACTCTTGGCTCGAAGAAAAGGCGCAATTCAAGAGGCGTGGCGGAACAAGAGCATCGGCGCGGCATCTGAGACGGGAAGCATTTACCCGCACGGGAACCTGATACCCGCCCCGAACCTCGTGGTGGCACCGAACCATGAATATCGTTGTAACGGGATCAATCGCGTTCGACTACCTGATGTCGTTTCCGGGAAGGTTCACCGAGCACATCCTTCCGGAACACATGAACCGTCTGAGCCTGAGCTTCCTCGTCGATACGATGGACAAGCGCCGCGGCGGCTGCGGGCCGAACATCGCCTACACGCTGGCGCTGCTCGGCGAGCGGCCGCTGCTGATGGGAACGGCCGGTGAAGATTTCGGCGAATACCGCGCGTGGCTCGAGGCCGCCGGCGTCGACACGGGGCACGTGAAGCAGATCGCCGGCAAGTTCACCGCGTCTTTTTTCTGCAACACCGACCAGCACAACAATCAGATTGCCTCCTTCTACACCGGTGCGATGGCCGACGCCGGCGAGTTGTCGTTCCGAACCGTCGGCGATTGCGGCCTCGCGATCATCTCGCCGAACGATCCCGAGGCCATGGTGCAGTACGCCGACGAGTGCCGCGCGCTTGGCATCCGCGCTATCTTCGACCCCGGCCAGCAGTGCGCCCGCATGTCTGGCGACCAGCTGCGCGAAGGCGTCGTCGGCTCGACCATCGTCATCTGCAACGACTACGAGCTCGAATTGCTGCGGCAGAAGACGGAGCTGAGCGAGGACGCCATCCTGGCCGACAGCGAGGCGCTGATCGTGACGCGTGGCGAGCACGGCTCGACCGTGATCACACGCGAGGGGCGGAAGGACGTGCCTGCGCTGACGCCACGGCGCATCGTCGATCCGACCGGTGTTGGCGACGCGTTCCGCGGTGGATTGATGAAGGGCCTCGCGCTGGGCCTCGACTGCGCGACGGCGGCGCAGCTGGGGAGCGTCGCCGCCACGTACGTGCTCGAGCACCTCGGCGGCCAGAGCCACGCCTACACGTGGGACGAGTTCAAGGAACGCTACGAAGCGCGCTTCGGTCCTCTTGCGGCGCCAGCTCGTTGAGGAGGAACACGCTCTCCACCGCAGAGGACGCCGAGGACGCAGAGGTCAAATCGTGTCATCGGCAGCGTGAATGACGACTCGTCAACGGTCATCGCGCCAGCAGCGCCGGCCAGTTGACGACGACCGTGATGGGCTCGGCGAGCTCGTCGGGCGCGCGGTTCACGAGAAACCGTTCGCCGTCAGGCGAAACGGCATACGGGTAGCGACTCGGCAGGAGCGTCGGCCGGGCGTCGAAGAGCGGCTGCACCGCCCCCAGTTCGATCGCCGATGGACCGATCTTCACGGACGCGGCCATGAGCGCATCGTCCGCCGCGAGAAAATAGAGTTCGGTCGCGTCCGCCCGCCATCTCGGCCACCGACCGCCCGCCGTTGAGACGCGGATTCGATCGGCCGATCCCTCGAGCGGCGCGATGTAGATCTCGGCCTGGCCCGATTCGTCCGACTGATATGCCACCCAGCGCC
>Ga0156018_1073_pt1 | contig 25562 bp, 20 predicted proteins | sample RifCSPlowO2_02_FD_107672 | JGI IMG/M metagenome (GOLD analysis project Ga0156018, IMG submission 107672) | Acidobacteria bacterium RIFCSPLOWO2_02_FULL_65_29 | reverse complement strand
GCTGTCGTTGCGTGTTACGTTTATCGGGTCTGGAAGCGACGAAGGATCGAGTGAGAAACGGGCAGGAAACGGACCGATCGCGTCTAGCGCCGCAGTGGCTGACCTCTGGCCGAAGCCGGTCTCGCCCGGGTCCCCGATCCGGATGCGGCGCAGCATTCCCTGCGCCCATGTTCCCCTGCTGCAAAATGTTGGCTACGCTAATCTCCCGGTTGGACCACCGCGATTTCCTTCCGGTGAATTGATTGGCGTTGCAATCGCGATCAGGCATGCCGCCCTTCCCGGGCGGGAGCGTTTGCGTGTCATTCGGGCCGGGAAAGGTCGAAGGGCCGATCGGAGTCAGCGACTTGAGCGCGAACAGCGTCACTAGAAGTCAGGCCGTCCTGGTGTCGGCGCATGCCGGCCGGCTCGTGCTGTTCGTCGCGATTACCAGCCTGCTCGGCCGTTTGCTCGCGCCCGCAGACTTCGGTTTCGTGGCGCTCGTATCGAGCCTCTACGTAGTGGCAGTGGAGGTCCTCGACATGGGCACGACGGCCGTCGCAACCCGCGAGATCGCCGCACGGCCCGCGCGCGAGCGCGACACGCTGACAGCCCTGCTCGCGCTTCGACGGCTGCTGTCCGGCGTCCTGTTTGCGGCGGTACTCGGGCTGGCTTTCAGCAACTACGTGGTACAAGATGATCAACGGATGGTGCTGGTCGCGGCAGCTTGCGGGCTCTTTCTTCAGCACCTGTACGCTTATCAGCTGGTATTCCAGGTGCGCCAGGCGTACGGGCAGGCCATCTCGCTGGGGCTGGCAGGCCAGCTGGGCTTCCTGCTGGCCAGCACAGCCGCCCTGAAATTCCAGGCCGGCGGCGCCGTGATCGCTCTTCTGGTTGTAGCGCGTGAAATCGTGCAGGTCCTGGGCAGCCGCTGGGTGGCCGTGCGAATGCTGGGCTACCGGTTGCGCGCCTCATGGCTGCACGCCGGCATCCGGCCCCTGCTGAAAGCCGGTTGGATGATCGGAGTGGCCGGCGTGGGGTACAAGCTCGCGACCTATTCGGGAGGCTTCATCCTTTGGAAAATCGCCGCACCGGAGGCCCTGGCAAGCTTCAGCGCGGCACAGCGATTGCTCGTTCCCCTGGCGGACATGGCCTGGCTGTACGTGACCCCGCTCATCGCCGCGATGAGCGTGGCCGTCTCTCACAGCGCGGCGGCCTTTCGCACGCAACTGGAAGGCTATGCGAAGCTGCTCCTGGGCATGTCGTCCCTCGCCGCCGTTGCCGGATACTTCGTCGCGCCCTTTCTCCTGCGCCTGCTCTACGGCGAGCAGTACGCTTCGGGCACGTGGTCGGCCGTGGGCGCGTTCCGATGGCTTGCGCTGGGGAATGTGTTCGCGCTGGTGACGCCGGTGCTTGTCGTCGGCGAGATGACCCAGGGACGCGTGCGGGCGCTCATGTTCACCAGCATCGCGTGTCTCGGACTCAACGTGGCGGGAAACGCCTGGGCGATACCGATGTACGGCGCCGAAGGCGCGGCCATGGTGCTTTTCTTGTGCGAGGCGTTCGTGTTCCTTGTGCTGATCGCCAGGTGTGCGGCCCGGCGTGACGCTCGGTTGAACGGCGCGTGGGCAGCCTATCTTGCGCCCGCGGCGTTGCTCGGCGTGGCGTTGTCATTGCTGGCGGATTCGCCGGTGTTGCAACTGGCGGCGGCCTGCGCCTGGGCGCCCGCCGCGTTGTTCGTGATCATGCAGCTGCCGGCACAAAGGGCCTGTCGTGCCAGCCTTGCAACGGTCTCGGCGCAATGGAGACCTGAACCCGGCCCTCTGGGGCCCTCGACCCCGGGGGATTGCAGATGACCGTGAATCTCGAACCGCCGGTGTTATCGCGGGGCAGCGGCAGCCTGGTGTACACCGAGGATGGCCGGACCCTGGTCGACCTCGCGATGGGGTTTGGCGCGGCGTTCCTTGGCCACGCCCATCCCGCGGTGACGGTGAGATTGCAGGAGCAGGCCGGGCGCCTTTTGAGTTGCGGCCGCAACCCGACCCTCCGGAGGGCGCGGGTCGACGCCCTGCTGTCGGCGCTGCTGCCTCCCGGCTTTCGGCCCGGCGGGCTGTACTCGACCGGCATGGAGGTCGCGGAGTTCGCGATGCGCGTCGCGGCGACGCACACCGGCCGCAGCGAATTCGCGGGCTTCGCGCAAAACATGCATGGCAAGTCGGCCATGACTGCGGCGCTCTCCTGGCGCAACGCGCCGTTGCGGCCGGACAAGCTGCACGAGCTGCCGTTCGTCGCGCACGCCGAGGAGGGAGAAATACTCGACCTCCTGGTTCGCCTGCTCCGCACGCGGCGCATCGCGGCGCTGTTCGTGGAGCCGATCCAGGGTTGCAACGCGGCGCGCGAGGCCTCGTTCGACTTCTACCGGCGCGCCATCGAGCTGTGTCACGAGCATGGCGCTCTGTGCGTGTTCGACGAGACGCTGACCGGTCTGCACAGAACCGGTGCCACGTTCTACGCCGACCGGCTGCACATGTCCCCGGACATGCTGCTCTACGCCAAGTGCATGGGCAACGGCTTTCCGGTGTCCGCGCTGGCCCTGGGCGAGAACGTGCAGGTCCGTCCCGAGGCCCTGCCCGAGAGCACGTTCTCCGGCAATCCGATGGCCCTGGCCGCGGTCGAGGGCACGCTGACCGCCATGGGAACGCTGCCGATGGCGGAGCGTGTCGCCGCGATCGAGACGATCGTGCGCTCGACGCTGGGAAAGCTGCAAGAGGAGGGCGCCACCCTTCGGGGACGCGGCGCGCTGTGGTGCGTGGAGTTCGGCGATAAGCTACGATTGGAACGTGTCCATGCCGCCGTTCGCGACGCCGGATTGCTGGTGACCTCCGTCGATCGTTTCATCCGCCTGCTGCCCGCAGCCACGATCGAGCCGCAGCTGCTGCAGGAGTCCTGCGAGAAGATCGCCCGCGCGTGCGCGCTCGCCAGCTGAGGGTGGCGTGAAGAGAAAGCTCTTCATCTTCGGCACCGGGAACTTCGCGGAAATGGCGCACTACCTGTTCACGACGGACAGCGGCTACGAAGTGGCGGGGTTCACGGTGGATGCGCCCTACCTGGAGCGCGACTCGTTCAAGGGCCTGCCGGTCATCGCGTACGAGCAGTTCCGGTCCACGGCCGATCGCGGCGAGGTGGACCTGTACGTCGCCCTCGGGGTGGCAAAGATCAACACGTTGCGGGCGCAGAAGGTGGCGCAGGTCGCGGCCGACGGCTTCAGGCTGGCCTCTTTCCTCAGCAGCCATGCGCGGGTTGCGCCGGACCTGGTCGTGCACCCGAACACGATGATCATGGACCAGGCCAACATCCACCCGCAGGTGCAGATCGGCGCCGACACGGTCATCTGGAGCAACACCCGGATCGCGCTCAAAGTGCGGATCGGCAGCCACGTCTGGATCACGTCCGCCGTGGTGGGAGACTCGACGACCATCGGCGACTACAGCTTTGTCGGCCTCAACGCCACGGTGGCGCCGTTCGTGCACGTGGGCAGCCACAATCTGATCGGCGCCGCCGCCGTGATCCTCCGGGACACGAAGGATTACGAGATCTACCGGGGACCCCGCAGCACTGCCTCGAAGGTCTCGAGCCTGCGAATCCGCAACATCCCGCTGATCCGTTGAGCCGGCCTGCCGGGGCGAACGGCGCCCGGCCGGCGGTCACGGGCGGGACGCGGCGTGCTGCAGCAACTCGGCCGGAGAGGGACAGCCGCGCAGGCCATCGGCGATGCGACGGAATTGCGCTGTCGTCTCCAGTGCGCGCCCTGCCAGATCCTGCTCGTCAAGCGGAACGTCCATCGGCAGCAGGGACGGACGCCAGCCGTCGTAGTACAGCCTGATCCCTTCCCGCCTGATGGCGGGAAGGATATGCACCATGTGCCCTTCGTCGAAAAAGAAGATCGGCCGGTTCGCGAGCACGCGGTGGATGACCGAGAACGAATAGAAGTTCCAGAAGAACACGTACTCGGCCGCCATCAGGTCGCGCATGTAGCTGGCATAGGTGGTGTCGCCGTGCGAGGTGATCCCGACCCGGGTGCCGAGGCGCGCACGCACCGCGTCCGCCAGCTCCCGCGGGCCGATCAGCCGCGTATTTCGCCCGAGCGCGACGCTGTCCTCGAGCCGATCCATGGCCTGCGCGACGAACCGATCGCCTCGCGCGTGCAAATGCATTTCGAAATCGGTCTTCGACAGGACGAACAGCCACGCCGGCGGCTGCTCGCGATCGCCAGCGGCGCAGCGCGGTGCGCACGGCGCCGCCGCGTTGAAATAGGACAGCCGGCGCGCGTCCGGCCGGGGATGCATGCGCTCGGTCGGCGCGGGATAGATGTGCCATGCGCGGCGCAATTCGCGCCGCATCAGGAACAGGCGACAGATGTTGCGCCAGCTCGCGGCAAAGGCGCCGGGACGATTGCTGGCCCGCCCGTACAGGCTCCTGAAGTCGAGCGCCGCGACATTGCCCAGCAGCCCGAGGAACGGATCGCTGGTAAGAAGCGCCACGCGCCGGCGTCGCAAAAAGCGCAGCAGCCTGATCGAGTCCAGCAGGGAAAGCCCCGAATTGATCGGGAGCAGGTATCCGGAAGCGAGCATCGCCGCTTCGGGCCTCGCCTCGATGATGACGCGGCGAACGCCGTCCAGGTCTGCATACGTGCGCACCTCCCGCTCCGGCGTGGTCGCCATCGTGTGCGCAAGCGACTCGGGGAGCAGCAGCACCGGGCGCTGTGCCGACCGCAGTCCATTCAGGAAGTACATTGCCGTGCCGAGCTCGCCATAATCGCCCGAAACGACCACCAGAAGCCTCATTTCATCGATCTCCGGCGTCACCCATCCCGCAACCACGGGCGACGATGCGCTGCCGATGAATGCGTTCCGTTATCGTGATTGTGCGGCTCCAGTATACGCATTTGCCCGCAGTACCCGGGCGATCGCACCCGGTTAACGCCGGACAAAATGCTAACATTCCCGATCCATCTGTCCGGGACATCGGCATGCAACACATGCGGAAAGTCATCGCCCGGATGCGGATCGGAGGTTACTTCGACCGCGTCATGGCGGGAGGGCCGGAGCTCGACCGCGTAAAGGAATTTCTCCTTGGCTGCGCCGGTGAACGGACCGCAGCCTGTCTCGACCCCTTGCAGCGCCCGCAATATGCGTGCTTTCCCGGCCTCCGGCACCGGCCCTGGCACGACTCGCGGGATTACGCGGCGGTGCGCATTCTGGAAAGCAATTTCGCGGCGATCCGCGAAGAGGCGCTCAATCTGCGCGACGACGCCAGGATCGACTACTCGAGCGCAGCGGCGCCCTGGCGCTCCTGGAAGAAACCCTGGACGCTGCTTCGCCGCGATCCATCGCCCAGGACGTGGACCGTGTATCTGCTGTATCACATGGGGGTCAGCGTCGAGCCGGTGACCGGGAATTGCCCGAGGACTCTGGCCATCGTCGACTCCCTGCCAGGCACGTGCACCGAATATGCGTGGGGGGACTTCATCTTCTCCGCGATGAGCGGCGGTGCCCATCTGCGGCCGCACTGCAGCATCGACAATCTCCGGGTACGGATCCACCTGGGCGTCGCGATTCCGGACAGGTGTTCCTTGCGGGTGGGGACCGAGACGCGCACATGGGAGGAAGGCAAGTGTCTCGTGTTCGAGGACTCGTTCGAGCACGAAGTGTGGAACCGCTCGGATTCCAGGCGCATCGTCCTCATCGCCGACCTCTGGCATCCCGACCTTACCGGCATCGAGGTGCGGGCGCTCACGGCCGCGTTCCGCAAGTCGGAAGTGCGCCGGATCTTCATGCGCGAGCGCATCGAGAGGACCGACTCGCCGCAGAAGTACGTGCGCTTCATCGAGGCGGCCCTGGAGAGCCAGGACGACGACCCCCTCATTCGCGAATTCTGGCCCCGCTAGCGCCAGGGTGTCCGGACAGGGGTTGCCCCCCCCGCCTGCGCGATCGCCTGCGCGTAGACGCGCGCCAGCCGGTCGAAGTGCGCCTGGTGGCTGAATTCCGATTCGACGCGCCTGCGCGCGTTGCGTCCGAGGCGGCGCGCCAGGCCCGGGTCCGTCCAAATCCGCCCGATCTTCTCCGCGAAGTCCGCGGCATTCCCCGGTTCGGCGAGCAATCCCGTTTCGCCATCGCGCACGGTCTCCTGCAGCGCTCCGATGCGCGACGCGACCACGGGGATCCCGTGGCTCATCGCTTCCGCGGGCACGATCCCGAACGTTTCCGACCACAGGCTCGGAACGACGATGACGCGCGCGCCCCGGTAGAACTCGGCAAGCTCTGCGGGTGATCGCGTCATGACGAAGGAAGCGTCGTCCTCAGGACGCACGGCCGGATGGCGAGGCGCATCGCCGGCAAAGCGCATGGGCAAGCCGGCCAGCCGGCACGCCTCCACCATGACCTCGACGCCTTTCTCGCGGGCAAAGCGTCCTGCAAAGCCCACGTATCCGCCTTGTGCCGGGTCGGCCACGGATTTCGGGGGAAGCGCGATGGCGCAGTAGTTCAGGACGACACGCCCGGGCTCGATGCCCGCTCTTGCGGTCAGGAAGTCACGCTGGTACTCGCTGTGCACCACGAAGCGATGGACATGGCGGGAAAACAGCCCGAAGTGCCGCGCCGAGGCATTGCGCAATGCGTAGGCGAGCGACTCGGAAAGGCTCGCGCGGCAGTTCCGCAGCACGCACCAGTATTCACGCCCGCCCGCGCATCGGTAGCATGCCGCACCGCGGGTGTAATGCGTGGCGATGGGGCACGAAAGGCGGTAATCGTTGCAGTTGAGGATCACCGGAATCCCGGCGCGCGTGCAGCAGGGGAGTATCCACGGTGAAATCAGCGGGTACAGCTCCTGGACATGGACCACGTCGGGCCGGCGGCGGCGCAGCACTTCCGCGAATTCCCGCACGGCCTCCCTTGCGTAGAGGCCGCCGGCAAACGCCGTAAACTTTCCCGCGAGGTTTGCGGGAAGATCGCGGCTGTCGCGCACAAACTCCTCCACCTCGATGCCGCGAGCGCGCAGGACCGCGATCGTGGCCGCCGTCGTACTGTCCGAGCCGCCGAAGCTGCGATGGATGTTGTAGGTGTGGAGTACCCGCATGTGCGAAACTTGGCAATCGGATCTGGGGGCCATGCCGCGCGCGGCCGGGTTTCCCGGGGCACGGGGATCAGGAAGCGCCAAGCTCAACAGGCTTCCTGATTTTCCATGACGGCATATAGTATCCGACCTTTTCCGATCCGGAGAACTTGTATCCGCAAGGGCGAGATGATTCGCATGGCACGAGCGCTGATCGGAATCCCTACGTTCAACCGGCCGCATTTCGTGATTTCGGCCCTGCGCAGCGTCGTGGCACAAACATTTACGGACTGGCGGGCAATCGTCAGCGACAACGCGTCGGCGAGCCCGACGCGGGATGCGATCCGCGAATTCGTCGCCGAACTGGGCGATCCGCGCGTCACTTTCCACCAGCAGGAAAGCAACCTGGGCGAGTACGGACAGGGCAGGTACTTCTTCAGGCAGGCGCAGGACGACGGCTGCGAGTATCTGACCATATTGCACGACGACGACGCGATGGAGCCCTCGTTCCTCGAGTCAGCGGTGGAGGCCCTCGAGAAGCAGCCCGGAATGGCCCTTTTTGCCTGCAATCCGTACATAATGACGGCCGACGGAGTGCGGTCCGACGACCTGACCGACGGTTTCGACCGGAGGTCACGGAGAACGGGCGTAAGGGAAGGGGTGATCGATGTCCTCTCGACCCACATGGCGTGCGGATTCACGCCGATTTCCGGCGCCTTCTTCCGGGTTTCGGCCTTGCGCGATTCCGGGTTCGTTGACGAGGACCTGTACGGTTGCGTACCTTTCGAGAACAACATCTTCGTGCGGCTGGGGGAGCGCGGCGCGAAGGCCTGGTTCGATCCGCGCCGGCTGCTGAGATTCCGCTCGCACAGCCAGCAGATGCAAAAGACGGACTATCTCAACAATGAGGACTACGTGCGCTTGAGCATCCGCCTGTTCGAGCGTCGCCGCTTCGAGGGAGGCAATGAGCGCCGGCGGCGCCAGGTGCTCGGCCGGCTATACCGGATCGAGGCCCTGCACAAGGCGCGCGCGGGCGAAACTGCGGAGGCCCGCCGCCGGGTCGCGTCCGCGATTCGCGCCAACCCGACTTCGGTTTCCACGTGGCTCGTCGCGGCTGCCGTGTATGGGGCGCCGATCCTGGCAAGGGGGGCGGCGCGCGCCTGGTTTGACGACGGCGCGAGCACCGCCTCCCGCCGTCAACCGCCCGACGATGATTCTCCCGGGCGAAGGGTCTAGAATGTCGCCCAGTAGGGAGGCAGCGGAGCCATGGACCCGATGAAGGAATCGATTCCGCATCAACCCGAGCTGGATGCCATCGATTGGCGCATGTCGTTGCGCCGCGCCAGGCACGCCGTCGTCCGGTACTGGCTGCTGATCGTGGCGAGCTGCGTTGTCTCGTTCGCGCTTCTGGCGCTCTACATCAAGATCTTTCCCCCGATCTACAAGGCCGAAGCGGTTCTCCTGGGCGAACCCAACGAGGACGTCATTCGAAGCAACTATTACGCGCATTGGAACGTGTTCCGCAAAGGGGACCTGAAGTCGGAGCCCGAGTTGATCACCTCCGGCAAGGTCGCGCGGCGGGTCGTGGCTGCGCTCGACCTCAAGTTCAACGATGTGCATCACACGTTCCTGACGCAGCTCGGCTACCTGTGGACCGAGTCCTGGGTGGGAAAGAGCTACCGGAGGTTCAAGGAATGGCTGTTCCCGCCCGACCCCTCCGCCTACAAGGCCACGCCCGAGGAGATCGAGAGGGCACGTACGGTCGACGCCTTCAGGGACGGCGTATTCGTGGACGCCGTTCCCGGCACGGCCGTCGGCAGGGTCGTCGTAAGGGCGCCGACCTACCGGGCCGCGGAATTCGCCAACAAGATCGTCGACGTTTATCTGGCGGAACGCAGCAACATGTTTCTCAACGAGGCGGAGACGGCTTACAAGAGCCTGGAGGGGGAAGTAAGGCGCGCGGAGGTGGATCTTGCCGCCATCGATCGGCAGAAGCTCGAATTCGACTCGCGCAACAAGGTGGTGCTCGATTTCGAAAAGGACAAGCTCCTGGTTGCGAGCTGGGCCAGCCTGCGGACGACGATAAGCGAAGTAACGGCGAACATCGCCAGCATCGAGGCGAGCCTCGAGGTTGTCGAGCAGCAGCTCAGGAGCGAACCGCGGGAAATCATCAGCTCGAGGACGCTTCGGGACAGCACGGTAAAGGGCATGTTGCAGGCGAAATTGTTCCAGTTGAGCACCAGCCTGCAGCAGGATCGGGAGCGTTTTGTCCCGGGCTCGCCGGAAGTAACGCAACTGGAGAAATTCGTCGCGGAGACGCGCGGGGCGCTGCAACAGGAGCCCGACAAGGTGGAAATCGGGCAGGAAAGGATCCTCAATCCGGTCTACAACGATTTGCGGCAGCAACAGAACGGCCTGCTGACCAAGCTGGCGTCCGCCAGAGCGACGCTGGCGGCGAAACAGAGCCCGCTCGCGGAGCTCGAAAAGCGCATGGACCAGGTTCCCAATCTGGTCAAGGCGGTGATCGAGCAGACCCGCATTCGCGAGGGTCTTGAGATGCGCTACAAGCTGCTGCGCGATCGGATGATGCAGGCGGACGTATCCCGCGCGGCGGTGCGATCGGCTCCGCCCAGCGTGCGCGTCGTCGACTATGCCAGCCCGCCCATGAAAGCCACATGGCCGAAGAACGTCGTGCTTCTTCCGGCGGCGCTGGCGCTGGGGCTGTTCACGGGATTCGCCCTGGCATTGCTGGCCGAAGTATTCAGCTCGCGGGTGAATCGCGATCGCCTGGCTTCGCGTCCGGACATTCCTGTCTACGCCGTGATCGACCAGCGACCGGAAGGACCTTCCGGGCTTCCGGGCGCGGTCGCGCCGGATTCGCGATCTGTCGTGGACCGGCTGCGCAGGGTGTCTTGAGAACCACGCCCGGAGCGCGGTCGGGCCGTCACCATGAGTGACATGAACATTCGCGCGCTACTCGGCCGTGGCCGCGAGTGGCTGGGGCAAATGCGGCTGGGCGCAGGTGCGGACAACTCTGCGGGGTCTTTCAGCCTGCTGGCGCTGCGGCTGGAGCGCGACCTGCCGCGCCAGGGCAGAGGCCGCAGTATCCTCGTCGCGGCCACCGATGACGATGCGGTGGGAGTCGAGGCGACGCTCGAGCTTGCCTGGTGCCTTGCGGAGGAGCTGGGTCACTCGGTGCTGCTGGTCGATGGGGCCCTGGACGTCCGGGCGCTGAGCGCCGCACTCGGGCATGCGGAACAGCCGGGGCTTGTGGAGCTCCTCGATACGCCGATCCACGATCAGGCAACGCTGCGATCCGTCGTGCAACCGACTCTGCATGAGCGCATCGCGGTATTGCCTCACGGGAACGGCGCCGGCGACCGCGCCACCCGGGCCGAGGCGATCCGGGACCTGCTGGCGGCCGCGTGCAACCACTATGGCTTCGTGCTGGTGCATGGCTCCATCCTGGTCGAAGGCAGCCGCTCCATGGCGTTCAGCTCGCTGGTCGATGCGGCCCTGCTCATCGCAGTGGAAGAGAAAACCACCCTGGATCAAGTGACTCGGGGCCAGCGACTGCTGAACGACTGCGGGGCAAGCCGCGTGGCCCTCGTGCTGGCGAACCCGCAGCACGTGCGACGCTCGAACGGTCGTTGAAGCCGGTCCCGGTGTCTGAGCGGACCGACATGCCCGGACATCGCGCGACGCCTGCGTTCGGCGGCGGCGTCCCCGCGACGCTGCTCGGCGGACTGGTCGCAGGCACGCTGGGTTTCGCTGCCATCATCTTTGCGCACGAAGGCGAAAACAAGTACGTCGCCGTGGCATTCGCGGGCGCACTGATCCTGATCGCCATGCCGTTGATCAGGAACCTGCGCTTGTTCTGCCTGTACATGATCCTGCTGCTTGCCCCGCTCTTCCTGCGGCTGAGTTTCTTGCGCTTCCCGCACATGGGCGGAGCCGGCGCAATGTACATCGAGGTCGTCGATCCCTTCCTGCTGCTGCTCCTTTACTTCCAGGTGCGGGACCGGATCAGGGGGTACCGTCGGGGCTATCGATTCCCGGCGGCGTGCGCGCTTTGGAGCGCGATGATACTTCTCGGCGTCGGTAGCGTGATTTTCATGGGGACACTGCGCATCACGGCCGCGAACGAGGTCGTTCGCATGACGAAGCTGCTCCTCCTCGTGCTGCTGCTCATCAACGAAGTGGTCGAGCGCCGGCAATTCCACCATGTCGTCGTCGCCCTTTCATTGGGGGTCATCCTGCAGTCGACGATCGCGCTCACGCAATACCTGAGGGGCGCGCAGATCGGATTGGGTTTCCTCGGCGAGGCAAGCGACAAGGAGATCAAGACCCTGTCGGATGCGACCCTGTTGACCGGGGACTTCGTGTACCGCGCGAGCGGACTTTTGGGGCACGCGAACCTGCTCGCCGGATACCTTGCCCTGTTACTGCCGATGGCGGTGGCCCTCTTCCTGGCCCCTGTTACGCGGCGCCTCAAGGTCCTGCTCGCCATCGCGCTCCTCGTCGGCCAGCCGGCGCTGGTGCTGACGCTCTCCCGCGCGGGGTGGGTCGATTACGCGATCGCCTTCGTGCTCGTGCTCGTGCTCGGCGCCTGGAATCCCGTTTCGCGCAGGAGGTACCTGCTGGCGAGGGTCGTGATCATTGCGGGAGCCGTCGCCGTCGCTCTGGCGCTAAGCCCGCAGATCATTCAGCGCCTGTACGAAACCGATCCGAGCGCCGTGGAGAACCGGATCAAGTGGCTGCGCACTGCAAGGGCGATGATCCTGGACAATCCTGTGTTCGGCACGGGGCTCAATACCTACGTATTCGCCCAGCTCCCGTATGGCGAGGAAAGGACGCCCCTTCAGATGCACGATCGATACGGGGAATACTGGCCTGCCGTTCACAATACCTGGGTATTGACCTGGGCGGAGCAGGGAACCATCGGTTTCCTCCTCTTCGTCGGGCTGCATTTCTCCGTGATCGCGGTGGCTGTAAGGAACCTCAGAATCCGCGATCCGATCTTGCACGCGCTCAGCGTGGGACTGCTGGCGGGTTTCATTGCCATCATGGTCGACGGATTCGCGAGTTTCTTTGTCCGCCAGGAACCGACCGCTCGGATGTTCTGGATCGCACTCGGGTTGATTCTCGCGATCGGGTATTGGCGGCGCACCAACGAGAATAGAGATCCGGTGCCGGCCGAATCGTTCGCCGCCCCCAAGCCGCTGCAGGCGGACCGCAGCACTGTCACGAACGGTAGATGGCTCCCCGCCCGCGAGAGTGTCTTGCGGTGACGGCGCCGCCGGCCTCGCCGGGCCTGCTCCGCTCCGTGGTTAGCAATGCGGCCAGCCTGACAGGGGGCCGGATCCTCCTCGCGCTGCTTCGCTTCGTCGTGGCGCTCGTCATCGTCCAGCGCGCCGGGCTGGAAAGGTTCGGCGAGTTCGCGCTGATTCTGAGCTTCGTCCTGATTGCGGAGTGGCTTTCGGACTTTGGGCTCGCGGACATCACCGTTCGCCAGCTCTCCTCGAATCGGCGACGCCGGGGTGACACGCTGGGAGCCTTCGCGATCGCGAAGGCCGCGCAGGGCATCCTCGCGTCGGCGACCATGTGGGGAGCAACCGCGCTTCTCGGCTACCCCGACCACGTGGTTCGATCGGGGCTGATCGCAGGGGGCGCGGTGATCCTGTATTCCGGGGTGCAGGTCTACCGCGTGGAGTTTCGCGCGAATATGCAAATGGGGCGCGATGTGGGCGGCGAGATCATCGCCGCGGTCGTTTTCCTGCTGGCCGTCTGGCTCGCTACGGGTGCGGGTGCCTCGCTGGAAGCGCTGACGCTTTGCTACGTGCTTTCGCGGGCGGTCAATCTCGCCGCCGCCGGGCTGCTTGCCGGGAGCCGGCCGAAGATCAGTTTCGGGCGCGATTTCCGCCTTGAACTGAGGGGGTTGGCGGCCTCCTGCGTGCCGCTCGGTCTCACCGGATTGATGGTCAGCGCATACGACGCGATGGATGCGATCGCGCTATTCCAATGGTCGACCAGCGGCGAAGTCGGAGTCTTCACGGTCGCGATGCGAGTCCTGATGCTTGCGGTGGTTGCCGAGCAGGCGCTCGCCACGGCGGTGTTTCCGATGCTCGCCGCGCAATGGACGCAGGACCGGGAATCGTTCGTGCGGACCTTCCAGGCGGTGCTCGACTGGGGAACGGTCATGGGTGGGGCGCTCTTCTGCGCGCTTTTTGCGGGCGCGGAGGGATTGGGCGCCCTCGCCAAACAGGATCCGCGCGCGATCGCCGACGTCCTTCAATTGCTGTCCTGGGCCATTCTCGCCCGGGTGGTGGTCACGCTCGTCAGCCCGATGGTGGTCATCTCGGGCCGCCTGCACTACACGGTCTGGATCACGGTGACCGTAGTGGTGGCCAAATGGCTCGCCCTGACGGCGATGGCGCCGCAGGGAGCCATCGGCGCGGCCGCCGCTTATCTCATCGCCGAGATCGGGGTCGGGCTCATACCGACCGTCATTCTTTGCCAGCGCGCCGCAGGCCTGCGGCTGAATTGGTCGGTCCCCGTGAAGATCCTGGCATCGGCCGCGACCGTTGCTGCGGCGACCAAGGTGCTCGCGCTGGAAGCAAGCTTGCTGAACGGGGCACTGGCCCTGGTAGCCTTTCTCGTGCTGGCGGCGGCGCTCGGGGCGGTCCGGATGCAGCCGCTCAGGCAACTCTTTCTTGGCATGGGGCGCCGCGGCGGCCATGTCTAGACCCTTGCGCGTCGGCATGATTGGCGATCGAGGCATCCCTGCGCGCTACAGTGGCTTCAGCAACTTGGTCGAGGAAGTCTCCACGAGGTTAGTCGCGAGCCACGGCATCGATGTCACCGTCTACTGCCGGTCGCACTATTTCGACAACCATCCCGAGGAATACCGGGGCGTACGCCTTGTCTACTTGCCGGCGCCGGGCGGCAAGAGTTTTGAGAGCCTCTGGCATAGCGCCAGAGCGATTTTGCACGCGGCGCGCCAGCGCTTCGACCTCGCGTTCGTCCTCGATCCCGGAAATGGTCCGCTTACGCTTCCGCTTCTCCTGCGCCGGATGCCGTATGTGGTCCACACCGACGGGCTTGGCTGGCAGCGCAGGAAATGGAGCGCACTTCAGCGCCGGTATTACCGATGGTCGGAGTGGGTATCCGCCCGCCTGGCGACCGGGCTGGTCTGCGACTCCCCCGCGATGCGCGAGTACTACTTGCGCACATACCGGGCCGGGAGCGCGTATATCCCGTACGGTGGCGCTGTCGGCGACCCGCCGAATGAGGACGCCCCCGCCCTTTTCGGCCTGGAAGCCGGCCGCTACCACCTGATCGTCGCGAGGCTGGAGCCGGAGAACAACGTCGATCTCGTGATCCGCGAGTACAAGGCCTCGAAAGCGCGATTCCCCCTGGTCTACGTCGGAGGGGCCAGGTACGAGTCCGACTATTCGCGTCGCGTTCTCGCCGAGACCGACGGGCGCGTGAAATGCGTCGGTCCCGTCTACGAATCGGGAATTCTCAACGGCCTTTACAAGCAGTGCCGGACATACATCCATGGGCATGAGGTGGGCGGGACGAACCCGAGCTTGTTGCGGGCAATGGCGGCGGGGGCCGCATGCGTGCCGATCGATGTCGTGTTCCACCGGGAAGTGATGGGAGGGAACGGACCATTCTTCAGCAAGGAAACGGGCTGCCTCGCGAAAATCATCGAGGACCTGGAAGCGGACGGCGGCAAGACCGAGCAATTGGGCCTGGAGGCGCGTTCCAGGGCCGAGAGGTTTTACCGCTGGGATGCCGTTGCTGCGGCTTATGCCGCGCTCTTTTCGAGCATTGTCGAGGCGCGCCGGTCCGGCATCGAGCTGGCGCGGCTCCCGGCACAGGATGTGTATCACCCCGAGCGGTTCATCGCTTCCGGTGACGTCGCGTAGCGGGGGTCTTACGACGAAGAAAGGCTGGTGCGCGCTCGCGGGGGGATCCTGCTCACGGCACGACGCTTCTCACCGAGGATTTCCTGCGCGATTTCGCGGGCATTACTCACGCAGGTGATGATCTTGCCCCCCAGCACCGACCAGCAACCGAACCCGTGGCTGGTGATGACCGTCGGGCGCGCATCGAAGTCCCGTGCGAACGCATTCACGGTCCTGGTCGCCCAGCGGGACTCCACAACAGTCGCTTTGCCAAGGATCGGCAGGTAGCGGGCCGAGTGGCGCAGCATGGTGGAGCGGTTCGTGGGCAATTCGCCCCAATCGGGCGGCATGCCATCGGCAGGTATGACGCTCCGGGAAACCGAGTTGTGAATATGCGAAAGCAGAAACTCGCCTTCCCGTCCCGTCCCGACGAGACTGGTGAACGGGCCATCGATGATCGTCACGCACACCTGTGGAATCGGAAGGCGGAGCACCAGCAGCTCGTACAGGTCGAAGCGCAGCGGCTCCACCGGGAAGCCGAACCACTGCGCCACGAGGTTTCGATTCATGTAGGTCGCGTTCACGAGGTAATCGAACGACTCCTCCCGGCTGCCTTCCGGCCCGACGACGGTCAGCCGCTTCGATCCGTCGCCGCCGATCACCCCCGAAACCACGTTGGTCTTGGGATGAAAGCGGATGTCCTTGTTGCGCCGCAGGCGGTCCGTCACGATTTGCCTGAGGCGCGGCACGTCGTAAACCGCTTCGTCGGTCTTCAGGCAGAGGCTGACCTTCGAGAGGTCGAGCACGCCTTCGGGCGGCCCCCCGAGGGTGAACGCAAGGTTGCTGTTCATGCAGGCGGCGAGGTAGCGTTCCGCGGGAATCTCGATCGCGGTGGCCGAGGTGCAGAAGTACGCCGGGACGTCCCGGATGATCGCGTCCTCGTACTCGGCCTCGAAGTCCCTTCGCGTCGCCTTGATCTCGGCGATCGTGTCGTAACTGCGCGGGTAATGAAAGCCCGAGTGGTGCCTGAACTGGTTGTTGAACGACACCTCGGTCAGCAATTCTTCATGGCGCTCGAACAGCGAGACCTGCGCGATCCTCTCGAGTTCCAGCGCGCAGGTCGCGCCAAAGATTCCCCCGCCGATCACCGCGACCCTGGGGCGCTCCTTCTCCGGCCGTGGCCTGGCCGCAACGGCAATCCGCACGATCCGCTCGCCGACTGCCGCGTCGGGGTGGGCGGCGGACTGGTCGCGGATCGCCGCGAGGAACGTCCGAAGCTCCTCCCGGAGCGCCCCCGGATCGGCGGAAAAGAAGGTCTTGTGCACCTGGTTATTGCGCGAGGCTTCGACGATCGAGTTGTCGACGAGGTTGGCGGTGATCTGGCGGTCCGAATAGACAAGCTTCAGGACGCGGACCTTGGCCTCGCCGCCCCATCCCATCTTCAGGTTCACGTTCATCGGGCCCGGATAACGGACGCTGACCTGGTTCACGAAGCCGTTGCGCCGTCCGATGTTCATCACGGGCTCGACGCCGAAGAGGAAATCCACGATGTCGAAAAGATGCAGGAATTCGAGGTTCGGATCCTTGAGCTCCGCGCTCCCGTCCCCCGGGTTCGTCATGATTCCGTCGATTCCGCGAGGAAACTCGGCAATCGAATCCACCAGCCGTTTGAGCGCGCGCACGACCGGATGGAACCGGAAAAGGTGCCCGACCATCAGGACCCGGCCTGACTTCAGAGCCAGCTTCCTCAGTTCCGCGGCCTCGGCCGGATCCATCGCAAGCGGCTTCTCTACCAGAACATGCGCCAGCGGCAGGCACCGCTGGACAAGCGCGGCATGCGTTTCGGAAGGGGTGACGATGTCTACCGCGTCGACCCCGCGAATCAGCGCGTCATCGAGCTGGCGATGGACCGGGATGTCATTTCCGGCGCCGATCGCGTCCCGGCTCTTCTCGCTGTTGACCACCACGCCGGCGACTTCCACCTCGCCGCCGGCAGCGAGCCGGCGCCACTCTGCCAGGTGCTGGAGGCCGAATCGCCCCGCCCCGATCAGCAAGACCTTGGGGCGATAGTCTGGCATCAGAGGAATTGTTCCCTTTCGGTGTGTGGACCAACCGCGACCGGGGAATGTTAACCCTATTTTGCATCGTCAGGCATGTACGGACTAGCGGATCAGACGGCGTGCCTCGCCTACCTGGGTGCGGTAGGCTTCGAATACCTGCCTCAGCGCATCGGCCATGCCGATTCGCGGGCTCCAGCGCAGATCGCGCTTCGTGTTCGCAATCCGGGGGACGCGGTGCTGCACGTCCTGATAGCCCTTCCCGTAATAGACGTTTGCGGTGGCATGCACCAGCTTCACGCGGCGCGCGGTGGCCCGGTACTCTGGATACGTCAGTGCGAGCTTGATCATCATTTGCGCGAGTTCGCGCACCGAGCAAACATTGCGCGGATTGCCGACGTTGTAGATCTTCCCGGTGGCGATGCCGTTCTTGTTGGCGATGATCTTGAGGAGCGCGTCGATGCCGTCGTCCACATACGTGAAGGCACGCTTTTGCGTTCCGCCGTCCACCAGCTGGATCGGCTCACCGCGCACGATGTGCCCTAGAAACTGGGTAATCACGCGCGAGCTGCCTTCCTTCTGTGCATTGATCGAATCCAGGCCGGCGCCAATCCAGTTGAATGGCCTGAACAGCGTGAAATCCAGGCTTCCTTCCATCCCGTAGCCCCAGATCACGCGGTCGATGAGCTGTTTGCAGCAGGCGTAAATCCAGCGCGGCATGTTGATCGGGCCGCACACCAGCGGCGAGGTCTCCGGGTCGAATTCGCGGTCCGGGCACATGCCGTAAACCTCGGAGCTCGATGGAAACACGAGGCGCTTGCGGTGCTTGACGCAGGACCGCACGATGGGCAGGTTAGCCTCGAAATCGAGCTCGAAGACGCGCAGCGGCTCCCGCACATAGGTCGCCGGCGTCGCGATTGCCACAAGCGGCAGTACGGTATCGCATTTTCGGAGGTGATACTCGATCCACTCGCGATTGATGGTGATGTCGCCTTCGAAGAAATGGAAGCGCTTGTTCTCGACCACGTCAGCGAGACGATCGGTCTGCATGTCCATCCCGTAAACGTCCCAGTCGGTCTCGGCCATGATGCGCTTGGAGAGGTGGTGGCCGATGAATCCGTTGACGCCCAATATGAGAACTTTCATCCCGATTATCCTTGTAGTTTGGTCAAGCGCTCGAACATCCTCGCCGCGGAAACGCGCGTGCATGCACGCACATGGAAATCGCAAATCTCAACCGAATGAGGCGCGCGGATTATAGCGGTTCGATTTCCTCGTTTCTCTACAATCTGCGCCTCGACATGGGGTGGAGCGACGCCCGCGGATTTGCGCGAAAGCCCGAGGCTGCATATATTGAGGCGTTGCAGCGCGTCGCCGCATAATCATCAACCCCGAGGATCGACAGCGATGAAGATAATACGACCCGTCACCGAAGAGGAACGGAAAACCTGGCCGAAGGAGGTCATTGTTGCGCTCGAGCGGCCCTTCGTGGACGGGCGCGGGCAGATCCAGCCGCTGGTCGATCTGGCGATGGAGAGCTGCGTGCTGATCGAGTCGAAGAAGGGCAGCGTGCGCGCGAACCACTATCATCGGTCGGATTGGCACTTCTGCTACGTGCTGTCAGGCTCCATCGAGTACCTGCACAGGCCGCACGGCAGTTCGGCGAAGCCGGCGAAAGTCGTGGTCAATGAGGGACAGCTTTTTTTCACGCCGCCGATGGTGGACCACGCGATGGTGTTTCCGCAGGACACCACCTTCCTCGTGCTCGGACGCAACTCCCGCTCGCAGGAGGTCTACGAAGCCGACGTGGTCCGGATCGCGTCGCTCAACGAGTAACGGACGCCGAGCTTGGACACGGATTGCCGCCGCCGCACCGGCTGCCGGCTGTGCGGCGGCGCGGATTTGTCGATGGTCCTTTCTCTCGTGCCGACGCCGCTGGCGAACGCGTTCGTCACCGCGCAGGAACTGGCGCTGGAACAGCGGCGCTATCCGCTCGACCTGTGGCTGTGCCGCGGATGCGGCCACGTCCAGCTGCTCGACGTGGTCGACCCGCGGATCCTCTACGAACACTACGTCTACGTTTCGGGCACTTCGCCGGTGTTCGTGCGCCATTTCGAGGCCTATGCCGGATATGTTGCCGAGCGCTTCCGGCCGCCGCGCGGAGGCCTGGTGGTGGACATCGGTTCCAACGACGGCACGCTGCTCGGATTCTTTCAGCGCGCCGGCAGCCGCGTGATCGGCATCGAACCCGCGCGGGAGATCAGCGAGGCGAGCCGTCGCGACGGGATTCCCGCGATCACGGGATTCTTCACGCCCGAACTCGCCGCGCAGATCGCCGGCGAGCACGGACCGGCGAGCGTCATCACGGCAAACAACGTCCTGGCGCACATCGACGACCTCGATGCGGTGATCCGCGGGATCGAGCGCCTGCTCGCGCCGGAAGGGGTGTTCGTGTTCGAGGTGTCCTATCTGGTGGACGTGCTGGAGAAGACTCTGTTCGACACGATCTACCATGAGCACCTCGACTACCACTCCGTCGAGCCGCTGGTGCCGTTTTTCGCGCGTTGCGGACTCGAGCTGATCGAAGCGATGCGTATCGACAGCCACGGCGGATCGTTGCGCGGCGTGGTTCAGCGCGCCGGAGGGCCGCACGCCGTGGGATCTTCGGTATTCGATGCGATTGCGCACGAACAGCGGTTGAAGTTGCGCGAAGAGAGCACGTTTCACGCGTTCGACGACCACATCCGCGATCTCGGCGCGCGGCTGGTCCGGCTGCTGCGCAAGCTGAAGTCCGAGGGCCGGCGCATCGCGGGTTTCGGCGCGCCGGCGAAGGCGACGACGCTGCTGTACCAGCTCGGCATCGAACCGGGCATGATGGAGTTCATCGTCGACGACAGCCCGCTCAAGCAGGGCCGCTACTCGCCCGGCATGCATATCCCGGTGGTCCCCGCGCAGGCGCTGTACGAGCGCCGCCCGGACTACGTACTGCTGCTGGCCTGGAATTTCGCGCAGCCCATCATCGCCAAGCACGCCGCGTTCCGCGAGGCCGGCGGCCGCTTCATCGTTCCACTTCCTGCGGTCGAAGTCCGCTAGCGTGGCTGCCGCGTTGCGCCTCGGGCTGATCGGTGCCGGCCGCTGGGGCCGCAATTACATCCGCACCGTCGCCTCGCTGCCGGAAGTGCGCCTCGTGCGGCTGGCGAGCCGCAATCCGGACGGCGCGATGCCGGTCCCTGCGGACTGCGCCATCTTCGCCGACTGGCGCGAACTTCTCGACCCGCGCGCGCTCGACGGTGTGATCGTCGCGACGCCGCCGCGCCTGCATGCGGAGATGGCGTCGCGGGCGATCGACGCCGGCTTGCCGGTGCTGGTGGAGAAGCCGCTTACGATGGATGTCGCCGAGGCTCACTCGTTGCGGGACCACGCGCGCGAACTCGGCGTGTTCGCGATGGTCGATCACGTCCACCTATTCAGTCCGGCATACCGCATGCTCAAATCAATCCAGCCACGCTACGGAGCGATTCGCGCGATCCACGGGGAGGCCGGCAACTACGGGCCCTATCGCCCCGATGTGCCCGTGCTGTGGGACTGGGGCGCGCACGACGTGGCGATGTGCCTGGACTTGGTCGGCGCAATGCCGACCCGCACCGGCGCGACGGTTCTTGAGCGAAAATCGCTCGAAGGCGGGATCGGCGAGACAATCAGGGTCGAGCTGGCGTTTCCGAACGGCGCGGGCGCCTCGCTTCGATTGAGCAATCTGATGCAGAAGTGCCGGCGCTTCGCGGTGGCGTGCGAACGGGCGTCGCTCGTCTACGACGATCTCGCCGCACAGAAACTCGTGGTGACCGAGGGCGGCAGCGGGCGGGCGATCGAGATCGGGGACGATTTGCCTCTGGGCATCGCCGTGTCCGAATTCGCCGAGGCGATCGCGGCGCGCAGCCGCGATACGACCAGCCTCGAACTGGGTGTCAGGGTCGTCGAGGTTTTGGCGGCCTGCGCGCCAGCCGCCTCATCCGGCTCGCTTCTTTGGCCGACCGGTTCCGGATAGAATCGCCTCCATCGAGTGCGTGTCTAGTTGCGCGAAGTCTTGTGGCGAATCTTGTGTCCGCAGTCGCTCCTGCGGACGATACGCCCAGGGTAAGGCGCTCACCATGCCCTGTGCAAAGGAGAGATCAGGAATGCTGGCGGCCGGCAGAGCGCTCCCGTCCACGCAGGCAGGATGCAGCGGAGCGGCGAATTGAAGCGCCCACCGCGAGTCGCAATTGCCTGCCCTGGCGTCGGTCTCGTCCAGCGGGGATATGAACGGATGTTTTACGACCTGTTCAGGCTGATGGGCGGCGAACTCGACGTCACTCTCTTCAAGGGGGGCGGCGCAGCCACTGCCCGGGAGAAGGTGCCGATCTTCCTGCCGCGGAACGGGCGCTTCGTGAAGATGTTCCCGATCCACCAACTGCTGGGCCGAACCCCGATACATGTCGAGTGCATGACGTTTGCGCTTTCCTTGCTGCCGTACCTGCGCAACGGCCGGTTCGATGTCGTGCACTGCATCGATCCCCCGCTTGCCCGGGTTCTCTACAAGCTGCGACGGCTGCTCGGGATGAAATTCAGGTTGCTCTACACCCACGGGTGCTCGATGCCACCCTCCAGTTACCCTCCCGCGGACCACATCCAAGAGGTCGCCGCGGTAACCTATGGCGACGCCCTGAAAGCCGGGATTCCAGCCGGCGCGATTACGCTTCTGCCCTGCGGGATCCACCCGGAGCACTTTGACGCCCGCAAGAGCAAGGAAGAGCTGCGCCACGAATATGGGGTTCCCGCGGACGCATTTGTGATCGTGTCGGTTGCGGCCCTGAATCGCATGCACAAGCGGACACACCACCTGATCGACGAGGCGGCGCGACTGCGAGGCAACTATCTGCTCTGGCTCGATGGCAGCATCGACCAGGGCGAGCCGGACCTGATTGCATACGCGAAATCGCGCCTGGGAGATCGCTGCCGGATTACCCATGTGCCTTCCGGCAAGGTGGGCGAGCTTTACCGGATGGCCGACGTCATGGCCCATGCCTCGGTTTTCGAGGCGTTCGGACTGTCGATCGTCGAGGCTGCCTCGGCGGGTTTGCCGGTCCTCAGTCACGATGCGCCGCATTTCCGTTGGCTCCTGCCCAACCCGCAGGCCTGGGTCGACATGACATCGCCCGGCGCGCTGGCGGACCGTCTGTCGTTCCTGATGGCGCGCCCGGAACTGCTGCGGGACGTCCAGTGCAGGGAGCACGTCCGGCAGCGATTCTCCTGGAACATCCTTCGCCACGAGTACACGGCATTGTACGAGCGGGTCTCGGCTCTTTCGCCGGCAGGACAAGGTGGTGCAGGCAAGAACTATTTCTGGCAGCTCCATGAATAGTCGCGTGGTGCTGTCCGTCGTCATCGTCAACTGGAATGTCCGCGACCTGGCGCGCAAGTGCCTCCTGTCGGTCAAGAGGGAGCTGCTGCTGCCCGCCGACGAATACGAGATCATCGTGGTCGACAATGCGTCGGGCGACGGCAGCGCCGAGATGTTCCGCGCCGAATTCCCGGAAATCACGCTGGTCGAGAGCCCGGTCAACCTCGGCTTCGGCGCAGGATGCAACCGGGCGTACAAGCTCGCCAAAGGCGAGTTCGTGCTGCTGCTCAACCCGGACACCGAAGTGATCGATCACGCCCTGGATGGCCTGCTCGGCATCATGCGCGCTCGCGCGGGCGCAGGGATCGTTGCGCCGCGATTGGTGGACGAACACCTTTCGTTTCAGCCGGCCTCCGGCGGGGCGTTTCCCACGCTGCGAAACGTGGCGTGGAATTACCTGTTCCTCAAGAACATCCTGCCGAGGAGCATTGCGCCGCGCACGCTGTTTCTCGAAGGCGACCCCCAGGGCCTCTTGAGCGTTGACTGGGTGTCGGGAGCGTCGATGCTCCTGCGCCGGAGCGCGATCGGCGAGCAGATCTTCGACGAATCGTTTTTCATGTTCGGCGAAGACATGGACGTGTGCGACAGGGTGCGCCGAAACGGATGGGAGGTGCTCTATGCGAGCCGGCATTCGATCGTCCACTACCATGGCAGAAGCTTCGATCAGCAGGAGTCCCTCGAGGTCCTGGCAACTGCGCACGGCGGGCCGCGGCGGGTATTCAAGAAAGGCCGCGGTCCGGTGAGCGTCTTTCTCTACGACGCGATCCTGCTGGCCGGTTTCCTCGTCCGCTGGCCCTTGTTTTGGGTCCTTTCGTTGCTTCGCCCGGGCCGTGGATACGAGGCTCGCTCCAAGTTCAGCAAGACCTACGTGCGAGCCATGCTTCACAGTCCTGGAATCCGCGACAAGCCACCGGCAGCCCCGCAACGGACCCCCTCGTGGGCGCCGCGCCGCGATCCGCCGCCCGGCTAGTTCTTCGGGTCGCGCAACTGGGACAGGCTCGTGGACACCATACCGATGCCGAATTCCGGTCCCTTCCAGCCCCTTCTGATCATATTGCCCAGCTCGTCGTAGCCGGCATGGCTGCCGAACCACAGCTTGACGGCGTTGCCGTCGATGATCGCTGCGGGCCCGATGACTTCACCGGTCCTCGCCCATGAGGTGTCTTCGCGCCGCAGGATCGGCCCCCGGTCTTCGACGAACCTCAATCCGCCGTCATGCGACACCGCATGCTGGAGGGCAACCTGCCTCCACTCCGGCTTGGCGTTCTTCAGAAAGTGAACGACGTCGTAAAACAAATGGACCGTCTTCCCGTCCACCAGCGCCGATGGCGTTGAATACCCCGGGAATCCCCTTTCCGGCGGATAAAGTTTTGACTGGGATAGAGCGATGCGGGGACTGTCAAAAGTCCTGCCATCCGACGATGTGGCCAGACCGATGTTCTGCAGCTGCGGCGGGGATCCTCCGGGTCTTTCGCCCATCGCGGTGAAGTAGACGTAGATCTTGTCGTTGTACACGATCGCGCCCGGCTCCCCGACCAGGAATCCGGTCCATTCGCGGACCTTCCCGCTCGAGGTGATTACCGGCTTGGGATCTTTCCGCCAGCGAATTCCGTCCGCCGACGTCGCATGGCCGATCTCCATCATCGGGATCTTTCCCGACGGATGGATACCGCTGAAGTACATGTGGTACTCGTTCTTGTAGAAGACCACCGACGGCGTCTCTATGCTTACGAACGGGGTGCCGGAAACGTCCATCAACGGCGTATTGGGCTGGAGCCGCCACTTGACGCCGTCTTTCGAAACGGCGCGGAAGGGCAGGACGGGTGGCTTGAACGGCTCCTTTGTGCTGCTTGTCATGTACATCACGTAGCCATCGGCCGTTCTCAGCACGCTCGGGTCATTCCAGAGCGCCTTGTCAAGGAAATCCCCGGCGCGGATGATCGGGCTGTTGGGGTCGAGCCGCCAGTGACCCTGGCCGGGCGGCAGATTCAGGGGCGTTTCCAGCTCGCTGCCCGCGCACGCCGAAACGATGGCCAGCACGGCGCCGATCGCCACGGTCCGCGAGCGGAGCATGCCTGGCCCGGGGGCCGATCCGATGAGCCTCTGAATCGGCACGTCGAATCTTACGGCGACACGCCCACCGCGCCAGCGACGCCGTGGCGCGGATTGGCCGCATTACCCGCGTTCCAGGGCACGCATTCCCGGACCTGCCAATCGACCTTGATGCGCGTGACCATCTTCGATAGCGCCTTGATGTGCGTCGTCCAGACGGCAAGCGCGTTCTCGAGTTCGCGCCTGCCTTCCTCGCTCAACCGGAACTCCACCTCCCTCGCGCTTGCGTAGCGGTACGCGTTCGGGTCTGTCAGGTCCCCATTCGCAAGCCAGGACGGGAAGTCGTAATGCAGCATCGCCTGCTCCGAGGACAGGATGGATTTTCTGTCGCGGCCGGACGCGTGCAACAGCCTGGTGAAAGAATGGAAATCGTTCCAGAAAACATCGAAGTCGGGGATTCTCTTGTCCACGCCGCGTTCCTCGAGCAACGCCCGCGTCGCGTTCATCGCGGTATCGCACACTTCGTTCCAGAGATGGAACGAGGCGATGGCGCGGTAGCGGTACATGAGATTGTCGCCAATCTCGCCGCTCTGCAGCCTGTGGAAATTCTCGGCGTTCGAATAGAATTCGATGCACGCCTCGGGGGTCGGGAAAAGCTCTCCCCGGGTCTCGGCGACAAAGCTCTCGAGGAACCCGCGCATCTCGTCACTGCCGTTTTCCATTGCCGGAAGCATGCGCGACCACCATTCCGAGTTCTTGACGCCGTGCGCGCGAACGAAGCGCACGACCTGCTCGAACCAGCCGTCATTCCAGAAAACGCTGCTCACGAGGTGCCACTTGCGGCAGGTGATGTAGTCCTCGAACGCCAGAGTATCGGTCGCAACGATGATTTCCTCGACGTCGAAGACCTTTTCGTCGTTGTACACGCCATAGTTCTTCGGCAGTACCCGGAACCGGGTATCGAACTTGAACATCTTCCGGGACTCGAGCGATTCCAGCTCCGCGCCCTTCAGCATC
>Ga0156018_1184_pt2 | contig 25850 bp, 28 predicted proteins | sample RifCSPlowO2_02_FD_107672 | JGI IMG/M metagenome (GOLD analysis project Ga0156018, IMG submission 107672) | Acidobacteria bacterium RIFCSPLOWO2_02_FULL_65_29 | reverse complement strand
CTTTCACCACGGGCTGCTAGGGCCAAGGCGGCGCACGCGACCATCGCGCACGTGACGCTCGACGGCCGTCTCACGGCACGATCCTTCGCTGGCGCGATACCGAGGCGTCGGCGCCGACCATTCCCTGCGGCGAGCGATTGTTGTCCTGACAGATGTACTCGAAGAGCTCCGTGCCCGGGCTCCACCTGAGGACGAACCCGCCGGTCCACACGGCGGTATACGCACCCGGGTCGTCGATCGTCGCTTCGTACTTCATCGAGTTGAAATCAGTCCGCGTGAAGCGCTCGACGAGGTGGAGCTGCTCGGTGTGCGGCGTCCCTTCGCGGTCCATCCAGAACTTCGTGTTGAAGCCGGCCGTGTCGACCACGAGCGCATCGCCCTCCCACCGGCCGACGGAATGTCCGTAGTAGCTCGGCAGAAGATCCGCAGGATGCGGGCGGCCGTCCATGTAGATCGTGCGAAACGTGTGCGGCCCGCCGACGTCGAAGATGTACACGCGCTTCAGCTCGGGCACGTCGACGAGCTCCACGCCGTACGGTGTGATGAACTCGCGGGGTCCGCCCGACGCCTTGCAGCGCGTATGCGGCTCGTCGCGCTCGAAGTTCGCCTGGCGAGCCGCGTGCAGCGCGCGGGCCCATGGCTGGAAGGGCACCGCCTCGAGCGTGATGGGGTCTGGCAGATGACTCGTCGGATTCGCTCGGTTGACGCTCTTCGGATTGATCGACAATTGCACGATGCCCGCGGGCGTCCACAAGCCGGTTTCACCAGGCGGAGGCCCGAGGTTGACCCGGCCGTCTGGCCAGTACGGCGTCGGCTTCGACGGCGGGGGCGGCGGTCCTCCTCGCCGCTGCGCCGCCGGCGAGACGGAGGACGTCGTTGCCGACAGCAAAGCCATGAGAATCGCGGCCGCCACCCTGCGAAGTCGCATTACCGCCCCGATGGGTCGCCGCCGCTCGACGCGGCCCCCAGCGTCCTGCCGTCGGTGGTCATCACAGTCCGGGCGTTGGCTCGGTTGCTGCCGTCACGCGCGAGCGACCCCGCCACGGTGACGAGGTCACCGACCTTCATCGTGTCGCGCAGCCAGCCGCGTTGCTGCAATTGGTGCGGCGCCCCCATCTCGAGCCCCCACCGCACCGTCAGGCCCTCCTCGTCCTTGACGGTGATATAGAACCAGACGTGGGGATTCGTCCAGTCGATCTTCGTCACAACGCCCTTCAGAATGATCGGCCTGGTGGCGTCGAATTCCGCGGCAAACGAATGGTGGGCGATGGCCGGCGCACGCGGCATCGCCATCACGGCGCCGAGGGCGACGAGCGCGCCTGTCAAGAGTCGTGATCTCATGGCCGATTGTCCTGGCAAAAATACTCCGGCATGTCCTCGCCGGCGACCCAGCGCAGCGTCCAGCCGGCAGACCACGCCCGCGTGTAGGCGCCCGGATCCTCGATGGTCACATCGTATCGCAACGTGTCGAAATCGGGCCGTGCGAGCCGTTCGACCAGATGCAGCTGCGCCGTATGGGGCAGTCCGCCGTTGGAGAACCAGAAGCGCTCGTTGAAGCCCTTCGTGTCGACGACCAGCGCGTCGCCTTCCCAGCGTCCGACGGCGCGGCCGAAATAGAGGGGATTGTCCGCATCACCTTGCACCTGGCCCTTCTGCTCGCGGGCGTCGGTGTAGATGAGCCGCCAGTTTCGATTGCCGCCGCCCATCATCACGAAGACGCGCTGCCGGTCGCGCTGCTCCAGGAACTGGACGCCGAAACGACTCTGGAATTGGCGCGGTCCGCCCGGCGGCAGGCAGTGCAGGAACATCGGATCGTCCTTGAGGAAGACCTGCTGGCGGTAGACGTAGAGATCGCGCGCCCAATCCTGGAACGGCGCGACGCGCGAGGCGTCGGCGACGTTGCGCAGCAGCCCGTTCGCATCAGCCTCCACCACGCCGCCGCGCTCGACCAGCGTCGTCGCGCTCGGGCTCGCCCAGTAGCCCGTCTCGCCCGGCGGCGCGCCCAGGCGCGGCCGGCCGTCGGGCCCGCGTGGCGTCGGTTTGCGCGTCGCAGGTGGCGGCGGGGTCGGGCGCGCGAAGAACACTCGCTGCCCGGTGCGCGCGACGACCATCGAGAGCGACCAGGCCTGCTTGCTGCCGTCGCGCGCCGCGATCCCGTCGACGGCGACGACGTCGCCGACGGCGAGCGCGTTCCGTGTCCAGCCCTGCCGCCGAAGATCGACTGGGCTCTCCAGCTCGATCGCCCAATTCGTGATCGGGCCGCCGGGCTCGGCGACATTCACGAAGACGTGCGCGTGCGGGTTCGCCCAGTCGATCGCGGTGACCGGTCCGCGCAGCGTGACCGTCTTTGCGCTGTCGAACTTCGCCGCGACCTCGTGGTGCGCCGCCACCGGCTCCAGCCCGAGCAGGATCGCGCCGTATGCGGCGAGGATGGTTCTCACAACTGCCGACCCGCCCCACCGGCGGAAGGCGCGTGCCACGAGTGATGCATATACACCGGTTGAGGGGGAGTGTCAAACTCCAAGCGGACAGATCGCTGTTCACAACAACGCCCGTCGGCAACACCGCCGTCGCCGGCACCTGCTGATGGCGTCGACCCGGCGCCAGGGAAGGAGGGACACTAGCGGCTGCGACCTGCCGAACTGGTTTAGACTTCAGGACGAGCGAGCACGAAGGTTCCGTGAAAACCGTTGACGTCGGCGCGATCCTCGACGAAGGCGCATGGAGCGGCTACCAGAAGCTGCTTGTGCTCGGAACCGCGTTCGCGATCGTTCTCGACGGCCTCGACAACCAACTGCTGGGCGTGGCGGTGCCGGCACTCATGCGCGAATGGAGCCTGCCGCGGCCGGCGTTCGCCTCCGTTCTGGCGAGCGGCATGCTCGGGATGATGGTCGGCGGCGCGCTCGGCGGCTACATCGGCGACCGCGTCGGGCGGCGCGGCGCGCTCGTCGGCAGCGTGGTGGCGTTCGGCATCTTCACCGTGCTCGTGTCGTTTGCCGGACGCGTCGGCGTTCTGGGCGTGCTGCGGTTCTTCGCCGGCTTCGGCCTCGGCGGCGCGATGCCAAACGCTGCAGCGCTCTCCTCCGAATACGTGCCGCGACGTCATCGCGCGTTCGCTGTCACGGCGACCATCGTGTGCATCCCGCTCGGTGGCACGCTCGCGGGTCTGCTGGGCGCGGAGATCCTGCCGCGCTACGGCTGGCGCACGCTGTTCCTCGTGGGCGGCCTTGCGCCACTCGTCCTCGCGGCGATCCTGTGGCGGATCCTTCCAGAATCGCCGCGGTATCTTGCCCGGCGCCGCGAACGATGGCTGGAGCTCGCCGTGCTGCTGCGGCGGATCGGCCACGACGTGCCTCTGGATGCGGCGTTCGCGGACGACCGCGAGAGGGCGGTCAGCCAGGCGTCCGCCCGTCAGCTGTTCGTGCCCGAGTTCCGGCGGGACACGCTGGCGTTGTGCGGCTCGTTCTTCTTCTGCCTGCTGACGGTGTACATCGGCACCAACTGGGTGCCGTCGCTGCTGACGGGCGCCGGCTTCGGCATCGCCGTCGCCAGCAACGGGTTGACCGCATACAACCTGGGCGGCGTCGGCGGCGCGATTCTCGGCGCGATCCTCATCGGACGACTCGGATCGCGTAGGACCATGCTCGCGATGTCGGCCGGCGCCATCGCCGGCGCGGTGCTGTTGGCGTCGGTGGCCATCGGCGCCCAGTCGGTCGTCTCCGTGCTCGCGATGCTCGCGTGGACGGGCGGACTCGTCAACGCCGTTCAAACCACGATGTACGCGCTGGCCGCGCACGTGTACCCCACGGGGATTCGGGGCACGGGCGTTGGCGCCGCTGTCGCGTTCGGCCGCATCGGCGGCGTGGCGGCGCCGTACGCCGGATCGTGGGCGCTGGAGTCTGGCGGCGCGTCGAGGCTCTTTGCGCTGATGGCCGCCACGATGACCGTGGTGTTCGCGGCGCTGGCGTCCGTGCAAAACCACATCCCGCGGGCTCACGCTTCCAATCTCAGAATTCCGACTCCGGATTCGACGCGCGTCAGATCCGAGTAAATTGCTGCGGTCTATCGCGGCGGCTTCTTCTCGTGTTTCTTCGTCACCCGCAAGCGATGCTCCGTGCCGTCGGACTGCTGGACGTAGACGGTGTTCTTCTCGAGCGCGAACACCACTCGTTCCCCGACGATCGCCTCCACCGACAGACGCTGAGGCGGGGTCGGCTCCTTCAATTCCAGCCGCAGGCTGTGACTGTCAATGATGTAGGTTCTGATCTCCGTCATCCTCGGCTCTTGTGGACCAGTGCTCGGCCGCCTCGTTTGAAGGCCGATGACGACCCTTGGGCGAGTGACCGTCACCTCAGTCCAGGTGCCGTTCTGCCAGTCACGAGCGCCGATGACAGCGTTCGACATTGCCACCAGTCCGACGGTGAGCAGAAGCGTTCGAATCATGTCGTTCTCGCCAGCATCAAGCCTATCATTGTTCAGTGCAGCCTCCTGGCGTCAGCACATCGACGCGCTTCGCCGCGTTGCGTGAACGCTTGCCGAGCACCTCGGAAAACCGTACAGTAGTGAACCTGCCGAGTGACAGAATGGCATCGACCACTCCGTCCATCACCGACGCCTTCCGCACGACGCTCGACCTGTTCGACACCGGGCTCGATCTGATGCGCCAGAATCTCCGACGGAGTCATCCCGAGGCGGGCGATGACGAAATCGAGCGACTGCTTCGCGAGTGGCTTCTGGACCGGCCAGGAGCGGAGGCTGGAGATTGTCCTGGACGCCCCGTCGATGTGGGTGCCAGATTGGCGTGACATCCCTCGAAGCGGCCCTACGCCAGATCCACATTGACCTCATTGAAGCCCGCGTCTCCTTCGCCTTGGTTGGCGGTCTGGCCGTTTCGGCGCGTACGGAACCGCGGTTCACGCGAGACGCCGATCTGGCAGTGGCCCTGGCGAGCGACGCAGAAGCGGAAGCCCTGATCCGCGAACTTCGCGCACACGGCTACCGCATCGAGGCCGTTGTCGAGCAGGACGCCGTGGGGCGCCTGGCCACCGTGAGACTCACGGGGTTCAAGCGAGCCCCGAGGGCCGGTCATCGACCTGTTGTTCGCTTCGTCGGGAATCGAGCCCGAGGTCGTGTGCGAGGCCGAGCAGATTGAGTTGCTGCCCAACCTTACGATCGGCGTCGCGCGCGCGGGCCACCTGATTGCACTCAAGGTTCTTTCTCGCGACGATGTGCGGCGGCCGCAGGATCTCGTGGACCGCGCACCTCATTGTCGACCCCAAGGCGCGAACGCCGAAAGGCTGGACGGTCTACTGCGGGACGGCCGTTCGGCCGGCCGGCGCTCGGGAATCTCAGCAAGAGTGGGGTGTTCTGCATTTTCGTCTTGGCCCTGCCCGAGGCCATCGCGCATCGATGGATCTTCGTCTGGCGCACGCCATATGGCACGTGCGATACTGCCATATGGCTGGATGTCCAATCATGACGCAAGCTGACTACGTGCTCGATGTGCTCGGCGGAGAAGCCGTGTTTCACGGTCCTCGGCGTTCCGACCCCGCAGCGCTCCGAACGCGTATCAAGAGTGGCCTGCCATACCGGTCGCTCGAATCCGTGTGCCGGCGTCTGCAACTCACGTTGCCCGAGACCGCGGCGATCCTTCACACGCCGATGCGGACACTGGCGCGGCGGAAGCGCGGGCGCAAGCTCCAGGCCGTCGAATCGGATCGGCTCGTGCGGCTCGCGCGAGTGGCCGCGCATGCTGTCGCGGTGTTCGGTGATGAGGCGACAACAGCCGCCTGGTTGCGGCGGCCCAATCGCGCCCTTGGCGGCGAGATGCCGTTCCGCTTGCTCGACACCGAGGTCGGGACCGCACAGGTTGAGGAGGTGCTGGGCCGGATCGAGTACGGGATCGTGGCCTAGCAGCCCGTGGTGAACGTCTGGCTGCATTCGACGGGCGATGCATCCTCGCTGGCTGCGTTGCTCCTCCCTCAAATATTCCCGATATTCTCGGTCGTCGCGCCTTGCCGGCGAGGCGCCTCGCCCGTCTCGGTGCAACGCCAGACGTTCACCACGGGCTGCTAGTGCGCGTCTGGCGAGTTGTCCCGGCGGGACACCAGGCGTTCGACGGCGAAGGGACACGGCCGTTCGGAAGTCGTTGGGTGCCGAAGGGCCTGCCGGCCATCTACACGTCGAGCACACTCTCCTTAGCTGCGCTCGAGTTCTTCGTCCATACCGACCCTGATCTTCTGCCGGCGCACCTTGTGGCGATTTCGGCCGACGTCCCAGACGACTCGATCGTGCGCGAGATCGCTCTGTCCGGCCTTCCCCGGACCTGGCGCAAGATCCCGGCGCCCGCAGAGCTCCAGGCGCTGGGGCGGTCGTGGATCGTCGCAGGAAAGACGATGGTGCTGTCCGTGCCTTCGGTCGTCGTGCCGGTGGAGCGCAATTACGTGCTCAATCCGGCACACCCAGAGTTCCACCGGATTCACACCGGTGAGGCACAGGATTTCAGTTTCGATCCACGAATGTGGAAGGGGAAGGCAGGTGGGGCGAACCGATGAAGAAGGGACCCCGCGTCAGGGGCTTCAGTAACTGTTCTTTCGAGGGTGTGACCTTCGACGGAAAGCAGTTTATCCGAACCGCGGTAACAGCCAACGCGTTCAGGTAATTAACCGCCGCTGAGAGCTCGCAAAATAGAGAAATGGCGTTCCCAACGAGTTCCCCTTGCTCCCACGCGGGAGAGTGGACCGCTATCGAGCGGTGGGTTCGAGCGGCGTAGATAGGACGATTAGCTCTTTCGAACCGGGTCATTGAAGAGGCTGTCAGGCAGATTGGACGTCTGAATTGCATTGATCAGCTCCAGAATGATGAAGCTGAGTGCATATGAGGTTGCTCACACCGCGCAAGCTAAACGTGGTCGCGACGATCGTCGTACACGAACATCAAAGTCGGGAAGCACGGCGATCTGGTCATCAGCCAGGACGAGGCCGCCGTCGTCGGGCGCATCTTCGACCTCTGCGCAATGGGCACGGGCTACACGCGCATCGCAAAGCGGTTGAATGCCGAGCGCGCTGGTTGCCCGCGTCCGGCCGGCGGGCTGGTCGCCGTCCACGGTGCGCGACGTGCTGCACAATGAGCTCTATCGTGGCGATCTGGTAACGTTCAAAACGAAGAAGCGCGATCGCTCCGGCGATGTCGCGCCGACTCGACGCCCGCCCTCGGAGTGGGTGCGCGTGCACCGTGAGGATCTCCGCATCGTCAGCTGCGGGTGCTCGACACGAAGATCCAGAACCTGACGTTGGCGGTCGAGCAGGGCGGTGCCACCATTCCGTCGATCATCGCTGCTCGCGGAGCGCCAGCAGGAACGCGACGCGCTGGTCGCGCAGATCGGTTCAGCGGAGACGTTGCATCAGATTCACGTCGATCGCGCGGCCATCGAAGCCAAAGTACAGACGAAGGTCGCCGAGTGGCGCGGGCTGCTGAGCGGGTCGGTTGCCGACGGGCGGCAGTTGCTGCGAGAAGTGCTGGCGGCTCCGTTCAAATTTACACGTGACGGTCGAACCTATCGATTCAGTGCGCCGGTCGTGACGGGCCAGTTGATTGCGGGAGCGGTGTTACCTACCAATTGTGGCGTCCCTAATGCCCCCAGTTGGAACCGGATTGATGAATGGCTGAGGCGTCTGGATGCGCTCCGGCAAGCGGCCTGACTCGATTCAGCGGACCTTCGCGCTCGTGGGGAGCACCAGAGCCTGCTGGCGATTCGCGGGAGTGTTTGCGGCGTCCGTGGCTAAACCGCTTTGCGGGCCACGACGAGCAGGTACTCGTAAGGTATCTGGACTGGGCCTTCCGGCATACCTCGGTTCGAACGCCCAACGAACTCGAGAAAGTCCCGATTGAGCGCCGTCGCCCCATTCGGCTGACCAGCCAGGCTCGTGGAGATGGCTACCATGGGCCCGAACGTCTGCCTAAATAGGTCGAGGTACGCGCTCGGGCTTGCCGCACGCTCAATGTACTCGCGGCGAGTGATCTCAAGGGACGCGACCCGATGGCCGAACAGCTTCCGGACGTGGTCCTCATTTCCCCACATGAGTGGTGAAAGTGCACCGGGCGGGGGTGGCGGCGCGTAGGGCGCCAGCAGGCCAAAGAAGTCGCCTCCTCGGCCCTCTGAGGTGAAATTGATCATCCCAATCGTGCCGTCGGCGCGGCAGACCCGCAGGAGTTCGTTAGCAACCTTCTGCTGATCTGGAGCGAACATCGCGCCGAAACACGACGTGACGACGTCGAACTGTTCGTCCTCAAAGGGAAGCGCCTCTGCGTCGCCCTCAATCCATTCAACCTCGACTCCTGCAGCCCGGGCTGCCCGGCGACCTGCCTCGAAGTTCTCCGGCGTCAGGTCCGACGCCACCACCGCCGCACCGGCCGTCGCCGCGCGAATGGCGACATTGCCTGTGCCCGCGGCTACGTCGAGGACGCGCAGGCCGCGAGAGATCCGGCACGCGTCGACCAGCACCGGACCGAGCTCCCAGACCGTAGACGTTGCAAACGTGTGATAGTCGCCGAGCGCCCACATTGCCCGATGGGCAGCCTTGAGCGAACGGTTTGCATCTGCCGCCGATCCTGCGTCCAACGTCTCTCGAGCAGCCATGTGAATCCTCCGATCGGGCGCTCTCTTGAACACCAGCCGTCAACATCGACGAGTGTAAGATGGCGCTGTGGCTCGGCTCCATGACCAACCGTCCAAGTTGCTTGCCCCAGCATCCAAAGCGCTGCCGGCCTCGACGCAATCGGCCAGGACGGAGCCATTAGAACTGGCGCCGGGCGCTGGGGCGGAAGTCGACGTCCTGTCGGACGTGCTGCGGACGGTCAAGCTGACAGGCGCACTGTTCTTTCTGCTGGACGCGTCGTCGCCGTGGGCAGACGAGATTCCCGCAGCCAGCGTGTTCGCGCCGGCAGTGCTCCCCGGCACGCAGCATGTGGTGTCGTATCACATCGTCACGCACGGCACGTGCTGGGCAACCATCCTCGACGGTCCGACCGTCCATCTGGAGGCGGGTGACATCCTCGTCGTGCCACACGGCGACCCCTATGTCATGTCCAGCGCGCCCGGCATGCATTCGGAGGCGCCTGAGGATGCGGTCTTGTCGTTTTTTCGCCAGATTGCAAGTGGTTCCGCTCCGTCCATCGTGACCGAGGGCGGTGGCGGTCCGGAGCGTGCGAATCTCGTTTGCGGCTTCCTCGGGTGTGACGTGCGTCCTTTCAATCCCGTCCTGGAAACACTTCCGCGCCTAGTTCATCTACCGCGACTCGCCGCCGGACATGATCGCCTGAGGCCTCTTATCGAGTTCGCGCTTGCCGAGTCGCGCCAGCCACGGTCGGGCGCGAGGTGTGTACTTCTGCGGCTGAGCGAGGTGCTGTTCGTCGAGGTTGTCCGGCGCTATCTCGATGGAATAGCGGCGGACCAGACGGGCTGGCTTGCCGGCCTGCGGGATCCGATCGTCGGGCACGCACTCGCCGTGCTGCACGATCGCCCCGCTCATTCGTGGACGCTGGAAGGGCTCGCTCGGGAGATTGGAGTTTCGCGCTCGGCACTTGCCGATCGGTTCACTCAGCTCGTGGAACAGCCGCCCATGCGGTACCTCGCGCACTGGCGCATGCAGATCGCCGCGAGGTCGCTGTCGGACGGTACCGCGAAGGTCGCGGCGGTCGCCCGCGATGTCGGGTACGACTCAGAGGCGGCGTTCAGCCGCGCATTCAAGAAGATCGTCGGGATATCACCGGCAGCTTGGCGCCGACGACCGCCTCTCGCGATCTGATTCATCCCGACTCAGCGACGAAGTCCGACAGCGCAAGAGTTCCAGTGTCAGTGTGGTTCGAACTGGCTTTATATGTCTGTTTGGAAGCTCGTCTGAAATCAACGGCTTGGGGTCAGCGTCCCTAATCCCTAATCCCTAATGCCAGCCAGTTGGAACCGGATCGCCAGCTGGCTTCAGCAAGTCGACGGGCTTCGGCGGGCGTCCTGAAGGGGCCTGTAGGGCGACAAGTCCGTCGACCGACTCGGCGCGTTTCCACGGATTGTCTGAAGTCGACGTGAGGCCACCGCTCGACGCCAGCGCCGACTCGCTCGTGCCAATGCGTAAGGTAGACCTTGCACCGCCGAGGGAATGTAAAGCGGAATTCTGTTGCGAGCGCGTCTTGAGGTGCTCTTGAGTAGGTCGCGTGAAGGCCACCCCGATCTTCCTGCGCGGTGATGCCGGCATGGCGACACCGCCCACTGGCCGGGCGAATCGCTCTTTACCGACTGTCATCGCGCGCTCGCTCGGGCGCCCGCGTAGCGACACCAAACGCGACATATTGTCCGCCCATCCGCCTCGTGAGCGCCGGAGGTCTCCCGATTCACGCCTCTACTCGACATGTTTTCGAACAGCGGCGACTCGTCCGCGCCATTCACCGCCGGTTGTCGCTGGTCAGTCCGACTGCTCGCAACGATTTCCAGGGCGATGGCTCTGTTGTTAACTCATTCGTGAATAATGCGGGCCAGCTATAGCAAATTCGCTAGCGTGCGGTTTGTCGGCGCAGCTCTTCGGCCCAGTTGAGCACCACAACGATCCTGGTTGCGGCGATGGCGGCGTTCTCGTCTCGAACCATCAGAAAGCGTTGGCCGTCTGCTGTGACGTCGTAATTGGACGAGGTTACGCCGGGCATGCCGCACGATGAGGCTGCGCCATCCGTGAAGTTGCCTTTCCACAGTTGCCGCGGCGCAGACACGTTGATTTGACGGCTCGTGTCGATCGAGACGGCCATCATGTTGTCATCACTCCGGTAATACAGTTCGCCGCCCGATCGCCGCCACACGGGGTCGAATCCCCCGGCATTGGAAATCTGTACTTTCGGTCCCGGCCCAGGGAAGGGCTGCACATATATTTCGGGTCCGCCCGACTCGTCCGAGGCGTACGCGATCCATTTGCCGTCGGGAGAAAACTTCGCCGAGCCTTCCGCGAAGCGAGACTGAGCGACGGCCTGGGTGTGGCCGCTAGCGTCGAGCGAGAGCACCCAGGCATCGTCCTGCGTGCCCTCACTTTTCTGGTCGAATGCGAGATACCGTCCGTCTGGCGAGATCGAGACGGGACTCTGCCGAGTGCCGGAGGGATCGAGGCGAACGGAGCTCGCGCTTCGGTCGGCCGGCATCATCCACATCGTCATGCCCCCCGATTGCCACGAGCGAAACGCCAGCCGCTTGCTGTCCGGGGTCCAGACCGGATCGTGGCTTTGTCCGTTCGTCGTAACCTTTGTGAGTACCGAGCGCCCGAAATCGTAGACATACACGTCATGATTCGGCCCTTCGATCTCTACCGCCAGATAGCGGCCGTCGGGTGACAAACGAGGATACAGATACGACGCCGCAGGAAGCGGCAGCGGTACGCTTTTGCCGGAGCGATCGGTCCATTCCAGCGTCCGGCGTCCACCTGCGGCACGGCCGGGCACATATGCGAGATCGCCTCGCCTCGACAGCGAAAACTCTGCGGCGCCGGTGTTTCCGCTCGTCATCACGCCATCGAGCACTTCAACGGGCGCGCCGGTCACCTCCTGCCGTACCGGGTCGAACGGCACGGCGTGCAGCTTGCCAGCTCGTGCATACACGATGTGCCCAGAAGGAGCGTAGACGGCCGACGTGCCTCCAGTGATCAACGTCTTGCGCGCGCGCGATGTGAAGTCCCAGAGATCGATGCGCGCGTCATCGTAATCGTCGATACCGTCGAAGCCGACCGTATAGATCAGTGCTTGTTCACCCGGTAACAGGCTCGCGAATCGATGGCTGCGCTCGCCCTTCGAAAGATCGAGCTCGGTCACGGGTTCGATCGCACCTCCGTGTTCCGATATGCGCACGATGCCGCCGGGATATCGCGCCGTCCAGTAAATGCGTCCGTCCGAGGACCAGTCGCCGCGATGGAACGCGTCGTAGTCGACGAGTTTGATTGGCGCACCGCCCGACAGCGCCGCTTTGAAGAAAGGGCGCACCGACGAAAGGATGGCATTGCCCTGAATGAACGCCAGTGCGGTGCCATCGGGCGAGAACAGTGGCGCGCCGCGGAAGCCCGGCGTCTTCGACGATTCCAGCACGCTGGTTTCGAGCCTGTCGAGTCTGCGTATGGAAACGGGCCCGGGCAGAGACGTAAACGCCAGCTGTGCACCGTCCGGTGAGAGGGCGACGTGCGGGTTGAACTCGGGAACGATTACCTGACCGCTGGCACGGCAGGATTGATCTCACTCGCGAGCGGCGGCGTATCTTTGGCAATCGACGTCAAAACAGATAGCGCGGAAGGACCGTTGAACGGCCGCCGGCCGGTTGCCATCTCGATGTGCGGATGATTGAGCATCGCGACGGCGCTCGCTTCGCGTTCGAGCCGCATACGCCGCACCGGATCGGCCGCGACGTCCTGCCGAACCACTTTCAGCGCCACTCGACGATGAAGGCGCGTGTCCTCCGCTTCGTAGACCTCACCCATGCCGCCCGCGCCGAGCGCCGCATGGATGATGAACTGGCCGAGCCGCGATCCGATGACGACGGGGGCGACATTGCTCATTTACGGGACCTCGGGCGCGCAGCAGTATTCACCGTTTGTGTCGACGCAAGTGACGCGAGCCGGTGGAACCGTACGCGCACCGGTCCGAGAAGTATCTCGCTGGCGTCGCTCAACGGCATCGGGGCCGTGAGCCGTACGCCATCGACGTAAGTTCCATTCTTGCTCGAGAGATCGTGAAGCACGACGTCGCCGTCTCCGACGACCAGTGTCGCGTGCCGGCGCGACACGCCAACCGCATGGATGCGCACGTCCGCTGACGCATCTCGCCCGATCACGTTCTCGCCAATGGACAGCGTGGCACGTTCCTTTCCCCAGGTGAGCCAGCACGTCGATGTGCCGGGCAGCTTTTCGCGACTGTGTTCGACATCGACAGCCGCGCCCGAGAACGCATAGCCAAATCGCTGCACGGTGCGGATGAAAGCCGGATGGCGCGCATCCTCACCGAGCGCATTGCGGATCTCGGTGACGAGCACGGCGAGGTTCACGTCCGACACGAACGTCTCGGGCCACAACTCCTCGTGAATCTCGGCCTTGGCGACCGCCTCGGGCCGCCGGCGGATCAACAGCACCAGCAAGTCGAACGCTTTCGGTGACAGATGTACTGGCTGCGCGTCGCGGAGCAGTTGCCGCGCCCGCTCGTCAAGCGTGAATGGTCCGAAGTTCATCTTCATGGACGATTCCGGGACGACAGAAGCAAGAGAATTCTAAGCTCTTCCCAAAGACTGCGCAAAATGCGCTGCTGATAATGCCATGACTCGATTGGAGGAGGATCCTATGCAGAGGAAATGGTGTTTCGCGGCACTCTTCACGCTGGTTGCGCTCGTCGGCTCGCAGGCGTTGACCGCACAGGGTCGCGGCGTGCCAGGTGGCGTGGCGTTTAACAGCGCACGGGACGGGAACAACGAAATTTATGTGGTGAACTGGGATGGGTCTGGGCCGGCCCGCATCACCGACCATCCGGCGTCGGACACCGAGCCGGCCCTGTCGCCGAACGGGCGCGACATCGTCTTTACGTCGAATCGTGACGGCAACAATGACGTCTTTATCGTCGACAGCACCGGCCGCAATCCTGTGAACCTGACGAACCATGCGGCCAACGACGGTTGGCCGCGCTGGTCGCCGAACGGCAGGCAGATGGTCTTTCACTCCAATCGTGGCGGCAACTTCGACATCTATGTGATGAACATCGACGGCAGCTCGCCGACCCGCATCACCGACTATCCCGGCATCGATCAGTTTCCCGACTGGTCGCCCGACGGCCGGGAGATTGTCTTCCGCCGAGACGTCGACATCTATGCGATCGACGTGACGACCGGTGAGACGCGCCGGCTGACGCAGACGGCGCCGCTGCTGAACCAGATGGCGGCGTGGTCGCCCAACGGCAAACAGCTGGTGTTCATGAGCGCACGCGACGGTTATCCATCGGTGTTCGTCATGAATGCCGACGGCAGCGGGCAGGTCAACCTCACGCCCAAGAATCCCGGCGACCTCGACAGCCAATGGATCAGCCGCGCGCCTTCATGGTCGACAACCGGGCGGCAGATCTACTTCATGTCGTCCCGGCCGAGCACCGGGCTCGACACAGAAATCTTCCTGATGGCGTCCGATGGTACGGGTCTCGCGAGAATCACCGACGTCATCGGGGTCGATGGCAATCCGCGCGCTCGATAGCCGCATGTATACGAAACAAGGAGGCGTGATGTCTGCGAATTACACACAGTGGCCTGCGGCGCTTTGTATCGTCGGCGTGCTTGGCTTGATGGCCGCCGCACCTGCGAGTGCACAGCAGTTTTCGCCATCTGAGACCGGCGCCGTCGACGTCGCGGCAACCGTTGATTTCATGAATCAATACATTTTCCGTGGAGTGCGGCAGAACTGGACCGGCATGGCCATGTGGCCGGCCGTCGAGGTCGGCGTCAACGTCCACTCGGGCGAGGGGGCGTTGAGAGCGATTCGCGTCGGCGCCGGGTTCCTGAACAGCCTGCACACCGGCGACACCGGGCGGCGAGGTCCAACGGGAAAGCTCTGGTACGAGTCGCGTATGTCGGGCTCGGTCGGGCTGCGCTTCGCCGGAGGCGCCGCGCTCGGCGCGACCTATACCGCGTTCACCAGTCCGAACGAGATGTTCACCACCGTGAAGGAGATTGCTGTCAGAGCGGCGTTGGAGGGCCGCGCGGCGTTCGGTGTTCCGCTCGATCCCTACGCGTTGGTCGCCTTCGAAGTGGATGCGGGACCGGGCGATGGTCAGCTCGACGGCGGCCTGCATGCCGGGAGGTATCTCGAGATCGGCATCGCGCCGAGGTTCGTGGCGGGGCGCGTCGCGCTCAGTGTTCCCGTGACGACAGGGCTGAGCATTGGCGATTACTACGAGCTCGCAATGGACGATCGCACCTTCGGCTTCGTGACGGTCGGCGGCGTGGCTTCGGTGCCGTTGCGCCGAGGATTGGGAGCACGTTGGCGTCTTCGCGGCGGCGTGCACTATCACGCCCTGGGTGCCGCCACGAAAGTCTTCAACGGCGGCGACCGTTCAGCCGTCGTCGCGTCAATTGGGCTGGCGGTGTCGCACTAGCAAAGGCATATCGCGTCCTCGCCGGGGAGCCGGTAGCCCGTAGCAAAAGCTTTTGCTGCCAGCCACTAGCCCGGATAATTCACGAATGAGTACGCGGACATCTTTACCTGGGTTTGTATTTCGAAGCGCTGGGGATGAAGGACCGCGCGCTGCAGCACATCACGATTGCCGCTGCCGATCGATTTGAACCCGATGGCGGCTACATGCACATGGTGGCACGCGTGCACCTGCGCTCGTTGACGGTTCGGTAATGCCTCACGCCCGCAGGTCGTAACAGAGCAGCCGCGGGGGAGCACCAGTCAGGATATCCCGCGTGTTCTGCGCGACGTACAGCAGGCCGTGGCTCAGCACCGGCAGTCCCCACGATTCGCGCGCCGCGAACAGCCACGCACGCGACACATGCTTGCATCCCTTCGGTGTGAGATCCAGCCACAGCAGGTGCCCGTGCTCCCCGAGACACAGGAAGTGCCCATCGACGGCCAGCAATGACCCCCGATACGTCCCGACGACCACCTGTTGGCGCTGACCGCTGAGCTCGATCGATTCCGTCCATTCGGGCGTTTCGCGCCATACCACCTTGCCAGTTACCGCGTCGATGCAGGCGAGCGAGGCGTCGGGCTCGTTTCGTCCATCAAACCCGTACAGATAGCCATCCTGATGAACCGCCGTGTTGAAGTGCAGTCCAAACTCCTGCGTCGTCCACAGCCGCCGGTAGGAGAAATCCGGTCGAATCTCGAGCAGCGCCCCTCCGGTTCGATAGCTCGCCGAGACGAACACTCTGTTGTCGAAGACGACCGGACAGGATGCATTGACCGATTCGTGCGAGCGGCTGCGCCATGGGAAGGCGAAATCGATTCGACCGTTCGACGGATCGATCGACATCAGTCCGCCACTCGGAGGACTCGATTCGCCTCCAGCAAAGACGAAGACGCGCCGCTGTCCGTGGACCACTGCGGGAACCGGCGAGGCGTAGCTCGGCCCCCACTCCTTGCCTGCCCGCCACACTTCCAGTCCAGTCGTTTTATCGAACCCGACGACGCACGGACCACCGCGCGGCGCGCCGACATTGACGATGAGCAGCGGGCCCTCAATCAGGGGCGTCGACGCCGTCCCAAAGAAATCCTGAGGGACGCGATACTCTCTTCCCAGGTCGCGTTTCCAGATCACCTTTCCGGTTCCCAGGTCGAGGCAATGCAGCTGTCCCTGCGCACCCGCCGAGTACACTCGTGCGGCGTCGATGACTGGACTCGATCGCGGGCCGTTGTTGTATCCGTAACGATCTTCGAAGTCGGTGTGATAGCGGAATTGCCAATTGGTCGTGCCCGTCTCTGCATGCAGGCACTCGACGATCTCTTCGTCGCCCAATCGATGGAGAAACACGAGCCGCTCGCCTGCGATCGCCGGCGATGCGTAGCCGGTGCCCTTGGTGAACTCCCAGATCAGTGGAGGCGGCAGTTTTCGACTCAGCCTCGTCTCGGTCGATGTCGCGTCGTGCGTCGGCCCAAGAAAGGCGGTCCAGTCGTGCGTAACGGCGTCTTTTGCCAGCGGTTTTGGTCTTGAAAGGACGCGGCTTTGCCCAAAGACGGGACGCGTGCCGAGTACGTTGATTATCAGGCCCTCGAAGATCGCGCGCCGAGAAATGAGCGTCATGGCGCCGGCGATCGTACATCGGTTGCCTGAACAGAGTGCATGACTCGGATGCAATGTGCGGAGCACGAGAGCGAAGGTTTGGCGTCCCCAACGGGAAGCGAACCCGTGTCTTGGCCTTGAAAGGGCCACGTCTAGGCCGGTTAAGTGCCTGTCCTCATGGAGATTAGGTCAAGCGGGCAGCTTAGGCGAGCAGCCGATCAGAGGATTTCTGTACCGAATTCGGCCCGCTGTTTGGCAATGTCTCAGGGCGAGTGTGTTGCCTCAGAGGCAACCGCCAGATACCATAGGGTCGTGACCAACGTCCGCGTCGAACTCCAGGCCAACCTTCAATGGGCCGTACTACAAGGCAAGGGCGGCAACTGGGTCGCGGTCTGCGATCCGCTCGGCTTAACCGTTCAAGGCGAAACGTGGGCAGAACTGATGGAAGACATCGGTCATACCCTCGACGCGCTGCTGAAGGATCTTCTGAGCACGAACGAACTCAATAGATTTCTGAGTGACCACGGGTGGAAGTTGTTAGCCGCCATCCCGAATCCTCCCGAGGATGTTCGGTTCGATGTACCGTTCATTCCGGCGATGATGGGCAACAATGGTCCGGCGCGACAGCTTCATCAATAAGATCCGCGAACTGGACTACTCGTACAAGACGCAGCAGAAACGAACCTACCTGTACCGCCGTAAGAACAGCACCAGTTATATCTGTGTACCGATGGCGGATTTGCTCGAAGACGAATTTGTCGCCCATTCTCTGCGCCAAGCTGGTTGCACAGAGGAGCAGATCCGCACGTTCATTGTTGTCTGCAAGTCCTAGTGTGTGCGAACAGGACGGTAGCGTCGGATGCTGTGAACCAGTACAACATTGCGAAAAGAAACGGCACTCCGATAGATGCGCGCGTCCACGCAGGGATCGTCACTGCCAGAGTTCTTCAAGCCCAGGACAAGCCCCGAACTGTGGAAAGAAGACGAAGCTCTGCCGACTGCAAAGACCGCTGGGATTGAGAAATCGCCGTAAACCTTATGCTCTTGTCGTCCAAAAGAGGCCCATCACCCGATGTTCCGGCCGTAGACTGAGCTGTTCCCCAGGGCGGAGCCCCCTTCGCTCTTCACGCGCGCGCAGCCTCGCGGATCTGTTGGGAAACGATGGGGCCGCGCAAGCGCCGGGTTTTGGCCTGGGGAGCGATACCGTCGCGACAAAAGTATTCTTAGCTCAGCATGGCGGCGACATGGACCGCCGGATTCGTGTTTTTCATCGGCAATGTCGCTGCAGGAGCCGGCGCTGTCGCAGCGACGCCGATTGAGTTCACGCCGACACAGAGCGGTCCGATTCGAATTAGTTACAGCATTACCTCTGAAGATCTCGAGCCCATCGATGGAGAATTCACCATTACGGCCCAGACCTCGCCCTGAGGGGATTAACAGGCGGGCAGCTTCGGGAGGTCGCTGCGGCGTTTCTTCAAGCCGAGGCTGTCATGCACTTCCGTTATCGTTGACGACGTCGTCCGCATCGTTGTCCGCGTGGAACAGCTTGGCCATTTCATCTTGGGTCCGGCTCACGGCGTCCAGCGCCCCGCGCAACGCGTTGATCGTCTGCCCTTGAATGTCGAAGAGCCTGTGACGGGCCTCTCGCTGCCGCTGGAGCACGGCCCGCAGGCGCGCGTGTTGGTCGTGATTCATGCCGATAAGTGTAGCCGGCTTGTTGCCCGGTGCAGCCGGACACCCGGCCGCGAGGCCCTGGAAACGATTTGGAGCCCGGGGGCGTAGGTGAGGGCGCGGAATTGGATTCATGCCGGAGGTTGTGAAAATGAGGTACAAGCGGGCAACGTTGCGGGCGACTTTGGGACAATGAAAGCTTGAACCGAAGCGCCCCTGTTTCCGCTACACTGCTCTGAAACGCGCATCTTCTTATAGTAAGGACCGATATGCCAGACCGGCGCACTCGACACGGCGTCATGTCGGCGCTCTCCTTGGCCCTGCTCATGGTTGTCGGCCGAGCGGCCGCCAACGAGGATCTGCGGCTCGTCGACGCCATGAAACATCAGGACCTGCAGCAGGTCCGCACGCTCCTCGCCCGGCATGCCGATGTGAATGTTCGATCCGAGGACGGGTCGACGGCGCTCTTGTGGGCCGCGCATTGGAACGATCTCCAGACGGCGCAGCTGCTCGTCCGGGCCGGTGCCGATGCGAACGCGGCCAACGATCTTCGCATGACGCCGCTCTCTCAGGCGTGCACCAACGGAAGCGCCGGACTCGTGGATGTGCTCCTCGAAGCGGGGGCGAATCCCAACACGCCTGTCGCGACTGGCGAAACACCCTTGATGACGTGCGCCAGAGCCGGTGCCGACGAGGCCGTTCGCACGCTGCTCGCTCGCGGCGCCGATGTGAACGCCAAAGAGCCCACGCAGCACCAGACAGCGTTGATGTGGGCCGCCGCGGAACAACATCCGAAGGTGCTCCAGACGCTCATCGAGGCTCGGGCGGATCTCGGGGCGCACACGAAATTGGGATTTACCGCGCTGCACTTTGCCGCGCGAGCCGGCCACATGGAATCGGTTCGAACGCTCCTGGGCGCCGGCGTCGACGTGAACATCCGATCGCGGTCCGACCCTGAACCAGGTCGAGGAGAAGGGGCGAGCGGCGCTGCGGCCGGGAGAGGCGGCGCGGCCCGGGGTGCAGGTGCCGGTGGATTCGGCGAGCGTACAGGCACAAGCTTTCCCGGCAGCACGCCGCTGCTTGTAGCCACCGTCCGAGGCCACGTACCGCTCGCACTGTTCCTGCTGGATCGGGGCGCGGATCCCAACGTCGTCGATGCCGGGTTTACTCCTCTTTTCTGGGCGGCGGGCACGTGGGAAAACGGATTGGCGAATCCGGTCTACGGGTTCGTCGATCCAGTCGGCGGTATTCCGGATCGTGCGGCCAAACTGCAGCTCGTGAAGGCTCTGTTGGCGCGCGGCGCGAACCCGAATCTTCAAATGACGGTCCGCCCGCCAGGATTCACCGGAACCGGGACGGGTGGCTACAACGACGCAGTCGGTGCGACGCCGTTCATCGTCGCCGCCAATGCCGCGGACGTCGAGATGATGCGCATGCTGCTCGCCGCCGGCGCGAATCCACATCTCGTGTCGAAGACCAACTCCAACCCGATCCTCGCGGCAACCGGTCTCAATCGAGGCATCGGCGAAATCATCGACGATGAGGATCGCGCCCTCGAGGCCGTCAAGTTTCTGCTCGACGTCGGAGTCGATCCGAAGGCCGTCACCACCTACAACGAGAACGCGCTGTTCGGTCCGGGCTACCGCGGCTGGAACAGAATGCTGGAGCTGCTGATCGAGAAGGGCGCCGACGTCAACATCATCAACAAAGCAGGCGTCACGCCGTATCTTGCCGCTTCGGGATTCGGGGATCGTCTTGGCGGCGTGCTGTACAACAAGGCGGGGGCCGACATTCTGCTCAGGCACGGCGCTGATCCGAAGCTCGGTCACCCCTGTATGGCGCAGAATCGGTGTCGTCCGGAGTAACTGATGCGAGCACGGCCGAATCGATTTGCGCTGATGATCGCGTGCGGCTCGATGGTGCTCGTCGCCACGATCTCGGCCACGCTCGCTGCGGACCAGTCAAGGACACAGACCTCCACGCCACCCGGCACGACTCCGGCCGCAGCGCGGACGCCGGCCCGTGAGCTTGTCACCACGTACTGCGTGAGCTGTCACAACCAGCGCCTCAAGACCGCCAACTTGATGCTCGACACGGTCGACGCCGACCAGGTGGCCAACTCGGCCGAAGAATGGGAAAAGGTGATCGTCAAGCTTCGGAGCCGCGCGATGCCCCCTCCGGGTGCGCGGCGTCCCGATAACGCCACGTACGACAGCGTGGCGACCTGGCTGGAGACGGCGTTGGATCGCGCGGCGGCGGCTCATGTGAATCCGGGCCGGCCGGGCGAGCTCCATCGGCTCAACCGCACGGAGTACGGCAATGCGGTTCGCGACCTGCTCGGCCTCGAGATCGATCCAAAAGCGATGCTGCCGGCCGACGAACAGGCGCATGGCTTCAGCACCAACGCGGACGCCCTGTCGATTCAGCCGGCGCTGCTCGATCGGTATCTCGCGGCCGCGGCAAAAATCGCGCGCCTCGCCGTCGGCGACGCGGCGATGCCCGCCGGGTTCGAGCGTTACACGGCGCTGAAGGATAACTCGAACGAGTCCACATGGCTTTCGCAGAACGAGAGGCTCGGGGAGGAGTTTCCGCTCGGATCGCGCGGCGGAATCGTGGCGCGCCATTATTTTCCGGTCGACGGCGATTACGTATTCAAAATTCGCCTGGACAGGACCGACACGGGGATCATTCGCGGCCTCCAGTGGCCGAACGACATCGACATTCGGCTCGACGGTGTACGAGTGGGGCAGCTGTCGATCGGCGGCACGCCGGAGTTTACGGCCGGGGGAGGGCAGGTTGGCAATTACGCCGATGCCAGAAGCCCGCTCTCCAACGGCGACGATCGGCTGGAAGTGCGTGTGCCGGTGAACGCGGGCATGCGGCAGGTGGTTGCGACGATCGTCAAGCCCGACAACCTCGCGCTCGAGGGATTGGGACCGAATGCGATCCCGATATGGAGCCGCGAGCACACGAACAAACCCGGTAACCCGCTCATGATTTCGGCGCTGCTCATCGGAGGGCCGTACGGCGCTCGCGTCTCGCAGGACTCGCCCAGCCGGCGGCGGCTGTTCGTGTGCCAGCCCGCCAGCGGCGCGAGCGGAGCGGCGCGGGGCAATGGGGCGGAGACCGCCTGCGCGACGAAGATTCTGACGACGCTGGCACGGCGCGCCTATCGCCGCGAGCCGACGAACGACGACGTCCAGACACTTGTCCGCTTCTATCAAACCGCACCGGGAGACTTCGACGCGGGGATTCGCGCCGGCATCGAGCGCGTTCTGCTGAGCCCGGATTTTCTGTTCCGCATCGAGACCGATCCGGCTGGCGCCGTCCCGGGAGCCGCGTACAACCTGCCCGATGTCCAGCTGGCGTCACGGTTATCCTTTTTTCTGTGGAGCAGCATTCCCGATGACGAACTGCTCGACACGGCCATCCGCGGAAAGCTGCACGAGCCCGCCGTGCTCGAGCAACAGGTCCGTCGCATGCTGGGCGACGTGCGTGCACGCACCGCGCTCGTGCAGAACTTCTTCGAGGAGTGGTTGCAGACCAGGAATGTCTGGCTGCTCACGCCTGATCTCAATCAGAAGTTTCCCTGGTTCGACGACAACCTGCGCGTGGCATTCGTCAGGGAGATGGAGCTGTTTCTCGACGCTGAACTGAAAGAGGACCGAAGCATCATTGATCTGCTGGCATCCGATCGGACGTTTCTCAACGAACAGCTCGCGCGGCATTACGGCGTGTCTGGCGTGTATGGAAGCCACTTCCGGCGCGTCACGCTCACCGATGACAATCGTTTCGGTCTGCTCGGCAAAGCGGCCGTACTGTCGGTGACGTCGTATTCGACCCGGACAGCGCCCACAATCCGGGGCAAGTGGCTGCTGGAGAACATTCTGGCTGCACCGCCACCATCTCCACCGCCCAATGTGCCGGCGCTCGAGGAAGCCAGCAAAGACGGCAGGCCGCGTTCGGTCCGCGACATGCTGGAGGCACATCGAACAGACCCCGTGTGCGCCAGCTGTCACGCGCGAATGGATCCGCTCGGGCTGAGCCTGGAACACTTCGATGCGATCGGCCAGTGGCGCACGACGGATGCGGGCACGCCGATCAACGCATCTGGCGTGCTGCTGGACGGCACGAAGGTCGACGGCCCGGCGGCGCTGCGACGTGCCCTGGTCGCCCAGAAAGAACAGTTCGTCAGGGCCGTGGCCGGCAAGATGCTGACCTACGCGATTGGTCGCGGGCTCGAGTATGACGATGCACCAGCCATACGTGGAATCGTGCGGGCGGCCGCCGCCGACGACTACCGCTGGTCATCGACGATTCTGGCGCTCGTAAAAAGTGCACCGTTTCGGATGAGGAGGACAGCCTCATGATCGCGACCAGGAAAGCGATTTCGCGCCGGACGATTCTTCGCGGAATGGGCGCGACCGTGGCATTGCCGCTGCTCGACGCCATGATTCCGGCGCTGACGGCTCAGGCGAATACGCCGGCGAAAGCTGTTCGTCGCCTGGGCGTCGTCTACCATCCGAACGGTGTCATTTACGACAAATGGCTCCCGAAGGGCATGGGAGCCAATTTCGAGTTGTCGCCGACGCTCGCCGGACTGCAGCCCTTCAAGGACCAGCTGATCGTGGTCACGGGCCTCTTCATGGATCCGGCCGAGGCGCTGGGCGACGGCGGCGGCGATCATTCCCGCGCGAGCGGCGGCTATCTGAGCGGCGTGCACGTCAAGAAGTCCGATTCGGTCCTCGAGGGCGGCATCTCGATGGACCAGATTGCCGCCAGGGCCTTCGAGCGCGAAACGCAGCTCTCGTCGCTCCAGCTGCAGATGGACGACAACAGCCTCGTGGGGTCCTGCGACGTCGGGTACAGCTGCGCGTACAGCAGCACGATCTCGTGGCTCACGCCGACGCTGCCCTTGATGACGGAGAACAACCCGCGCGTCGTGTTCGAGCGGCTGTTTGGCGCAACCGACAGCACCGATCCGAAGGTTCGAGCCGCACGGCTGCGTCAGGACCGCAGCATCCTGGATTCAGTGATGGACAGGGTGAAGCAGCTGCAACGGCAGCTCGGAGCCGCGGACAACACGCGCGTGAACGATTACCTGACCTCGCTGCGCGATGTCGAGCGGCGGATCCAGAAGACCGAGGAGCAAAGCGCGAATGAGGTCCCCGACGTGGCGCGGCCGGCGGGCATTCCGGAAAGCTTCGACGAGCATGCCCATCTGCTCTACGACCTGCAGCTTCTCGCGTATCAGGCGGACATCACGCGCGTCATCACGTTCATGTACGGGCGCGAGCAGAGCCCGCGGCCGTATCCACAGGTCGGCGTTCCGGAGCCGCATCATTCGATGACGCATCATCAGAATGATCCGGTCAAGATGGAGAAGTGCGCCAGGATTCAGCAGTACCACCTGAAGCTGTTTACGGATTATCTGGAAAAGCTGCGCAACACGCCCGACGGCGATGGCTCGCTGCTCGACCACATGATCATTCTCTACGGAGGGGGCATCAGCAACAGCGACCGTCACACGCATGGTCCGCTTCCGACGCTCGTGGTCGGCGGAGGCGGCGGCGCCCTCGAGGGAGGCCGCCATCTCGTCTATCCGGAACACACGCCGCTGACGAACCTGCAGCTCACACTCTTGAACGTCCTCGGCGTGCCGACCGAAAAGATCGGGGACAGCACGGGCCAGTTCAAGGAACTGTCGGAGGTGGGCGTCTAGCTGACGTCAGCTTCAGCACCTGTATCTCAAGGGGGGCACGAGCCGCCTAAAGCGCCCCGAGCAGCCGCATTCGACGTATCGTTAGACGGGTTCATTGCCCTGAGACGAGTACCTGACGAAGCGCCTGACTGCTTGCCGTGAATCCCCGAGACCCGTACAGTGGCCCAATGGAAGTGCAGGTGTCGGCAGAAACAGCCAAGAAGCTACACGATCTCGCCACACGCAGCGGACGTGCACCCGAAGACATCGTCGAAGATGCCCTTGCTGGGTACTTGGAAGAGGTGGCTTCCGCCCGGAAGACGCTCGACAGCCGGTACGACGATCTCAAGAGTGGTCGGGTGAAACCGATCGATGGCGAGGAGGCATTCAGGAAGCTGCGCGAAATTAGTGAGCGCCGACGCTCGGGCGGATGAGCGGCTACGCCTTCCATCCCGATGCGTTCGCCGATCTCGACGAGATTTGGGAGTACATCGCGCAAGACAACATCGATTCTGCTGACCGGTTACTCGCAGACATTCACACCGTCCTCCGCACCCTGGCGGTCTCACCACTCATCGGACACCGACGCCCTGATCTGACTGCTCGACCGTTGCGATTCCATGTCGTACGCGACGAGTACCTCATAGCTTATGCACCTGACGAGAAGCCGCTTTGGGTGTTGGCGGTTTTTCATGTCTGGCCGCCGATGCATCCCGGCTGGCTGCGTTGCTCCTCGCTTACATACGTTGAGTATGCTCGCTCCTCGCGCCTTGCCAGCCGGGCGCCTCGACGCCCAGAATGGCACCTTGATTCCTTGACGCGCCCTTACCTGAGAGTGACGTCCATCGAGTAACTCCGTCCATCGTCCAGTATGACCGTGAAGCGGTAGGCGCCCGCGGCCCAGCCGCGCGTGTTGAGATTGAACTGATAGTGGTCGCCGACGAAACGGAAGGCGTTGCCATCATCCGCGACGCCGTTGGCGTCGATGTCCAGGGGCTCGCCCAGCGTGTTGTCGGCGCCAATCGCCGCCACCGTGAGCAAGGCGATCGCTGCCGTCGCAGGCGTGCCATCCGCGAACGACAACGCGAACATCAACGGCATCGTTCGATTGGCTCTGTACGCGCCGCCCGGCGCGATCGGGCCGCTGAAGCCGTTGAAGGCGTAGAGGACTTCCACCCTTTGCGTCGCCGTCGCCTGATTGCCGTTGCTGTCCACCGCGGTCCAGGTGACGAGGGTCAGACCGATCGGGAAGCTCGCGGGCGCGTCGCTGGTGACCGTTGCCCCGAAGATGTCGGTCGCGCTGGCGGAGCCGATCGCCACGGGCGTGAGCGCGCCGGCCGCCGTGACGACGACGTTCGCCGGAGCAGCGATCGCGGGCGGCGTCGTGTCGACGACGGTCACGAGGAACGTGGCGGAGGCCATATTGCCTGCGCGGTCGGTCGCGGTGCACGTCACGCTCGTGGCGCCCAGCGGGAACGGCGAGCCCGGCGCGCAGAGCACGCCGACGGCGCCGTCGCGATCGTCGATCGCGGTCGGCATCGTGTAGTCGACGACCGCGCCGGCCACGCTCGTGGCTTCCGCGACGATGTCGGCCGGCACGCCCGAGATGACGGGGGGCGTCCGATCGATGGGGCTGACGAGGACGACGGCGAAGGTCGAGAAGTGGCCGGTGACGCCGGTGAAGCGCACCGTGGCCGGCACGGCA